>Ga0209573_1000048_pt1 | contig 332953 bp, 264 predicted proteins | sample TNRBio252014_DNA_FD_185870 | JGI IMG/M metagenome (GOLD analysis project Ga0209573, IMG submission 185870) | Wastewater treatment Type I Accumulibacter community from EBPR Bioreactor in Madison, WI, USA - TNR Reactor_6/25/2014_ DNA (SPAdes)... | ecosystem: Engineered > Bioreactor > EBPR >... | reverse complement strand
GTCGTTGCCCACCGGGCCGGCGAAGCGCGGGGTGGCTCCGCTGGCGCTCTGCACGAAGAAGCCCTGGCCTTCCGCGAAGGTGTAGGCGGTGTCCCAGGTGCCGCCCGACAACGTGATGGTGGTGAAGCTTCCGTTCACTTCCATGGCGTACACCTTGTCCCCGTTGCTCAGTACGGCTTTGAGCGCATCGCCCAGTTCCCCGCCCATGCTGCGGTCCGTGATGTCCAGCGGCACGCTCTGCATGGAGAACCCGCTGGGGATGGTGGGTAACACGATACCCCACACACCACGATCCATGCGGGTGACGCCTTGTGGCACAACCTGATAGAAGCGCATACTGGAGGCGTTAGCCACCGTGGCCGATGACTGGCTGCCGTCCGCGGGCAGACCGTCCACCACCTTGGTCCAATTGGCGCCGCCTCCGATGGGCTGCGTGCTGGTGTAGAGATCGTACGTGACGCCAGCCACCGTGTCCCATACCACGGTCACATTGCCGCTGGACGGCACGTGCAGGTCGGTGATTTCCACATACCAGTTAGTTAGGGAATCCCACTGCCCACCCGTCTGGGGCTGACCCGCAGTATCCACATAAACCAGTGTTACCACGGTCGAAGTAGTCTTGGTGGCATTGTACGAATAAAAACGCACGGGGTGTGTCCCGGTGGTCGGAAACGGCCACACGAAGGTTCCGGTTACCGTGTAGGCGTTGGTGGTGGTGGTAAAATACGCACCCGAGGGCAAGCCGGAGGCATAGAGGAAGGGCGCGTTGCAATCGGCATTGCTGGCGGAAACGGTGAAGGACAACGACTGGCCGTTGGTGGCCACCCGGGAGGCGGGCGCGCTGTTGCCCACCACGCCGGCGGAAGGGCAATACACCGTGATCGCATTGGTAAACCGGTTGTTGGAGTCGAGGGATTCCTGGCGGCGCGGCCACACCTCGGACGCAAAAGGAACCGTTCCCTGCACGGTGGAGTTCGCGGTCAGGGTCAGCGTTTTCGATCCGGAGGCGGCCAGGTTGGACAGGGTCCAACTCACCACCCCGCCGCTGTGCGAACCGCTGTCACTACTGCTCATGTAGGCCACACCGGAGGCCAGTCGCCCGGTCACGGTGTAACTGTTTACCAGGACGGCCGTTTGGTTGGTGACGGTAATGGTGTAGGTAATGGTATTGCCCACCGGTACGGGATCGGGCGATGCGCTGGCGCGAATGGCGAGGTCCACGGGAAGGCCGGGAGTATAGTTCAAATACAGATCGCCGCCGCTGCTGCTCACCGACCAGGTTCCACCTTCGCTACCCGGAGTGAAAGCGCTGTCATTCACCGTGAACTTGCTGGCCGCGAACCCATTCACGGTCCCGGCCTCTACCAGCATCCAACTGCCCGCCGTGGCAGGACTGAAGTTGGGCAGGACGCTTTGGGCACACTGCACGCGGATGGTGATGGCCCCGGTGCCCGCCCCGCTCAGGTCAACCGTGCCCGCCCCGCCGCCGACCGACATCAGGTCCCAATTGACACCGGCAGTACCGGTGGCGTTGGTGACGGTCCACTGATAGGCGCCGCCGGCCATGACCAGGGACGACAGGATATAGCGTCCCACAAAATTCGCGTTGGGCGATAGCAAGCCATTGTTCAGGGTCACCGTCTGCACCGAGCCCGTGCTGGTCAATTGGCCACCATACAAGGTCACATTGCCCTCCAAGGAACCATCCAACTTGATGGCCCCGACGGCGCTCGCGGACACCGTCACATCGCCGGTCACGGTGAAGCCCTTGGACACCACCACATCGCCCGCCCCGCTGCCCCGGGTGAAACCACCGTTCATACCGCCATCAATAAAAATATGACCTCCGCCCTGAAAGGTGGGCGGAACGCCACCGGTCTGAGTGATGGTACCCTTCAGCTTCAGTTCGCCACTATCCGAAGCGATGGTCAGGGCGGCCGAATTGTTGAGTTGGATAGAGCCCTGCCAGGTATTGTTGCCACTGATGTTGCGCAGGGCACCCGCGCCACCCACTCCGGTTCCGTTCAGAACCAGGCTTTCATTGGTCAGGGTGATACCACCCTGCAGCTCAAGGGCCGCGCCGCTATCCACGGAAGTACCGGCCGCGGTGCTGCCCAGCGCCGAAACACTGGTCACGCGAAGAGCGCCCGCCTGAACCGTCGTCACACCGTCGTGACCACTCGCCCCGCTCAGCGTGAGGGTCCCGCTGCCCACCTTGGCCACGGCCAGGGTGGCCCCGCTGCCGCTGTTGGTAAAGGCCCCGGAGAAGGTGGTGGAAGCATTATTCGCGCCGACGGATAGCGTGGCGGTGGACCCGGCCAACTGGTTGTCCACCCGTCCCGATCCGGACAGTCCGGCCAGCGTTTCGTTATTGCCATAGAGATCCAGCAGCACACTGCCGGCCAGGCCAACCGTACCACCGCCATCGGGGAAAACACCCGCGTTGCCCACCCGTACCACGCCCAAACCGTTAAGCGATGTATTGCCCAGCCAGGCGTTGGCGGTGTTGGAAATAATCACCACCGTGCCGGCCGTGTCGGTATAGATTTGCAGGTGACGCCCGGCCAGGCCGGATATTTTCCCGGACAGGGTTGAGGTGGAATTGCCGGCACCGGTGATCTTGGCCTCCCCGGTGCCCAGCGTAATACCCTGGCTGGCGCTGCCCAGCAGAACCCCGTTGCGCAACAACAGAGTGCCGGTGTTCTCCAGCGTGATGGCATCATCCCCGGTGGCGCCACCAAAGCCCGAGCCGTTGTAGACATCCACAAACCGGTTGGCATTCCCGCCGCTGTTCACCATCCATTTTCCGGTAAATCCACTCTGGCTGTTGGCTAGGGCGAAGCGCGTGTTCACGGTGCCAAAGGCCAGGGTCAGGAGGCCCGATCCGGCGATGGTGTTGTCAGCCATCAGCCAGCGCCCGGGATCGCCACTGAGGTTGCGCAAGGTGCCTCCTGCGGCGCCCACCGTGATCACATTATTCACCGTGGTATCGGCGCTGAACGTGCCTTGCAGCATGCCGCCCGCCAGGGTGACGGGACTGCTGGCAGACGCCCCCAGACGCCCCGCACCCGTCGCACTAATCTGAATGATGCCGTTGCTGATGATGGTCCCGCCAGCGTGCCCGATTCCGGTGCCCAGAAACGACAGCGTGTTGGTGCCCACTTTGACCAGCTGCAGGGACGACCCGCTGGCCCCGTTGGTCAGGGTGCCGGAAAAGGTGGAGTCGCGCTCGTTGCCACCCACCCCCAAGGTCACACTGGAACTGGCCACCCGCACGTTCACCGTACCCAAACCAGCCAGCCCGCCGATGACCTCGTTGTAGGCGGCGAGATCAAGCGTCGCATTGGTTTGAATGGTCACCGTGCCACCGTTGTCGGGCAAGACGCCGGAGGCGCCCAGCCGCACAATGCCGGGCCCGGTAAGGACCAATTCGCCCAGCATGCTGTTGCCGGTATGGTTCAGGAGGCCGGTGCTGGTGGAATTGCTAAGGTCGATTTCCAGACCGTTACCTGCCGCCCCGGAAAGCTTGGCCGCAATGGTCACGGTTTCACCTCCGGCAATGGAGAGACGATTGGTGCCCGCTCCCACGGTGAAGCCCTGGGAGGCACTGCCCAGGGTGCCGCCCCGGTGTAACATCCGCCCACCGTTCTGCAGGGTGATGAAATCATCGCCCGTGCCGGAACCCAGACTGGCATTCTTGGTCACATCCATGAACCGGTTCACGCTGTACAGGCTCCCGCCGTCCACCAGCCATTTGCCGGCAAAGCCGGCCTGCGCATTCACCCCGATGCGGGTATCGGTGCTGCCGAACGACAGGGTTAGCAGGCCCGATCCGGTCACCTTGCCGGAGCCCAAAACGGCCCGCTGCGAATCGGTGCCCAGGTTGCGAATCTCTCCCCCCGACGCACCTACCAAGATGGCGTAGTCCAGGGTCTGATTGGCCCCGAACCGGGTTTCCAGCCGACCCCCATTCAGGGTGAGGTTGCCGGTGGTGAGCGAGCCCATGCTGTTGGCCGTGGTGGCCGAGATCCGGAGGGCGCCTTCGTTGACCGTGGTGGTTCCGGTATAACTCTTGGTGTTGTTGGTCAACACCAGCGTACCCGCGCCCGACTTGGTCAGGCCGGCACTTCCCGCCACTGCGTTGCTGAGGATCGCGGTCAGCCCGGCGTCCACTTGAACGGTTCCGGTATTCAGGGTGAGCGTGCCACTGCCGCCCAAGGTATAGGCATCGGCAGAAAAGGTTAAATGGCCCACGGTAACCCCGCCGCTGAGGTTGACAGCCAGGGGCGTGACCCCGGCAAAGGTGGCCGCATCCGGCGTGGCGTTGTTCCACGTAGCGCCCGACCCGCCATTGAGCCAGCCCGCCCCACCGTTCACCCAGTCACCCGCCACCCCGCCGTTCCAGGTCAGCGTCGCGCCCCAACCCGTCCCAGCCTGACCGGCCAGCAAACCCATCACCACCCGCAGCAGCACCCGGTATGCCACCCCGCCCATCCCCGCCTGCGTACAGTTTGCGTGCATGATTGCCCTGAGCTCCCGTATGTCCATCGCGTTCCCCGCCACGCGCGGTAAACCGCACGCGTTCAGCTCTTCCCCTTATAGTTATCTACACCTTCCGCTTACGTTAAGACACGGTTACCTTTGCATTATTAGGACGTATGCGTGCCATTTAGATGCAATATAGTGCAGGTCCGCGAAAGGGGAAAAGAGGGCGGTCAGCGCACGACCAGCGCCACCGAGCCGGTGACGGCGGGAATGATCCAGCGGCCGGCGTGACGCAGGGCTTCGACCGGATGACCGGCCATCCATACCCCGATGGACTCCGAAGCAGCCGGCAACTCGAGTCGCGCCAGCACCCCCGCGGGCAGGGCAAGATGAAGACGGAAATCGGCAGCCCTTTCCCACCGCACCTCCACCGGCCCCCGGGGCGTGGGGACCCGGCCGGCGGCCTGACGGAGCGAGCCCGGATGAGGACGGATCAGCAGTCGTTTTCCGCCGGGTGCGGCAGGTTGAACGCCCAGGACGTAACGGGGCAGCAGATGGGCGGGCGCGGCGCCCCAGGCATGATTCCAGTCCTGGTTCGGCTTGTAGTTCTGGTCCCAGGCCTCCCAGGTGATGGTGGTTCCGGACTCCACCATATGACGCCAACTTCGATCACCGGGGGCGCACATGAACGCCAGGGCCGCCTCGTCCCGGCCCTGGACAAAAAGGGCGGTGAGCAGGTAGTGCGCGGCGTACACCGATCCGCGCATGCCCCGGTTGATCAGCCAATCCATCATCTCCGCCCGGTGTTCGGACGGGACCAATCCAAAGGCCAGCGGAAACAGATTGGCGTGCTGCGAGGTGTGATCCGTGCCCTCGCCATCGCGGTAGAGATGCCGGGCCGGATCGAACAGTGTTCGCTGGAACGTCTCCGCCACCCGCTCGTACCGCGCGACATACGCCTGTGCATCCCCGTCCCGCCCCACCGCCGCGGCCAACTCCGCCATGAGGGCCAATGCGCGCAGATGGAAGGCATTAACCACGGTGTTGACCGGGGTAAAGACATAGCCATCACGCTCCGCCCCCGGCCAGTCCACCAGGTCCCCCTTCTCTATTTGAGCCGCCGTGCTCACCAGCAGACCGTCTTCGCGCGCGCGTTCCAGCAACAGCTTGGGGACCAGGTGATCATAGCGGGCGGACAGCCAGGCCTGGTCGCCCGTCTGCATCCAGTCCGCATGGGCCATAAAAATCAGGTGGAAGGCCCATTCCGTCGGCCAGGTGGGATACGCCAGCAGCCGGTCAAAGGTAGCCCGCGCCATCTGTCCATCCGGATCACAGGCATAGTGGCTCAGCTGGTTCAGGTAGGCGTCGGCCTCGTAGGCAATGCGCTCGCGATCGCCATCCACATACACGCCGGCGAAGGTGGTGGCCTTGATGGAGTACCGGCACAACTCCCATATGCGATCCAACATGGGATCGGAGGAGGTAAAAGCGGCCGCGGCATCATCCCAGGCGGCGGCGAAGGCGGCCCGGCGCACCATGGTGATGGCCGGTCCATCGTCCGGCCATCCCTCCACCTCCACCCAGCGGAAGGGCAGCACCACGCCCCACGCTTCAGGCGTCTGCACCGCCGCCGGATGCCCCGTGTTGCGATCATCCGCCGGAGGCGCCACCACCTGCGGGACCGCCCCCCGCAGGGTCAGGTTGGTACGGGCATAACGCACACTGCCCGGAGGGGTCCGGTTAATGCGCCCGCCGAGCAGGGCCTCCCCGAAATGCACGGTCACCTCCCCGGTGAAACCATCGGGAGGAGTGACCAGCAGGTTGCCGAAAGCCACGCGTTCAAAGTCCAGCAGGACCACGCCCGGGGCGGGCTTCGTCACCGCCACCGGCGCCTGCTCCACCAGATGAACCGGCGCGGCAACCGCCGGCCCGGCTTGCGCGAGCATCAAGGAAATTATGGGTTTCATCCCTCGCACCCCGCCCCAGAGGCACCTCAAGCGCTAGCCCGGCGCAGACGGCTTCCGGCCACCACCAGGATGGCCACCATCACGATGGCGAAGGCCACGCGGGAGAACATCGGTATACCCACGGTGGTGACCGAGGTGTTAGCAGAATTGTTGGCCCCGGCGGGATCCCCGTAGTTTGGTTGCACCACCACGCTGACGACATTGTTCAGTTCCTGGGTGGATCCGGAGTAGACCGGGCGGGTGGTCACCACCAGGGTGGTGGAAGCGCCTGCGGCCAGACCACCGAGGCTCCATACCAGGTTGAACCCATTGGTGACCGCGCCCGCACTGGCCGAGGTGAAGACGAGGTTGGACGTGATGGAATTGGTCAGCGTGTACACCCCCACCGCCGTGGCGGAATTATTGCTGATGTTGATGGTATAGAGGACCGAGGAACTGGCATCGGAATAATTGGTGGAGGCGGAGATGGAAACCCCCAGATCCACCTCGTTGGTGTAGGGATTAAAATCCACATACAAATCCCCGCTGTCCGAGCGCACGGCAAAGGTGCCGTAACTTTTCTGCGGCGGCACGAAGAAGTCCGTATTGACGGTAAATTCGTTGGCCGCGAAGCCCACCTGGGTGCCGGCATCCACAAACTTCCAACTGACCGTGGAAACGCCGTCAAACCCGGTCAGCATGGAGCTGCCATAAATGAGCTCGATCTTCACCGGACTGGCCACCGCGGTATCGTTGGTCACGAAGCCGGATCCGCCCCCCACCGTGAGCAGGTCCCCGTTCACGCCCGGACTGCCACTGACCGCATTTACGTCCAGCCGGAAGGTGCCACCGGTGAAGGCCAGGGAGGTCGCGGTCATGGTGCCGATGGAGGTATTCCCAGGTGACACCCGCCCGCCGCGCACGCGCAGGGGGCCCATGGAAAACGAGCCGGCCAGGGTGCCCGCCGCCACATCCGCCAAGCTGTTGGCAGGCAGGCTGCCGGTCACCAGCAACACGCCGCTGGAAACGGCGGTGGGCCCACTGTAGTTGTGTTGGGAACTGCTGAGGGTGAGGGTGCCGGAGCCCAGTTTGGTCAGGCCCAGCGTGGCTCCGGCGGCACTGTTGGAGAGCGAGCCGGAGAAGGTGGTGCTGGCACCGTTGCCACCGATCCCCAGCATGGAAGAGGTCGCAGGTGACCGATTCTCGATGTTGCCGCTGCCGGTCAGTCCGCCGAAGACCTCACGGTTACCAAACAGGTCGATGGTCACTGCGGGTTGTAGCGTCCAGGTGCCGCCGGCATCCGGCACCACGCCGGAGACTCCGATGCGCAATGTCCCCGTGTTGGCCAGGGTGGTGGCGCCCAGCCAGCTATTGGCCGCGTTGGAGAGGATCATCACCGAGCTCACGTTTTCGAGCTGCAGCCAGAGGCTATTGGTGGAAGGGCCGACCAGCTTGCCGGCCACCACGCCGGTGGCAAACCCCGCCATCTCGATATAGGACTGGCCACCGCCCAGCGTGATGCCCTGGTTGGCGCTGCCCAGGGTGACATTGGGTCTCAACAAGAGCCCGGCAGAATTGTTCAGGCTGATCCACGTGTCACCCGTACCGGTGCCGAAGGCCCCGCCGTGATAGAAGTCAATCAGCCGATTGTTGCTGCCCCCTCCATCCACCACCCACCGGCCACTGAACGTGCTCTGGTTGTTGGTAAAGACAAAGCGGGAGATATCGCTCCCGAAGGTCACGCTCACCGTGCCCGACCCACTCAGCCCGTTGGCCGGGGTATACATCAACCAGCGCTGGCTGTCGTTACCGGTATTGCGCAACTCTGCGCCCAGCGGTCCGATCTCCCAGCGAAACAGCACATACTGGTTGTTGGTGAATCCGCCGTACAGGGCGCCCCCGTTGATGCGCACCAGATTGGTCATGCTGGACCCCAGGGTGCCGTTGGTGGAGGAACTGATCTGCAGCACGCCGCCGCTGATGACGGTATCTCCGGAATAGAAGAGATTGGTGGTGTTCAAGGTCCACGTGCCACTGCCCACCTTGACCAGCGACAGGGTGGCGCCCGCCCCGGAATTGGTCATGCTGCCCGTGAAATTGGTGCTGGCGTTGTTGGCGCCCACCAGCAGGGTGGCGCTGGAGCTGGCCGCGGCGTTGTCCACCCGGCCGGGCCCAGTCAATCCCCCGACGGTTTCGGCATAGCCATTGAGGTCCAACCGGCCGACGGCGGTCAGCTCAAGCAGGCTGGCATCCGGGATAACTCCTGCGGCACCCAGGCGGACGGTTCCATAGGCGCTGCCGGCATTGATCTGGGCCGTGCCGGCCCAACTGTTGGCGCTATTGGAAAGAATCAGCACGCTGGCCGAATTACCCAGATAAAACTGCACATTATTGGTCGCCGGCCCGGAAATTTTCCCGGCGATCGCGCTGGTGGCGGTTCCGGCCACTTCCAACTTGGCCCGACCCGAACCCAGATAGAGGCCCTGGGTGGCGCTCCCCACAGTCAGCCCGTTTCGCATCAGGATATTGCCTGAATTCACCAGCACGATGGCCGTGTCGCCCGTGGCTCCGCCAAAGGCGTTGCCACTGGTGAAGTTGAGATCCACCAGGCGGGCCGCACTGCCCGAGGCTCCGCTGTCGATGATCCATTGCCCGGTGAAACTGCCCTGGGCATTGGCCATGACGAAGCGGGAGGCGTTGGTGCCAAAAGACAGGGTGAGCGGACCGGAACCTGATATGCGGTTGGCCACCATCTGCCAGCGCTGCGCATCCGTGCCCAGGTTGCGCAATTCCCCGCCCGCCGCGCCCACCACCAGAAAATTGCTTACATTAACATTGGCGGAAAACAGGGCGTGCAACGCGCCGCCCGCCAGGGTTACGCCGTTGGTGGCCGTGCTGCCCAGGCTGCCCGGTCCGGTGGCGGTGATGCGCACCACGCCCCCGCTCAGGGTGGTTGGCCCGGTATAGTTCTTGTTTGCTCCGGATAAAACCAACTCGCCCGACCCCGCCTTGGTGAACCCGCTGGTCCCGCCCACGGCGGCGCTGACCGTGGTGGTCAGGGTGGACCCGGAAATGGTCAGGGTGGAATTCTGCAGGGTCAGCGTCCCCGCTCCATCAATCGTGTAGACGCCCTGGGTAACGGTGATGTCGCCCGCCGTGATGCCGCCGGCGTTGATGCTGGCCGAACCGGTGGCGGCTCCGCCAAACCACGCGGCATCCGGAGTGGCATTGTTCCAGTTGGCCGGACTTCCGCCGTTCAGCCAGCCCGCCGCGCCGTTCTGCCAAACCCCGGCCACACCACCGGTCCAGGTCAGGGTGGCGGCCGAAGCCGTCGGCATCACTCCAAGCAGCACCAGACCCATCATCCACAAGACGTGTCTTCCGTTCATTCATACCCCCGGGAATGATCGCAGCATATCCCTGCACCCACCGCCGCGCACCCTACGCAGTAATTGTTACCCGGCGCGGGCGTGGTCCTCTATGGATTCCGCCCGCCATCGCATGCCCAAAGGTGCAAGCGAAGAGCTGGATGATGCATCCGCCCAAGCTTACGGAAGCGTCACCCGAAGGCGCAGGAAGCGGCTGCCCGAGCCGGCCTCCGCATCGGGCACAGTCACGCTGACCGGCGAGCCCGCTCCAGTTTCCACCGCCACCGGAGGCGACCACAACCCGGCCACATTGGTGGTGATGCCCACCCAGCCGGCTTCGTTGGTCAACACGCTGTTGCCCTCCACAATCATGGATACATCCACGGCGTTGGTGTTCCGATTGAAGATCAGGGAGAGCGTGCCCCCGATGCGCACCGCGCTCAGGTTGGCCAGCAGATCGGAATTGGTCGGACTGGACCCGGTGGCGTACTTGAGCAGGTTGGGATAGCCATCGTTGGTAGCCGACTCGTTGTAGTTGGTTTGTCCGTTGGTGATTCCGGACGCCCACACGCCATAACCGGCCACCGGCGGGGCCCCCGTCACCGCCAGCACCACCCCGGTGGACAGATAGGTCACGGTCCAGCCCAGCCCGGAAGAAAGTGCGGGCAGATTGGTGGTGGCAAAACCACCGGTGCGGCTGGTGAAGCGGAGCACGGTGAATTGATCGCCAGCGGTGGGGGCAAAGCTGTCGAGCGAAACATCCAACGTGCCACCCAGGAGGGCCGACCCGCTGGAACGCAGGCTGTCATAACTCGAGGTACTGGCCAGCGCCAATTGCAGCGAGCCGGAGGCGGCCTGGCTGAAATTACCGGTCAGAATCAAGGTGCCCACCGGCAGCCCCGGCGCCACCACCCCGCTGTTGGTCAGGATACCAATGATCGTGCCATCGCCCTTCAGGACTTGCCCGGACGGAACCGAATACGCACCGTCGCTGCGGCCAATGGCTTGCAGGGTCGCTCCCGCCTCCACCGTGACCGACGTGCTGGCCGTCAGGTTGGCCGCGCTGGACAAGGCCAGCACGCCCTGCTGCACGGTGACCGCACCGTTGATGTAGTTGGTGCCGCTCAGACTCTGAGTGCCCGTGCCCACCTTCACCAGGTTCAGCACCGCGCCCACCCCACTGTTGGTGAGGAGGCCGGAAAAGGTGGGACTGTTATGGTTGCCGCCCACGGTCAAGGTCACTTGGGTGCTGGCGGCACGGTTGTCCACCAGGCCCGGACCAAACAAACCGCCCAGGGCTTCGCTGTAACCATTCAAGTCCAGCGTGGAACCGGAACTGATGGTTACATTGCCGCCCGTATCCGGAAGTACGCCCGATGCACCCAGACGCGCCACCCCGGGACCGTTGAACACGGTCTCGCCCAGCCAGCTGTTCGCGGTATTGGAAATAATGAGCAGGCTCCCCGCATTCTGCTGGAAAAACTGGATGGCATTGGTCACGGAACCCGAAAGCGCTCCGGCCAGAATACCCGTCGAATCGCCGGTCACCGTGATTTTGCTTTGCAGCGGACCAACCATGGATAGGCCCTGGGTGCTGCTGCCCAGGATGACGCCATTACGAAGCGCCAGTGAGCCGGCGTTAAACAGGGTGATGGCATCCGCGCCGGTGGCCCCGCCGAAAGCACTGCCCACAAAGAGGTCAACGAATCGGTTCTGGTTGCCGCCGCTGTCCACCACCCACTTGCCAAAGAAATCATTCTGCCCGGTTACGATCTGGATGCGGGTGTTGCTGGTGCCGAAGGCGAGCGTAAGCGTGCCCGTACCAGCGATGCGGTTGCCGTCGATAGACCAGCGCTGGTTATCGTCACCCAGGTTGCGCAATTCCCCTCCCGCCGCCGTCACCGTGATCCGGTTGCTCACAATCAGATTGGCGCTGAATTGCCCCTGCAGCGCACCCCCGGCCAGCACCACCGACTGGGTCGCGGTCGCACCCAGCACACCCGGCGCGTTTGCAAGAATGCGGATGGCGCCCCCGCTGATCACGGTGGCTCCGCTGTACAGTTTGTTCGCGTTGGTGAACAGCAGCGTGCCTGCGCCATCCTTCACCAGGCCGGACGTGCCCGCCAACGCCGCGCCCACCCTCGTGGTCAACGCGCTGTTGATGAAAAACACCGTATTCGAAAGGGTCAAGGTACCGCCCGCATCCACGGCGTAGAAACCGCTCGTCACCGTGATGTCGCCCACCGTCACCCCGCCTGCATCCACGGTCAGACTGCCCGCGGAGACACCGCTGAACAGCGCGCGGTCCGGTGTGCTGCTGTTCCAGTTCGCGGGCGACACACCGTCCAGCCAACCGCCACTGCCATTCACCCAGGAACCCGCCACCCCGCCGTTCCAGGTCAGGGTCGCCGCCGGGGTGGCACCGGCCAGCAAACACAACCCGATGCCCAGCCAACCCGCCCGCCACCCCTGCCGAATCGCTTGGAACTTGTTCATGTGTGATCCCTCACGCGTTGCTGGTTAACCCACGGTTAAATCAGTTACTGAATATTAACCTAACCAAAGCGCCGCCGAAGGGCAGCACCAACTTTGCTTTATTAGGTACCTACACGTGGCGTTTTAATACAGTATAGTGCAAGCCCGGTCAGCGGGTCAGTTGCAGGTCCAGCCGGTTTTCGCCCGGGCTGAGGGGAAAAGCGAGGAACAAGCCCGCCTGGCCCAGCACACGGCTGCCCGCGGGCGCCTTGGCGGGCAGACGATAGCGGGAGTAGTCGCCCCACAGCATGATGCCGTAGGCTTGGCGCTCGCTGCCGAAGACCGTGCTGCGCTCCCAGGCGGCCCGGGCGGAAATACGCACCTCACCCATCACGTTGGTCACGGTCAGGTCCAGGGCAGGAATTTTATCCTGCGTGTTGTACCAGGCCGACATCTCGGGCAGCACGCGCGGCCGGTGCGGGTTCTCGGGCAGACTGGTGTAGGAGGTGATGCGAATGGGCCGACGGTTGCCCTCTTCAAACATAAGCAGGCCGTTGCGATCGTAGTAGGCCAGCAGGCGGCCTTGCTGCGTATACGGACGCCCCTCGGAATCGTAGTAGGAGCGCACATGGTTGGTTAGGTCACTGGCATAAAAGCCATTAAAAGCCACCCCGCCGCGCGCCTTGCTGAAGCGTTCGCTGGTCACCTGCAGCCGCTGCAGCCGGCCCGTCTTGGGATGCGGCTCCGGACGGGCGGCCAGCCCGTTCGTCCCCAGATTGTCGAACAACGCGTAGGTGGGCGGCGTGGCCGTGGGATAGGCCTTGCGGTACAGGTTGACTGCTTCCTGCATGGTCACCACGCGAATGCGCTGCTCGCGCAGGTATTGGAACAGGCCGTTCAACACCTCCAGCGATTCCGGGTCCTGACGGCGCAGGGCATCCCCGATCGAGGCATATTCTTCCTGGATGACCAGCGGCACGATTTCGTTCCACACCGTCTGCTTGCGATATTCACCCACCAGACGCTTCCAGTAGTCGAGGTTGCCCGCGCGCACCACCCCGATGCTCAACACATCGCCGGGATCAAAGGTGAAGCCGGAGGCAAAACCCAGGCGGTAGGTCAGGTTGACGTCGGTGGACACCCAGGGCACGGATACGATCCCGCCCTCCCGCGGATTGGGCACCTTGTAGCAATCGTGCCGCATGTAATGAAATCCGAAGGTGGTGCCGCGATCGGCAATGTTGTCGGCATACGATTGCTCGAAGTAGGCCCCCCAGATGCCGGTGAGGCCCTGCTCCTCCGCCAGCAGGTGAAACAGCCGGTCGTAGCGTGAGTTTCCGGCCGACCGGATGGGCTGCCAGGTGGCCAGCTTCTTCATGACCTGGTACTCCTCGCCCGGACCCGGCTCCGCATGCTCGGCAAACCAGGCCAGTTCGTCACCGTACTGACTGTTCCACCGTTTCAGACGCTCGGTGGCCGGGCCAACGGTGGCCGGCTTGAGAAACCAGGTGACCGGATGCCCGTTCCGATGGGCGCTCTCGGCCAGCGCATCCATGCCCTGAAAATCAGGCTCGCCCTTGAACTGCCCCTTGCTGGCGATAACCACCACCAGTTCGCCCGGCAGCCCGGCCTGCGCCGCCACCACACAAAGCAAAAACAGCACCAACACCCGCCACGCAATCCGGCATCGCTTCATAAGCACCCCCTTAACGCGCCTCCGCTGACATTTCGTACCTTGGCTGCACGCGAAATTCCCCCTGCAGACGGATATCTTCCGAGGACGCGCCAATCATGATGCGAAAGGCTCCCGGCTCAACCGTCCAAACCCAATTTTGATCCAGCAACTGCAATTCATTCGGGCCCAGTTCGAAGGTGAGCGTTTGCGTTTCATCCGGCTCAAGATGCACGCGCTGAAAGCCCTTCAACAAGCGGAAGGGTGTGGTCACCGAACTGACGACATCCTGCACATAGAGCTGCACCACCTCATCACCCGCGATGGCTCCGCTGTTTTTGACCGCACAAGTCACGACCACCTTGCCATCAGCGGGAATGGTCTCCGGCTCAATGCGAAGATCCGAGTAGGTGAAGGTGGTGTAGCTGAGCCCGTGGCCAAAGGGAAACAGGGGCGAACGATCCACCGCCGGCTGGTCCCCCGCATACTTCCGGGCATTGGGGAAAGCCGCAGTGCGCTTCTGGCTGTAGTACAGGGGTAATTGCCCGGTGGACCGGGGAAAGGTGACGGGCAGGCGTCCGGCCGGATTATACAGGCCGAACAACACATCAGCGACGGCCCGGCCACCGGCTTCGCCGGGGAACCAGCCTACCAGAATGGACGGGATATGCTCCGCCTCCCAGGGCAGGGCCAGGGCGCGCCCGTTGAGCACCACCATGACGCAGGGGGTACCGGTCTTCCACACCGCCTCGATCAACTCCCGCTGCCGCCCGGGGAGATCAACACTCGACCGATCATAGTTCTCGCCGCTGGTGCGGCCATCCTCACCCACCACGAGAATCGCCACCTCCGCATCGCTGGCCGCGGCGACCGCCTCGGGAATTCCTCCGCTCTGGTCGCGATCCCACAGCAGTCGCGCAATGGCCTTGGGATTCGCCGCCTGAAAATACTCGAGCTTGATCGAGTGCGATTTTCCGCCCTCGAACCGGCACGCAACCCGCTGGGCCACCGCACCGACCTGCCATTGATCGATGATCAGCCGATCGTCCACCCAAAGCCGAACCCCATCCGTGGCCTCCACCCCCACCACCCCCGTCCAGTCAAAGGGCGCCTTGAAAAAACCTGTCCACCGGACCGAAAAATCGTCCACCGGAATACGGGCGTCCGGGGAAAGATCGTTCCAATCGAAATTCACCATGGCATCGATCCTGGTCAGCGCCGGCGCGCCAGCCAGGGTGCGATTGGCGAAGTACTCCGCTCGCAGGCCAGACCCGGCCCCATCGGGCGGGTGGAGATAGTTCGCCGGAATGGGCGTACGCAAAACCTGATCCTTGATCGGCACGCCCTGCACATAGGTGACAACGGTCTCCGGCGAAACCGTCGCGCGGATCGAATCCAAAAGGCCCGCGGATGGACCGTATCGAAAAGGGGCGTAGTCGCCGGTCTGGGTTCCCTTCTGGGGGCCAATGACCGCGATGCGCTTCAGCGTCCTGGCCAGGGGGAGCAGACCGCCCCGGTTTTGCACCAGCGTCATGGCTTCCCGGGCCCCTTGCAGGGCAAGCGCCGCATTGGCGGGAGTTCCCACCGCCATAGACTGCAAGTTCGTGTCCGTAAAGGGCTGTTCAAACAGGCCGAGTTCAAACTTCAGGCGCAACATATCGCCCGCCGCACGATCGATGACGCGCTCGTCCACAAAGCCTTGTTGCACGGCGCGCTGAACGATCGACGGCCACCGATCTTGGCCCTGCGCGTCCGCCCCAAATTCCAGAAAGGAACAACTGAGCCCGGCCTTCAGCGATTGCGCCACCGCGTCTTCCTCGGATTCCGCCGTCGCATGGGAAACGCTTTCCCGGTCCAACAAACGGATGACCGCGTTGCAGTCCGACAGCACGACACCATTGAAGCCCCACTGCTCGCGCAGCACCTCGGTCAGCAACCAGCGGTTGGCCACGCAGGGGATGCCGTCGAGTTCATGATAGGCGGTCATGGTCATGCGCGCGCCGCCCTCTTGAAAGGCAGTCTTGAAGACAGACAGATAATCGGTGAACAACGCGCGCTGACCGATGGATACCGGCCCCATGTTGATCCCGGCCTGAGCCGGGCTGTGTCCGGCGAAGTGCTTGATGTCGGCGATGACCGCATCCGGGCGCTTGAGTTGCCCGTCTTTCTGCACACCCCGCACGGCGGCCACGCCCAGGCGTGAGGCCAGATAGGTGTCTTCGCCGAACGTCTCCTCCGAACGGCCCCAGCGCGCATCGCGGGCCAGATCCAGCACGGGGCCATGCAGGGCATGAATGCCGAATGCCCGGGCCTCGGCCCCGACGGCCTCGTAGATGTGTCGGACCAGGTTTGTATCGAAGCTCGCCGCCTGGGCCAGCATCTGCGGGTAACAGGTGCCCTGATAACCATGCAGGCCCTCGGCGAAGATCAGAACCGGAATACCCAGGCGGGTTTCTTCGCGGGCGATTTTCTGGAACTGATTTATGTAGGACGCACTGAAGGGCCGGTATGAATGGGCCCCGATTCCGGCCTGGCCCAGCACCGCACGCATGCGCTCCGGCGAAAGCGGCGCGCCTTCCTGCGCACTGCGCTGATCATCCGCGAGCAAATTGGCCCGGAACATGTGGGTTTGCCGGATTTTTTCCTCCAGCGTCATCCGGTTCAGGAGATCACGAACGCGCGCCTCCACGGGTTGCGACGCGTCACGATAAGGCAGGGAAGCGGCGTCGCCCGCGTGGGCAACCAACGGAGCGACGGCGATGAATGCAGCCAGCCAAACGACCTTGAGGAGTTTCGTGAGCATATCTACTACCACGTGTATTCTTGCCGCACCGAAGTGGGACCCGGGGTCCGCAAGGTGCCGTCGGCCCCCACCAGCAACCGATCCATACGCGGAAAGCGCGCGGTCATCGCGGGGTCCCAGCCGTGATAGACCAGCCAGGGCTCACCGTCCGGCCCGGTGAAGAGATTGTGGTGGCCGGGCCCCTTCACGTCGGCGGTTGATTTCATGAGCACCTGCTCGGACTCCACAAACGGGCCCGCCGGACCGTCCCCCACCGCCTGCACCACGCGATAGGTGTCGTTGGTCCACGCCCCGATGCTGTAGGTCAGCCGGTAGCGGCCATCCCGCTGGCGCAGCATGACCGGACCCTCCTGCCAGAAATGTTTTTCCACCAAACACACGGCCTGATCCGCCAGGTGGGCCGGGTCCAGCAACCGATCCACCCAGATGTGGCCGGGGGCGAGTCCGCGCGTGTTGCCATATTCGGTCACATAATAAAGCCAGAGCGTTCCGTCGGCATCGCGAAATGGACTCGCATCCAGTGCGGCGTGATCCACCAGCACGCCCCGATCCTCAAACGGGCCCTCCGGGCGGTCGCTCACCGCCAGCCCGATGCGGTTGCTGTGGTTCTTGTCGTCTTCGGTGTGCTTGGCCGTGTAGTAGAGCCAGTAGCGGCCCTCGTGGATCAATACTTCAGGCGCCCAGAAGTTGAAACGGTTCCATGCCCCTTCCCCGCCCCGCACTACCGCGCCGCGCACGAAGGTCCACGTCACCAGATCGTCGGAACACCAGAGCGGCAGGTACCGGCCGTCCGCCGCCTCACCCGTGGTGATCATCCAGTAACGACCCTCCGCACGATAGATGAACGGGTCCGGCCCGCTGGCGTTGATGATGGGATTGGTCCAATGAAGGGAGGGCATGGGATTATTTCTGATCCGCAGAGGGTGGCAACACAGCAACGGGATCCACCTTGATTACTGCACGGTCGTAGGAGACCAACCCGTTGCACTCGGTCTCCACATCGGTCAACTGGGTATACACGGCCGCGCTCAAGCCCCGCTCGTGCTCGAGTTCGCGCACCCGTTGCCACAAGGCAAGGAACTGTTCCTGCAGGTGCTCGCGGTTTTCGATTTTCGCGTAGCCCCAGGCCTTTTCCACCCACTGGTGACCAGGCACCGGCAGGGCCAGCCCGCCACATTCGCCCAGCACGCCGGCCCGATGTTCCTCCGGTTTGGGCGCGCCGGGCCCGGGATATTCATGCACATCCCGCACGTCCCCCACCTTGCGGTCGTGCCACCCACTGGCGCAGCACACCAGTCGCGTCGCGTCCTGCTGCTTCACCAACCCGGTCAGCCGCACCGTGTCATGCTGGCCCCACCCTTCGTTGAACACCGTCCACAGCACGATGGAGGGATAGTGCGACAGCCCGTCCACCATGGCCGTCAACTCGGCGGCGAACTGCGGAACGGCTTCGGGAAATTTTATCTCGCCGTCACCCTGATCGCTCCCCTTGTCCGCGATGAAACTCGACGGCATGTCCTGCCACACCAAAACCCCCATCTGGTCGCACGCGTAGTACCAGCGCGCGGGCTCGACCTTGGCGTGCTTGCGGGCGAGGTTGAAACCAAGTTTCTTGAGCAGAATAAGATCGTTTCTCATGGCCGCCTCCGTGGGCGGGGTGTAGAGGCCGTCCGGCCAATAGCCCTGGTCCAGCAGGCCGGCCTGAAATAGCACCTGGTTGTTGAGCAGGATGCGGGTGAACCCCTTCTCGTCCTGGCCGAGGGACACCTTACGCAGACCGGCGTAGCTCTTCACGTCGTCCACCACTTTTCCATCCACCGACAGCGTCACAGCCAGATCGTAAAGATGCGGATCATCGGGCGACCACGGATGCGGCTCCGCCAACCCCAGGACCAACGTCGAGCCCGGCGCGCCGCGGGCCCGGCCCGCCTCCCGCCCTCTTGCATCGCGCGCAATGACGATCACCTCCGCACCGTCGGGCGGGTCGTCGACCTCCGCCGTTATGAGAAGGCTTGCCGCGTCGAAATCCGGAGTGACCCGCAGCGCGCGAATATGGCGGGCCGGAACCGGCTCCAGCCACGTCGTCTGCCAGAGGCCGGAACAGGGTGTGTACCAATAGCCCTCGGGCTTGGCGAAGGACTCAACCTTTTGCTTGCCCCGCGCGGAGCCGTCGCTGCCCGTCGGATCCCAGACCCGCACCACCAGTTCGTTGTCGGCACCGGGCTTCAGGTGTTCGGTGATGTCGAAGGAGAAGCCGGTGTACCCGCCGCGATGCGCACCTAGGCGAACCCCGTTCACCCATACCACGGCCTCCCAATCCACCGCCCCAAAGTGCAACAGCAGACGTTGTCCCGCGGACAGTTCTACTGAGGTAAACGTCCGGTGATACCACAACGCCTGCTGCGCCGAGAGCGGCTTTTTCACCCCGGAAAGCGCGGATTCAACCGGAAATGGCACCAGGATCTGTCCGTCCCAGTTGGTAGGTAAGGACGACGCCGCAGCTACCATGGCGTAATCCCACAAGCCATTGAGATGGATCCAATTCGTCCGCACCATGTGCGGGCGCGGATAGTCAGGCCAGGGATGCTGCGCGTCCACGTCCGCAGCCCAGCGCGTCATGAGGTGCCCCGTCACCGGCTTCCAATCCGCCCGGGCACCGCTGAGCGCCAACGCAACCGATCCGATCCCCACGCCCACCGCAATCCATCTCATGGCCAAACTCTCACGGTCTTGATCTCGAACGGACGGAAGGCCAGAGCCACTCCGCCCTCCTGGACCGGCACCGGCTGCGGCTCCTCTTCCAGCATCGTGCTCAGGGCAACTTCCGCGGGCGGGCGGGCAAAGCGAAGATGCACCCGGGTGGCCTGCCGCTCGCATTCGTAGAGACGGATCACATAGCCGCGCCCGTCCGCGGCCGGCTTCACCGTTTCCACCACCACATTCGGGGCATCCACCGTAAACAAACTCGCCCCCGTCTCCACCAGCCGGCCCGGCACCGCGGTCACGGGCGCATTCAACTCGTAGGCCGGGCGCACCACGCTTTCCGCACGGAAGCCGCCCTCGTGCGCCACCAGGCTGTAGGTGCACACATGGTCACCCTGGTCGCCGCGCGGATCGGGATGGCAGCCGCCCTTGTGCAAAGACAACCGCAAGGTGCCGCCTTGCACGGACACACCGTATTTGCCGTCGTTTAACAGGGCCACCCCGAAACGATTTTCCGAGAGGTCCGTCCACTTGAGCTGACAGACCTCGAAGCGCGCGCGATCTTCCGAGGTGTTGCGGTGAGTCGGCCGCTCCAGATGGCCGAATTGGATTTCGTGCCGGGCCGAGGGCGCACGCACGGCCAGCGGGAACACGGTGGCCAGGAAGTGATGCGGGGCACGCCAATAAATGATGGTCTCAAAATCTATGCGCGCCTGCCCCGCATGCACCACCACATCCTGCACCAGGCGCGAGCCCTGTCCGAAGGTGTAGGTTTGGCGCAATCGGAATTGCAGGGAGCCGCGCGAGGCCACCACCCGCTCCGTCAGTTGCAGTACCGGCTTCAATTTTAGCGCCAGGTCCGCGTCCACATCCCAATTGTCCCACGCGGCCGGAACATCCTCCCCGAATAAAAACGTATTGAGTGGAAGCTCGCCCGGACCCGCCAGTTCGCGTTGTGCGGCGTTCAACCATACCGATTCCAGTGCCCCCTGGTCAGACAGACGCAGGGTCAGATGCGGAGACGTGAGGACACGCCCATCCCATTGAAACGGATCGGACGCCGCCGCCACGCCACACGCTTGCAGGGCCACGCTGCGCGCCCCCAGCGCGGGTATTTTCAAGCCGGACGCGATCAGCCGCCGCTCGCCCCACGGGGTTTCCACGGTCTGACATTCCACCCCCTCGCCCGTCACCCGCACGTCGGGCGGACAACCGGTCAACCAGACTTCGTTGCGCACCCAGCCCAGGGTATTGAACACGGTCAACCTCGGGTCCGCGGCCGCTTGTACGCAGGCGGCGGCTGAGGCGGAGGCTACGGCATGCGCTTCATCCACGACCCGGCCCAACTCCGCAATGGCGCGGTCGTGCACCTCTGGAATCGAGGTCCCGGGCAGGATGTCGTGAAACTGATTCACGAGCAGGATTGGCCAAAGCGAGGCCAGCTTCTGTTTCCCGAGCTGGGAGGGACCGGATCCGCCGCGGTCCAGCCCGCTGGTGAGCGCATTATTCAGGCAATCGCACAGCACCAGCATTGCCTCCGCCTCCCGCAGGGCGCCTTCAGCCTGCCGGTTGCGGCGTTTGATTTCGTGGAGCTGGGTCAGGGTGCCGCGATGGGCCTCCAGGTAGAGCTCACCCACATAGCGGGGGGCGTCGGGCGCGCTCCGTTCGAGGCTCTTCATAAACGCGCTCACCGTCATGTGCTCGGCGCGCGGGCAGCCTTCCAAGTCCCGGCAGCGCCGCGCCATCTCGATCATGTGCGCGTCCGGCCCGCCTCCGCCATCGCCAATCCCATAGGACACCAGGCGGCGCTGATTCACGTCCTTGTGCCGTACGCAATTCTGCACCACCCGGAAATCGCGGGGCCCGGTGCCGTGCAATTTATTGATGAGGGTTTCCGGGTCGGGCGCACAGTGGATGTCGTTGAAGTGGGTGAACACGCAACTGCCGTCAAGGCCCTCCCACCAGAAGGTGTCGTAAGGGAACGTGTTGCTCTCGTTCCAGGTCAGCTTGGTAGTCAGAAAATTGCGGATGCCGCACCCGCGCATGATCTGAGGCAGTGCCGCCGAACAGCCGAAGGAGTCAGGCAGCCAGAAGGTGTCCGAGGTGTAACCATAGTGCTGCCGGGTAAAAGTCTGGCCGGCCAGGAACTGGCGGATCAACGCCTCGCCCCCGGCCAGGTTCACATCCGGTTCGATCCACACCCCGCCGTTCGGCTCCCACCGCCCCTCCGCCACGCGGCGGCGGATGCCCTCAAAAATGGCGGGGTAATGGAGGCGCATCCATTCGGCATGCAGCGCGCTGCTCTGGATGAAGAGGTACTCCGGATACTGCTCCATCAGGTGCAGGGCGTTGGCGTAGGTGCGCGCGCATTTGCGGATGGTCTCGTCCTGCGTCCAGTGCCAGGCCGTATCCATGTGGGAGTGACCGATGAGTCCCGCGAAGGGCGCGGAGTCGCCGTTCTTCCGGTCCAGCAACGGGCGCAGCAGGGCGTGGGCTTCGGCCAGGGCCGGCTCCCACACCGAGCGCGGCGAATGCTCCGGGTCCTGCACCACGATCGCAAACACCCGGGCCAGCACCGCGTCCACCTCGCCCTTGCGAAAACTATCCGCGGGCAGGGCCACCGAGAGTTGATTCAAGGCCCGCAGGTCGAACACGAACTGCGCGATGGCTTCTTCGCGATGGCACAACTCAACACCGTCGAAGCGGCGGACGAACGACACCAGATACGGCTGCTGGCTGGCCGTTGTTTCCAAGGGCTGGCTGCCCACGCTGGGATGCCCCGCATAGGCCTCGAAGGCCAGCTCATACGGCCGCTCCGCCTCCGGTTGGGCCGCCACCAATTGGGTGCGGTGGTCCCCGCGAACTTTAATCCACGGATCAAAATTGAAGATACCGGCGGGCCGGCCGTCCTTCCAGAACAACGCCTCTACCCCGCCGGTGCGGGCGGTGACATAAACCGAACGCCGGGCCTGCTCGGGGGTCAGCGTCACCGTGGCCTTGAACCAGGCACTGCCCCAAGCGGTGCCCCAGATGGTGCCGGGCGAACAAGCCGCCCACGCCGCTTCCGGTCCGGGTACCGCCCGCAGGTGCTCAGCGGTCTCCCAATAAAGGCACGCCACCGGTGCAACAGGTGTATAGATCCGAGCGTGGTAGGTTTCCTCCAGCCGCCGGACTTTTTCCAGAGTTTTGGGGGCGATCAGCATGGCGTGCGATAGTAGCACAGCGCGAAGCGAAGAAACTCGGCCGTGGCCCAGACCTCCGGGGTGGCGGGATCGAGGTAGATGCGGAAATAGCCACGGCGCCCGATGTGCTGCACGCTGAAGTGTTCGGCGATCAGATGGGAGTCGGCGGGAATCTGGTCCAGCACCCAGCGCAGGCAACGTTCCGCCTCCGCGCGCTCCCCGCGCAACAGATGCACCCGGCCCAGCCAGGAGGTATAGGTCACCCACGGCCCGCCAAAGGGGTGCTCCGGCCATGGCTGGTAGGCCAGCGGATAGCGATAGAGGCCGCCCACCTGCGGATCCCACAAGTGACGCATCACGTGGGCCAGGGTGCGGGTCACCCGTTCGTCACGAGCATCCATCAGACCGAATAAGGCGGGGGTGAGGGTGGAGATGGCGGGCAGGGCGAAATGTTTTCCGCGGTACAGCCGCTTCACGAACACGCCGGTTTCGGGATCGACCAAATGCCGCAGGATGCGCTCACGCAACTCGGACGCGGCCTCGGCATAGCGCCGGGCCTCGGGGGTGCAGCCCAGGCGCCCCGCCAGTTCCGCCGCATCGGCCAGCCCGCGCCAAGCCATGGTATTCACATACGTTTCGTAGCCGCGGCTGATGGCCACGAATTCATGGATGGCGCGCTCGGAGTAAATCAGCCCGAGCTTCTGATCCATCAAGCTGATCAAGCGCTCGGCCAGGCTCAGGACTTTGACCTGGTGTTTCTGCAGCAAGGCCAGATCACCGCACAGATCCAGACGGCGGCGCAACACGTGGAGCACGGTGCCCAGTTGGTCGTTTTCATCGGGGGAGGAAAACCGGTCATCCCCCACCCGGAAGGCCAGGTAGAATTCATAGCCGCCGCGGGTTTCCGCATGGAAGCCCAGTTCGTCCAGCACGCTGAGAATGTAGCTTCCGTTCCGTACCTGGCCCACGTTCTGATAGCAGTGGATGCCGCCCATGGGCGCGCCGTCCGGGCGCAGGATGGAGCGCAGGACACGCACCGATTGGGGCAGAACATCGTTCAGGCGGGGCTCCACCTCCGGACCGGCGGGCAGGGCCGGCCGGGCCTTTTCCACCACGGCGCGCCAGTAGTGCTGATGCTCCGGCCACAGGGCCGCCTGTTGTCGGCGATAGGCCCGGTACAGCTCCAACGCGGGGGCCTGCCCGGGGGCCTGGCCCAGCACCACTTCAAATTTTCGCTCCGCGCCCGGGGCCAGCAGGTCCTCGTTCAAAGCCAGGGCGGCGTTGGGGGTGGCCTGGCAAACCCGCGTATGACCGGACAGGGTCAGGTCTTCCAAATCGTAGTACACGTCGGTGGCGCCGCACACTTCGCCCACCTGGAATTCCGCGGGCGCCTGGTCGAGCCCGAATACCAGCACGTTCTGCTTCATGTCCTCCACCAGCAGGCAGCCCGGATCGTTTGCGTATCGGGCCTCCTTGCCCAATCCCTTCTTGTGCGGAATGGGGGAACCGAGCTGCGGATAGAGGATGGCGAAGATTTTGACCCGGTGGGCCTGCGCATCGGTGTTGCGAATCCGCACCTGTTGCACCACCACGTCCAGCTGGGGTGGAATAAAATAGCGCTCCGTCACCTCCAGCCCGGCCCCGCGCCAGACCACCCGCACGGCCAGGCTGTCGGGCTCGTACCCGCGCTGCACCAGGGCGCTGTCCTTTTCATCGTCCACCGCCTCCACGATCTGCCCGTCCACGGCCAGCAGGATACGGGTGGACTGGATCAGGGTGGCCGAATCTTTGGCCGGGGCATGGAAGGCGGACAGACCCATGACATGGTCGGTGGTGAGCTGGCCGCCGCACACCGCGGCCATGATGCGCTCGTTGGCGACAAAAAAACTTTCGGTGGGGATGGTGCGGGCGGTTGACATGGACATGGCGGGAACCTCAATCAACAACGGTGGCGTGCTGCTTCTCGGGCGGTTTCCAACTGCGGCCCTCGAGCTGGGGGCGGGCGGCGCGCGCAGCCTCGAAGAACTCATCCAGCTTCACCACCTTGAAGGTGTCCTCGGGCAGGCGCTTCGCCACCTCGTAAAACCAGTGCGGGTTGCCGGCGTAGACCACGATGAACCAGGGGGGAGGCACCTCGGGAGCCTGCCGGATCAGCAGGTCGGCAAAGACCTCGGGCCGGAAGCGGGGGTAATAATAATTGCTGTGAATGACCGGGGTGCCGTCAGGCGCGTACTCCACTTCCTGCCGCCCACTCCACTGGGTCAATCCACGCACGCCCATGGCCTTTAACAGGGGGAAAAACTGGTCCCGCTTCCGCAGTTCGTTCATCCACCACACGTCCATGTACCGGGTGTCGGCCATGCGGGCGCCCTCCGCCACCAGCGCGCCATAGGGTTGAATCTGATCATCGGCCAGATTGTTGGGCGCGAGATAGCCCCAGCCGGAGGGCGCGGAAAAGAAATAATCCGCGTCGGTGGCCGTGCGGTAGTAGTAGCTCATCAGCCCCGGGGTATCGCGCATCAACAACGGATCCACGCCCCAGTTGATGGGCGTCCGGCCCCGCTCGGATTGCAGCCAGCCCCCGCCGTTCATCAGCGAGGCGAAGCATTTCAGGGTGTCGCCTTCATTAACCATAAAGGTCACATAGATGCGCGGTTCGAGCTTCGGCTGCTCCACATGGGGCCGGACCTGCTGGAAGCCCTCCCCCTGGCGGTGCATGTAACGGAAGAAGGAACCGTTGGCGGTCCCCCCGCACACCTTCACGCAGCGATGGATGGCCATGCGGCGGATCAGCGCGCTTTCATAGGGACGGCCCCATCCATACACCGGGGACCAGTCGTCGAGGCCCTCCAGAATGGCCATCAGCAAAGGTTTGTCGGGCGGATCAAACCCCCACACCGGATGGGGCCGGTCGACCTCCTTCTTCTCCCGGTTGCGCGATTCCTCGCTCATGAAGCTGAGGTCGAAGGTGACCCAGCGCCGGCTGACCGCGAGATCAATATCCACCAGGGTGTCGTGCGCGGCCTGGCCATAGGTGCGGTCGCGCGAAACCGCGCCCGACTTGTCGCACTCGGGATACACATGCTCAATCATCCAGCGATGGGCCTCCAGGCGGCGGTCCGCGCCCGGCGGGTAATCCGCATACAGGGATCGCACATCAAAAATCACCGGTTTTTCGTAGGGACGCCCGCGCATCCAGTCGTCGTACAGGGCCTGGGTCAGCGGCACGGCGTCGCGCACGCCCGCCATGGTGGCGGCCAGGGCGAGATCATCGGTCACGTTGCTGTACAGGATCACGCCCTTCAGTTCATCGCCCAGCTTCTCCATCAGCTCAGGCAGGGTAACGGTGACAAACCGGCTGCCCTCCTGCTCCTCGTAGAATTCGATCCAGTAGTCATGCACGTCGGCATAGCGGGAGGCCAGTCGCTCCGCATCCTTCTCGCTCCAGACCCGCCCGCCCTGGTCGCCCCGGTCCTTGGCATAGTCCATCTGCATCCAGCGCAACGCAGTGCCGTAATCGATGAACACGCGCCCCCGCCCCCGGTTGGCCAGCCCCTGCAGGCACACCGCAGCCAGCCGTTCCTCGTCCCCGAAGTGGGCGGCGTCAATCCGCCACACCTCCGTCACCTCCGCCTTCGGACCCGTGGTCTGCACCGGCACGGGAGGCTGACAGGATACGCCGGTCAGCAGCAGCCAGGCCACCCCCCAAAGACTGCGGATCACGGTGGAGTTGTTCATAGCGGAGGTTTTCCTTCCCCGTTCCGACTCAGGGCGGGTTCATGTAGAAGTATTCAAACTCTTCCAGCAGATCGTCCGGCACGTAGGCGGCCACATGATTGTCCATATACAAAATGTTGGCCGAGGCATCGGGATGGATGCGGTCCACCCGCTCCGGCTGGGTGGACTTCAACCAGCTCGACTTGCCGTCCACCAACAGGCCCACCGCGGACAGGGGCGCGTTGACAATACTTTCCACCGGTCCCCCCAGATCCCGCAATCCGGTGTGAATGGCATAACTGGTGGAGACCCCAAGCCGGCCCATCATCGCCACCTTGCTGGCCGTACAATGATAGCCCTCGGGATTGGTCAACTGCCCCATCTCCTGGGAAATGTACCAGGCCCAGTCCTGCGGATCCTCGGTGGCCGTTTTGTCCACCCGCCGGGGCAGCGTGTCCTTGTGGGAGGAGGTGTACATGGTGAAACCCAGGCCCAACTGGCGCAACTGGTTCATGCAGGAGGTGCGGCGGGCCGATCCTATCCCCCGCTGGGCCATGGGCACCAGCAAGCCGGCCAGAATGGCGATGATGGCTATCACTACCAGCAATTCGATCAGGGTGAAGCCCCGCGTTCCGCCATCCCGTGTCCTACTACCGGTGTTCATGCTGCTAACCTACACTGGAACCGGCCGGCAGGGCTACTTTCCGATATACACTAATTGACACATTTTCAGGACGATAAGGTGCTTATTCGTGCACATCGGCATTGTATCCGGCCGTCCCGTTGGCTACCTTTTGGGTGGAGAGATCCACCATGAAAAAGAAGACGAAGAAAGCACCCCGGGATCCGGCGGCCCGATGGCGCGTCCTGCTGGCCTTGGGCTGGTATGACTATGAGGTCAACCGCGGGGTGGCCGCCTTTGCGCGCGAAGCCAAGTGGATTCTGAACGACGTGGCCGGGCACACCCATCACTTTCCCCAGCACTGGCGGTGTGACGGCATCCTGGTGTCGCTGCCCCGGGCGCCCGATCCCGACCAGATTCGCCTGCTCAAGCGCGGAGTACCGGTGGTGGATCTGCGCATAGAATATCCCAAACCCATGCCCCGCGTGGTGCTGGACAACGAAGCCATCGGCCGCGTGGCCGCCCAGCACTTCCTGGACCGCGGCTTCACCGACCTGGCCTATTACCAGGCGTATCAGGGCCAGGTGGAAATCGAGCGCATGGCGGGATTCCGCCATGCGGTGGAAAAAGCGGGGCGAACCTTTCATCACCTGAACATGGCCCGGGCTCCCGGCACCTTCCGGCGCGGCGACAAGCGGCTCGATTACCTGGCCGGCCTGATCCGGGCTCTGCCCAAGCCCATCGCGGTCATGGGTCAGTACGATGGTTCGGCCAGCGAGTTTGTGATGGCCTGTGAACGCGCGGGCGTGCCCGTGCCGGAACACGCCGCCGTGCTGGGGGCGGACAACGACCCCATCACCAGCGAGCTCGGCATCATCCCGCTGACCAGCGTGGATACCAACCGCTACCGCCACGGCTACGAGGCGGCCGCCCTGCTGGACCGCCTGATGAAAGGCGAAAAGCGCACCCCCGTGGTCATCCGCATCCCGCCCAAGGACGTGGTCATGCGGCGCAGCAGCAGCATCCTGGCCGTGAAGAACCTGCACGTGTCGCGCGCCCTGGCCTTCATCTGGGAGCACTACCAGGAAGCCATCCAGGTCAAGGACGTGGTGCACTCCACCGGTATTTCGCGCCGCTCCCTGTTCGCCCTCTTCCGCCAGCATCTGGGCCGCACCGTGATGGACGAGATCACCCGCCTGCGCATCACCCACGCCAAACTGATGCTCAAACAGTCGGATGAAAAAACGTATTCCATCGCCCGCAGTTGCGGCTACCACGACGCCCGCCACCTGAACAAGAATTTCCAGCGCCTGGTGGGCATGACCCCGACCGAGTTCCGCGAGAAGGATTAATCCCCGCATGCCTCCCCCCTCCTGCATCCGCCGCCATCCCGGCAACCCCGTGCTGAGCGCGGCTCAACTGCCCTATCCCTCCACCCTGGTCTTTAACGCCGGGGTGGCCAAATGGCGGGGCCGCTATGTCATGGTGTTCCGCAACGACTACGGCGGCACACCCGGCAGCACGGTCTTCGCGGGCACCAACATCGGGGTGGCGTGGTCGGAGGACGGGCTGAACTGGAAACCCGCGCCCCGCCCATGGATCGAGTGGAAGGACGCGGAAATCATCCGCGCCTACGATCCGCGGGTCACCGTGGTGGAAGACCGCGCCTACCTGTGTTTCGCGGTGGACACCCGGCACGGTATCCGGGGCGGGATTGCGGTCACCGATGATTTCGAGCGGTGGGACATCCTGAGCCTGTCCGCACCCGACAACCGCAACATGGTCATCTTTCCCGAGCGGCGGAACGGCAAACTGATGCGGCTGGAGCGGCCCTTTCCCATCTACGGTCGGGGCGCCCCGGAAGCCTTCGACCTGTGGTTCTCCGATTCACCGGACGGCGCGTACTGGGGCAACACCCAACTCGTGCTGGGCTCCGAACAGGTGCCGTGGGCCAACGCCAAGATCGGTCCGGGCGCCCCGCCCGTAAAAACCTCTGCGGGCTGGCTCACCCTGTTCCACGCCGTGCACGTGGACCCTGCGCACGAACTGCCCGCCTGGCATCCGAAGTGGCACAAGACCTATACCATCGGCTTGTTGCTGCTCGATCTGGACGAACCCTGGCGGATCAAGGCCCGGTGCCCCGAACCCCTGATGATTCCGGAAACGCCCTATGAACGGGAAGGCTACCGCGGGAACGTGCTGTTCCCGGGCGGCCTCCTCCTCGAGGACAGCGGCGAAGTGAAAATCTACTACGGCGCCGCCGACACCGTGGAGTGCCTGGCCACCGCCCACGTAGACGACCTGCTCGCGCTGTGCCGTTAAGCACGCGCGAATCCGGCGCCGGTGATGATCGTCAGGGGCGCGCCGTCCCAGGGCGGGACCGTGACTTCGTCCTCGTGTCCATCAGGCCAGACGAGGCGCACGCCCGGGCCGTCGAGCGCGGCCCGCGGGGGTTCGGGTGTTGACGCGGCGGGGTCGACCGAACTCCACCACGCGGTCGCGAGAAGATACGAGCCCGCGGGAAGCTCTCCTTCAAGTAGCGGAATCGCGGCACGTCGGTGCAGTAGGTTTGTGTTCAGGGCAAGGACGACCTCGGGTTTCAGCGCGCCCAACAGGCTCCAGCCGCCCGCGACTCCGTTCGCGCCGCGCAGGACCAGGCACCCATCGCCCCGCGCGACCGCGCTATCGGGCTCCGCCTGCACCGGCGCGCCGCCCTCGCGAACCGACACGGCACGCGACAGGTCGAGTCGATGCATGCGCACGCACCACGACCCGCGCACCAGCAGCGCGGTGGTGATCACGGTGGCCTCGTCCCACTCGAACGGCTGGTGGCGGGACAGAAGAGCGTCGCCCTGTCCCGGCAGGATCTCGAACCGATGGCGATGGCTCCACGTTTCGCCGCTCAGCAGGCGCAGGCAGATCATGTGGTCGAAGCTGGCAGACACGGCATCGGCCAGCGTGATGCCGAAATGGCTCGAGTACGCGAATTTGCCGTACTTCGCCGCGTGGCCGCCGAAGTCGAACGGGTGATGGCTTCCGCCGTTGTACAGCGTCGCATCGCGGCCCGATACGTCGACCGTGACCACGCAGTTCGGCGCGGGCAGGAAGCGTTGCACGCCGCGCGGTCGCACCGGCTCGGGCGCGCTCCAAAACGGGTGCTCCGCGGGCAGCGCCATGGGCAGGAAGGCCTGGAACGCCCATGCGCAACTGTTGGGGCCGATGTAGACCTCGTTCACCCGCTCGTTCATGTAGCCGAATCCGCCCGCGACGCGGCCATCCGCGGCGAAGATCGGCTGCGCCAGATACCACGCAATATTGCGGGACACGATGGCGCGGCACAGGCCGGGTTCGACCCCGGGCACACCCGCCCACGCGCACATGGCGAAGAAGAAGCTCGCGGAGAACTTGTAGCTGCGGCTGCGCCCGTAACCGATATTGCGCCCGTCCACGTCGAAGAACAGGGCGTAGTCCCGCGCAAACGACGCAGCGCGGTCAAAGACGCGGTCGCGGAATTCTCCCGCGGGCGACCACGCGGCGGCGATGATGAGCAGGTAGATCGCCTCGGGCACGTAGTAGTCGAACTGGCGATAATACCCGTCGGCATACCAGCCATCCCGGTGATGGAACTTTTCGACCGACGCGAGCAGTTCCTCCACCAGCGCGGCATCGTACGGCAGGCCGAGGTTACGCAGGCCCAGCTGGGTGACGATGGGAAACATATCCCAGTTGTTGATATCCACGGTGAGCTGGTGTGACACGGTGTCCATCCACCGGGCGAGGCCGCGCTTCGTGTCGTCGGGAAGCGGGTCCCACACCTGCGCCCGCGCGACGTTGAGGCACACGGCAAGCAGCGAAGTCTCCACAATGGTCTGGTCCATGCCGACCGGCGCGGGCGTCCAACCGCGCGCGCCTTCGCTGAGTTGGTCCCGGTACCACGCGGCGAGGTCAACGGCGCGGCCGTCCGCGAGTCTGACGAGCACCGGACCGCCCGCACCCGCCAGCAGCGACGCGCCGAGGGACATGGGGCGGACAAGGCCCTCGAACCAGCGCGCGAAGGGGCGGGCGCCGGAGAGCGGCAGGTCCCCGTCGGACCCGGCGATGCCGCGCTCGACAGCAGCAAGGTACGGGGCGAGGAGCGGCGGGCCGACGCGTAACCAGTCTTCGCGGCCCCGCAGGGCCGCGCCCGGCAGATCGCGGCGCATGGGCTAGCCTTTGACCCCGTGGGAAGCGATGCCCTCGATGAAGCGCTTCTGGGCCAGGAAGAAAATGATGACGATGGGGATGACCATGATGGTGCTGACCGCCATGACCAGCTGCCACGGGGTGCCCTGGGCCTGGCCGGCCATGGCGATGAAGTTCAGCAGGCCGATGGGCATGGTATAGAGGCTCTCGTCGTGCAGGAAGATGAGCGGACCCCACAGGTCGTTCCAGGAGGCGAGGAAGCTGAACACCGTCACCGTCATCAGCACCGGGGTGGAGAGCGGAACGTAGACCCGCCACAGGATGGTCCACTCGTTGGCTCCGTCCATACGCGCGGCCTCGATGTAGTCGCGCGGGATGGTGAGGAAGAACTGGCGCAGCAGGAAGATGCCGAACACGTTGACGCCCAGCCAGGGCGGCACCAGGAGGGGCAGGAAGGTGTTCACCCAGCCGATCTTCGCGTAGAACATAAAGAGCGGAATGATGGTGACCTGGCCGGGCAGCATCATGCCGCTCATCAGCAGGCCGAAGACCACGTTCTTGTACTTGAAATTCAGGCAGGCAAACGCGTAGGCCGCCATGGTGCAACTGACCAGGGTGCCGGCCACATTCATACAGGTGACCAGGGCGGAATTGCGCAGGTAGCGCAGAAAATGGAATTCGCCCAGCGCGGTCTGGTAGTTGCTCCACTGCGGGACCTCCGGCCACCACACCGGCGGGTCAGCCATGGCCTCGGGGAAGGTCTTCAGCGAGGTCACGATCATCCAGGCCAGCGGGATGAGCATGAGGAACGAGCCCGCGATCAGCGTGCCGTAAAGGATCAGATTCTGGAGGGGCGAGCGGCGCATATCAGTGGTGCACCCATTTCTTGCCCAGACGGAAGTTGAGCCAGGTCAGCAGGGCGATGACGGCAAACAGCATCCACGCCATGGCGCTGGCCAGGCCCATGTGGAAGTAGTTGAAGGCGGTCTGGAACAGATGCAGCACATAGAACAGGGTGGCCCGCGCGGGGCCGCCCGGGACTTTGTCCATGGCCGCTCCGAACACATAGGCCTGATCAAACACTTTCATGGCCCCGATGACGCCCATGACGAGGTTGAAGAAAATGACCGGCGAGAGCAGCGGCAGGGTGACGTGCCGGAACCGCTGCAACGCATGGGCCCCGTCAATCTCCGCCGCCTCGTACAGTCCGCGCGGCACGCCCTGCAGTCCGGCCAGGAAGATGATCATGGCCCCGCCGAACGACCACACCACCATGATGATCAGCGACGGCAGCGCCCATGTGGTGGAGCTCAGCCAGGCCGGCCCCGCCACCCCCACCTTGGCCAGCAGTTCGTTCAGCAGCCCGTAGTTGGGGTGGAAAATCCAGATCCAGATGACCACGGAGGCGGTGGCCGGAAGCAGGGACGGCAGATAATAGATGGTGCGGAAGGCGCCCAGCCCCTTCACCCGATTGTTGAGCAGCAGGGCGACGCCCAGCGCGATCATCAGGGAGAGCGGGATCTGGACGGCGGCAAATATCAGGGTGACTTTTACCGAAGGCCAAAAGGCGGGGTCGTCCTTGATCAGGTACAGGTAGTTCTCCGCCCCGATCCATTGCGGCGGCTCCACCACGTTGTACTTGGTGAAGCTGAGGTAGAGCGAATAGAGCATGGGCCCCAGCACCAGGCACACGAAGCCGATCAAGGCCGGCCCGGCCAGCAGGAAGAACCACATCGTCTCTTTGTTCTTTTCCTTCATATCACCGTGCCGCGCCTCCCCGCTTGGAGCCCAGCACCTTCAGAAATCGGTTGGCTGCCACGGTGGCATTGCGGGCCGCCTCCTCCGGGGTCAGGTCACCCGCGATCATGCGGTCGATCTCGGGTTGGATGATGCTCAGCGACAGCTCGATATAGTCGGTGGAGCGGGGCAGCGGCAGGGCATACGGAATCTGCTGGTACACCGCGGCCAGGTTTTTCGGGCAGGCGGTGCGGCTTGAATCCGTCAGCAAAGCTTCAGCCAGAGACTTCCGGATGGGTAACTGGCCCAGCTTGATCTGCTCGCGCAGGTTCTCCGGCGACACCATGAACTTCATCAACTCCCACGCCGCCTCCGGATGCTTGGAGGTGCGCGTGATGCCGTAGGCGCGGACCGCAATCTCGCCCCCGGTCCGCCCGGCAGGGCCGATGGGCAGCACCTGGATATCCCAGTCCAGCCCGGGAATCGCGTTGTAGGTCTTCCACCTCTCGATGTGCCCGCCGTACCACATAGCGAGCTTGCCGGAGGCGAACTCGTTGTTCGGGCCAAACCCGGATTCAGGGGCGAAGCGATACTTGAATACGCGGTCCATATACATGCGTAAACCGGCAACCGCCTCCGGACGGTCCAGCAGACATTCGGTCAGATCATCGTTGAACAGCCGTCCGCCGGCCTGCCGCACGAAGATGAGCCACTCGCCCCACCAACCGGTCATCAGGTCAGCCCCCCACACCCCACCCTTCCCGGCGTCGGGCAGCTGCATGATGGCCTGTCCGGCCGCGAGATAGTCGTCCCACGTCCAGGTGTCGGTCGGATAGGCCACGCCCGCACGGTCGAACAGGGTGCGGTTGTAGTACAGCAGGGATACGTTCATGCCGGAGGCCAGGAAATAGTAGCGGCCCTCGTGCTGACAGGCCTTCAGCACTTCCGGATAAAAATCGTCGAGCTGGATTTCCTCCGCGTCGGCCGCCACGAAGGCGCTCACGTCCTGCATGAAAGGCAGCATGTAGGCGATCCACACATCGCCGCACTCCACCAGGTCGGGGGCCTGCCCGGCCGCGGCCAGGGTCTTGAATTTGGTCTGGTACTGGGTGGCCGGTACCCACATCAGCTTGACCCGGATCTCCGGATGGGCCGCCTCGAAACGCCGCACCATGGCTTCGATGTGAGGACGGTCCCACTTGACCGGCACCATCCAGGTAACCAGCGGGCGCGGATCGGCGTCCGGCTTCGGTCCGCAGCCGGTCAGCAGCAGGGCCGACAGCGCCCCCCACTGAATCAACCTGCGGATACCCGAACCCATCATGTCTGTCCCTCTCAGCTGCGCACAAAGGCGAGCAGATCCTTCAGCTTCGCGGTGGCCAGCGCGATCACATGGTCGCCGCCGCCATAATAGACCCATACCTCATCCCCCACCAGCAGGTTGGTGGTGCTGAACACCACGTTGGGCACGTCGCCCCGCATCTCCCACATCTCCTCCGGCCACAGGATGGGTCGGTCCGGGCGGGCTATCACCTTCGACGGATCCTCCAGATCGAGCAGCATCACGCCGAGCCGGTACACGTGTTTCGCATCGGCCGCGTGATAGAAAGCCAGCCAGCCCTCCGGGGTTTCGATGGGCACCCCGTTCATGCCGACGTATTTGCCTTCCCACTCCACGTCCGGGCGGGACCGGCACACCGTCTTCATGTCCTTCTCGGGCCAGCTCTTCAGGTCCTTGGAGTAGGCGATCCACACGTCGGGCCGGCGGCGGTGAAAGGCGCAAAACTGGCCGCGGATCTTGCGCGGGAACAGCATGTGGTCCTTGTTGTCCTCGCCCTCCACCATGGGGCCGATGCGTTCCCAGGTGATCAGGTTCTCGCTGCGGGCAAACATCGGATAGATGCTGCCGCAGTACTCCACGCCCTTCCCGCTGTATGGGGCGTAACCGCAATAGGCCATATAATAAACGCCGCCGATCTCCGTGATGCGGGGATCTTCCACGCCCCGGCGCTCCTGGGCCATCTCCGGCACCATCACCGGTTCACGCAGCCGGTTCCAGCGCACGCCATCCGCGCTCACCGCGTAGCCGATGCGGCTGATGTAGTCCACCCCCTGGGCCCGGTAGTGCATGTGAAACAATCCGCGCGAACGGATGACCGAGGCGTTGAACACATTCAGGCTCTCCCACGGGCTGGTCAGGTCCGGCACCAGCAACGGATTGGCCGGGTGGCGGGTCAGCTGGAAAGGTTTGGACTGCTTGGCGGCGCGTTTCATCCGTCGGCTCCCGAGTTGATGAGGTTGGTTGGGTGCTGCACTCAACGCCACCCAGCATGCCGTATGGCGCATGTGTTGTACTGCACTATCTAAGGCGTATACGTCCTATTATGATACAGTATAGTGCAAACGCATTTTCTGCTCAAGCCAGGCGTATGCGCAGGGAGTGGGCATCGAATCCATCCGGCATGGGCAGAACGGCGTGCGCGCGTTCATCGGCCAGTACGACGGCGGTTTGGTTCTCCCGCCGATTGGAGCGTCCATTGAGGAAAGCCCGGCCGCCGCGTCCCTCCACCAGCATGGGCTGACAGCCAAAGCGGAAGCCGGCGCGGACCGCCTCCGTCCAGGAGGGTGCGGGGTGATGGGCCGGCTCCAGCCAGCGCGCCAGTTCGGACCACGGCACGATCGCTTCGATGACGCGGGCGCCCAGTGCCCCCTCCGTGGTTGCCCGCAGACCGGGACAGACACTGGTCAACACGCGGTCGTTCAACTGACAGCACCACACCTGGGACGCGGCGTGAGAGTTGAAGCCGAGCCACAGGGTAAAATCGCCGCGCTCACGCGTGCCATCGAGATTGAAGTCAAACCACAGCCCCACCCCGTCCGCCAGATCAAACTCCCCCGCGGCATAGCCGGCCTGCCGGAGGGCCTCGCAGGGATTCGCCGGGGCGCGCTGTTCTTCGACCCGCACCCGCAGGGCGTGGGCGGTCCAGCTGAATTGCAGGCGGGCCTTCATGGTGCCCGCCCCCAGTTCGGCCAGGTCCAGGGTTACCCCGGGACCGAACGCCTGGACGGGCGCCTCCACCTCGCGACCGAGAAAGGCGCGCGACGGGCGGGCCGGGGCGACCGGAGCCGGCGGTTGCACGCGGGCCGCCTGTTGGGCCAGGGCCACCATTTCGTCCAGGCCCACCACGCTGAAGCGGTCGGCGGGCAGGTGGCGGGCGATGAAGGCAAAATCCGCCGGCGATCCGCCATACACCGGGATGAAGCAGGGCGCGCCCTGGGTGCGGGCGATTTCCTGGATGCGCTGGGCCACCCCGCGCAGCTGCTCCTCCCCCGAGCCGGGGATGCGGTACTTCCAGTAGAACAGGGACCAGTCCGCGCCCAGCAGGGGCTGGCCGGCCCGGGTCATCCAGGTGCGGTTCTGCTGGGCAGCCTCAAACAGGTAGCCGCGACAGCCCCGGCGCACCAGCCAATCCTCGGTGGCGGCATCCAGTTCACCACAGGTGGCGTCCAGCATGCCGTGCACGGCGTAGATGCTGCCCACGGATACATCGGTGAGGGGCAGCAGGGCGGCTTCGCGCTCAGCCAGGGCGCCGGCCTGGGCGCTGTGTTTCGGGCCGTAATAGCCGTAGCCTGAAATGGAGGAGACCAGTACATCCAGATCCGAACTGGTTTCGTAAAAATACTCCATCAGGCCGGGAAACTGTTCGGTGATAAACGGCGAGGTGCCCCAGTTGATGGGCAACTGGCCGCGGGCCGGCTCCAGCCAGCGCCCGGCGCCCATCACGGAGCCCATCCACTTCAGGGTGTCGCCCTCGTTCACCATAAACGTGACGTAGCAGCGATCGCGCAGCTGGACCTGCCGGGGATCCAGGCGCCGCCGGGCCCGGAACGGCCAATGGCGGGCCGGCACTTTTCTATGAAAGGACAGGTTGGGACACCCGGTGCAGATCAGGAAGGTGCCGGACGGCCCCATGGCCACCATCATGGCCGCCTCGCTGGTGCCCCAGCCGTACATGGGGCTCATGGGCTCCAGCCGGCCCAAAATATCCTGGATAAGGGCAAAGTGTTCAGGCTGGCGGGCCTGCCAGAAATCCAGATTGAACACGAACATGCGCTCCATCACGGCTAGGTCCAGGGAGAAGATATCGGGATCGCGCTGGTCGTTGGTGTCGTTCTGGGAAAATACCGCACGATGGTTGCAGCGCGGCATCAATGCCTGGAGCGCCCACCGGGCGGCCTCCAGGCGGGAGGTGAAACGTCCACGCAGATCGGCCAGCACCGGCAGGCGGGATAGGTACAGGTCCTGCAGAGAGCATTCTTCCGGCACCGCCACCGCATCCTCCAAGCCGGCCAGGGTGATGGCCACCGGTAATTCGGCCCGGTTGGCCAGTCGGAAACGGATGACCCCCTTGACCCGGCCGCCCAGCGCATCCAGCACGTCCGCCGCACCCGCCGCGTCGGCAAATCGGAAGCCATGAGACCGGGCGTACTGAACGCGCCAGAATTCCGGGCCCGAGCGATACTGGGCCAGGGTCTCCGGACTCAGCCGGGCCGCCCCATCCGCGCTCAACGGATTCTCCTCGAAGGAGGAATGACACTGGCGGCGGCGTAGCGTCAGAAAAAGGTGCGGCCCCTCGCGATTGGCCAGCCCCTGCAGACAAACCGCCGGAACCACATCGGCATCGCTCCACGACTCGACATCCAAACACAACGGGCGGGAGACGGTGGCCGTCGTCGGTTCTTCCAAAGGTCTGGCGGATGGGCTCAACATAGGTGCGGGCAGGGCCTGCCGCCCCGTCCCGACCATCAGCGTTACCGCATGGCCGGACCGGCCACGAGATTTCCCGTATGCACTATGGTGCTCCTTGTGGGCTCTATAGTGCAACGTTCAACCGGCGGCACCGCGACCCGACTGAGTATTTCTGAGGCAATCAGGCTGTGCCCGAAGGGCGTGGGATGAACGCCGTCGTGCAGCCAGTCGGCGGCGTGGCCGTGGGCCGCCGCCCGCTCCAGCACGGATTGCAGCGGAATCCAGGTCGCGCCATGGTGCGCCGCCAGCTCCCGCAAGGCGGTCCGCTTGGGGTCGAGGTCCTCCCGCCAGGCTTCCTGCCCATCCCGCACCGGCAGCAGAAACGGCTCCAACACCATCAGGTGGGCGGCGGTACGCCGCCGCACCCGCTCCAACAGATGATCCACTTGCGCGGCAAACGAGTCCACCGGGGTGGGATCCAGGCGATCGTAGCGCCGCCAGGTATCGTTGATGCCGATGAGCAGACTAACCACGGCGGGCTGCCAGTCCAGACAGTCCTCGGACCAGCGCGCCACCAGGTCGCGCGCGCGATGGCCCGAGCAGCCACGATTGAGAAAACGGTGGTCCGCTTCGGGATGCCGCTCGCGCAAACGCTCGGCCACCCGGGCCGCGTAGCCCTGCCCCAGACAACGGATGTCGCCCCGCGCCCGGGCGGCATCGGTGATGCTGTCCCCCTGAAACAACCACAGGCTTTGCGCTGGGAATACCATGGGCATGCCCCTATCGTAGCGGGGGCGAACCGGATCGGACATACTTTATCGTGCGCCCTGTAGCACGTTATAGTGCATGTGGTTTGGCACCAATAAGCACACGATTGAGATGCCGTTCATGCCGCCACCATGTTTCCTTAGCTTGCACGAATGAGGACCAGTCTTCATGCACTATTTAGCCATTGATTTGGGCGGCACAAAAACCGCGGTTTGCTTGGGCGACGAACGCGGGCATCTGGGCCCCGGGCACCGCATGCCCACGGAAGCGGATCACGATCCCCGGCGCTGGCGGGAGCGGCTGCACGGCCTGATCCAGGACACGCTACAAGAGGCCGGACTGCACCTACAGGATGTGCCGTCGGTGGGGCTGGCCGTGCCGGGCCCCATGTCGGTTCGGGACGGCTTGGTTCTGGCCCCGCCCAACATGCCGGCCTGGCGCAACATTCCCGTGCGGGCCTGGGTGGAGGAGCTGACCGGGCGACCGGTGCACCTGAACAACGACGCCAACGCGGCCGCCCTGGCCGAATACCGCTACGGCGCGTTCCGGGGCGTGCCCGACCTGGTCTATCTAACCATGAGCACGGGAGTCGGGGGCGGCATCATAGCCGGTGGACACCTGGTGCAGGGCAGCCGGGACCTGGCGGGCGAGGTCGGCCATATGGTACTGGATCCCAACGGCCCGCGCTGCCCGTGCGGTCAACGGGGCTGCCTGGAGATGTATTGCGGCGGACGCAATGTCCTGCACCAGGTGCGTGCGGAGCTGGACCGCGGGGCGGACTCCTGCCTGCGCGAGCAGCTGGACGACCTCACCATGTCCGCCCTGGCCCGCGCCGCCGGGGCCGGCGATGCGCTGGCCCGCTCGTATTGGGAGACCTTTCTGGACCGCCTCGCCCAAGGCATCGGCATCCTGCTTATGTGCTACAACCCGTCCGTGGTGGTCATGGGCACCATCGCCATCCACCTGGGCGACCTCCTGCTGGAGCCGCTGCGCACGCGCCTGCCCCGCTTTGCCTGGGAGTCCACTCGACAGCAGCTGCACCTCGCGGCCAGCCAGCTGGGCCCGCGCATCGGCGATCTCGGCGCTCTGGCCCTGGCCACCGCCACCTCCTCCCCGTGACCCCCCGGTTTCAGGCCGCCCCCCTCCATCCGGCTGAACGACAGCGCACCCTGCGCCTGTCCGTATGGGAAGGCTTTCTGTGGTCCATCATGTGGGGCTTCGGTGATGCCTACATATCGCCCTACGCCATCCACCTGCAAGCCACCCCCACCGTGATCGCCCTGCTGGGCAGCGTACCTGCTCTCGTGGGTGCCTGCGGACAGTGGATGGGCGCCCTCCTCATGGAGCGGCACGGGCGACGCCGTGAATTGCTGATCGCCATGATCATGATCCAGGGGCTCAGCTTCCTACCCCTGTTCCTCCTGCCGTTGCTGCTTCCGCAGGCGGGCGCTCTCTGCGTACTTGTCACCTACACCGTGGCCAGCCTGTTTTTCGGTGGCATCGCCCCCTTGTGGACCAGCCTCATGGGCGACGTGGTGCCGGACCAGGAGCGCGGTCATTACTACGGGGCCCGGGCCCGCGTGCTCAATCTGGGCATGATCGCCTCCCTGCTGGGTGCCGGATACCTCATGTCGTGGGCCTCCGACCGCGGCCACCGGCAGGCCGGTTTCGCGGCCCTCTTCTTGGTCGCCGCCCTGACCCGCACGGGCAGCGCATGGCTGATGCATCGCCACGCCGATCCCCAGCTAGCCGAACGGCCAACCCATGTCCTCTATTCACGAGCGGCCCTGTCCGGCATGCTGCGGGCACCCTACTTTCCCTACCTGCTCCTGCAAACCCTGCTGGGCGCCAGCTTCGCGCTGGCCGCACCCTTCTTCGGCCTGTACATGCTGCGCGATCTGGGCTGGACCTATCCCCAATTCACCGCCGCCACCGTGGTCTTCTTCGTGGCTCAACTGATGTGTGCCCCGTGGTGGGGCCGGATGTGTGACCGCCACGGCAGCCGAACCGTGCTCATGGCCAGCGGCCTGTTGATCACGGTGCCCCACCTGCTCTGGTTTGGACCGCCCCATTTTTATTACCTGCTCTGGGTGCAAGCCCTCAACGGAGCCTTCAGTTCGGGTTTCGGCCTGGCTTCCGGCAACTACTTCTTCGAGCAGGTGCCAGCCCCGGATCGTGCCCGCGTAGTCAGCCTGCAAACCCTGGTCAATTCCGTGGCCAATCTGGTGGCCGCGGGTTGGCTGGGTTCCTGGTTGGTCCACCACGTACCACCCGCCTGGGCGTGGTCCACCGCCCACCTCCCGCAGCCCTCCTCGCTCCCGTTCATCTTCCTGTGCGCAGGCCTGCTGCGCCTGGCCTTGTCATTATGGTTGCTGCCTCGCCTGAAAGAAATCCCACCCCGCGAACCGGTTTCCTCGCGCTCCATCATCCGGCGCTTCCTGCTGGCGGAACCTCTGCGCGAACAGATGACGGGATTAGCGGTACGACTTACCTCCCGCCGCTGATCGTCGGCGGTCAAGGGCCGCAGATGTTCTGATGGCGTACGAACGGGCCGGTCAAGCCGTGACCCGGAGATGCGCCCGCCTTCGCGCCGGGGACGGCGACTTCCGCCTTCGTATGACTACGGCGGACAGGCCGGTGTGGCTGCCTTCTTGTCACGGCGCAGTCCCGCATCGGGACGAAGACGGACACGCCTTCGCTACGCTACGGCGATGAAAAGCTGGCATGCCAAGCCGTAGCCCGGAGACGCGCCCGCCTTCGCGCCGGGGACGGCGACTCCGGCGTGGCAGCCTTCGCCTTCGCTACGCTACGGCGAAGGCTGGTGGCGGGGGCGAGAGTTGAACTCGCGACCAAGGGCTTATGAGTCCCCTGCTCTACCACTGAGCTACCCCGCCAAAAGGGACCTCGTCGTAAAGGGGAGGGCAAAGTAGAAAAGCACCCCCCGCTTGTCAATCCTTCCCCGGCCAGACCACGTTTACAAGGTGGCGAATGAACGCAGTCCGGCGTACCGTTACCCCCATGCGACGCCTGCTCTGTCACCTCCTCCCGCTCCTGGCCGCGACCGTCCTGCACGCCGCCCCGCCCGTGGTGCGCATCGAGGGCGACCGCCTGACCGTGCGCGCCGAACAGGCTCCGCTGCGCGACATTCTCGAGCAGTTCGCCCACGCCGACGTGACGGTCAAACTGGATCCCGCCATCGACGTGCTCATCACCGGCTCCTGCCGGCGCACCCCCATGGAAGAGGGACTGGACGCCCTGCTGGAACCGTTCTCCTATGTGCTGTTCTGGGAGACCGTACCCGGCCCGCTGGGCACCCTGCCCCGCCTGACCGAAATCCAGGTCTTCGGTCAAGGTGGCCGCGAAGCCGCCCGCCCCATGCTCCCCGATGATGGCCACTTCGTGGTCACCCGCGCGCCCAGCGGCGGACCTCCCTTCGTGGCCGACGAAATCCTGCTCACCGTGCGCGCCGGGGTCACCCTGGACGCCTTCCGCAATCTGCTGGCCCAGATCGGCGGCACCGTGGTGGGCAGCGTACCCGATCTCGGGGTGTATCGCGTGCGCCTGCCCGCCGGCACCAACGTCCCCGATCTGCTCGCTCAACTGGCCCGCAACGATCTGCTCCAGGAAGCCCAGCCCAACTACGTCCACCAACTGCCCGCCCCGGCCGCCGGTGAGCCGGCCGAAACCGGCCCCGCCCGCGCCGCGCCTGCACCGGCCGACGGAACGCCCCGCCTGGCCATTCTCGACTCCGGCCTCCGCACGGGCTCGGAGGCTGACGGCAGCGTGGTGAGCCGCCTCGATGCCCTCGACCCCAAACGCACCCTGGGTGACACCGCGGGACATGGCACGCAAATGGCCCTGGTGGCCGCGGGCTCCGTACAACCGCGCGGCGCGCCCGACTCCGATGAAGGTGTGCCCCTCATCGCGGTGCGCGCCTTCGATGATCGCGGCCTGACCACGGACTTCAGCCTGATGCGCGGCATCACCCATGCCCTGAAGGAAGGCGCGCGCGTCATCAACCTCAGCTGGGGCTCGGAGACGGACAGCGGCTTCGTCGCCAACGCGGTGGCCTTCGCCCAGTTCCAGGGCGCGGTGGTGGTGGCGGCCGCGGGCAACGAACCCACGGGCCGGAAACTCTATCCCGCCGCCTACGAGGGCGTGGTGGCTGTAGCCGCGCTGGACGGCCAGGGCCAACCGTGGAAAAATTCCAACCACGGCGATTTCGTGGACGTGGCCGCGCCGGGCTCCGCCACCATGCCGCTGGGCTACCAGGGCCCGCCCGGCTCCTACGCCGGAACCTCCATCGCCAGCGCCTACGTGGCGCGCGAAATCGCCCTCTACCTGAACCGGCACCCCAAGGCTAAGGCCCGGGAAGCCATCACCGCCGTACAAGCTGCGCTCTCCGCGAGCTTCAAAGGGTACGGCCAGGGTACGCTGGATGCGGCCGCGGTAATGCGGCTGCGAAAGAATTAAGTCCGCTCAGAAGCGGCACATCACCGTGGTGCCGGCGCCGGGCCGCGAATCCACGGTCAGGCGACCCCCGAAGCTGGCCGCGCGGTGGCGCATGATGCGCAGCCCGGCTCCCGCTTCCACCGGCGCATCCGGATCAAAGCCCCGTCCCTGATCGCGCACTTCCAGCCGGTCCGCGGCCAGGGTCACATTGATCTCGCGCGCCCCGCCATGCCGCACCGCGTTGGTGATGGCCTCCTGGGCAATGTGATAAAGCTGCGCAGCCATGCGGGCATCGCGCACCGCAGGCTCGCTTTCCAACTGGAATGCGCAGGCCAGCCCGTACACGCTGCACGTGTCCTCGGCCAGCCGATGCAAGGCCGGCGCCAGGCCATGCAGACCGACCTCGACCGGAGCCAGGCCGCGCGCCGTGCGCCGCACCTCGGCCACCGCATCCTTCAGAATCTCATTGATCTTCTCCGCCGCGGAACGCGCCTCCGCCGCGGCGGGCTCCAGCGACCCGGCCAGGGCTTTGCTGAGATACACCGCGCCGGTCAGCTTCTGGCCCAGCGAATCGTGCAGATCGTGGCCGATGCGCCGCTTCTCGCGATCCGCCACCTCTTCGATCTCCACCTCCAGCCGCGCCCGCTCCTGCATCTCCTCGGCCAGCTTGCGGTTGGCCTCCTGCACTTCCGCCGTGCGCTCCCGCACCGTGCGCTCAATACGCGCCGCCCGCTGCACCAGGCCGGCGGTCTGCCAGGTCAGCAGCAGGGTGAGCAACAGGCCCGCGGCCAGGGCCAGCCAGGGCAGCGGCGTGGCATGAGCCGCCACATAGGCGGGCAACGCCTCGCACCGCACCACCCACGGCAGGTCCACCATGGTCAGGGGAAATTCCCGGGCCAGCACATCCGGCGGCAGTTCCGGCACACTGCTGGACGGATCGTACAGCGTCACCTGCACCCCGCGCGCCACCGTGCGATCCAAGGCGCGCCGCAGCAATTGCTGGGGCCACAGAATGGCGGTGGTGAAACCAGACAGGGTGCCGTCCGCATCAAAGATGGGAGCAAAGATATAAAAACCGTCGCCGCCCGGCTTGCTGGCCCCCGTGGTGCGCGGTCCCAGCGCGGGCTGACGGCTGGCCAGCATGCGACCCAGCGCCGCCGCGGCTTCGGGCAGGCTGGCCAGATCAAAACCGTTGGGCAGATTCAGGCCGCGCTCCGGGTGCTGATAGGTGATGGGAAAATAGTCCGTGCGCGCACCCGCCGGCCGCACCCCCTCGAGCGCATCGTATTCGGTCAGGGCCAGGCCGGGCTCACCCTTGGGCCCCGCTTCCTCCAGGGCACTGCGCAATGCGGCGGGAATCCATTGGGCAAACCCAAACGGACCCAGCACCGCCTTCTGGTGGGCCAGGCCCTTGCGGGCGAACTCCTCGAAATCATAGGCGGTCACGCGGTCGGACAAGGCGTGCAACGGGCCCAGGGATTGCAGCACGTCGGTAAAGAGGGCAACTTCCCACCCCGACGCCCGCCCCACCTGCTCGGCCTCGGCTTGAAAGCGCGCGGCCAGGGCCCGCTCCTCGCGCACCAGCGCCGCCCGCCAGGCCAGGCCGGTCAGGGTCAGTCCGACCACCGCAGTCAGCCAGGGCAAGGAACGGGTTATGGTCTTCGAGGACATGCTACGACTTCTTTCGCCCCCCTGGGCAACGGACTGAACTTACCCGCAGATGCGCTCCGGCTTGGGATCGCGTCCCATCAGGGCCTGCACCGCGGCGCGCGGCTCCACGCCGTCGTGCACCACCGCCACCACCTGTTCGGTGATGGGCACCTCCACGCCGAGTTCGCGGGCCAGTTCCAAAGCCGCCCGGCAGGTCCAGATGCCTTCCGCCACCTGTTCCATGCCGCCCAAAATCGCGTCCAGTTTTTCGCCCCGGCCCAACCGCTCGCCCACCCCGCGGTTGCGACTGAGCTTGCTGGCACAGGTCACAATCAAATCGCCCAATCCACTCAGACCGGCGAACGTCTCCGGCAACGCCCCGCGAGCCACGCCCAGGCGCGTAATCTCGGCCAGCCCGCGCGTGATCAGGGCCGCTTTTGAATTGTCGCCAAAGCCGATGCCGTCGCTGATGCCCGCGGCCACGGCAATCACGTTTTTGAGCGCGCCCCCCAGTTCGACACCCACCACATCATCCGTGGTGTAGATGCGGAAGGTCGGGTTGTTGAACACCTGCTGCAAGGCCGCCGCGACTCCGTGGTCGCGACAGGCAATGGCCACCGCGGTGGGAATGCCGCGCGCCACTTCCTCGGCATGGCTGGGCCCGGACAACGCAGCCACCGGGCTCCGACCCAATACCTCCTCCGCCACTTCGGTTAGGCGCCGGTGGGTCTCCTTGTCCAGCCCCTTGGACACACTGACCAGCGCCGGCGAGCCCTGGATCAGCGGGGCGAAACTGGCCAGCACCTGCTTGTAAAAGCGGGAGGGCATAGCCAGCACCACCACCTCAGCCCCCGCCACCGCGCGGGCGCGATCGGCGGTCCAGATCAGGTCCGGCGGCAGGGCCACCCCGGGCAGAAATTTACGGTTTTCCCCGGTGCGCCGCACTTCATCGAGATAATCGGCAAACGGTCCCCACACCGTGACCTTGTGACCATTGCGGTGCAACACCAACCCCAGGGCGGTACCCCAGCCACCATCGCCAATAATGGAAACGTGCATGAGCCCATTTAACCACAGAGGACGCGGAGGGGCCACAGAGGTTTTTGCGGACGGACGCGAACGGCTACGGCTTGATGACGCGGATGGAATAGGCGCGCAACCCGTTGGTCGGCGCCCCGCCGCTGGTGGCAGTGCTGAAATCATCCGTGAAGGTGTGCTGGATGCCCGGCCCGCTCTCCACATAACGGCCTACCGGAGGATTGGTGTCGGTAAAGGTGCGCCACTGCCACAGGTCGTCCGAGTAGAGCACTTCATAGATGCGCCCGCTGACCGTGCCGTGACGAATCAGGAAGCCCGCGCCGGGCGCGCCCGGACCGGTCACCGCCACGTAGGAGTTGGACTGACCGGCCGCCGTGCCGGCCACAAACTCCGCCCAGTTCGCCATGCCGTCGCCATCGCTGTCCCCCCAGGCATCGTTGACCGTACCGGCCAGATTGTTCTCCACTTCGTAACCATCCGGCATGCCGTCACCATCGGTGTCCCACTTCTCGTGGTCCGTGCCGGCCAGAAATTCGTTGGTGTTGTTCAGTCCGTCGCCATCCAGGTCGCGCGCCGCCGCCTCGCTGAAGGCCAGGGCCACCGTCCAGTTGGTGGAACTGCTCTGGGTTTCGTACTGCTCCAGCAGCGGCATCTCGCGATGGTCCCAGCCCGCGTTGGCCACGCTATTGATAAACGATACGTTGCGCCCGGCCACCACATAGGCCGCCCCGCCCTGGGTGTGGCGCAAACCACGGTAGGAGGTGTCGGCGCCGCTCACCAGGTTGCTGGGCCCGCGCAGCATCAGTTCCAGCTGATTGGGCCCCAGCCCGTAGCGCGTGAACAGGGTGCCCACAGCAGGGTCCATGCGATACTCCACCTGCACCACCTCGCGCCCGGCGGCCAGGGTGATCACCTTGGTGATGCGGCCATCCGCGGACACAAACTGCCAGCCCTCGGGCAAGGCCACCGGCGCGGTGGCGGCAAAATCCATGTCCACATACACATTGGTCTGCCCGGTGCAGAAGCGATCCTTGAAGGCCGAGCAACGGTTGTTGTCCACCCCTTCGTTTTCCGTTTCCTCGGGCGGATTGGATACCGCCACCCCCACCACGGCGATGGCATCCCCGCCGTTCAGCGCGGGATCAAACACAAACGCCTTCACCAAGCGCGCCCCCCAACGCTCGAAGCACAGGAACACCCGGTCGTTGCACACCACGTACTCCCACACCTGATCGTCATCCAAGTCCGCCGCATACACCGTGGTGGCCGCGTTCTGCGTGCCGTTCTTCACCTGCTGCACCCAGTCGGAAGCCGCCTTCATGACCCCGGTGTCGCGCACGTGGCCGTGCAAACGCAGGGCCCAACCCGAGGTCACATCGTAGGTGGTGTCGGCCACCGACGTGTCGCAATTGCCCTGGGCCGGGCCGCGGTTGAAATCCACCTGGTAATTGCGCGATTTGTACTGGTCCGGGTTGGCATCCTCGTCGTGCCACGCCGTCTCGTAAATCATGGCGCTGTAGGCCCACTCCGAAAGTTTCTTGAGCGCGGGCGCGGTGATGGACTGGATGCGATCCCAGCTGTCGCGCATCAGGGTGTTGGTGGTGTTGAGGTCCCCGTAGTTCTTCATGCCGCCCGGCACCCAACCGTCTTTCACTGGCGGCACGCGGTGGAAGAAATCCTGCTCCTGCCCCGTGCCGTAGTACCAGTGATCGTAACTCTGCTCGCTGGCCCGCTTGAGCCACTCGTAGGTCTGGGACGATTTGTCGTACACGTAGCCGTGATCCACCACCCACGTGGGATCGGCCATGGCCCAGCCCAGCACGTCCTTCAGGTTGACCAGCTCGATCCAGGGATGATTGGCCGCCCACCGCACCGTACGATCCCACTGGTCGGCATTGTTGTTCGGCTCCGGGCTGGCGAACGAATTGCCGGCGAAGGCTTCCCAGTCGTCGAACACCAGGGTCAGTTGCGAGGAATCGGCGGAGCGCGCCTTCTGCAACAGCACGTAGCGGGTGGCCGTCTGCATGCCGTCCCCGTCGTTGCCGAATTTTTCCTGGTCCTCGCGGTCGTTGATCATGAAGCAGTAGACCCCGTTGATCTTGTGCACCTTGTGGTGATAGGGCTCCTCGTCGTTGCCCTGACCGCCCGCCCACCGCCCGCAGTTGCTGTCGGTCCAGCCGACATTGTTGGTTTCGTTGGCATAGAACCACCAGTGCAGGTGCGTCACTTCGTCCAGGTAGGTGGCGGGAAAACCGCTGGCCACGATGTCCTCGAACGGTTTGCCTTTGATCGGGCCGACGGGATTCACATACGGGCTGTTGGTGTTGGTATGAAACACCCGCTCCGGAATGTGCATCACCTTCATGTCGTTCACGCCCAGCCCGAACAGGTTCTGCACCAGCTCGTTGTTCTGGGCGATGCTGGCCCGGTTCACCTCGCCCTCGAAGTACGGCATGATGTGCTCGGCCAGCACGCCGCCAATCAGCGACCCCGGCCCCTGGCCCGGGGTCACAAACTTCTTCACCCGGTTCAGGAAGGTCGGCCCGTCGCGATTGGGATAGCCCGCCTCGGCCGGATTCTGGTTGGCCCACAGGAAGGACATGAGCAGGGTGCCGCTGATGTGCAGGTTCATGGGCACGTTCAGCATCTCGGCGGAATCAATGAGCCGGATGAAGCCGGGATACTTCCCCACATCGCTCCGGTCGGTGAAAATGTGGCCCTGCGTGCCGCCCTTGGTGGCCACCGACTGGTTGGCATGCGCGATCACCGCATACTTGGCCCGCCCCGTGGTGGCGTCGGACATCACCCCGCCGTCCAGCCGGCCAATGCCCGCCCCCGTGTTGCGGTTCAGCATTCCAATGTAGTCCACGATGTCACTGCCGTTCGCGATTTCATTGTTCCCGCCCGGGTTGTCCTTGCAGGTGTAGGCTTGCAGGTGGAACGGCGACACCCCGTCCCAACCCCGCGCGGTCAGGAACGACCGGCGAATGCCGAACTCCACCCCATCCAGATCGCTTCGCCAGTAGCTGCCCAGGAAATCCTCCGGATGACTGACCAGCGCGGTGTCATAGAGACTTTTGTAGGGCGTGGAATACACCGCCACCACCGCTTCCCAGGGATGGTCCGTCAGCGTCTCGATGCTGTCGGGCAAGGTCGCGTTACCCCCGGAGGCGCAGTCAATGGCGACATACACATCCAGCCGATTCGTTTCCGCCCCGTAAGCCAGGTCAAAGAAATCCATCCGGAAGTAGATGTTCGTGCCGTCATCGTGGCTGTAGAACGCCACCAGATCGCGCGAGGTGTCGCTGCCATCCGGAAGGGAATAATTGTCCGCGTTGGTATCCAGCGCCCGCAGGTCGGACGCCTTCCAATCCTGAAACTCCTGGTACCATACCCCGCCGCCCGTGTAGGGCACATTGGGATTCTTGTTGGTGCCGATGACCGGCCCCGGCCCGATGATAATCGCGCCCGCCTCCACCCCCGCCCACAGCAAAAACGCCGCGACGGCTCCCCAGCCTCTGAGCCCCGTTTTCAAGATGCCCCTTACCCTACCCACCCCCCAACTTAACGACAAGGGTTAAACGCTTTACCAATCTTTTGACTTACGCATCTATAAGCGGCGCAAAAAGTTCCAACCATTGGAAAAAGAGCCTTTTCAGACTTCCAACCCTTGGAAATTCCAATGGTTGGAAAATTTTTAGGCCCGGAGAGATTACGTCGCACTTCGTGTAGTGAAGTGTCAGTTCGCCCTTCGCAACCGCGCGGCGTAGGCGCCGTCGGTCTGGCTGGCGGGCGGGAGACGTTCGCCCTCGGTCTCCAGGGTGAACTCCGGATGACGGGCCAGCCAGGCACGGACCTGCTCGCCGTTTTCCTCCGGCTCCAGGCTGCACGTGCTGTAGACCAAACGCCCGCCCGGTTTCACCAGCAGCCACGCGGCCTCCAGGATTTTTTGCTGCAGCTCCCGCGCGCCTTGCAGCCGGGCCTCATCAAACCGCCAGCGCGCATCGGGACGGCGTCGCAACACACCCGTGTTGGTACAGGGTACGTCGAGCAGCACGGCATCATACGATCCGTCCACCAAGGAGCCGCGCCCGTTGGTCAAATCCAGCATCTGTGTTTGGACCCAGTTCTGCTGCAGACGCGCGAGATTTTCCCGCACGCGACGCAGGCGGTTGGGCTCCACATCCAGGGCCAGCAACTCGCCCTCGCCTTTCATGCGCGAGGCCAGGGCCATGGTTTTCCCGCCCGGGGCGGCACACACATCGAGCACGCGTTCGCCCGGCTGCACGTCCATCAGGTCCACGGCCAGCAAGGTGGAGGGATCCTGCACCGCGAACCAGCCATCGGCATAGCCGGGCAACTGCTCCAACGCCCCGCCCTGCTCCAGCATCACACACTCCTCCGGTCGCGCGGGATGCGGGCGATACTTCACCTGTTGCGCCTCCAGGCGCAGTCCGAAATCAGCCAGGCTTACCCGCGCGGTCTCCACCCGCACCACCACCTCGGGCCGCTGATTGTTCCAGGCGCACAGGCCGGCCAGTCCGTCTGCGCCCCAGCGGGCAGCCCAGCGCTGCACCAGGAGATCGGGATGGGACCAGCGCACCCCGGCGGACTGCTGGTCAATTTTAGCCCGCCAACCCTTGGGATCCGCGGCCACCCGGCGCAGGATGGCATTGACGAAGCCGCCCACCTTGATGCTGCCCAGCTCGCGCGCCGCCGTCACCGCCTGATCCACCACCGCGTAGGCCTCCGAATGATCCATGTAGAGCAGTTCGTAACTGGCCGTGAGCAAGAGCGCGCGCACCCGCGCGTGGGGCGGACGCGGGGCCAGGGATTGGCGGACAAAGTCCAGGGCGCGGTGCCAGCGCAGGGTGCCGTTGACTACCTCGGTCAGGTAACCGCGGTCGCGGTTCACCCCCTGCAGCAGCACATCGGCAAAGGTGCCGTGCTCCAACCACTCCGCCACCAGCAATGCGGCATGGGCACGGGCATTGACCGGACGGGATAACGGAAGTGCGGACATCTCTCCAGCACTACGGAGGAATGGGACGAACGGCGAGCAAAAAGAGCCGGGCGTTCGCTATTCCTGCACCCGCTGACCATGATAACGGGGCGGTATGCCCTGCTCACGTGGTTTGCGGGCATAGATATCGGAAGAAACCGGACCTTCCACCCGGTCCTGCTTCTTCTCCGTCTTGATATCCCAGACTTCCTTCAACATGCGCACACCCGGCGTGGTCTGGTTGGCCGGTTGATCGTCCTTCTTATCTGGAATTTTCTTGCCGAAAAAATTCATCACCTCTTGCCGATCCGCGTTCGTTACCCGAGCACCCGCGCCGGGTGCTCCAACCGTTCCTCAACCAGCGGGCCAGATGCCCGGTAGCTACGCTGATCCAGCCCTCCCTTATTACATCCCTAAATTCTCGGTCCGTCTTCGCGCGGACGCGCCTCGCACACCCTCACCACCCGTTCGACCATGGGCTGACCGGTAATCCCTCGCACCGCTTGCATGGCTTCACCGATATCCGGCATATCCACCAAAGCAAAACCGCGCGCGCGCGCGGTTTCACGATCGCGGATCACCCGCGCTCCGGCCACCGTGCCGAAGGCGGAAAAGACCGAACCCACCTGTTCGTCCGTCGCCTGAAAGGAAAGATTGCCGACAAATAAAATCATAGATTCTGCCGCGTCGCCCAACCCTTTTCTAACCGTTGCCATGCACATGCGCAACGATGATCAACCGGCTTGCTATTGGATTAACGCCCCCCTCGGCATAGACTACCCGAATTATGAGCGACCGGTTAAACGTTAAACGCGACGGATTATTTAAATATGCCGCCTGGTTCGTGGCGGCGGTGACCCTGGCCATTCGCTTTACGTTTATTTACTTTTTTTCCGAGACCGCACTTTTCCAGCAGGTACAAGGCGGGCATGACCGCGCCCTTTACCACCAGGCCGCCCAAGCCGTGGCGGCGGGCGCGTGGTGGCCGGAGGGCAGCTTCGCCTATCTGCCTCTCTATCCATGGGTGCTCGGCCTGGCCTATGCGCTGGCCGGTCCCCACCTCGTCGTGGCCGCCGGTTTGGGCCTGATGGTTGAAACCGTGACCGCGTATCTGCTCGTGCGCCTGGCCCGCCGTCTGGGCGCCAGCACGCCGTGGGCGGTGGCCGCTGGACTTCTCTATGCATTCTATCCCCGCGCCGTGGCCTACACCGCCCTGACCATGCCCACCTCGCTCAACGTGCTGCTGGTGACCGCGCTGGCCTGCGCCCTGCTGCCCACGGCGCCCCGCACCTGGTTCGGCGCGATCGGCCTGGGCCTGCTCGCCGGTTTGGCCGGCCTGGGCTATCCGGCCCTGTGGCCCGCGGTGCTTATAGTGGCGGTGACGGCCCTGGCCGGCCGCGCGCTCGCCGGACTATCCCGACGGAATGCCCTGGTCTTCACCGCCGCCGCCCTGCTGCCAGTGCTGCCCGTGATGATCCACAACGCGCGTGCGGAAGGACAATTCACCGGCCTGACCACCCACGGCGGAATCAACGTCTACATGGGCAACCACGAGCGCGCCACCGGCTATCCACTGCGCATCCGCGATTTTCGCATGACCGCGCGCGAGTTGCTAGACGATGCCCATCGCGCCGCTGAACAGGAGGTCGGACACCCGCTGAATCATGCCGCCAGTTCACGCTGGTGGTCGGATCAGGCCCGGCGGTACATGCGCGAGCACCCCGCCGACTACGCGCGCCTGCTGGCCCGCAAGTTCCGCCTCTTCTGGAGCGGCACCGACGTGGATGACCTGCGCATGGTGGAACAAGTCCGCCTCATGCACGGCCAACTCACCGGCCCGTGGTGGACCTGCTTCGCGTGGTTCAGCCTGGCCGGCCTGTTCGGCTTGCTGCGCAGCGAACCCGCCCCCGCGGCACGTATCCTGGCCTGGTCCAGTATCGCCGCCGTGGTAAGCCTGTTTATCACCACCCGCTACCGCCTGCCCCTGGCCCCGCTGCTGGCCGCCTTCGGCGCGGCCGGATTCACCGTACTGGTGCGCGATCTGCGCGCCCGCCAACATCTCCCCGGCCACGCCCTCGCGCTGGCCCTCGCAGTGGGCTTGGCCGCCTGGCCGGGCGGCGTGCCCGACGTGCGCGCCACCGACCACTACAACGCCTCCGTGCAGTGGCTGGCCGCGGGCAAAGCCGATCTGGCCCTGGCCGAGGCGCGCAATGGCTTGGCCCTGGATGCCCAATCCGCCGACCTCTACCACGCAGAGGGCAGCGCATTGTTCAAACAGGAAAAGTATGCGGAGGCCGCGCCCGCCTTCGCCCGCGCGGTGGCCCTGCGTCCGCATCACCCCAACGCGCGCTTCAACCTGGCCCTGAGCCTGGCCCGCGCCGGCCAGGTGTGCGAAGCCTTGCGCGAACTGGAAAAGAATCCTTCTCCCGGCGAACGCGAGCAGTCGCTGATGGAGAACCTGCGGTCGTTGTGCCAGCAGAAATAAGAAGGGACAGAGGGACAAAGGCACAGAGGCACAATGGGGTGCGCCCATCCCAATCGAAATTCGTAACTCGAAATTCGAAAATGCTGTTTACGGTTCAATCAGGTATTCGACGCGAAATACCGGTGCGGTGCCTCCACCCGCCGCGGGCACGTGATAGAACTCGGTCCCGGCCACCGTGTTGGTGCGTAGACGATTGGTCACCCCGCCCCAACTCGCGCCCGGCAGGTTGATATCCGCATCCACTTCATAGCGGGCCCATGGCGCGGCCGCCCAGGCCACAGTCACCGTGCCGCCGGTTTGCGTGATGGCGGTGATGGCGAAGCGGGAGGACGCATTGGTGGGCTGGGTCAGGGTGTAAAATTCGGTCAGATTGACCACGCCATCTTCGTCGTGGTCGCCGCCCGCGCCGTTGGTAAGCGATCCGAAGTGCTGTACTTCCCACGCGTCCGGCAAACCATCACCATCCGTGTCCTGCACGTTGAGCGGCGACACCACCACCTGGTAGGCGCCGGTGGTGAACTCGTGCAGACCGCGCACGCCCACATAACACGGGCCGGCCGCGCCGGGATTGGTCCAGGTGAGGCCGGCCTTGACCGGGTTGCCGGCAAACGCGGAATTGGTTTTGGACCACAGGGTTTGTCCGTCCGGCGCGCGCATTTCCAGCGACACATCCCACACTCCGGCCGTGACCGCCTCCACGCGATAGGCCAGTCCGGGCAGGGCGGTAAAGCGGAACCAGTCGGTATCCGTATCGGGCTCGATGGCCCCCGCCACCACCCCGGTACTCAGCCCCACGGCCAGCGCGGTGGCTTCCGCCGGCTCATCGCCCACGTCATCCGGATAGAGATCCGCCGCCCCCGCCCCGGGCGCCAGCGCGCACAGCATGAATAATATCCAGCGCGTCATACGGCCCTCCACCGGATTGCTGGATTAACGATGTGCATGGATTAATTTTTCACCGCCGGGTCACCCAGAATGCCATAGGAAAACAATTCCGTGAAAACCGTGTTCGTGGCCCAGAGTTCGGCCAGACCGGATTGCAGTGAATCGCCCAGGCGGTCGGCTTGATTGGTGAAGGATAGGAAAAAGCCATGGGCGACAATATTGGCGTGGGACTGAACGGACTGGGAGGACGGCGCCATCACCGCCACCGCGCCATTGGTGGATTGCTCCAGCAGTGCTTCGGCCAGGCATTCCCGGCTCGGATCATCGAAGGACCCGTTTTCACAACTGAAGATGGCAAAAATAGGAAATTTCGAATTTTGGAGCGCCGCGGCTTGTGCGGTGCCCCAGATATCTTCGCTCGTCCAGTTGGTCAGCGATCCGTGACCCACAAAGGCAACCAGCTTCCGCCCGCTGGTAATATTCCCGCTAATCGACGTCTTAATCTGACTGCCCGGCGTATCATCCAGAAACAAGTTGGTAACCGTATAGGATGCGGCCGTCAACGTGGTGCGTATATGGGTGAGACTGTCGGCTTTAAAATTATGCGATCCATCCGCCTTGTCCGCCACCAGCACGGCGTTGTTCAGGCGGGGCGCGAGTTCAAACGCAATCGTTTTTCTTACGATGCGTGAAATGCCATTCGTGGTGGTGGCCGCCATGCGACCAATCGATACATCAACCAAGGTGTCGGATCCATTCACCAAGCCGTACCAGTTGTCACGGGGCGACCAGGAGAACGGGGTAGGTCCCAGCTTGACCGGCAGCAGGGAGCCGGGTGGCTTGGTGCCCAGGTTGTTGCGCGGATCGTAGGTGCCCTCACCCATCAGCACCGCATACCGCGGGGGCGGGTTGGACCAGTGATGGAAGGCGTAGCCGATGAAGTGCTGGATGGGGGCCGCGTCCTCGATGCCATAACCGAACTCGTTATAGACATCCTCCAGCGGGGCCACCGCGACCGAGAGGCCGTTGCTGGCCCGATGCTTCAACAGGCGATAGGCCGGCTCGCGAAAGGCATAGGGGGTGATCACCAGATAATCGGCCTGCCGATCCGGGCCGGCCAGGTCGCGGAAGTAAACGCGCCGGGGTGCCTCCGCGGTGCGCACCACGCTGGGCGCCGCCACCAGATAGCGCGGCACGTTGGTGGTCTCGGTGCGGAAATGCACACTCACATTGGTGCCGCTTCCACTGAACGAGACATTGGTAAGCAACACCGGTTCGGCATGCCGGGTGATGTCGAGGACGCGAACGCCAACATGGGTAGCCAATCCAACCACACTGTAGAGGTTCGTGCCGGGTCGACCGCAGAAGGACAGCCACCCGTTGCGCACGCCCAGGGTACGCGGATAACACAAGGTGAAAGAATCGAGGTAGGCCTTGTCGTCCGCCACTCCGGTCTGGGTTTGAATCAAACTGACCGTGCTGATGCCGCTGTGGAGAAAGGCGGATGGGAAGCGGCCGGTGGCCAAAATATCGCTCTCACCGTCATAGGTGTAGTTGGTGACAAAGCCGTTGATGGAAATCTGGGTTTTGTGATCGGGGTTGACGGCATCATCCCTGGTCAGGCCGAACAGTTTCACGGCCACGAAGGCGTTACTACCGGACAACCGGCGATCGGTGGACACAGGAACCACGGTGGCGCCGCTCTTCTGCAGCAGGGCGGCGAACCAATGATCGAAGCCGTCTTCCAAAGGGCGATAAAAATCGCGGTAGAGCAAATCGGGGGCGTATTCCACGCTTTCGTCGTGACTGGTGACCGAGGTTCCGCCGCTGTTGGTGGAGGCGTCCAGGGTGGCCATGCGCAGGCCGGTGCCGCTCGCGGCCAGCCAATAGACGTTGGTAGGTGTGTAGTAGCCGCGATGGCCGGTGCCATAGAATTCCAGATAGTCGCCGGAAGTGAACAGGCCGTCGGTGGAGGTCAGCACCGCCACTTCCTGGGTGCGGCAGAACAGGCGAAGCTGGCTGCCCACGATGGCATCGCCGGCCAGACCGGCCGCCACCAACTGGGGCTGGGTCACACGGTACCAGCCGGAGGAGGCCACCCCGAAACGAATATCCGCCCCCACCTCCGCCCCGGCGCGGCGTGAGGCAAAATCAGCCGCCTGGCCGGAGTTGCCGGGGATCACGTCCGCCGGCCAATCCGTTCCACAGGTGGGACACTGGGTCCACCCGTTCCAGGCCAGGCCGGACCACACCACCCCCACGGCTATGCATCGCTTGATCAACTCCAATCCCCCATCACTCCGGCTGATAGCTCAGCTCAAGTTCGAACCGCGAATGTACACGCAAAATCCTGGCTTGTGCATTCCATTGCACCGGCCGCACGGCCAGCCGGGCCAGCTTGTTGGTGCCCTGCCACGCTTCGTCCACCTGCACCAAATCCGCGGGCCAGAAGGCATCCCGTCCATAAATTTCGGCATCCGCTTCCCGCACCCAGGCCGTGGTGTAACGATTGTCTTCCACCATTTTGCGTTGCAGGCGGATGGAGGGCGCCACCGCCACCCCCGCCTCCTCGCTGAATTCCGTTTTCACCAATCGCACGCTGATCCGATAGCCGGGATGCGCCGGCAGGGCCCGTACATAGATGGGCAGATCGGGCGCGCCATTCCCGGGTTCCGGCCCGTTTCCATAATGCAGTACCACGCCTTCCGGGAGCACCTGACGCAGGGCGGGCGGCGGCTGGAAGTCCAGCCGCTCCACCCATCCGGTGGAAGCCAGGGCTGCTTGCAGCCCCAAACCCATCCACAACATCAGGCCCCCCACGCGTCGCATCATCGCTTAAGCTGTTCCGTGGTCAGTTCCTGCATCGCCTGCGGAGTCACCGCAATACAATCCGCATCTTTCGTAACGGGATAACTCAGGTAGAACCCGGTACCCTGCGCGGTCTGAATGGTCTCCATGCCGATGAGCAGGCGCGGCTGCCGCGAGCGACTGATATCCAGCACCCACGCATCGATGCCTTCAAAGTCGGCCAGCAGATAACGCACGAAGCCGGGTTGCGCAGTGAAGGCCAAGGCACGCCCCTGCTCGGCCACGCCCAGCCAGGTTTCGCCGTCATCCCACGACGGACCGGCATACACGCTTTCCATGCGAAGACCGCCGGGACCAATGCCAAACACCAGATCGGCTCCGTCTTCCGGCACATACACCAGCACCGCCTCGCCTTTTCGCAGCGCGCGCTTTTCCGCCGGCGTGAACAGCGCCGCGGGCTCTCCGTTCATGGTCAGGGTCAGCTCATCCGCATTTATGCTGTACACCGGCAGCCCGGCGTCGGCCAGGGTCTGGGCCGTCACCACATATACGCCGCCCGCTTCCACCAGGAACGGAACGCCCGGCAACTGCTCCTCGCCCAGATTCACCCGCACCGGTCCATGCCGCGTGGTGTCGCCGTCGTATTCCACATCTTCCAGCCAGTAGTAATGGATCTCGCCCGCTTCCGCTGCGGTGTCGAGCCACTGATAGGCACGCCCTTCGCCCGTGCCCGCCCCGGGAATCAGATCCGCGGTGATGCGCTGCGGCGGGCCGTCCGCGCTATCCGCGCGATACAGATGATAGCCGAGGTTCTCGCGCTCGCTGGCCGTGGCCCAGGTCAGGCTCACCCCGCCCTCGGCCGGCGCGCCCCGGAAGTACATCAGACTGACTTCGGTGGGCCGGGCCGCAATAAAGCCGAAGTCGGCGTTGATGAAGAACCCGTTGGGTGTCAGCTCGGCGTTGATGCGTCGGGCCGTGGTAATCACATCCAGGTTGGACGGCACGGTGGTGAGATCCACCTCCACCTGGTACAGGCCCAGCACGAGGTTGGTAAACAGATAGTATCCACGCTGCCCGCCCGAGGAGGAGGTAGTGGTGCTGTCCACCAGATTGGTGGTGCCGTTCACAATGCGATACAGGCGAACCGCGATGCCGTTGAGACCCTGGGCATTCAGATTCTCATCCGGCTGACCATCGGAATCCAAATCCACCCACACCGTGTCGCCCAGCCAGCCGAAGCGTGCGGCATACGGCGCCTCGTTGGTCTTCGGGAACACCGGCGGTTCACCCGGCGGCACGGTGGGCGCCGCCGTCACCGTATTGGTGCGATCCAGACCGTCCGATGAAGCAATGGCCTGGAAGGTCACCACCACCGAGGTGCTGGCTCCGGGCGCCACCGGGCCGACATCCGTCCAGTTCAGCACGCCATCGTTGGTGTCGTCATCCACCGGCGGCACCGCGTTGCTGAAGGCCAGGTAGGCCGTCTCGTAGACATCTTCCAACGGCACCGTGGCCAGGGCCACATCGCCCGTGTTCTGCACGGTCAGCTCAAACACCACATTTTCCTCCACCACGGCGGGGCGGTTGGTGGGCGAGAGGCGCGTCTTGGTCAACAGATAGCCGGAGATGCTGACCCGGTACGGGGCCTGGCTGGTGCTGGGCGGAACCGGCGGTTCATCGGGCGGCGTGGTCGGCCAGGTGGTCACCACGTTGGTGCGATCCAACCCGGCGCTGGAGCCCGCGGCAATGAAGTTCACCACCAGGGTGGTGGAGGCGCCCACGGGCAGCGGACCGACATCGCTCCACACGATTTCGCCATCGTTGGTGTTGTCATCGGTAACGGGCACCGCGCTGTCGTAGGTCAGATACACGGTCTCGTAACGATCGGTCACGGGCAGGGTCACGAAGGCCACGTCGCCCGTGTTCACGATGGTGATTTCGAAGGTCACGGCATCGCCGATGCGGGCGGAATCCACGGGCGCGGTGCGAATCTTGGTCAGCAGGTAACCGGCCTGGCTCACGTCATACGGCGCTTCGTTGGTCTTCGGGAACACGGGCGGCACGGTGGGCGGTACCGTGGGCGAAGCGACTACCGTATTGGTGCGGTCCAGGCCCAGGCTGCTGGCCGCGGCCACAAACCGAACCACCAGGGTGGTGCTGGCGCCCGCCGGCACGGGGCCGACGTTTACCCAATCCAACTGACCATCGTTGCTCACATCCACCGTCGGCGGCACCGCGCCGGTAAAGGTCAGATACGCCGTTTCGTAGGTGTCCACCACCGGCACGGTCACCAGCGTGACATCGCCCGTGTTCACCAGCGTGATCTCGAAGTCCACCCCCTCGCCCACCTGGGCCGCGCGGCCGGTCGGCGATAGGCGATTCTTGGCCAGCGTGTAACCGGGCGACACCACATCCACGATGGCGGGATCGTCGTCCCGCACCAATTCCAGGAATGGAAGCGTGGTGCCGAACTGATCGACCGGCGTGCCCACCACATAGGCGATGTTCGTTACATCGGCCGTGACATTGAAGGCGGTGGTGGTCAGTACACTCGATGCGCCGGGCGCCATCGGCCCGGTGATCGTGCCCACCACGCCCAACACATCGTCGGTAACCGTGATGCTGCTCAGGTAGGTGTTGCCGGTATTGATAATGGTGTAACGGTATTCCACATCTTCGCCCGGGAGGATGTATTCCACATCCCCGTCCGCGGCATCGCCGGCCACCTTGATGAGCTGGATGCCGGGGCGCGGCTGATAGAGCCCCGCGTCCCAGGTCAGATCATTGTCACCCGACAGCAGGATAGTGCCCGTGGTCAGACCGGAGCTTTGATTGGCATCGCTGTCCTGGGTGTCATCCCCGCCCAGATTGGGCGTGGTGAACTGGTAGTTCGGAGGCAGAACGAAGCCCACGTAGTAGGAATCGGGCACCAGGTTGGTAAAGGCATAGGCGCCGTTTACATCCGTGGTGGTGGTGGCAATGACCACATCGTTGATGTCGTACAAGTTCACCACCACGTTGCTGACCGCGGGCTCCGTGCCGTCCTGCTCACCGTTCAGATTTTCGTCCAGCCAGACATAATTGCCCAGGCTGGCGCGCTGGAACAGGCCGGCGTCCCAACTGGGATCGTTCTCGCCACTGATCAGGGTCGTGACCACGGTGCGCCCGGTGGTCCGATCGGGATCGCTGTCCGCATCGTTGTTGCCGCCCACATCGCGGAAGCTCAGCTCAAACCCCGGCGGCGGCTGGAACTCGACCGCATAGTCACCCGGCGGCAGATTGGTGAAGGCATAGACGCCGGTCACATCCGTAGTCGTGGTGGCGATGACCGTGCCGTTGCTGAGCAGGTTGACCACCACACTCGGGATGCCCGTTTCGCTGCCGCCGCTCTGCACGCCGTCGCCGTTGGCATCCAGCCACACGAAGTTGCCCAGCGAGGCCGGGATATACAAACCGGCATCCCAGGTGGGATCGTTCTCGCCCGAGACCAGCACGGTGGAAATGGTGCGCCCGGTCACGGGGTCCGCATCGCTGTCCAGCGCATCGTTTCCACCCAGGTCCGGCTGGGTGATGGTGAACCCGGTCGGCGGCTCAAACTCGACCGCATATGCGCCGGGGATCAGGTTGGTAAACGCGTACGCGCCATTTACATCGGTGGTCGTGGTGGCCATCACGATCCCGTTGCTGAGCAGGTTGACCACCACACTCGGGATGCCCGTTTCGCTGCCGCCGCTCTGCACGCCATCGCCGTTGACATCCAGCCAGACAAAGTTGCCCAGCGAGGCCGGAAGGTACAAACCGGCGTCCCACGTGGGATCGTCTTCACCCGACTCCAGCGTGGTCACGATGGTGCGGCCGGTCACGCGATCCGGATCACTATCTGCGGTGTCGTCGCCACCTTCATCGCGCACGGTGACCTGATAACCGGTCGGCGGAACAAACTCCACCGCGTACTCATTCGGGCGCAGGTTGGTAAACGCATACGCACCGTTCACGTCCGTGGTCGTGGTGGCGATCACCGTTCCATTGGTCAGCAGGTTGACCACCACGCCCGGGATCCCCGTTTCGCTGCCGCCGCTCTGCACGCCGTCACCGTTCGCGTCCAGCCAGACCAAATTGCCGAGGCTGGCCGGGATATACAGGCCGGCATCCCAGGTGGGATCAAACTCGCCCGTGACCAGGGTGGTCACGATGGTGCGGCCGGTCACCGGGTCGGCGTCGCTATCCAACGTATCATCTCCGCCCAGATCGCGCGGGCTGACGCTGAACCCTGGAGGCGGCACAAACTCCACCGCGTAGTCGCCCGGCACCAAGTCATTAAAGGCATAGGCACCGTTTACATCGGTGGTCGTGGTGGCAATCACGAGACCGTTGCTGAGCAAGTTCACCACCACATCCGGAATCCCGGTTTCGCTGCCGCCGCTCTGGACGCCGTCGCCGTTGCGATCCAACCACACAAAATTACCCAGGCCGGAGCGCTGGAACAGGCCGGCGTCCCAGGTGAGATCATTTTCGCCCGACACCAGTGTGGTTTCGATGGTGCGACCGGTCACGGGATCCGCATCGCTATCCACACCATCGCCCGCGTTATCCTGCAGCGTGATCTCGAAGCCCGGCGGCGGCACGAACTCCACCGCGTAGGTCGCGGGCACCAGGTTGGTAAAGGCGTAGGCCCCGTTCACATCGGTGGTCGTAGTGGCAATGACCAAGCCGTTGCTCAACAGATTGACCACTACATCCGGGATGCCGGTTTCGCTGCCACCGTTTTGCTGGCCGTTGCGATCCACATCCAACCACACGAAGTCGCCCAAGGAGGCGCGCTGGAACAGACCGGCGTCCCAGGTGGGATCGTTTTCGCCGGAGAGCAGCGTGGTCACGATGGTCTCGCCCGTCACCAGGTCCGCGTCGCTGTCTGCCGTATCGCCGCCGCTATCGCGCAGCGTCACTTCAAAGCCTGTCGGCGGCGTGAACCGAACTGCGTAGCTGCCCGGGGCCAGATTGGTAAACGCGTAGGCCCCGTTCACGTCCGTGGTCGTGGTCGCGATGACCGTGCCGTTGCTCAGCAGGTTGACCACCACATCCGGAATGCCTGTTTCGCTGCCGCCGTCCTGCGTCCCGTTGCGGTTCGCGTCCAGCCATACGAAGTTGCCCAGCGAGGCCGGAATGTACAGACCCGCGTCCCAGGTGGGATCGTATTCGCCGGATTCCAGATCGGTGGGAATGGTATAGCCGGTCACGGTCGAGGCATCGCTATCCACGGTGTCGCCACCCAGATCCTGTGCGGTCAGCACCAGTCCGGGTGGGGCTTCGAAGCCGACGAAATAGGTGCCGGGCACCAGGTTGGTGAAACTGTAGAAACCGTTGGCATCGGTCGCCGTGGTGTCGATCAGGTTGGTGGCCGGTCCGTAGAGGTTTACCACCACACTGGGAAGGCCGGTTTCGCTGCCGCCATCCTGGAAGCCGTTCGCATTGACATCCAGCCACACGAAGTCGCCCAGGCTGGCAAAGATGCGCACGATGGCGTCGTCGTCATCGCGCACCAGAGGCAGCCCCGGAATGGGTGTACCGCCGCCATCGCTGGGCGTACCGACTACAAAGCCGATATTGGTCACGGCGGTCGGAATGCTGGAGGTGTAAAGCAGGAAGTCGGTGGCCCCGGGCGCGAGTGGACCGGGCAGGGTTCCGATCACGCCCAGCACGTTATCCGTAATGGTCATGCTCACCAGGTGCGTATTGCCGCTGTTGGTGACGATGTAGGTATAGACCACATCGGCACCCGCGTTGGTGTGATGCACGCCGCCGTCGGGCGCGTTACCCGCCAGCTTGGTCAAACCAATCTGCGGATTGGCCACGATGGCCGGGGCGGAACTGGTTTGCGGGGCCAGCGGGGTGCCGTTGGTCGTGCTGACCGTGGCAACCACGATGTTGGTGGTGTCGAAGGGCCAGGTGCTGCTCACGGCGGTGAAGCGAACGGTAACCACAGCGGTGCCACCCACGGCCAGCGGGCCCACATTGTTCCAGGTCGCGGAACCGATCACGGTGGCGTTTTCGGCCGGCGTAGCGCTGACGTAAGAAAGGATGGCGGGATCAAACGTGTCATCGAGGCGGACCGGGCTCAAGCCCACTTCACCGTCGTTGGTCACGCTCAGCCGGAACACCACGGCCTGGCCCTGGGTGGCCACGCCGGACGGCTCGATGCGCTCTTTGCTCAACACATAGGACGGCCGGGCCACCGCCACCGGCGCGCTCGAGGTCTGCGGGGGCAGCGGTCCGCCGTTGGTGGTCACCAGCGAAGCCACCACGGTGTTGGTGGTGTCGCCGGGCAGCGTGCTGGTCAGGGCGCGGAAGGTGACGAATACGTTGGTGGCGGAACCCACCGGCAACGGTCCCACGTTGGCCCAGGTAAGGAGGCCCGCGCTGGCCGTCGATTCGGCCGGGGTGGCGTTACTGAAGGCAAGGTAAACCGAATCATAGGTATCGGTGAGGGACACACTGGAGAAACCAACCGCACCCGTGTTGGTCACGGTCAGACGGAAGGTAACCGCCTCGCCCACGTCAGCCGGGCGGCCCAGCGGACTGGTCCGCGTCTTGGTCACGGTAAAGCTGGGCAGATTCAGGAAAGCCGTGCTGTTGGTGCGCGGCTCGACACGCTCGTCGGGGTTCGGTCCGTCGGTGGTGGTGTTGGTGGCCACCACGGCAGTGTTGGTGATGCGACCGGACGCGCCGGGAATCAGCAGGGCGGAGAACTGGAACACCAGCGATTCCCCCACCTCGATGGAATTGGTGGGCTGGCCGCTGAGCGGATCGCTGGCGAAGGTCACGGTCGCGTTGCCGGGCGCGCCGGACGCGGCATAGGTAAAGCCGGTCGGCACACTCACCGGGGTCAGGGTCGCGGTGTCGAACCACACCGTGCTGACCAGGTCCGTCACCACCACATCAAAGGCCGTGGCCAAGCCGCGGTTGGTCACGGTCAGGCTCAACACCACCAGCCGGTTGGAGGGACCGGTCATGGTTTTGTCGATCCGGAGCGAAGGTTCAACCACCCGCACATTCACCACACCGGAGGGCACGGCGTTGGAGGGATTGCCCGCGTAGGTGACCGACCCGCGATTGGTCAGGATGGTCTGGCCATCGCCGTCCACGGCAGCGGGAATACCGTCGTTGGCCGCCACATCCAGCACCAGGGCGTCAAAGGTGATGGTGAAACTGTTGTTGGCCGGATTGTTATCGCCATCCACGATGGTCAAACCATTCCACGTGAAGGATACATTCCCGCCGCTGCCGCCCGCATTCGAGATGGTGGCCGCGCCCGGCAAGGTGCCGCCGAAGCCGGTGGTGTCCACGGTGACGTTGGTAAAGAAGGTCATGCCCACGGGCAGGTCGTCCGTCACAGCCAGGTTGGTGATGGAGCCTTCAGGCACGGTCACGGTCAGGCGGTAGGTCACCACTTCACCGATGGTCACGTTGGTGCCGGTGGTATCCACGGGCCCGGTTTCCGACGTGCCGACCAGCACCTTGGCCAGATTCAGATTGGGCGACGACAGCACATCCACGCTCTGGGTCGGGCCGTAGACGCGCTGCTGGTCTATGGTCTTAACCCCGCTGATGGAGTCGGCGTAGCTGATCTGGGCCACGTTGGTGAAGATGGTATTGGGGGGCAGATTCGACGAGATGGTCACGTCGAACGCCACCGTCAACGATTCGCCGACTTCCAGTGTGTTGGTGGCGGGCGCGCTGTTGGTGTCGGCACGAATCACCACGGTGTTGGTTTCCACCGCGAACACATAACCCGTGGGCAACAGGGTGTTGGTGACCGTGGAGGCGTCGAAATAGAGCGGATTCAGCGGATCGCGTGCTTCCAGGTTGTAGGCGGTGGCCAGACCGCTGTTGGTCAGGACCAGGGTGACCGTGATGCGATCGCCGGCATCCACCAGGGTGTTGGTGATGGTCTTGGTGATGGCCAGCACGGGCTCGATCACCGGCGTCACCACGACCCCGGAGGGCACCGCGTTGGACGGATTGCCGGTGTAGGTCAGGGTGGCCGAGTTGGTGAGCCGGGTCTGGGCGCCCAGCAGCCCGTTAACGCTATTGGTGTTCAGCACGATGGCGTCAATGAACACGGCAAACGAGTTGTTGTTGGTATCGTTATCCCCCTCCACGGTGGAAGCACCGGCGAAGCGAATGGTCACGTTGGAGCTGTTGGGGGCCAGGGTGCCGGGCGCACCGATGGGCGCATCCACCGTCAACGCTCCCAGGGTGCCGTTGAACCCGTTGGTGTCGGCGCGGGCCGAGTCCAGGATGTACGACATACCAACCGGCAGGTCATCGGTAATCACCAAGTTGGTCACCGTCACTTCGGGCAGCCGCACGGTCAACCGGTAGGTGACGATTTCGCCCACCTGGACATTGGTGCTGGTGGAGTCGGCGGGGCCGGTTTCGCTGGTCGCTTCCAGGGCTTTACTGAAGCTCAGGTTGGTGACCGCCAGCACGGCCGTATTGGTCACACTGTCGCCGCGACTGACGATGCCCGTGGGGGTGGAGCCATAAATGGTATCGGCAATGGCCCGCACCTGGTTGGTAGCCCGCAGGTTGGGGTTCACATTCGGACCGGCGGCAATGGTGAACCGACCGGTCACGGCCTGGCCAATGGCCAGCGCGCTATCGTTGGTGGTGAACAGTCGGTAGAGCAATCCGGTCGCGCTGCCCACAAAGTCGGCATCCCAACCGTCGGGAACGCTGACGATGGAGGCGGTGGAGGTGCTGTAGAGCGAGTTGGGCAGGAAGTCGGTGGCCAGCACATCATAGGCCTGCACACGTGACAGATTGAAGGGCCGGTTGGAGACCACCACCGAGATGGTGAGGGTATCGCCCGCGTCAAAGGTGTTGGGGCTGACCGCCTTCACGGTACCGATGTCGAAGTCCACCACCTGATAGACCGGGCTGGTGGCGGTCAGCGTCACCGCGCCGTCGGTCACCTGCACACGGTTGGAGGCGGTGCTAAAGGTGGGGCCGGTGCCGTCGTTGGCGGCTTCGCTCAGCAGCACGAACTCCATATCGAGCAGGAAGAAGTCGTTGGTGAGATCGCCATCGGCCACGTTGGTCACGGTGCCGAAGTTGAACACGATGTCATCGCCCGAACCGTCGTTGGAGGTAGAACTGGCAGGGGTGGGATCGGGATCGGTGATGGTCAACCCGGGCGCATTGGTGGGCAACAGGATGTTCGGGTTGGGCAGCGTGAAGCTGTAGCCGCGCCCGGGGAAGGCGAGGCTGGAGTCCGGATTCGTGCCCACCCAGTCCAGGCCGGGCGGGACCAGGTCGGTGATGGTGAACGGCGAGGACACACCCTGCGGTTTTTCGACCCGGATGCGGTACACGATGCGTTCGCCAATGGTCAACTGATTGGTGGTGCCCACATCCACGGTATTGGTTTGACTGGTGGACAACACGGTCTTGGCGATGCTGCGCACGGCTTCGTAGCGCAGCGGCACCGCGCCGGTGGTCACATAGTTATTCAACCCGTTGGTGCCGTCCGCCCCGGTGCGCTCGTTCCCATTGGTGCCGAAGCCGGGCAGCGAGGTCCACTGGATTTGCGAAATATTGGTCACCACCGTGCCCACGATCTGGTTGGTGACCAGGGCGGGGAACACCACGGTGAAGGACTGGTTGGTGGCCAGCAGGAACAGGTTGGCGTTGTTATTGGTGGTGACGGTGATGGTGTTCCCGCTGACCAGGGTGCCTTCATCCGCTTCATCGGTCGCTCCGTCGCCATCGTTGTCGCGTCCGTCGGTTTGCAGGTCCAACCCACCAAAGGTGAGACCGGCGGGCAGGGTGTCGGTGAAGAACACATCGTAGGCATTGGTCAGGCTCAGGCCGGTGTGCTGGATCACATTGCTGAACACGATCACGTCGCCGGATTGCACCACGTTGGTGCCCACGCTGACCGACTTGACCACGAACAGGTTGGGTTCCAACACCGGCACGAAGGTACCGGAGGATGGCGGATCGTTGGTCACACCATTCACCGTGAACACGGAGTCCACCAGGTTGGTGATGATGGTCTGGTTGCCGGCTTCACCCTGGTTGGTGAAACTGTTGCGGGCGATGACCGGGATATCCACCACGAAGAGGGCGTTGCTGGTGATGGGGCTGGGCAGGGTGAACGCGCCTGTGCCGGCATCCCAGGTCCAGTTGGATACGTTGGCCGAACTGCCCGCATCCACCGGGACGCCGAACACCAGGTTGGTGGGCAGGCTCTCGTTGACCACCACATTGCTGAAGGTGGCGCCGAAGTATTCCGCGCGGATGCGGTAGGTCAGGTCTTCGCCGATACGCGCGGTGCGGGTCGCGCTGCCGGGCGCGGGCTCCGTGCGGTAGCGCACCGTCTTCTCCAAGGAGTATCCGGCCCCGAAGGTCTGGTCCTGGTCAAAACCGTAGTAGCGACCGTTCACGGCATTGATCACGGAACCGGTCATGGTGTTGGCCAGCGGGGCCTCACCCAGGGTGTTGGTGAAGGTGCAGCCGGGCACGATGTTGGGGTCGGTGCAGACGCCCACCACTTCGGCGCGGGCGAAGAAGCTGCCGGGCCCCTGGACGGCCTGCGCGGTAAAGGTCAGCACCACCTGGTCGTCCACCGGGTCCAGGATGACGCCGGGCAGGGTGACCAATACATTGGTATGGCCCTGCTGTTCGTAGGTCAGGGCCGAGGTGCCACTGGACACGATGTTGCTGGAAACCAGGGTCAGGTTGGTCCAGCCGGTGCCGAAACGCAGCCGGATGTGCAGGTTGTCCGCATTTCCCTGTTCCGCGATGTTGCGCACGGTGGCGGTGAAGGTGACCACCTGGCCGTTGGTTACGATTACGCTGTTGGGTTGCAGATCAATGTCCGGGTCGGGCAGATCGGGCAGGTCGCTGGAGCTGCCGCTGACCAGGCTGGGATCGCCGCACGGGTTGGCCATGGACAGGTAGGAGGTGGTGGTCCGGGATCCAGTGTTGACCGGGTCGGGATCGGCAAAATCCAGATCGGTGGGATCGGCCAGACAATCCAGCCCGGTGCCGTCGCTGCGCAGATTCATGGTCACCGTGAAACCATCGCGGTAGCCCAGATCCAATACATTGAGTCCGTTCGCGGCATCGTCTTCCACATCGGTGGCTCCGCTGCTGGCGGCGGTGGACAGGTCGATCAGGGCCGTGCTGCCCACCGGGGTTCCGGTCAGGAACAGGGTGACCGCGGCGGAATTAAATTCGCCGGTGAGGCTGGCGGAATGGAACAGATAGCCGGACGGGGCCACGTTGGTGATGATGAGGCCGGAGGCCGTGCTGCCCAGGTTGGTGACCACCAGCACACGGGTGCCGCCGCAGGCCCCCAGGGTGAGTGAGCTGGACCCTGCGATTTGCAGGTTGATCTCGGAGCTCAAGGTGTGGGCGGTGCTATCGGATTTGGACAGACAGTTGGGATCGCAGCCGTAGCGCAAGTCCGCCACGTTCAAGGCGGCGGAGGTGCAATTGGTGACCGTGCCGGTGACCAGAATGGTGACATTGGAGGTGCTGGCATCGGACCAGGGCGACCCGCCCGCCAGGGCCATGAGCGTGCTGTTGCTCCACACCAGTTGCACCAGACCCCCGGGGAAATTGGTGGCGTCGGGCGGCAGGGAGGCGCCATCGAACCGGACTTCCGGCGGCAGGGTGTCGGCGAGGTCCATGGCCAGGACGGGGGCATCGGACAAGGCGTCGTGCTGGATGGTGAGGCGGTAGACCACGCGATCCCCCGGATCGGCTACCAGGGTGCCGCTGATGAAATTGGTTTGCAGGCCGTCCTGGTTCAACGCCTCCTTGGTCAGATTCAGCAGCGGCTCTTGCACCGGCATCACGGACTGGCTCTCCAGATTGGTGACCAGGTTGCCGCACACATCCACGAACCGCCCGCGGGCCACGAAGGTGTTGTCACCACCCACCGCAGCACAGCTCACGTACACATCGTACAGAATGGAGATTTCATCGCCCGGTTGCAGCACTTCAAAAGGCGGCACATTGGTCTGGGTAAAGGTGAGGGTGCTGCCGACCAGGCTGGGGTTCCCGGCCGAATTGGTCACAAGGCCCACCACATAGCGGGCGCTGTTGGAGACATAGGACATGCCCGGGGGCAGAACCTGGTCCACCTGGACCACACGATCCACAGTCAGACCGCTGTTACGCACATCGTAGCGGGCGGTGTTGGTGGCGCACAGTTGGGCGGCGGCCGGAAACTCGGTGCGGGTGACCAGGCTGCCCAGCAGGGGCACGAATTCCGATACGTCATCCAGCGGTACCTGGCAGGAGCTGCCCTTGCACCCGTGGGTGGCGCGCAGGCGGACGGTGGATTCCAGGCAGTTGGTCACGCTATTCAGAACGAGGATGGCAAAGGTGCCGCCGGGCGCGAGATCGTCAAACGCGCCGTCACCATCCGCGTCCACCAGGTCGCCCACCGGACCGTTGGCTTGAAGGGTCCAGACCACATTGGTGGCCGTGCTGGTGGCGGCCGGAATGGTGGAGGAAAGGAATTCCATCCCGGTGGGTTTGATGAACTCGGGCTGGACGTTGTATGCGGTGGCCGCCCCGCTGTTCAGGAATTCCAGTTGGAAGAACACCTGGGTGCTGTTCTGCACGAACAGAATTTCCGGCTTCAACTGGTAACTCAGATTGGCGGTCAGTACGAGGGGCACGTTGTTGGTGCTGGAATCCACGCGCCGGGTGGGCGCGGCGCCATCCTGGCACAGACTGTTGAACAGCACGCGGGCGGCCTGTTTTTCGCCCGATTCCCGGTCACACGAAGCGCGCAGGCGGTAGGTGAGATAACCCACCCCGTTGCTGCGCACATCCCCGATGGTCCAGATCAACTGGTTGGAGCTGATGGTGGGCTCGGCGGAGGCCACCGCAGTCCCGGCCAGATTGGTGAACCCGGTGTACACCGTGGAGCCGGTCACATAGGAGAAAGACGAGGTGCCGCTGGCCTCGGCGTCGAGATCCAGAATCACCTGCACGTCGTAGTCGGGGAAGATGCCATTCACGGGACCGGGCGGGCTGGTAAACTGGGCCAGGTCGATGCGCCCGGTGATGATGCCGCACGCCTCCGCGGACAGAACGGCCTCCAGGGTGATGTCCATCTCCGAGCGCCCTACATCCCAGGTCACGACGTCGTACTGGGTGCCGCACGGCAGCACGGTGAGGGTCGAGGTGTCCGTCATGCGCCCGATGTTGGTGGAAACGACACCCCACGAAAAGGCCAGCGCGCCCGTGACCGAGGCGGGCTGCGGGAAGGCGCTGGCATTCAATCCGGACAGATCGATGGTCAAGGCGGGGGCCGTGGCCGTGATCGCGACAAACGCCGTCACGTTGCTGCCGTTGATGGTCACCTGCACCGAACCGGTGGAGGACAGCGTGCCCGAGCCGTTGGCCAGCAGCGAGGTAAAGACCACGCCGGTCCAATCGGGCGGCAACGAGGGGCCCGTGAAGCCGGAGAAGGTGTGGGTCAGGATGGCGGGGGCGCACACCTCGGTCAGGGCCGGCGTCACCACTTTGGCGGCCACATACGTACAGGTGCCGGTGCCCCCCGGTCCGGTGGGACAGTTGGTGCCCCGGGTGATCTCCGTATAATAGGTCAATCCGCTGCCCGCCACCGGGCGCGTGCAGCCGAGGCAATCCACGAGGTTGCTGGCCACGATGGTATTGGCGGCATAGTAGCCGACCAGATCGCAGGTGTCGCGGATCAGTATGTCAAAGCGTCCGGTGAAGATGCCGGAGCCATTCAGGGTGGGCGTCCAGGTGATGCGATTGAGGAGGGTATTCAGCACCCCGCCCGCGGTGACATTGGTCGGCGTCAGGTCGGGCGAAACGGGATACTGATCCATGATGGTGACCGTGGTGCTGATCAGGTTGGTGTAATAGTAAAGGACGGTCACCGGGAAACTGCCGCTGGTGGAACTGGCGCCGGCCGGCATCACCTTGACCACACTGGCCCCCGGCACATCCACCAGGCGGGTGGAGGCATTGACGATGGCGGACGCGAAGGGGTTGCCGCAGGCGTCCGTATAGGCCCCCTGCAGAAACAACGATTGCACGGCCTCCGACAGCGGGCAGGCCCCGCCCGGCAGCAGGATGAAGCTCACGTTGGTGGCGGCCCCGGGATTAAGGCTGCCCAACACCACGAAACCATTGGTGTCAATACTGGGTCCGGTCAGGGTATAGCCAGCCGGCAGGGTGGGAATAAATCGAATGTCGCGCGCCTGCCCAGCGTTGGCGCCGGAGGCGCTGTTGCTCACGGTCAGGGTAATCACCGAACCAGTACAGTAGGACACCGGAATCGGAGAGGCCGGGCTCATGCTGGCCACCAGGAACGGATAGCGGTCAATCAGCCGGATGGACGCGCCGGCCGTCTCTCCGTTCAAGTCGGTGTCCTCGCAAATACCATTGCTGACCGCCAGCATACCCTGGCAACCCCATTGGGCATCCGCGGTGTTAAACAGGCCGGTGCAAGCGGTCATCAACGCCGTCACCACCACCGTCACCTCCTGCTGGGGGGCCAGGTTGGTCAGGGCGGGGATCACGCTGGCATCCCAGACCACGGACTGCCCATAGGGGGGCGCATTGGTGGGATTGACACTGAAGGAGGTAAATTCGAGCCCGCCCCCGATGAGATCGCGTAAACTTACGTTGGGTGCGTTGCCAAAGCCCTCGTTTTTGACCGTGACCGTCCAGACCACCGTATCCCCCACTCCGGCATCCTGCAGGTTCGGGGTTTTGGTGATGGTGAGGTCACCGGGATTTACGGTGATAAAAATGGCGGTCCCCGCCTGCTGGGCTGCGCCCCCGGCCGGCTGGTTGTAGCTGGCCAGGGCGTTGATCTGACCCGCGGGCGATCCACAGGCGATTTCGATTTCGTAGATCAGGGTGATCCCGCTGCCCCCGGTCAAACCGAACTGCAACTCGCCGGAGCCGGGATTCGGCACTCCCGCCGCCCAGTCATTGCGGGTATTGCTGTCCGTGTTTACCGGTGTACGCCGGAGCGATTGTCCCTGGGCCACCAGGGGGGCGGCCGGCGAAAAGGCGGTGGTGGAGCCACCATAGGAAACCGCGTCCTGAGTCACCCCCAGGTCGTTTCGAAGCAATACGCCATCGGCAAAATTGTTCAGGCCGCTGCCCAGGGTGCCGTCGGCCACCTGAACAACCCGACCCGTGTAGCCGGGATTGGCGGCAAAGAAGGCATTGGTCGTGGCGGCGATGATGACGAACTCACCGGGATTGATGGTGAAGGTGGGCAGGATATCCGTCTGGCCCGGCAGGGTGTCGCGAATACTCCAATTATCCAGCAACACTGGTATTGTCAATGGGTTATAGATCTCGATCCACTCATGGGCATCTTCCGGCGCATTGGTCGGGTCGTAAAACACTTCCGAAATCAGCACCGTGCTGAGCGTGGAAGACGAGGATACCGAACTGAAATCCCAGACCAAGTTGCTGCCCGTGTTGCTGACCGGCTCGGCGGCGGCATTGCTCAAAATTGTGCCACCCGGCAAAAGAATGCGGGTCCGGTTTGTCACATATGCAAATCCACTGTGCGGGAGCTGCTGGGTAACGATCAGACCATCCAATGTATTCCCAGTATTGAGAAAAACATTGGTCAGGGCTATGCGATCACAGGAGGAAACCTGATCAGCGCCGAACAGATTATAACTAACTTGTCCGTAAGATGTTGCATAGAACGAGCTGCACCAGAATAAAACGCACAAAGCCAATTCCCGAAAACGGGCGAGATTCAACATACTTTTCTAGCTCCTGATAGGGGCTTAAGGTTCAGCAAGTATCATGCCAGTGTAGGGATTTCCTTTCACGGCATACAAGCCCTAAGATCGGGCGGCGTCTCAACCAAACGTTTACGGGGATAGCCAACTGGCATATAATCTGCTGACGTGGGGCGCAAGGGGATTACCATTGATCTATCGAAAGTCAGAAAACGTGGTGGAACGCCGTATTCGGGGCGAACATGTGCTGGTACCCATCATGGGCAGCCTGGAACAACTCGACAGCATTTACACCCTGAATGAAACCGCCGGCCAGGTCTTCACCCGGGCGGCGGCCGGGACTGAGCTCCCGGACATCGCACAGGGGCTGGTGGCCCTCTATCACGTCAGTCCGGCCCAGGCGCAGGAAGATGTGGCGCGCGTGGTGCGGGACCTGGTCCATATCGGCGCCCTGGTCGAGGCGGCGAACTGACATGGCCTGCGGGGACTGCATCGCCCACCAGATCGGCTCGGCCGCCCTGCTGGATGATCTGGCCACCCGGGGCGGGCCGGACAGCGACTTCCCCCTCGCGGGGAGTCTGGAACTCACCCTCGACTGCAACCTGTGGTGTCGCCACTGCTACATCCGTTACCCCGGCGCCACACAGCATGAGCGGAACACCGAGGAACTGAAGGGCTTGCTCGACCAACTGGCCGAGCGCGGCGTGCTGTGTCTGCTGCTGACCGGCGGGGAAATCCTGGCCCGGCCTGATTTCCGGGAACTCTATCTGCACGCCAAGCACTGCGGCTTTCTGCTCACCCTGTTCACCAATGCCACCTTGGTGGACGAAGAGACGGCGGATTTTTTTGTGAAGTACCCGCCCCGCCGCTTCGAAATCACCATATATGGACACACCGCGGACACATATGAACGGGTGACCGGCGTCCCGGGTTCCTTCGCCGCCTTCCGGCGCGGAGTGGACCTGCTGCTGGAACGAAAACTGCCGGTCTACCTGAAAATGATGGTGCTGAAAACCAACCTTCACGAACTGGACGAGGTGAAGGCGTGGGTCACCTCCCAAGGACTGCCCTTCCGGCACGACGGCGTGGTCAATCCGCGGCTGGACGGGCACCGCGGCCCCCTGCGGGAACGCCTGGCGCCTGAAGACGTGGTGCGCATCCAGGGAACCAGCGAAGCCAACCGCGAGGAATTCATCCACCTGCGCGCCAAAGCCGAACAAGCCCTGGCCCGTGGGACGGATGATCGCCTGTTCCGCTGCGGGGCTGGCATCCGCACCTTCCACATTGATCCGCGCGGCCAGATGCATCCGTGCATGATGTGGCGCACCACCCCGCTGGCCGCCCGCGACGGGCTGCAACCGGGCGCGTGGTCCGAGCACGTGCGCCAGCTCCGCGCCCGCACCCGCCCTGAAGATACGGGTTGCCGAACCTGCCCGAATTCCCTAGCGTGCGGAAATTGTGCCGCCACCTCGGAACTGGAAACCGGCGTGGCGGGCGCGCGGGTGGATTACTATTGCCGCATCAGCAAGGCGCGCGAACAGCTGTTTGAACTGCGCGAGCCGGCCCGATTCAGGCCTTTGACCGCGGTGGGGGGACGAACATGAACGAGCAGAATGAACCGAAAAAAGAGTATCAGCCACCGGTCATCACCCGCGTGAAACTGGAAGACCGCCGCGTGGTGGCCATGGCTGTATGCAAGGACAGCCTGGACAATACGGCCTGCGCCCAGGATGGCGTGACCCCGCTGTTCGACATCAATCCGTCTTGATCGTGTCCGGTCACTACTTCGCGCTGGCCGGATTCCCTTTTTGCGTCGAGGCCGCCCCCGACGCGGCCCTGTGGCCCTTGCCCGAGCCCTATCTTCCCTTTGTGGTGGCCGCAGCAGAAAGCCCGCCGGCCGCGCAGCTGATCCTGGAAGCAGCCGACCACACCCTGCCCGACCTCGCGGCGGCTGTCCCCGCCTGGTCCTGCGAAACCTGGCGTCTGCGCCGCACCGCCGAGGGTTCCTCCGTGCTCGAGATCCACACCTTGCCCCACAACGACTGGGTGGCGGTGGCGGACGCGGATGCCGATTTCACCCGGGCCCGCCTGCGCCCGATATTCGGTCGCCGGGGCGCCCCCAGCGGGGTGGCCCTGAACTATCCATCCGATCAGGTCCTGCTCACCAACCGCCTGCTCCGCCTGGGCGCGGTGGTGCTGCACGCCTGCGGGGTGGTGATGAACGGACGCGGCTACGTGTTCTGCGGCCGCTCCGGCATCGGCAAAACCACCATGGCCCGCATGTGGCGCAACCGGGGCGCCACCCTGCTCAACGATGACCGGGTCATCCTGCGCGTAGTGAACGGCGAGGTGCGCCTGTTCTCCTCCCCCTGGCACGGCGAGGAACGCGAAGTGAAGGCGGGCAACGTACCACTGGCCGGATTTTTCCATCTGACTCAGGCCACGGCCCACCGATTGACGCCCCTCACAGGCGCCCTGTCCGGCGCACGCCTGGTGGCCACGGCCATCGCCCCCTTCTACGCCGCGGACGGCATCGCCTGTCTGCTCGAACAGGCCGACCAACTCACCGCCCGCGCCCCCTCCTACGACCTGGCCTTCGCGCGCGAGCCCTCGGTGGTGGATGTGTGCATGCAGCAGGCAGACCAGCCCGGAAGCTTCACCGCAGAGTCGCCGAGGACGCAGAGAAGTGACGACGACACCCATGCGCATTGAATAGGCAAAACGCCAACGAACACGGAGATCCGGCTTCATACCCGACGTTCATCTCCGCGAACTCTGCGCCTCCGCGGTGAGGTACGAGGCAGGTCAACCTCTCAACCGCGCTGCGAAGCGGCCTTGACCTTGCTGGTCAGATCGCGGCCCAGGATGTGCTGGAGCTTGACCAACAAGGCGGGGTTCAGTTGTTGCAGGGTGCGCAACTTGTCCTGCGGCCAGGCGATGTACTCCACCCGCCCGTCCGCGATGACATTGGCGGACGCCGGTTCGCCCGAAATAAAACTCATCTCGGCCACAAATTTACCGCGCTGCAACCGGGCCAGCTCCTGGTCGCCCTTCCGCACCACCACTTCGCCGCTCAGCAGCAGCACGAGATCCCGTTGCAACTCGCCTTCCCGCACCAGCTGGGCGCCATCGCTGCGGCCGGGATTGCCCATTTCCCACAGGAAAAGAAATTCGCGGCGGGTCATGGACAGGAAAAGCTGCTTATAGATCTGTTCCTGGTCACGGGCCAGATGGATGGGCCGCCGCTCGTTCAGCAGACGTACCGTACGGGCCACGTTGATGCCGACAAAGACAAAGTTCCACGCCGCCATGTTGTTGTCGCCCCGAAGCAGGGCATAGCTGCCCACCAGCGATTGGGAAAAGATGAGCAGGATGCGCAACCACAGGATGTCGCGCATCAACAGCCCAACCAGCATGAGCATATAGCCCACGTTGATCAGAAACACCTGGGTAAGGTCCGGGTTCATGGTCAGGCATCCTACCAGAAGGGCGACCCCGCGTCACCCCCGCACTGCCTGCACACCCAGCCGGATGATGCGGTCCACCAGAGCAGGAAATTCCAGCCCGCCCTTCAAAGCCGACTGCGAAAAATCCTCGTCCGCGGCCAGCATGGGATTCGGGTTGGCCTCGATGAAATACACCTCGCCCGTCGCGGTCAGGCGCAGGTCGAGCCGGGCATAGCCATCAATGGCCAGCAGCCGGTAGATGCGGCGGCAGGTCTCGTTGATCTTGCGCACCAGGGCGGGATCCAGCCCTTCGGCAAACTGGTTTTGCAGGCCCCAGCGCTGCCGGTACTCCTCGTCCCATTTGGCCGCATAGGTGGCGATCTTGGGCGCGTCGGGCGGCACGTTGGTGAACACCAACTCGCGGATGGGAAACACCTGCAGGCGCTGGTTGCCCAGCACGCTCACATAAATCTCCCGCCCCTCGATGTACTCCTCCACGATGGCGTCGTTGGCGATCTTCTCGTGCACGAACTGCACCCGCTCGCGCAACTGCTCATCGTCGCTGACCAGGGAGGCCTGGGAGATGCCCAGCGAGGCCTCCTCCTTCAGCGGTTTGACCAGCAGCGGATAGCGCAGGCCGCGGCTGCTGATGCGGCGCTGCCCGCGCGGGATGAGGGTGAAGCCGGGCACGTGGATGCGGTGATAGCCCAGGATCTTCTTGGAGATGCCCTTGTGCTTGCACAGGGTCAGCCCCACCGAGCCGCAGCCCGTGAACGGCACGTCGTGCATTTCCAGGAAGGATACGATGTTCTGGTCGAAGGCGCGGTTCTTCTTGAACTGGTCGGCCAGGTTGAAAATCACGTCCGGCTCGAACACCTGCAGCTTCTGGCGCAACAGGTCCAGGTCGTCAAACAACGCCAGGTGTTGCACGGTATGGCCCCGCTCGGCCAGGGCGGCCAGCACGTGGGCCTCCGTCTTCCAGTCCGGCGATTGCAGCTCCAGCGCGAAGTCGTGGTCCAGGGGCAGCGGCGACTCCACATCAAACAGGGCCAATACCTTGAGTTTTTTCTTCATTATTTGGTCCGCTTGAACTTGCCGGTGAACAGATAATTCATGACCAGCGTGGTCAGGTAGGAGGTGACCTGCACCACCCGGGTGGCCTCGCCGGGATCCACATACAAATCCAGCCGGTCACACCGCACGGCCAGCCGCTTGAGCAGCTTGTTGACCCGGTAGCGCCGCTCGTTGGTCCAGCGGTCCACCGCATCCAGCAGGGCCGCGCGATGCAGCCGCAAAAAGACCGAGGCCCGCACCCGCCCCGCCACCTCCGGCCCGGCGGAAAAAATCTGGCGAAGATCGTTGTCGTAGAAATCGGGATAGGTGTCCTCGTAGAGCTTCCGCTTCTCCCGGTAGTAGGTTTTCAGCTTGATGTTCAGGCAGTCGTAGTCGGCCACCCGGTAGACCGGCTGATGCACGGGCGGGCGGGCGGCCAGCGACTTCATCAACTCATCCACATACTCCAATTTCTGCAGCGCCTTCCAGCCCCGGTAGCGGGCCCGCCAGTCCAGCCCCGGGGTCAGCCACACGGCAAAGGTCTCCGCGAAATCCTCGTCGGGATGGCTCTGCGCGTACCAGTCCTCCAGATGCACCACGTAGGACCGGCTGTAGGGGCGCGGCCGGTAGAACGGCGCTTCCTCCTTGGAGGCCAGGCCGAAGGTCTGCTGCCAGCGCCGCTTCTTGTAGAGCTGGTAGGCGTAGGAATAGGCATGGGCCGCCTCGTGGCGCATCAGGCGCATGAACCACTCCGCGGTCTCCCCCTCCACCTCCATCATCTGATCGCGCTCCAGCTTGCGCAGCCGCTCGTGGACCAGGAAGAACGGGATGAAAATGATGGGCACGCCCACCGGTACGAACCACTCATCGCCCACGTGGCACGGCGGATGAAAGACCAGCCCCCGGGCCGACAGCTCGTCGTACAACTGCTGCACCAGCGGTTCTAGTCCACTGCCACCGAGGGTGAGTCCGAGCGACCGGATTTTCCTTTCCAGCAGCGCATCGTCGGGCAGCGACATCCAATCCACGTCCGGCATGCGTTGACGATAGCAGGCCCGCCCCACCGCCTCAAGCGCGGCGAAAAGTTCCACGACGCAACCCACCCCGCCCCTCCGCCTTCGCCAAGGCTCCCGCCGCCGCTCAAGGAGCTATGGCGGACAAGTCCGCGTGACGTGTCGGGCACCCCTCCGGTGGAGGGGATGCATTTCGCGACCAGCGCCATCGGGGTCGGCGTCGGTATCGGGTCTCGGGATCGATTCCGATTCCGATAGCGACCCCGATGAGGAGTCACCGTCACTTGAACAGAGACTTGAAACCTGCGACTTGAAACCTGGAACTCGATCCCCCTCCCTAGAGGGGATTGAGGGGTGGGTTCCAGGGATTGGAACTTTTGCAGCCGGGGGATCCACGGGCGCGCCACACCTGCGACTTGTCGAATACACCGACTACGCGTAGGATTCGACACGGTGCCTGGATGGATGTAAACCCTCATGTGATGGAGTGGCTGAACCTGCTGGCCCGCTGGATCCATGTGATCGCGGGTATCATGTGGGTGGGCAATTCCATGCTGTTCAACTGGCTGGATCGCAACCTGCGCGATACGGACAGCGACCACCCCGCCAAATTCGGCGAAACCTGGCTGCTGCACAGCGGCGGCTTCTACCGGGTGGAGAAATTCATGGCCTCCGCGGAAACCCTGCCCGCCCTGCTGCACTGGTTCAAGTGGCAGTCCTACACCACCTGGATCAGCGGGGTGTGCCTGCTCATCCTCATCTATTTTTCGGGCCGCGGCGCCTACCTGATGAATCCGGCCACCGGGCTCAGCTTCGGCGACGCCAGCGGGCTGGCCATCGCCGTGCTGGCCGGAGGCTGGATGGCCTACGACGTGCTGTGGCGCATCCCCCGCCTGCCCACCGCGCTCAAGAACGCCGTGACCCTGGGCCTGATCGTTTTCGCGGCCTGGCTGATGTGTCACCAGTTGAGCGGGCGCGCGGCGTATCTGCTGATGGGCGCCCTGCTGGGCACCTTCATGGCCGGCAACGTATTCTTCCACATCATTCCCTCCCAGAAGGAAATGGTGGGAGCCATCCAGGCCGGACACGCCCAGGACATGCGCCTGGCCGACCGGGCCAAACAGCGCTCCATCCACAACAATTATTTCACCTTCCCGGTCATCTTCGCCATGCTGAGCAACCACTACGGCGGGCTCTACGGCCATCATTTGAACTGGCTGATCCTGCTGGTGGTGTTCGCGGCCAGCGCGCTGCTGCGCCACTGGATGAATATCCGCTTCGTCTTCCCGGCCTGGCGCCGCTGCTTCGCGGCCACCTTTGCCGGGGCCGCGGTGGTGCTGACCCTGATCTATCGCGTGGAGGACCCGGCCCGCCCCGCCCTGCCACCCCCGGTCTCCCACGGCGCAGCCGGCGAAACGGTCACCTTCGCCCAGGCCCAGACCATTCTCCAGCTGCGCTGCCTGCCCTGCCATTCCGCGAACCCGAGCGATCCTGTGTTCGCGGCCGCCACCGGGGGCGTGCACTTCGATACGCCGGACCAGATCAAACAATACGCGCCCCGCATCAAGGAGCGCGCCGTCCACCAGCAGACCATGCCGCTGGCCAACAAGACCGCCATCACACCGGAAGAGCGGGTGCTATTGGGCCAGTGGATCGATCAGGGCGCCCGCATCGAGTGAGCGCACGCGGCGCGCTTCAGGGTTCCAGCAGGCGATAGAATCCCACCGGCGAAGACGGGCTCCGCATTTCATCTGCATACCCGTTGGTGAAACCATGCAGCGTGGACCAGGTTCCGGTCACGGCGGGTGACCAGGCCAGCACGGGCGTGCCGGTCAGGGTCAGCCAAATGGCATCGCCACGGGTCATCCATACGTCGGGCCAGGGCATCATCAACTGGGGCGCGGTCAGCCAGCGGTAGTGAAGGTAGAAGGCGCGCGCGATTTCAGCGTGGAAGATGAAGGCCAGGTTCTCGTCGTTGGAACCGGTCTCCTGCAACGCCGCCGCGGTCCAGTTGGCCGAGCCCGCCATCACCACCGGTCGCGCGCCGAACGGATCGAGCACCATCCACTTGGCATGCACCACGTCGGGCTGCCCGGTTTCGGCGGTGGCAAAATCCGCCTTGGCCCAGGCGGTGCGGATCAGGGCCCGGTTGGTGGTGGCATAGTTGGCCACATTGGTGAGGTAGCTGTAGGCGGGATAGGTATTCAGCGCCGATGGCGTGATTTCGCCGCGCGGAAAGACCCCCTCCACCCGCACCCCGCGATCACACGCCTGCACCAATTGGGTGGCCACCTGCATGCGGGTCAGGTTGTTCAAGGCGAAGACCACCTGCGACTCCGCGCCCGCGATGAGGTTGGTGATATCGGTCAGCGCGTTGCCGCCGCCGGGTGAACTATTGGTGTAGGGCGCAAAGCGAACCCAGCCCGGCTGCCAGGAACCGGGGATGGTGAAGGTGCTGCGGTCGTGGGCATGGCTCTTGTTCGTGTTGCTGAAAAAACGGCCGGCCAGCAATTCCGCCACCTCGTTGGAATAGGCGGCGTACAGCTCCGGGTTGCGCGCCTCCACCATGATGTTCCACTGCTGCGAACAGGCGCCGGCGGTGAAATTCCACGAGCCGAACAAAACAACGCGATTGGTGGGTCCGTAATCGAACAAGCCCAGCTTGTGGTGCATGATGCCGCCGCTGGCCGGCCCCGACACCAGGGTCAGCGGATTCACGACCCGCGCGGCCAGTCCGGCCAGCGAGTTGGAACCGCCGTTCCGGATGCTGGTATCCACGTCCCCATCCACCACCATGCGTACGACGGCGCCCCGGTTCAACGCACCCTCCATCGCGTTGAGGATGGGCCCGGCCGCGCCCACCGTGGTGTTGGACCCGGAAAAGGTGAAGGTAGCCAGGGTGGCCTGGTGCCCGGAGTGCAGCGCGTCGAGGCGCGCGACCAGCACGTCGCGCAGCGTAAATTCATCGACCGTCGGCGTGCCGAACGAGGTGGACTGATCGGGCAGATTAAAATGAACCTGCCATTGCGCACCGGTCACGGTCAGGGCGGAGGCGAGGCCCGGCCCCAGGAGCAGTGCTCCTGCGCAGGTCCGCAACAGACGTTGAAAGGAATCCATCACGAGGTCTCACCATCCCACAGGATTGCCTCCATCACAAGGGGGTTGGACACGTCAGCTCCGCCACGGCAGCAGATCGAGGCTGCGCCGCCACAGGTCGCGCAACAGTTCGGCGGCGGGCCGGGACAGCGGTTCGCTGACCGGACGCAGTAGACGCCAGGCCTGGGTGCGCAACAGGCCGGCGATCAAAAACAAACTGTGATAGCCGGTCCACGTGAAGGTGCCCGCGGACCACGTCCACGGCAGCAGGCTTTGCAGCAGCGGGCCCGACAGCAGGCCGGACACACAACCGGCCAGGCCGGAGAACATGCCCAGCACGGCGATGTAGGCCAGGCGGTGACGTCCGGGCGCGCTGGCCAGAGTCAGGTTGAACATGGCGGTATTGATGCCGCCCCACGACAGCGCGTCCATCAAGCCGCTAAGCCAGATGAACCACAGGAAATCCGGGGTGGCCAGCATCCAGCACAATGGATGCGCCGAGCCGGCCAGGAAGGTGGTGACGGTCAGCACGGTCTTGTGCCCCACCCGGTCCGCGATACGTCCCCACAGGGGGCCCAGGATGAGACCGCACAAGGAGGCGATGCCCGCCCATACCGCGATCTGCGTGAAGGTCATGTGCAGATGCTTGAAGAAGTAGGGAATGACAAAGGGCGCGGCCAGCATCACGGAGAAATTCCAGTAGATGGCGAACCACAGGAAGCGCCGGAAATTCGGATCGCGCAGGGGCACGCGCAGGGTTTCGCCCAGGGACAGGCGGGCCACGGTGAGGCGAGGTTCGTAGTGCTGGAAATAGAGCGCGATGCCCACCGCAGCAAAAAGGACGCCCACCAGCAGCACCATTTGAAAACTGGCGGGGGCAGGCGCGTGATCGAGGTACCAGCCCGCGGACAGGCCGGCCGCCGTACCCACCAAGCCGCAAAGGGCGTTGCGCCAGCCGAAATAGCGGCCGCGCACATCATCGGGGACAACGTCGGCCATCAAGTTGACCCAGCCCAGGCCGGCGCCCGTTTGCACCAGACTCGAGAACGCCATCAAGCCGAGCATGACCAGCGGCCACCAGGCGGGCGGCAGGCCCAGCAGGGGCAGCAGCACGGCCAGCAACCAGGCGCCGCGTCCGATGGAGGCCATGACCCCGATAAAGCGGAGGCGCCGGGTCTGACGACTGGCCACCCAGGCGAGCAGTGGATTCGCCACCTGGACCAACAGGGGCACGCTGGCCGCCGCGGCCAGGATGAGGGGGCCCGCGCCCAAATAAAGCAGATAACCGGTCAACACCGCCCCGCTGGTCCAACTCAGGAAGACGGTGGTGATGGCCCCTTCCAGGATGGAAATCCACAGGGTGCGCGCGCGGTAAAGGTCGCGGTCGCCGGGAGCCTCCCGCAATAAGGGGTAGCCACCCGGGCTTGCTGGTTCCGTGGATGCTGACATGAAGGTAAACGGTTAGCGGCGGAACTTATCGAAGGCCCGGGCGAAATCTTCGGCCCCGGCAAAACCATACACATCCGACAACGCGGTCGGGGTGTCCGTGCCGTCCATCAGGGCTTTCACAAACGGCACAAATTTTTCCGGCGGACGCTCCATCTGCAGGAAGCCCACCACATGCTTTGATGTGTCATAAAAGTAGCGCACGCTCTCCGGGTCGGCGGGATAGCTGGAGGCCCGGATCAGGTCCAGCACCGGCACGATGGAACGCAGACCCTGAAACTGGGCTCGCTTGCTTTTCTTTACGCCCTTGAAGGCGGCATAGGCAAATTCACCGTACCACTCCGCCAGGCCTTCGTTCAGCCAGAGCGGAAGGCGGCCCGTGAAGAAGCGGTTTACGATCAGGTGCGTCATTTCATGGCCCAGCACCTCGGCGCTGGAGGACAGGCTATCCGCCTGCTGCAGATACATGACCGGCCCTTCCACCATGGAGAAGGCCCACTCCAGTTCGCCCTCCATGTAGTTCTGCTGGAAGGTCCGCCAATCCTTCTCGTTGCGAAAAATAAAAATGTGGGAGCGGCCGCTCACGCGATCCTGCGCGCCCTGCAGATCGGCGGCGATAAAGTCATAGAAAAACTCAGCCAGGCGCGCGACCTTGGTCGCAAAGATGCCGTTCTCGTAATGCACGACAAAATGCTCGGTCTGGGCGTGACGCCATTTGAATTCTGCGTCATCCACCAGACGGGAAGCCCGCGGGGTCAGTTGGGTGCGGTCTACCTGGGCCGCCGCCACGTCCTGCATCTCCGCACGCTCCGCGCCGGGGGGCGCGGCCAGAACGACTCCGCCCGCCAGCATAATCCCCGCCATCAAACCTGCGTATTTCATGATGAACCTCCCGTAGCACGCGTCCCGTAGACCACCAGCGACTCGCGAATGGCCCGGGCCATGACCGGACCCACGCCCGGTACGGCGGCAAGATCGCTCTCGCTGGCCCGGCTCAACCGCCGGACCGAGCCAAACGTCTTGAGCAACAACGCCTTTCGTTTATCGCCAATCCCCTCCACCCGGTCCAGCAACGAATCCCGCATCAGCCGGTTGCGCAGGGCGCGATGATAATCGAGGGCGAAGCGATGCGCCTCATCGCGCAACTGCTGCAGCATCTTCAGGGCCGCGCTGTCGCGGGGCAGGCGCAGCGGCTCCGCGCCCGGTTCATCGGCCCGGTAGATTTCCTCATATTTCTTGGCCAACCCGGCCGACGCCTGGTCCCCCAGCCCCAGCGCGCGTAACTCCGCCCGCGCCGCACTCAGCTGGGTGAAGCCGCCGTCCACCAGCACCAGACCGGGCCGGGGCTGCTGCTCGGCCAGCACGCGCGCGTAGCGGCGGCGGATCACCTCCGCCATCATGCGGGGATCGTCGCTGCCCTCCACGGTCTTGATGCGAAACCGGCGGTAGCGCTGGCGCGCCGGCATGCCGTCCACCGCCACCACCATGCTGGCCACGGCATGGGTGCCGGAAATGTTGGAGATGTCAAAGCACTCGATGACCTGGGGCGGCGCGGCCAGCCCCAATTCGGTCTGTAATTCTACCACGCCCTGCCGGGCTTCCTCCGCCCGCATCTCCAGGGTACGCGTGCCCTTGTGCCGCTCCTTGATGACCCAGCGCAAATGCAGCAGGGTGTCGCGCAACGCCGCCGCCTTCTCGAAGTTAAGGGCCGCGGCCTCCCGGTCCATGGCCGCAGCCAGCTCCTCCAGAATGGCCGGACGCTCGCCGCGCAGAAAAGCCACCGCCTCCTCCACCCGGGCGCGATAGTCCTCCGGCGAAATGCGTCCCACGCAGGGGGCGCTGCAAAAGCTGACCACATCCGCATGGCAATGCCGGTGATCCTCCGCATCGGGCAAGCGGGGCCGGCACACCCGCAGCTTGAAACGCTGGTCCAGGAATTCGCGCGCCACCCGGGCCGCGATGGAATTGCTGTAGGGGCCGAAATAGAGGGCGCCGTCCCGCCGGTCCATGCGGCACGTCTCCACCCGCGGCCACGGCTCGTTCAGGTCCACCCGCAGCATGGGAAAGCGCTTGTCGTCCCGGAAGGCCACGTTGTAGCGGGGCCGGTATTCCTTGATCATGCGGCCTTCGGTGAGGATGGCCTCGGCCTCCGTGCGCACGACCAGGAAATCGAAATCCACGATGCTGTTGATGAGGCCCCGCAGCTTGGGCTCGGCTCCACGCAGGGTGGCGGGCTGGAAATAGTGCCGCACCCGGCTGCGCAACGAGGCCGCCTTGCCCACATAAATGATGCGCCCCGAGCGGTCGCGCATCAGATACACTCCCGGCTTGTCCGGCAGTTGCGACAGCTTGGCTTTGACCTGGTCGGTGACGGGCATGGGGAGAATATAGCAGGTTTTCCGCCCGAGGCGGACCCGCCTTTGTGCGGGCGGGTTTCGGGAAATACTGACACCCGACACCCGACACCCTTATTCTCCCGCCTTCATGAACGGAGACGAAGTCATCTATCTGGACGTGGAAGGCCTGAAACGCCGCTACGTGCTGCACCGGCCGCCCCACCACGACCCGGCGCGCCGGTCTGCCGCGGTGGTCATGCTGGATGGGCGCGGCGGCACCCCGTGGACGGCCATGAAAAGCACGGGGTGGAGCGCCCACGCCGACGCCCACGATTTTCTCGCTGTCTATCCCGAAGCCCTGCGCCTGCAACCAGGCTCGGCCATGCATTTCCTGACCAATCCGCAGATGTGGAACGCGGGGCCGGGCGGGGCCGACACCGAACGCGAAGGGGCGGACGATGTGGCCTTCCTGCGCGCCGTCATCGCCGACCTGCGCAGCCGGGCCGGACTCGATCCCCGCCGCACCTTTTTCACTGGTTTTTCCAACGGCGCCGCCATGTGCTTCCGCTTCGCCGTGGCGGAACCGGACCTGGTCGCGGCCATCGCGCCGGTGGCCGGACATTTCCGCTTCCCGGTGACCGCCCTGCCCCGCGCCATTCCCATGACCTATTTTTTCGGCCGCCAGGATCCGCTCAGCCCTTACGAAGGCGGACCGGTGGACCTGCCGTGGGGTGCCCGCGAGGTACGGCCGCCCGCCCGCGCCTCCGTGCGCGCATGGTCCCGCCTGTGCGGATTGGGCGAGGAGCCAACCGCGATCGAACCGGGCGACGGATTTGCCGTGGAGCGATTCGGGCCCGACGTGACCGGCGCGGAAATCCTGTTCACCACCATTGACGATTGCGGTCACACCTGGCCGGGCGGACATCGCCTGCTGCCGGAAGCCATTGCGGGCCGCACCACCACCCGCGTCAACGCCACCGCCGAAATATGGAACTTCTTCCAGCGGCATCCTCTGCCATGAACGAATCCCGTCGCCTGTCCGGAACCGGCTTGCTGGCCATGCTTGTAGTCTACCTCGTTTGGGGCAGCACCTACCTGGCCATCCGTTACGCGGTGCGAGAAGGGAGCGGCTTCCCGCCCTTCACCATGGCCGCCACCCGCATCCTGGCCGGCGGTGCCATCCTGCTGTTCATCGGCCTGCTCTGCCGCTACCGCATGCAGGTGTCGCGTGCGGAGTGGGGCTGGCTGTCCCTGTCCGCCGTACTCATGTGGAACGGCGGCAACGGCATGGTCACCTGGGCCGAGCAGCACGCGCACTCCGGTTACGCCGCGCTGGTGGTGGGCACCACGCCCATGTTCAGCGCGCTGGTGGAGTCCGCCTTCAACCGGCGCCGTCCCTCCTCCGGTTTGGTGCTGTCGCTGCTGGTGGGTTTCGCCGGCCTGTTCCTGCTTACCTGGCCGGTGCTGCATCGCGGCACGCACGGTGATCTGGGCGCCACCCTGGCCCTGGTGGCCGCGCCGTTCTGCTGGAGCCTGGGCTCCACCATCCAGCAGCGTCATCCTCTGCGACTGCCCGTGGTGGTCAGCGCGGGCTGGCAGCAGGTGGTGGGCGCGCTGGGCTTCCTGGTGCTGGTCGTGCTCACCGGCGAACCGCGCCCGCATCCGGCCCCGGAGGCGTGGTGGGCCTGGGGCTATCTGGTCCTCTTCGGCTCCGTGCTTTCCTTCACCGCCTACGTGGTGGCGCTGCGCCGATTGCCCATGCCGGTGGTCATGACCTACGGCTACGTGAATCCTGTCATCGCCGTCCTGCTGGGCTGGTTCTTCCTGCACGAAACCGTGACCATCACCACCCTGGCCGGCATGGCCCTCATCCTGGCCGGTGTGGCCGGCGTGTTCCGGCTGAAGCATTCGTCCGCGTGCGCGGACTGATTTCGGATGTCGGATCGGTGATTTCGGATATCGTACATTCCAACTTCCGAAGCATGCTGGGTGTGTTAGATTCTTCTCACCATGTTGACCACGCGCCATCTCGCCGTGCTGGCGATGATCGCCCTGCTGACCGGTTGCGCCTCCGGCCCGCCCGCCGCGGTGCGGAACAGCGACTTGCTGCGCGAATTATTTTATCCCCCCGCCGTGCCGCGCGGCGCGCTGGGACCGGATACCCCGGGCGACCGGTTTGACCATGCCGCCTACGCCGCCCTGCTGAACCAGATCGTCCGCACCAATGGCCTGGTGGATTATGCCGTGGCCAAGCGACTGGAACCCGAACTGAACACCTACCTGGTCGCCCTCGGGGGCGTCGCCGTGGACGACCTTTCGCGCCACGAGCAACTCGCCCTGCTCATCAACGCCTACAATGCCTGCACCTTGAAGATGGTGATCGAACATCCCGGCCTGCGCTCCCCCAGCGCTGTGCCCGCCGCCCGGGGCTGGACCGCCCCCACCTGGGTGATCAACCGGAGCGCCGTCAGTCTGGAAGACCTCGAGCATCGGTGGATTCGCGACCGCTTCCGTGACGCCCGCGTCCACTTCGCCCTGGTCCACGGGGCCGCCGGTAGCCCACCCCTGCGCCGCGAACCTTACACCGGGGCCCGCTTGGAACGACAACTGGCCGACCAGGCCCACGCCATGCTGGGCAACCCGAGTTACCTGGCGTGGGACCACGCCCGCACCACCCTGCGCCTCAGCGCCATCTTCGACCGCTACCGTACTGACTTCGCCGACACCGAGCGCGCGGTGGTGGCCGCCCTGATGCCCTGGATGCCGGGTTCGGTGAAGGCGGCGCTCAACCGCAACACCGTCTTCACCATCGAATACATCCCGTTCGACTGGAAATTAAACGGATCGTGGTGAGGATCAACCTGGAACCTGCAATCTGGGACGTGCAACTATCTTTTAACCCACGCCGTGGTTCGCCCGCCCACCACGCTGAAGCGGATGACTTCCCCGCGAGCCGTGCGCGCGCCCTTCACCTTGCCCCAGCGGGCATGAAATAGCCACGTCTTCGGAAATCGTCGCTCGTCGTTGTTGGCCTGCACGGCCACCCGCACCACGTCCAGCATCGCGGCATGAATGCGCACCGCCTCCGCTTCGGTCAACCGGTGCGCGCGTTGATGCGGGGGCACCCGGGCCTGATAAAAGATTTCATCCGCGATCCAGTTGCCCACTCCGGCGGCAAACGACTGGTCCAGCAGAACCGCCTTCACCGGGGCGCGCCGGGCCCGCAACGCGGCTACGAAGGCCGCCACCGGCACAGGGTCCAAATATGGATCAAAGCCCAGTTCGCTCACCGGTGGCTCGCGCAATGGATCGCCCACCAGCAGGGCGCGGCCAAAGCGACGCGGATCCACCAGGGCCACGCTGGTACCGTCATCCAGATCGAGATCCACCCGCCAGTGTTTGGGTGCCGATTCGCCGCTCTTCCGGTAACGCAATTCCCCCGTCATGCCGAAGTGCATGACCAGCCACGGACGGCGATCCGTTTCCAGCCACAGGTATTTGCCGCGCCGGCCCGCCCCGGTGACGCAGCTCCCGAGCAGAGCCTTCATGAACCTCGCGGGCGCCAGGCCCGGCATCATGATGGGATCGCGCACCGCGCGCACGGCCACCATGCGGCGGCCGGTGAGGTGTCGCACCGCCTCCTTGCGTGATTTTTCGACCAGCGGCAATTCAGGCATCGGATTTGAACCGCAGATAGACACAGATGAACGCGGATAAGAGAACGGAAGGTGCGGGCACTGCGGATGATATATCCGAACTCATCAGCGTTTATCAGCGTCCATCTGCGGTTTCTCTTTCTTCATCTGCTCCGCGCACCACATGGCCTGGCGGGCCAGGCCCATCAGAATGTTGATGTCGGCCTCGCTCAAGTAGCTGCGCCCGAAGATGCGGCGGAAACCCATCATCATGTGCTCCAGCTTCTTCTCGTCGCAGAATTTGATCTCCAGCAACATGTGCTGCCAGAGCTCAAAAAACCGCTCACGCATGACCACGGGTGCTTCGGGGTGAAACTCCCGCGGAGGCTGATACTGCTCGGTGGCCAGCCACAACTCGTAGCAGCACACCATGACCGCCTGGGCCAGGTTCAGGGAGGAATAGGCGTTGGTGCTGGGGATGGTCACAATATGGGTGGCCAGCTTCATTTCCTCGTTGGACAGGCCGTGATCCTCCGGCCCGAACATGAAGGCGACCTGATGCTGTTGCGCGCTCTCCAGCAGGCGCGGGGCCACCTCGCGCGGCGATTTGGTGTGGCTGCGGTACAGTCCCTTTAGCCCCGTGGTGGCCGCCACCACCGCGCAATCGCCGATGGCCTCCGCCACCGTGTCCACCTGGTGACGGTTGGCCAGGATGTCGTCCGCCGCATGCACGGCATACTTCTGGGCCTCCTCGAAATTGAGGTCGGGCTCCGGCCGGACCAACCACAGGTCGGCCAGCCCCATATTCTTCATGGCCCGGCAGATGGCACCCAGATTGCCGCCATAAATGGGGCGGACCAGCACGATGCGGATGTTGCGCATGGGATTCACGGGGACACAGAATCAACCAGAGCGGGCCGCGGATCAACCCGGAACACGCTATGCCCTCGACGCGGCCCCAGTATTTTTTATGATGACGCCATGCAACGGCTCCGTAAATCCGATCTGACCCCGGACCAGAAAGCCAAACTGCTGGCCGATCTGCGCCGCGATGTGACGCGGCGGCAGAAGGGCTATCGCGAGCGCGCCCTGGCCCTGTTCCCCCACGTGTGCGCCAGTTGCGGCCGCGCCTTTGAAGGTGCCCGGCTCAAGGAGCTGACCGTCCACCACAAGGACCACAACCACGACAACAACCCGCCCGACGGCAGCAACTGGGAATTGTTGTGCCTGTACTGCCATGACCACGAACACGAGAAGTCGCTGATGGCGGGCCTGATTGACGGCTCGGGATCGGACGATAAAATCGGCCCACCCATCTTCTCGCCCTTCGGCAATCTGGACCAATTGCTGAAGCCGAAGGATCCGAAAGTGTAATCCGGCCGCCGTGGAATATGGACGAAATAGCGGGCAGGGTCTGCGCTCGCGTGGTAGCGTAACCTCCATAAGGGGCTGGGCATGAAAATGACTGCACGCGGGATGATGGTGGCGGTGTGTCTGGGTGCGGCCACCGCGTTCGGTTGGGGGCCCGAAGGCCACCAGGTGGTGGGCCTGATCGCCACCAACTTCATGACCCCGGCCGCGCGGGCCCGGGTGGACACGCTGTTGACCGGGGAACAACTGGGCGACCAGCGGGTCACCAGCTGGGCGGATTACCTACGTGGCAACAAACGCATGCGCACCGTGTTTCCCAACAACGATCGCTGGCACTACTTGGATGCCGACATTCACGACGGGGCGGCGGCCTTCCAGCCCACCGCGGACGGCAACGATGTGGTCAGCCAGGTGGAGCGCTGGAAAAAAACGCTGATCGACCCGCGCCGATCCGCGGCTGAAAAGCGGGATGCGGTACGCTTTCTCGCCCACTTCGTCGGCGACCTTCACCAGCCGCTGCATTGCGCGCATCGCGAGGAGGATCGCGGCGGCAACCTGGTTCCCGTGCAGTCATTTCACGGCCCTCACTTTTCCATTACCATGGAGACGACCACGGACGGTCGTCCGAACCTGCATCGCACGTGGGATGATTACCTGGTGTTTGAAGCCATGGCCGGCCAGGACGTAACCAACTTCGCCCGCCGGCTGGCCACCGCCATCACGCCGGAGGAAGCCGCCCTGTGGTCGCAGGGCGGCGCGCTGGACTGGGCCCGGGAAACCCACCAGTATGCCGTATCGAACGCGTACCGCTTCACCGACGGCACGGCCATTCCGTCCACCAACACAGCCGTATCGCTGCACCTGAATGAGACTAATTACGTGGCGGGCAACACCATCGTGGCGGAGCGGCAACTGCAAAAAGCTGGCATTCGGCTGGCCCGGATATTCAACGACGCGTTTCGGTGACCGTCCGGCTCAACCCTTCAGCATGGCGCGCGCGTGCTGCATGGTCACCTTGGTCAGATCCTTGCCGCCCAGCATGCGCGCGATTTCCTCCACGCGGGCCTCGCCCTCCAGCCGGTCCACCTCGGTAAAGGTCCGCTGGTCGCGCACCCGCTTGGCCACCGCAAAATGCGTGTCGCCGTGCACCGCCACCTGGGGCAGGTGGGTGATGCACAGGACCTGATGGCTGCGGCCCAGCTGGGCCAGTTTGCGCCCCACCGCGTTGCCCATTTCGCCGCCCAGGTTGGCATCCACTTCATCAAAAACCAGCACCGGGATACGATCATGCCCGGCCAGCACGGCTTTGGTGGCCAGCATCACCCGCGAAATTTCACCGCTGGAGGCAATATCGCGCAACGGCCGCATGGGCTCGCCCACGTTGGGGGCGAAGCCGAACGCCACCACGTCGAGGCCACTGGCCTGCGGTTCGCCCTCCGTCACCTCCACGGCAAACGCGCTGTGCGGAAAACCGAGTTCGCGCAGCTCCACCGTGACGGCGCGGGCCAGCTTCTCGGCCACCTCGCGGCGCTGCTTGCCCAGCACACGTCCCTTCTTCATCACCTGGGCGCGCACCAAGGCCAGGCGACCGTCCAACTCAGTCAGCCGCTCCCCGCGGGTCAGCAGTCTGCGCAGGCGCTCTTTGTTCTCGGCCAGCACGGCCAGGACATCGGCCACGGAACCACCGTACTTGCGCTTCATTTTCTGGTAGGCGGCCAGTCGTTGTTCCAGCCATTGCAGGCGGGCCGGGTCGGCCTCCACGCGATCCAGCGTGCTGCCCATGGCCTCGCTCAGGGCTTGTACCTGCATGGCCAAGGAGCGCGCCTCGCGCTTCCATTCCTCCGCCTCCGGCAGCAGGCGGGACAACTCCTCGAGCTGGCGCTGGGCCGCCGCAAGTCCGTCAAAAGCAGACCCCTCGCCTTCCTGCATGGCGCGCCGCACGCCGTCGCCCAATTCGAGGATACGCTGGGCATGGCTTACCGTCTGGTGCTCGCGGGCCACCGCTTCGTCTTCGCCTTCCACGGGGGCCAGTTCCTCGATTTCCTTCACCCGGAAGGTCAGCAGATCAATCTGGCCGGCCACATCCTGGTCCCCGCCCTGCAACTCCTCCCGCTCCGCCTCCAAAGCGCCCAGTTCGACATAAACCGAAGCGTAAGCCGCGCGCGGTTCCTCCAGGTGTCCGTAAGCATCCAAGACATCGAGCTGGAAGGTCGGGTTGAGCAGGGATTGGTGATCGTAGGGCCCATGCATATCCACCAGCAACTCGCCTACCTGCTTGAGGCCCTGGAGGGTGACCGGGCTGTCGTTGATAAGGTTTTGCCCGCCGCCCGCCGCCTTGACAATGCGCCGGATGATGAGCTGGCCGTCCTCGCACGGAGCCACTCCGAGACTCTCCAGCAGATCGTTCATGGCTTTGGGTTGGGCCAGCTTGAACAAGGCCTCCGCCCCGCAGGCGTCGGCCCCCGCGCGCACATACTTTTTGTCGGCCCGGTCGCCCAGCAGCAGATGCAGGGCCCCCAAGAGGATGGATTTGCCAGCCCCCGTCTCACCGGTGATGACATTGAGCCCGGACTCGAAATCGAGCCGGACACTTTCCACCAGCGCAAGATTTTTAACCCGCAGCGTCACCAACATGGCCGAAGCATCTCCCGAGCTGGCCTGAATGTCCAACGATTGGAAATGGGCCGCAAGCGTTTTTCCAATCGTTGGACCAAGAAGGTCGCCCCGGCAACGCCTGCGGGAGCCGCACGCGTGGACTTATTCCGACGTCTTATCTTTGGCTTTGCACTCTTTTTTGCCGTGGGCGGCCTTAAGCTCAGCACGGGTCAAAAATCCATCGCCATCGGCATCTGCCGCGGCAAATCGCTTTTCCGTGTTCCCCCTGGGAAATCCTGCCGCGAATTCCGCCTGGGACAACTTCTGATCGCCGTCCGTGTCGGCATCCTTGAATTTATGGTGCTTCGCCCCCTGCTCGCCCTCGGCCATGGCCGGCGAAACCAAGGTCAACCCAGCCACCAAACCCAAAACCATCCAACTAATTTTCTTCATGTGAAGGCCCCTTGTTCAGCATTCGTTTTCAGTCAACCACCTCAACAACGCACCAGCCCGCCGTTTAGTGTGAGCAACCGGGGTCGAGTCTCGCCCTTTGACCAAGGCAGCAAGGCGCTTGGGGCTGGAACCGCTTAGTCGCGGTATTCGTCGTACTTGCGGGCATCGCCCCGAACTTTATCGGCCGGATACTTGGCCTCGTTCAGCCGCATCTTGCCTTCGACCGCGTCGAGAATATCGATCTCCAGCTTGTCGGCCATCCGGACCAGATAGGCCTGGATATCCGCGATTTCTTCCGCCACCCGGGCCCGTTTGTCCGCGGGCAGGTTCTGCGATTGTTCCGGAGTCAGCCACTGGAAGTGCTCCAGCAGTTCGCCGGCCTCCACAGTGAGCGCCATGGCGAGGTTCTTCGGGGAATGAAACTGATCCCAGTCCCGCTCTGCGGCAAATTTTCTTAGCACGCGCGCCATGGCTTCAAAGTCACCCTTCATGCCGTCATCCTAGCCCTTCATCCTTCCTCGGCCAGTATTAAAGCAAAGCTGGCCTGCCCAGCCGTAGCCCGGATACGCGCCCGCCTTCGTGTGACTATGGCGGACAGGCTGGCGTGGCAGCCTTTTATGCGCCTAACCAGAAACCCATTTGCCCCGGTTGTTGGGGAAGAGCCGAAGAGCCGGCATGCCAAGCCGTAGCCCCGGGACGCGCCCGCCTTCGCGCCGGGGACGGCGGCTTCGGCGTGGCAGCCTTCGCCTTCGCTTCGCTACGGCGAAGGCTGGTGCTCGGGGGGGGAGTCGAACCCCCACGCCTTGCGGCACATGCACCTCAAACATGCGTGTCTGCCATTCCACCACCCGAGCGATGTGGGAAGAGGCCGAAGCTAACAGAAGAAAGTGACCAGTGTCCAGTGACCAGTGTCCGGTTGGACGGTTTACCGGTCACCGGTCACTGAACACTTCTTCCCCTACGAGCAACCCATGGAGTTGCCGCAGTTGAAGCACTTGTAGCAGGCCCCGTTGCGCACGGTGATGGCACCGCAGTTGTCACAGGCGGGGGCGTCTTCCATGAAGTGCTGGAACTGTTCGTCAATCCGGCCCGCGGCCGGACTGGCGGGAGCCGCGGCAGCCGCTGGCGCGGCGGGCGCAGGGGCGGCGGCCATGGTGGTCAGGCCGGCATGGGTGTCACCCGCGGCGGGCTCCAACTGCAGGGCCTTGCCCGGTTGCGGCTCCTTGTAGCCATCCAGGAACTCCATGCCGAACCAGCGGAAAATATAATCCGGGAGCGACTTGGCGATCGGGATGTCCGGGTTTTTGGTGAAGCCGCTGGGCTCGAAGCGCGTGTGCGCAAATTTCTCCACCAGCGATTTCACCGGCACACCGTACTGCAGACACATGGAGATGGCGGTGCCGAAGGCGTCCATCAGGCCGCCCACCGTGCTGCCTTCCTTGGCCATGGTGATAAACAACTCGCCTGGATGCCCGTCGTCGTACAACCCGACGGTCAGGTAGCCCTCGTGGCCCGCAATGTCGAACTTGTGGGTCAGGGACTGGCGGGTACTGGGCATACGGCGGCGCAGCGGGCGCGCCTTGGATCCGTTGCCACTGTGGGCATGAGCTTCGGCAGGGGCGGCAGGCGCGGCCACGGCCGCCACCACCGGCTTCTCTTCCACCTTCTTCTCGTCCTTGCCCGTGTTCACCGGCTGGCTGCGCTTGCAGCCGTCGCGGTAGATGGCCAGGGCCTTCAACCCGAGCTTCCAGCCTTCCAGGTAGGTCTGGCTGATCTCTTCCACGGTGGCTTCGTTGGGCATATTCACCGTCTTGCTGATGGCGCCGGACAGGAAGGGCTGCACGGCCGCCATCATCCGGATGTGGGCCGGATAGGCGATGAAGCGCTGGCCGTTGCGCGGCTTGAAAGCGCAATCAAACACCGGCAGATGCTCGTCGCGCAGGCCGGGCGCACCCTCGATGGTGTCCTTCTCGTCAATGTGCTTGATGATGGCGTCCACCGCCTTCTGGTCGTAGCCCAGCTTGTACAGGGCCTCACGCACGGTGCGGTTGACGATCTTCAGCATGCCGCCGCCGGCCAGCAGCTTGTACTTCACCAGCGCGATGTCGGGTTCCACGCCGGTGGTGTCGCAATCCATCAGAAAGCCGATGGTACCGGTGGGTGCCAGCACGGTGACCTGGGCGTTGCGGTAGCCGAAACGGCGGCCGAGATCCACGGCCTCGTCCGCGCACTGCTGGGCCGCCTCGCGCAGGTAGACCGGGCAGGTGGCGCCGATTTTGGTGCGGGTGGCCTCGCGATGCAGATCCATGACCTTGAGCATGGGCTCGCGGTTGGCCGCGTAGCCCTCGAACGGACCCATGCGCTCGGAAATGCGGGCCGACTGTGCATAGGCGTGGCAGTGCATGATGGCCGTCAGGGCACCGGCCAGGGCGCGGCCCTCGTCACTGTCGTAGGGCAGACCCTGCGACATGAGCAGGCTGCCCAGGTTGGCGTAGCCAAGGCCCAGGGTGCGGTAGATGTGGCTGTTGCGCGCGATGTCCTGGGTGGGATAGCTGGCGTTGTCCACCACGATTTCCTGCGCGGTGATAAAAATCTCCACCGCCGCCTTGTAACGCTCCACGTCAAAGATGCCATCCTCCCGCATGAACTTCATCAGGTTCAGGGAGGCCAGATTGCAGGCCGTGTCGTCCAGGAACATGTATTCGCTGCACGGATTGCTGGAGTTGATGGTCCCGCTGCTCTTGCAGGTGTGCCACTTCTGGATGGTGTCCTCGTACTGGATGCCGGGATCGCCGCAGGTCCACGTGCCCTCTGCCATCCACTTCAGCAGATCACGCGCCTTGTAGGTGGGGCCGGCCTTGGACGGATTGGTCACCCAGTGGGTGGTCCAATCCCGATCCTCGATGGCCGCCTGCATGAATTCGTCGGTCACTCGCACGGTCAGGTTCTCGTTCTGGAAGGCCACCGAACCGTAGGCCTCCCCGTTGAAGTTGCCGTCGTAGCCCTGCTCGATCAGGGCCCACGCCTTCTTCTCCTCATTGGACTTGGCTTGGATGAACTCCTTGATGTCGGGATGCCAGGCCTTGAGGGTGTTCATCTTGGCCGCACGCCGGGTTTTACCGCCCGACTTCACCACGCTGGCCACCGCGTCGAACACGCGCAGGAAGGACAGGGGGCCGCTAGGCTTGCCGCCGCCGCTCAACTTCTCCTTGGAGGAGCGCAGGGTGGACAGGTCGGTGCCGCTGCCGCTGCCGTACTTGAACAACATGGCCTCGGCGCGGGCCAGCTCCATGATGTCCTCCATGGTGTCGTCCACGTGCTGGATGAAACAGGCCGAGCACTGGGGATATTCGTACTGACTCTCCGCCTGCTTCACCGTCCTGGCCTGGCGGTCGTAGAAGAAATTGCCGGCCCCGCTGTGCTTGCCCACCTGGTACTGCTGGTACAGCCCGCAGTTAAACCACACCGGCGAGTTGAAGGCGCCGTACTGGTTCACGCACAGGAAGCACAGCTCCTCATAAAACACCTCGGCGTCTTCTTTGGACGCGAAGTAGCCGTCGTTCAGGCCCCAGTCCGTGATGGTGCGGGCCACCCGGTGAATAAGCTGGCGCACCGAAAACTCGCGCTCCGACTTGGTCACGTCGCCGTAAAAATATTTGGACGCCACCACGTTGGTGGCCAGCATGGACCACGCCTTCGGCACTTCCACATTGGTCTGCTCGAACAGCACCGCGCCCTTGTCATCGGTGATGGCGGCCTTGCGCCGCTCCCAAGCCACGGCATCAAACGGATTCGTACCCGCGGTGCTAAACACCCGGCGTACCGCGAGTCCACCCGTGGCCTTCTTGCGCGCCGCCCCCGCCGGAGCCGCCACCGTTTTACGCCGATCCGCGCGAACATTCGCGCCCCGCTTGGCCTCGTTCACCGCACTCGATTGATGCGCATCCAACATGTGAAGACTCCTCCTCCGTAAATTCAAACCAGGGACAAAAATTCCAACGCGCTGTGGCTACGGGTGTTAGGGGTGGAAGGCCAAGAGACGGGTAACCACAACAGATAGGTGTACCCCTAACCAGGACTTAACAACTACCGCTACCCGTTGTGGGTCACAAGATATTTTTTTGGATTTTATAACATCCTGATTGATAGGATGTTGCAAAATACGCCGACGAGGTAGGGATAACCCTTTTGGGGCTCTACTTTACGTAACTAACAGACGTAGTTTGCTTGGCTTGAAGCAGTTGCAACAGGGGGCATGCCGCGCGAAAAAATCGCGGCGTTGCGGGGTCAGTATTTCCTGACGCGCCCTTTTTGGCGGCGGGCGGCCGGCGCCTTGCGTTCATCGGGCCGATCGTGGCTGGATTTGAGGTCGAACACCACGGGAGCGCCTTCCAAACCGACCTTGGCCCGCAGCTGGCCCAGAAGAAACGCGCGGTAGCCCTGGCTCAGCAGGTCCACGTCGTTTACGAAGAGCCGAATGCGCACCGGCCGCTCGCCCACCTGGGTGCCGTAATAAATTTTCAGCCGCTTGCCGTGCACCATGGGCGGCTGCACGCGCTCCGCGGCCGCGCTCAGAATGCGGTTGAGCACGCTGGTGGGCAGCACGGTGGTGATCTGAGCCGACACGTGGTCCATGGTCTCGATGGCCCGCCGCACATTCAAACCCGACTGCGCGGAAATAAACACCACCGGCGCGTAATCAAAAAACGGCATGGCCTGGCGCAGGCCCTTCTCGTAGGCGGTCTGGGTGACCTTGGTGTCCGCAGCCAGATCCCATTTGTTCACCGCCACCACGCAGCCCTTGCGATGCTCCACGATCAGGTCCGCGATCTTCTTGTCCTGCACCGTGGGCCCCTCTTCCGCGTCCAGCACCAGCACGCAGATGTCGGCCTTCTCGATGCTCTCCTGGGCGCGCATGATGCTCCACCGCTCCACCGCGTTCTCGGCCCGGCGCAGCTTGCGCAGACCCGCGGTGTCGATGAGCAGATAATGCCGCGCCTGCGGCCCGCTCCCGATGGTGAAGGGAATTTCCACGCTGTCCCGCGTGGTGCCCGGCACGGGCGACACCAGCACGCGCTCGCTGCGCAGGATGCGGTTGATGAAAGAGGACTTGCCCGCGTTGGGTTTGCCCACGATGGCCACGCGCAGGGGGCGGGCCCGGGTGGGCGGCTCTTCGTCCGGCAACTGCTTCACCACTGCGCGCAGCAGCGGATCAAATCCGCGATGGTGCAGGGCGGCCACCGGAAACACCGGAAAGCCAAACGGCTCAAACTCGCCCGCGGTGGCGTCCAGCCCTTCGTGGTCCGCCTTGTTGGCCGCCACCATGACCGGCCGCCCCGATTCGTGCAGCATGCGCGCCACTTCGCGATCCAGAGGCGTGATGCCGGCCGTGATATCCACCACAAAAATAATGACCTGGGCCTCCGCGATGGCCACCGTGGCCTGGTCGCGGGTGCCCGCCTCGATGGTGTCCCCGGTGCCCTCGCGGTCCAGCAGGCTCAGTCCGCCGGTATCAATCAGCTCAAACAGCTGCTCCTCGAACTTGGCCTCGGCCACGATGCGGTCGCGGGTCACCCCCGGCTCATCGTGCACGATGGCAATGCGACGGCCGACAATGCGGTTGAACACAGCGGATTTGCCGACGTTAGGCCGGCCGACGATGGCGACAATGCGGGACATGGGGGCGACGGTAGAGGTATGCGTTCCAAGTTCCAAGTTCCAAGTTCCAGGTCAAGACCGACTTGGAACGTGGGACGTGGAACATGGAACTAGTGCTTCACTCCGCGATCCAACTGCCGCACCCCGTCCAACACATACTGCACCCCGGCCAGGGCGGTGAACACGGCCGCGGCGGCCACCAGATGATAAAAGTAGTCCGCCGGAGCCTGCAACATCACCCACACAATGACCAGCATCTGCAGCACGGTGGCGATTTTGCCCGCGATGCGCGGCTGCACCGTCACCGTGGTGGCGAAGTGATGGACGATGGCGTAGCCCGCGGCCAGCACCACATCGCGGCTGATGACCAGGGCGGTGAACCAGATGGGGATGTGCGGCTCCAGCTGGGGCAGGTTGGGCCGGGTGAGCAGGATGAGTCCGGACAGCAGCAACGTCTTGTCGGCCAGCGGATCCAGGAAGCGGCCCAGCCGGGTGATCTCGTTGCGCGACCGCGCCAGGTAGCCATCCAGCGCATCCGTGGCGGCCACCGCAATGAAGAAGCCCAAGGCCAGCCGCCGGTATACATCCATGACCTCCCCGCGCGCCAAGCCCAGCGTGTAGTATACCAACAGCACGGCAAACACCGGCACGCCCATCAGGCGGACCAGCGTGACCTTGGTGGCCAGAGTGATGCCGGTACTCATGTGTCCACTCTATCAGAAAGTTTTCACACCCGGGGAGTGCAATCCCCGGGGCGCGTCGCGGCTTGCCCTGAACGCCTCCGCCTTTTACAGTGTCTGGATTGCATGAACGACGCCCTGGTCATCATTCCGACGTATAACGAGAAAGAAAACGCCCTGGCCATTGCCGCCGCCGTATTGCGCGAGGCGCCGTGGGCGGACCTTCTTTTCGTGGATGACAATTCGCCCGACGGCACGGGCCAGATTCTGGACGGTCTGGCCGCCCGCGAACCGCGCGTACACGTGCTGCACCGCAAGGGAAAGGAGGGGCTGGGCCGGGCTTACATCGCCGGCTTCCAGTGGGCACTGGAACGGCACTACGAATTCATCTTCGAAATGGACGCCGATTTTTCCCACAACCCGGCCGACCTGCAACGCCTGCGCGCGGGGGCGGAGCAGGCCGACCTGGTGCTGGGCACGCGCTACAAGGACGGCATCCGCGTGGTCAACTGGCCCTTGCACCGGCTCCTGCTGAGCAAGGGTGCGGCCATCTATGTGCGCCTGGTCACCGGCCTGCCGGTCACCGATCCCACGGGCGGCTTCAAATGCTACCGCCGGGCCGTGCTGGAATGCATCGAACTATCGGCCATCCGCTCCAACGGCTACTCCTTCCAGGTTGAAATGTCTCACACGGCATGGCGCGCCGGCTTCCTCATCAACGAAGTGACCATCACATTTGAAGAGCGCCGCGAGGGGGCCTCCAAGATGAGCGGCGGCATCGTGCAGGAAGCCCTGCTCATGGTGTGGAAGCTGCTCTTCCGCGCCCGCCTCCGCCGCAACAACCCGGCCCGCCACCCGCGCAGCGCTGCCCGCTGAACCACCATGCATGCCCGCCCCATCCTGCGCGCCTTACGTCCGAAACAGTGGACGAAAAACGCCGTGGTGCTGGCCGCCCTGGTCTTCGCCATGGGCGACTCGACCCAGGACCTGGGTCATACCTTCCTGCTCCAGGCCCTGATCCGCGCCCTGGCTGCCACCCTGCTATTCTGCATGGCTTCCAGCGCGGTCTACCTCATGAATGACCTGCGCGACGTGGAACTCGATCGCGCCCACCCGGTCAAACGGCTCCGCCCCCTGGCTGCCGGTCTCATCAAGCCCGGCACCGCCCGCGCCCTGTCGCTTCTGCTGCTCGGCCTGGCGCTGATGGGCGCGGCCCTGCTGGACCGTGATTTCCTGTCCGTCCTCACCGGTTATCTCGTCCTGCAAGTGGCCTACACCTTCGGGCTCAAACGCATCGCCCTGTTGGACATCTTCGTCATTGCCACCGGATTTGTGCTGCGCGCCCTGGCGGGCGGGGTGGTCATCCACGTACCCATTTCACCCTGGCTGCTGGTGTGCACCCTCCTGCTGGCCCTGTTCCTCGCCCTGTGCAAGCGCCGACACGAACTGGTGGCCATGACCGGGGCGGACGGGGTCACCCGCCCCAGCCTGAGCCAGTACGACGAGGGCTTGCTGAATGCCCTCATTCCCTTGACCGGCGCGGCCACCCTGGTCTCCTACAGCGTCTACACCCTGTGGCCGGAGACGGTGGATAAATTCGGCACCACCCACCTGGCTTTCACCATCCCCATGGTGGCCTTCGGATTGTTCCGCTATCTCGATCTGGTTTACCGGCACGAGCAGGGCGGGCGACCCGAACAATTGCTGCTTACCGACCCGCCCCTGCTGGTCACCGTGGCCCTCTACGGCGCCACCGTCATTACCATCCTGCTGCGGTATTGAACGCGGGACGGGGCGGACGGTCCAACCCCTGACCACGAATGAGGCTTGGCATCGGTCGACCAACCGCGCTAACGTTAAGGTTTTATGCGCCCTGGGGGCTGATTAACTGACCGGAAAGTGACATCTATGGCATCTGCACCTGCGTCCACCGATACGTCCCGCGCCACGCCACCAGCCCTCCCGGCCGAAAGCATCGCCGGCCCCTTCTTCCGCCGGGTGGATTGGAGCGCCTTCTGGACCACCTTCATCATCGCCTTCGCGGCCTATTTCTACACCATCGCCCCCACCGTCACCCTGGAAGACTCCGGGGAACTGGCGGTGGCTTCTGATTACATGGGCGTGCCCCACCCGCCCGGCTACCCCATCTGGACCCTGGTGACCTGGTTCTTCCAGTGGATCTTCCATTGGGTGCGCTACTACGGCCAGCCCGACAGCAACCTTATGCTGATCGTCAAATCGCTGAAAGACGTGTTCGACGGTGGCGGCTTTCAGGGCCACCCCAACCCGGCCTGGTCGGTGGGGTTGTGTTCGGCCTTCTTCGGTGCCCTGGCCTGCGCGGCGTTCGCCCTGCTGATCAGCCGGTCCGGTGCCGACATGCTGCGCAGCGTGGAGCGCATCACCCGCACCATCGGTCTGCGCGCGGAAAACATCGCCTGCTGGGTGGCCGGCGTCTCGGGTGGACTGCTGTTCTGCTTCAGCCCTGTGTTGTGGTCCCAGTCCACCATTGTGGAGGTGTACGCCCTCAACGCCTTCTTCATGGTCTTGACCGTATTGCTGCTCTACCGCTGGATGTGCCGCCCACAAGAAAACAACACCCTCTACCTGCTGGCCTTTATTTTTGGACTCGGCCTGACCAATCACCAGGCCCTGCTCTTTATGGCGCCCGCCCTGCTGGTGGCCATCGCCTTCCGCGATCAACCGCTCTTCCGCGACAGCCTGGCCGGGGTGTTCTGGATGGTGGCCGCCGTGCTTTTTGCCATGATGTACAAGGCCGGCCCGGCCAGCACGCCGGAAGCCCTGCGCAACAAGCAGACCATGATCGCGCTGGGCCTGATCTTCATGGCCGCCCCGGTGGGCTTGTTTATGATCGAGCGCAAGCTCATGACGGAGTGGAAGCGCGTGCTTATCCTGGCGGGCATGGCCGCGCTGGGGCTTTCCTTCTATGCCTACCTGCCTTTCTCCTCGGAACAGAATCCGCCCATGAACTGGGGCTATCCCCGCACCCAGGAGGGATTCATCCACGCGGTCAGCCGCGGCCAGTACGAAAAGATTGATGCCGCGGTCAACATGCACCAGGCCATCGCCGATCCCGCGTATTTCTGGCGCATGCTGCACGACGTGGTCTTCGACCCGGGAGGTTATGTCTCCGTGGTGGTGCAATTCACCTGGGGCATCTCCCTGTTCGCCGGCCTGGCCCTGATCTTCATCCCCGGCCTGCTCATCTACCACCTGACCCGCAATGGACGCCCGTGGCGCGAGGCCCTCGGCCAGACCGCTCTTATCTGGTTCCTCGGTCTGGTCGCCTTGACCGTAGTTCCCCTGCTCTTTATCGCCCTGTTCACGGTGGGCTTTCCGGTACCCGCACCGCTGGTGGTTATCCTGAGCGGCATCCCCACCTGCATCTTCATCATCTACCTGCAGCGCTTTTTCGCCCGCGACCAGCTGGGCAACACCGTGCAATGGTTGATCACCACCTACGTGGCCTTCCATTCCCTGACCGTGATCTTCCTTATCTTTCAGTGGCCCAAGCTCGACGTGCAGACCCTGTTCATCGGTCGCGTCCAGTACATCCAGGCCCACGCCGTATTCGCCATCTGGATCAGCTATGGGTTGCTGTTCGCCCTGGCCTATCTGGACACCCTGCTGAAGGGACGGCGCCTGCCCCTGCTCATCGGCTCCGCCCTGGTCCTGGCCCTGCCCGTGGTGCCCGTGCTGAAGAATGCCTACGACGAGCAGTTCATCAACCTCGTCGGCAGCGCGGAACAGAACGAGCACGACTTCGGCTGGCAATTCGGGGCCTGGCAACTGGAAGGTGCGCGCGCCATCCTATCCGAAATCAGCGAGGCCGAGCGGGCCACCTTCCCGAATCCCGACTACCCGCCGCCCATGACCACCAACGCCATCTTCTACGGCGGCACCGACCCCGGCCGTTTTGTGCCCACCTACATGATCTATTCCGCGCATTACCGCTCGGATGTCTTCCTCATCACCCAGAACGCACTGGCTGACAACACCTACATGAACGTCATGCGCGATCTGTATGGCGACGCCATCTGGATCCCCTCCCAGCAGGACTCCAACTTTGCCTTCCAGCAATACGTGGAGGATGTGCGTTCCGGACGCATCGCGGCCGGGGCCGACGTCAGCTTCGAAGGCGGGCGGGTCAGCGTGCAGGGCGTACAGGGCGTTATGACCATCAACGGCATTCTGGCCAAGATGATCTTCGAGGCCAACCGGGCCAAACACGACTTCTACGTGGAGGAGAGCTACGTCATTCCCTGGATGTATCCCTACCTCACCCCGCACGGCCTGATCATGAAGATCAACCGCGAGACCCTGAACGAACTGAGCCCGGACATCGTGAAGCATGATCGCGACTTCTGGAACTGGTATGTGCCCCGCCTGATTGGCAATCCCAAGTTCCACCGCGACGTGGTGGCCCGCAAGACCTTCTCCAAACTGCGCAGCGCCATCGCCGGCCTGTACGCCTACCGCCGTCTGTTTGATGAATCCGAACTCGCCTTCAAGCAGGCCATCGAACTCTACCCGCTCAGTCCGGAAGCCAATTTCCGGCTGGCCGACATCTACATGCAGCAGTTCCGGTTCGGCCAGGCCCGCGAGGTCATCGAGAAGTTCCTGATCGGCGACCCCGAGAACGACCGGGTGGCGGAATTCCTCAACCAGATCAAGGATCTGGAAACTGCGGACAAACGACGCCGCGAACTGGAGACCCAGATGTCGCAGGGTGCCAATGTGGAGCAGGCCCTGGAACTGGCGGACATCTACCGCCGCATGAATTTGATCCAACTCTTCGAGAGCCTGACCATGAACGTGATCCGCCAGGACAATCTACCGCCCGAGGTCATCCTGCGCGTGGCCAATCAATACGCCCAGATGAACCGTGCCGATTGGCTGGGCGTGGCCCTGGAGCGCTACCTGCAGAAGGATCCCAACAACGCTCAAGTCTGGGTGGATTACGCCGCCACCCAAGTCATCAATCAGAAACCGCGGGACGGCCTGCAATCGCTGCGCCGCGCCATCGAACTGGGCGGGGAACCCATCCGCGAGCACCTGCGCAAGGATCAACGATTCGCCGCCTTGCGGGAACAGCCGGAGTTCAAGCGCATGGTGCCGCCCATCCAGTCCAGCCTGCCCGCCAACTTCACCCTGCCCGGATTCTGATCGATGGTAGGGCACGGAGTGCCGTCCCTACCTGGCAGCAAAAATCACCCACTGCTCAGGCCACGGCGTTTGGCCTTGGTGCGGGCCTCAAAGTCCTGGTGGACGCTGCGCAGGGCGCGTTTCTCCAAAATCTGGGAGCGCCGGTTCTGGCGCACGGCCAGGGCATCCAGTTCCGCGGCCAACTGCCGATAATGATCCAGCCGCCGCTCCTCCAGCGTACCGCTGCGAATGGCTTCCTGCACCGCGCAGCCGGGTTCCGACTCATGGCGGCAGTCGCGGAAGCGGCAATGTGCGGCCAGTTCCTCCAGATCCGGAAACACATCCGACAAACTTTCCCCATCGCCCCAGATTTGAATTTCTCGCAAGCCCGGGCTGTCCAAAATCAGGGCGCCGCCCGGCAGGGGGAGGATTTCGCGGTACGTGGTGGTGTGGCGGCCGCGCCGGTCCGTCTCCCGCACCGCGCCCACCTCCTTGGTATCGTCCTCGCCGGAGAGCGCGTTGACCAGGGCTGATTTGCCCACCCCGGACGGACCGATCAGGGCCACGGTACGGCCTTTTTTGAAGTACATCTTCAGGGCGGTCAGCCCCGCCCCGGTCAGGGCGCTGATGGGCAGCACCGGCACCTCACCCGTCACCGTTTTAGCCTCCTCCACCCGCGCCTCCACCTCGTCGCATACATCGCATTTGTTCAGGAGCAGCACGGCCGCCGCTCCGCTCTCGCGGACCAAGGCCAGGTAGCGTTCAAACCGGCGCAGATTGAAATTACGACCGCCATCCAGCGCACCCACCACGAACACCACATCCATGTTGGCGGCCACCACCTGGGTTTGGGTCAGGCTCCCGGGCGAGCGGCGTTCCAGCGCGGTTCGTCGAGGCAGCAGGTGGCGGATGAGAGCAGGCCCGCCCGCGGCGGGCGGCTGAATCAGCACCCAGTCGCCCACCGCAGGCAGGTCGGCCCGCACCTTGGCTTGATGGCGAAGTCGGCCGGAAAGCGCGGCCAGCAACTCCCCTTCCGTACCCACCACGTGATACAGATCGCGCCCTTCCCGCACCACGCGGGCCGGTGACCAGCCCTCATGATTCAGGTCCTGCATCGCGTCTGCGAAGTAGGTGCCCCATCCGAGACTTTCCAGTTTGATGCCCATGGGTAAGGACGTAAGCCTAATCCGGATCGCGGCGGGAAACCAGTCTGCAACCGTGCGGGTTGCCGCCCGCGGACAGTGGTGCTTAAATTACGACATGCGACATCCCCGGGTAATGGCCTTCGAGCAAAAGCTTAAAGAGGTGTTTGATCAGCTGGACCACGAGTTGGAGGCGCGTTACGGAAACCGGTACGCACTGCATCCTGCGCGCCCGCCCCGGCATGAGACCGGAAACCCGGAAATGGATGGATTAATCGACGTCGGCGCCGCCTTCAGCCCCGGCTTTGGTTCCCGATATGGCGAAGGTTACACGGTGGAATTGCGCCTGGTCACGCTCGATCCGGTGGATCCCGCTCTGCTTCAGGACATCGAGAACCAGGTGGTCCGTCGCCTGCGGGAACTGCTCCCCGGGGCCTTCCCGGAGCGTGATCTGAAGGTGGACCGGGACGGCCATGTCCTCAAAATCTTCGGCGACCTGAGCCTGGGCCCGGCCTAGGCGGCACGTCTCGCACCAGGCCGCGGGGCCGGCGTCTTGAATCGCGTAGGGAGATGACGCTCCCGTCCTGCCATTATCGGCCCTTCACCAGCGGTCGCCACACTCCACCCTTAACTTCTCGAATATCGATTTCCATGACGGTGTATTCATAGACATATAGCTATATAGCTATATGTCTATCAAACCACGGCCGATTTTATGCGTGAAGTTCTTGCAGGGAAAACGAAACGGAGCCGGGTGAAGGGCCTTTCTTTGGCCATAAATGGCGCCCAGGAACACTGCTGATTTCTACGCCTTTTGTGACCACCGAATTTCTGGCCGGGCTCTACTCGGCGCCGAATTCGTAGGTCAACACGCTGAGGGCGTAGAGGGCCGCCGTCTCGCTGCGCAAGGTGCGCGGGCCCAGGCTGACCGGGCGCGCCCCCGCGTTGCGGGCCACCGCCCGCTCGCGCGCGCTGAAGTCCCCCTCGGGGCCCACCACCACCGCCACCGCACGCGGGGTTGCGGCCCGTATGGATTGCAGTGTGCTGCGCAAGGGCAGGGCATCCGGATCCAGACTGCACAGCACCAGCGCCGCCGGGCCCGGCAGGGTGGTCAGACAGGTCTCCAGATCTTCCGCCGGGGCGATCTCCGGAAGCCACGCCGCCCCACACTGTTTGGCCGCGTTAAGGGCAATCCGGTTCCAGCGCTCGCGTTTGGATTCTTCATTGTCGCTGCGGACCTGCATGACCGCATGGTCGGCCCGCACGGGCAGGATGCGCGCCACCCCCAGTTCGGTGGCCTTCTGCACCACCAAATCCATTTTCTGTTCGCGCGGTACGCCCAGAATCAACACCAACTCCAGAGCCGGTCTCGCCTCCAGATTCTGCTGCAGCACGCGCACCCGCGCGGTGTGTCGCTCCAGCGAAATCACCTCCGCCTCCGCCGTGCGGCCCTGTCCGTCAAACACCCCCACGGTCTGCCCCACCCGAGCCCGCATGACCGTGCGCAAATGATGGGCCTCTTCGTCGGCCAGCTCCACCTCGGCCGTGCTCCAGTGCTGCGGTTCAATAAAACAGCGCATGGGATCCCGCCTCAGCCATCCTTCTTCATGGCTGCTTTGTGGGTATAAAACTCCTCCGCTTGGCGGCGTACCTCGCGCAAGCCCGGATACTGTTCGTCCCGAGAGGTCTCGGCCAGCTTGCGCAACCAGTCCTTCTGATCGCGCTCCAACCGGTCCGGCACCTCAATGCGCAACCGCACATGCTGGTCGCCCGCGCCGTGGCCCTGCAACACCGTGACGCCCTTGCCACGCAGCCGCAATACCGTACCGCTCTCCGTCCCCGCTGACACCTTGAGCTTGGCGTAGCCCTGCAGGGTGGGCACTTCGATTTCCCCGCCCAAGGCCGCTACGTGGAACGGCACCGGCATGTCGCAGTAAATATCGTCGCCCCGCCGCTGGAAAAAGGGATGCGCGCGCACATGGATGACCACGTACAAATCACCCGCCTCCCCGCCCCGCGAGCCGCCCTCGCCCTTGCCGGCCAGCCGCAGGCGCGAACCGGTTTCCACGCCGGCCGGAATCTTCAGGGATATGGCGCGCTTGGCCTTGACCCGCCCCTCGCCCCGGCACTCGCGACACGGCTTGCTGATGGTCTGCCCCGCCCCGCCGCAGGCCGGACAGGTCTGACGCACCTGGAAGAATCCGCCTCCGCTGATGACCATGCCGGAACCGCCGCAGCGCCGGCAGACATCGGGCTTGGAGCCCGGCTCCCCACCGCTGCCCTTGCAAACCCCGCACTCGTCCATCATGGTCAGGGTCATCTCGCGCTGGGACCCGAACACTGCTTCCTCGAAATCGATCTCGAGGTCCACCCGCAAATCAGAACCACGGGCGGATCCATCGCGCGAACGCCCGCCGCCGCCGTGGAAAAAGTCATCAAAGATGCCGCCCCCACCGCCGCCGGCTCCTCCGCCCATGGCGCCCATGAAGGTGCGCAACGCTTCCTCGAGATCAATGCCGCCGAAGCCGCCCCCAAATCCACCCGGTCCGCCGCCCCCACCCCCCCCACCCCCGCCGCCGAACGCGGCATGGCCGAACTGGTCGTAGCGCTGGCGCTTGTCGGTCTCGCTCAACACCTCATAGGCTTCGGAGATTTCCTTGAACTTCTCCTCCGCCTCCTTGTTGCCGGGGTTCTTGTCGGGGTGAAACTGGACGGCCAGCTTGCGGTAGGCCTTCTTGATTTCATCCGGGCTGGCCGATTTGGCCACCCCCAACACGTCATAATAATCGCGTTTGGCCGCCATGGCTTATCCTCCTGGCGCCGGAGCTACGGTGGGCCCTTCCGGCGGACCGCTGGACACCACCACCTGGGCCGGACGCAGCAACTTGTCGCCCAGCCGGTAGCCGCGCCGAAGCTGGGCCACAATGACATCGGCCGCATGCTCGGCCGACGGAGCATGGCTGACCGCCTCATGCAGGTGCGGATCAAACGCACCCGCCGCTTCAAACGGGGTAACCCCCACCTTGCGCAGGACGGACAGCAACTGGTCGTACACCATCTGGAAACCATCCCGCACCGAAGCCGCCGCCTGCTGGGTGGCCGCCGTACGCAGCCCGATCTCGAAATGATCCAGTACCGGCAAAAGTTCCTCCACCAGTTCCTCGGTGGCCCGCACCTGCAATTCGATGCGCTCGCGGTGGGTACGCTTGCGGAAATTATCGAAGTCCGCCTGCAGCCGGAGATGGCGATCCTTCAGGGTTTCCAACTCGGCCTGGGATTTGTCGTCGTTCAGAAGCGGCGCCGCCTCGGCAGCCGGTTCCTCCGCCGGAGCCGGTCCGGCGGGCGCGGGTTCAATTTCGGGTTCGTTCATAGAAGTTCACAACCTACCTGATGGTGAGGGTCCCCCACAAGCTGCGGGTCGGGACCAAGGGGAAAAGATACGGATCAGATCAGCTTCGTCAACCGCAGGCAATTGCCGGAACTGGTGCCGCGCTCGTAGGCTACATCATCCACAAAGCGCTTGATGATGAACATGCCCAGCCCGCGGTTGCGTTCAGCCTCGAGATACTCCCCGGGATCCATGGTCATGTGGCCGTCGAAATCAAACCCGCGGCCGCGATCAAAAATCTCCACCACGATGCGGTCCCGGCACTGCATGAGATTGATGCGCAGCCCGGGATGATTCGGATTGTGCAGGGCGGCCGCCTCGCCGCCGTAGCTGTGCTCAATCACGTTGGCACAGGCCTCGTCCACCGCCATCTCCAACTGGGCGGCCTTGAACTCGGACAAGCCGGAGCGCGCGCTCATGTCCACCACAGACTGGCGGATCATACGCAGGTAGCTGTACCGGCACGGGAGGTGCAGGGTCACAAACCCGTCAATGGCTAGACTCTTGTCTGAACTCGCCGTCATGGGCGCCTTGCGTCAGGGGGTGAACTTGCCGATGGCCAATGCCGTGTCTGGAAAAATCTGCAGGATTTTGTCGAAGCCAAGCAGTTCGACGATGCTGTAAATCTTGGGGGTCAGGGCGGCCAACTTGAGGTCGCCCCCCTGTTCCCGCGCGCGTCGGGCAAAACCGATCAACGCCCCCAGGGCCGCGCTGTTTACATAGTCCAGCGAGGAGCAATCCAGCACAATGCGGTGCCGGGCTCCGTCGCGCAGATGGGTCAGGGCCGTTTCCAGGCGGGGGAACGAATAGGCATCCAGCGCGCCGTCCAGATGCAACACGTCCACGTTGTCGCGGACTTCGTGTTTGATGTGACACTCTCTCATAGAGGAGGCAGTCTAGCGTACCAGTCGCAGCGCGAGCAAGGTCATATCGTCGTATTGTGCCCGCTCACCCACCCAGCGCTTCAACCGGGTCCGCACATGGTTCAGCACACTGTGGGCGCCCTCCAGGGAGGCCACCTGGCAGGCATCCACCAACTCGGGCAGCCCCCACTCCTGACCCTCCTTGTTCATGGCCTCGGTGATGCCGTCGGTATAGCACACCACCACATCGCCCGGTTCCAGTTGCAGGGTGGTCTCACCCAGGGTCTGGTCAAAGGTGGCTTCATCGGTCATGCCGATGGCCAGTCCGGGGGAATCCAGATGGCGCACCGCTCCCGCCGCCGACATCCAGATGGGACGCTCGTGTCCGGCCCGGGCCAGCACCAACTGACGGGTATCCAGATGCAGGACCATGTAGATCATGGTGACAAACATGTCCTCGGAGAGATCGGGGGCCATGACCCGGTTCAGCGACTTCAGTACCGCAGACGGACTCAGATTCCCCGGCGCCTGGGCGCGCAGTACGCTGCGGCAAACCGACATAAGCATGGCTCCGCCGATGCCCTTGCCAGACACGTCGGCCACGGCAATCCCCAGGTGCAGGTCGTCAATGGCCACCACATCGTAATAATCGCCGCCGATCTGCTGGGCCGGTTCGTTGAAGGCGGCCAGCTCCACCCCCGGCGGGTGCGGCAATTTATCCGGCAGCAGCGAAGTCTGAATGCGACGGGCCACCCCGAGATCGTGATCAATCCGCTGCTTCTCGTCCAATGCGCCCCGCAGGCCCACATAGTGAACAGAGGCCGAGGCCTGGTCAGCCAGCGCCTGCAGCAGGTTCATGTCCGTCTCGTCAAAAGATCGCCCGTCCGTGCGATTGACCACCACCAGCACCCCTAGCACGCGCTGATGAAAGCGCATGGGCACCAGCAGCACGGAATGAATCTTGAGGAAGTCCAGGGCATGGTTGGGCACCCGTGGATCGCGCTCCGCATCCTCCACCAGCAGGGCCGAAGCGGTGTCCGCCACCGTACCCACCAGGCCCTCGCCCTTGGCAATGCGACGCGTGCGCACCAAATTCTCCACGTGACGCGCCTTGCTCAGGCCGGGATCGGATCGCCCGTCCACCGCCTCCGCCAGGGGTGGGAAAACGCCCGACAACGCCCGAGCCTGCAGAAAATCACCCGACGGCTCCTGCAAATAGATGGCGCCCGCCGAGGCTTTGGTGGTGCGCAGGGCATAAAAAAGGACCCGCTTCAATAGCAGGTCCGCATCAATGTCCTCCGCCTCGGCAAACACCTCGCCCACATCGTGGACAAAACCGAAGATGACTTCCTTTTCCTTCAGCAATTCATCGCACTGGCGGCGGGCCCGCTGCCAGCGGTAGTACATAAATGCCCCGCCTGCAGCCAGCAACAGTTCGGTCAGCACCACCATGGCGACCACCGAATTGCTGAGCCCTGCGGGATCCGAGGTCATGGGTGCCCGGGGCTGCCATCCGACTTCTTGTTCAAGTCCTCCCGCAGGTACAGGAGCACATCCTTGAACCGGGGCAGGTTTTCCGGGGAAATTTTGACCAGGTTTTCGTGGGCTTCCAGCATGGTCTCGGTGGTGGTGGCCCGGCTTTCCTGGCGCGGCTCCAGCGCCGAGAGGCTCTCGGATAGGGCGGCGATGGCGTGCAGATCCTGGGGCAGATCGCCCGACTCATAAGCCTGCACAATCAGATCCAGCCCCAGCGTGGCCACCAGGCTGCGCGTGCGCGAATTCATGTTGATCATGACCAGCCGCCCGCCCGGGGCCTGCCGCAAACGAGTGGCCCAACCGGCCAATACCCCCATGAACGTGCTGTCCATGCCCACGCAGCTCCCCATGTCCAGCACCCCCGTGGTGGCGCCCGACTTCTGGGCCGCCTGGCCGAATTCTTTCAGCGACGTGCTGACCTTGAAGGAACCCCGCCCCTCCACCCGCACCAGAGCCAGGTGCTTGTGCACAGCCACCCAGATGCGATCTTCGGGTTGTCGGTTCTCCGGCATGTCAGTTGCCCCACGCGGCGGAACGCTGCTCGTCCAGCACCTGATCCTGGTGCAGCAGTTGGACCCGCCACGCCGCCACGCGATCGCGCGCCGGGTCATCCATGTTCACGGCAAAGGTGGTCTGCTGGCGACCGGTGACCGCGCGCGTATAGCGCTGCTCCAGATGGCGTACCGCGTCGGAGCCCGGACGGCGATAGCTGAACTTCATCACACAGCCCGATGGCAACGCCCGCACCGTCTGCCAGTCCACCACCAGCACGGCCCGGGGCACCTGCCGCCCCTCGGGGACGAACTTGGAAAGACGACGTCCCTCCAGGCTCTGGAAGGTGGAATTCGCCACCACCACGTCGGTGGTGGCCTTGATGCCGGTGATACGGGCTTCCGCGGTAGCTTGCGCCGGGGCTGTCATCGTACCCAGCCACCCGACCAGCACCGCAAGAAGGATGCAGCGATTCGCCATTGCCATAGGTTAACCTTGTCGGGCGACACTATCACCCGAAAAAACCAGTGTCCAGAGATGAGTCATCCGCGCTCTGCTTCCGGCGCCTCCGATTCCTCTGTGCCTTCCGCCTCATCAGCCCACGCCACCACCTCGCCCCCCGCCCCAGCCTCAATCACCACCACCAACTCCCCCTTCACCCCGCGCCTGGCAAAGGAAGCCCGGATATCCGCCGGCGTGCCCTCAATCACTTCCTCAAAATGCTTGGTCAGTTCGCGCGCCACCACCATGCGACGCGGTCCCAGCACCGCCTCCACATCGTCGGCCAGCTTCAGCAGCCGGTAGGGCGACTCGAACAGGACCAGCGGCAGCTTACCCAGGCCCAGTTCGGCTAGACGACGGCGCCGTGCCCCCGACTTGTTGGGCAGAAACCCGCCGAACACAAAGCCACCCGAGGCAAAACCCGCCAGCGCCACCGCCGACGTCACGGCCGACGGCCCCGGCACCACCCATACCTTCAACCCGGCCGCCCGGCACGCCGCCACCACCCGCGCCCCCGGATCGGAAACCCCCGGCATGCCCGCATCCGTAACCAGGGCCAGCGCCGCGCCGCCGCGAATCCGGTCCAGCACTTCCGCCACCCGGGCCGCCTCGTTGAACTTGTGATAGCTCAGCATGGGGGTGTGCAGTCCGTGCCGCTCCAGCAGCTTGCGCGTCTGCCGCGTATCCTCAGCCAGGATCAAGGCCGCCTCGCGCAAGGTCTCCAGCGCGCGCAGCGTGATGTCCTGCAGATGCCCGATGGGGGTGCCGACCAGATAAAGTCCCGCTTCCATGCCGCCAGTTTACCCCCGAACCCATCCACACAAAGAAAAACTTCCCCGCTTGAAAACGCCCATACCGTGGTTGGAACTTATCGGTCAGCCCCAGACTTCGTCCGGTCGCACGAAGCGCAGGCCGCGCGCAGCCAGATAGGCCAGATTGGCGCGGATGTTGGATTGAAATTCGGGCTGGCCATAATCGCCGGTGCGGGCCACCCAAACCAGATGCGTGGTGGCAGGGTCCGCCAGCACGGCATCGCTGAGACGCGTCATCCACGCCGTGTCCAAGGCCAGATTCAAGGGCGAATAGATGCCCTGCCCCCACCCCGGCACGCCATCCCCATCCGCCGCCCCCGTGCTGACCGGGATCATACGCAGGCGGCGGGGCCACCAGCGGGCGGGCCGACGATAGTCCAGGCGCGAGGGGAAATAGGGCGAGCGGGGAATCGCGGTATAGTCTGGCAGCCGGCCGGAGGCCACTTCGTCCGGCTTGAGAACCTTCATGGAGCCCAGGCCCGGTTCCAGCGAAAGGTCGTAGCAGACGCCGCGGCGCTCCAACCGCCGCACCACATCGTTGCTCATGAAGTGATCGCCGAAGCGAAACATGCGCGGAGGCTGTCCGAAGCTTTGTTCGTAGGCGTCCAGCGATTCCTCCACGCAACGGCCCACCCAGGCCGGATCCCCGTGATCCGCCACCCAGCGATCATCCTTGCGATGCCAGGCATGCACGTGGCTGCCGAATCCATCCCCGCCTGCACGCGCCCGCTCCCAGCAGGTACGAAACTGATGATAGGCATAATCGGCGCGGCCATATGCCTCCCGGATCTGCGGATCCTGGCGCAAAAACCAATTCACGTGCACCGGAAAGCCGGAGGCACCTACGTCGGCGCGGAACTGCTCAATCAGGTCCAGGAAGGGACCCGTGCCGGACCAGTCGGCTTCGGGCTGCCCGGCCACTTCCCGCTCGTCCGGCTCAACATCCAGACACAGGTGAACAGGCAGGATGCGATCAGCCATGCGGTGAGGTCGCACGGTTCTATTTCTTCGCCAGCGCGCGCAACACGTCATACCAGGCGTTCATGCCCGACCCCGTGCGCGCCGAGACCTCCAGGATGCGGGCGCCCGGCGCCGCCGCCTGCAGATTGGCCAGGGCGGTTTTGCGGTCAAAGCCCACCGCCTCCGCGATATCCATTTTATTGAGCAACACGATGTGCGCATTCTGAAAAATGGAGGGATACTTGAGCGGCTTGTCCTCGCCTTCGGTGACCGAGGTCACCACCACGCGCAGATCCTCGCCCAGATCAAAGTTGGCCGGGCACACCAGGTTGCCCACGTTTTCGATGAACAGCACCTGCAGGTCCGGAGCATTCAGGTCTTCCAGGGCGTGCTGGATCATGTGCGCATCCAGGTGGCAGACCGTGCCGGTGGTGATCTGTACCGCCGGCGCGCCCGATTTGCGCAGGCGTTGCGCATCGTTATCGGTGGCCAGATCGCCCACGATGGTGCCCATCCTCCATTCCCCGGCCAGATCCTGCAGGGTGCGCTCCAGCAGGGCGGTCTTGCCGGAGCCGGGTGATGACACGAGGTTGAGCACCGCCATGCCCCGCCCCATGAAATAGCCGCGGTTGCGCTCGGCCAGTCGATCGTTGGCCGCCATCAGATTCTGATGCAGCGCAATGACCCGATGTTCGTCGTCGTGTTCATGGTGGTGGTCATGCGCGTGGTCATGGTCATGGCCGTGGTGGTGGTGATGACCCGACCGGGGGGTGGAACATCCGCAATGGTCGCACATGTCAGGATACCTCAATGGAAATCAGTTCTAGTTCACGGCCCCGCCGCACTTCGGCGCTGGGGGTCTGGCAGACCGGACAGCGGTACGAGAAGCGCGGGGCTTCAAATTCTTTGGCGCAGGGTTCACAGTAACACGTCACGGGCACCGGCTCAATGAGCAGGCGCGCCCCCTGGGCGGGCGTATCCTCGGCCAGGGCGTCAAAGGCAAAGGTCAGGGCTTCATCCACCACCCCGGCCAGGGCGCCGATGCGCAGCCGGACCACCTCGATTTTGTTGGCCTGGTGCTGCTGCGCGGTGGCCAGGCAGGCTTTCAAGACGCCTTCTGCTATGCCGAATTCATGCATGGTTCAGCGCACCAAGCCGGCGATTTTGATGACCATATCGCAGATGCCCGCCTGCGTAGCCTCCGATAGGTCCTCGCCTAAATCAAAGTGAAATCCGGGAATGGCGGCCAGCCAGGACTCCGGCTTGGCCCCGTAGAGATCGGCGGCCAGGGTGGCGACTTCGGTGGGCTGGATGGCGTGCCCGAAACAGGAACGCGGCAGGTGGATGGCGGTCTGATCGAACAACGGTAGCAACAGGGCGCTCTGGCCCGGCTCGGCGGGAAAGGCATCGAGAAAAATCACCCGGTCCGCCTCCAGCAGCAACTCGGCGTGCTCCGGCACCAGCTGATTGAAGTCGTGGATGTCGGTGTGGGGCAGCGAAAGGTCGCGCAAGGCGGCGGCGGCGCGCCGGCCCGCCCCGTCATCCTGGTGAAAGTCATTGCCCCAGGCCAGTATGACGGTGCGCTTCACGGCATTTCCGTTCAGCCGCGAATGATTTCCCGCACTGTTTCGCCCTTCGCATTCACGATGGCCAGGTGGATGGGCATCTGGCCGAGCGCGTGCGTGGAGCAGCTCAGGCAGGGATCGTAGCAGCGGATGACCGCCTCCACGCGGTTCAGGGCGCCCTCTTTCACGTCCTTCCCGTTCACGAAGTGCCGGGCGGCCTGGGCGATGCCTTTGTTCATGGCCAGGTTGTTGTTGCCGGTGGCCACGATGAGGTTGGCCCAGGTGATAAGCCCCTGCGGATCGATTTTATAGTGGTGGAACAGGGTGCCGCGCGGGGCTTCCGAGACGCCCACGCCTTCGAACTTGTTGGGGGCGGCCAGGGCGCGCACGTGCGGATGCAGAATGTCCGACGCATTACATAGTTCGGCCATGCGTTCCAGGGCAAACAGGATTTCGATCAGGCGGGCATGATGATAGTAGAACGAACTCAACACGGCGCCTTCCTTGCGCAGGGCGCGGAAGTCGAGCAGTTCCTTGTCGGCCAGCGGGGTGCCGCAGCGGTCGCAGCAATTCAGGCGGGCCAGCGGACCCACCCGGTACATGCCGCCCGGGAAACCAAAGGGCTTGAAGTAAGGCGACTTCAGGTAGCTGTCACCCAGACTGGCCTCGCCGATGTGGTGGTGGTAGGCGGTGGGCTCCAGTTTGTCGGCGATGATCTTGCGATCGCTGTCCACCACACGCAGGTACCCATCGTAATGTTCCAGGTGGCCCTCGGGGGAAACCAGGCTGAGAAACAGGGAGGGGAAATGGGCGAAGTATTCGATCTCCTCCTTGAACTGGCCCTGGGCGCCTTTGAAGAAATCGAGGGTCCGGCGGGCGATATCTATGCCGCGCGGAATGCCCTCCAGGATGCGCTGACGCACCTCATCGGTCAGGGGCGCATTTACACCGCCGGGCACGGTCCACGCCGGGTGTACGCGTTTTCCGCCCAGCCATTCGATGACCTGCTGACCGTATTTGCGCAGCCAGATGCCATCCTTGGCGATCTCGGGAAACTTGCCCGCCACGCCCAGCACGTGCCGTTGCGCGGGGTCGGAATCGAAGCCGAGCAGAAAGTCCGGCGAACTGAGATGGAAAAAGCTCAGGGCGTGGGACTGGGTCAACTGGGCCAGGTTCATCAGGCGGCGCAGCTTGACCGCGGTGGGCGGAATCTTCACCGCCATCAGATCATCGCAGGCCTTGGAGGAGGCCATGAGATGGCTGACCGGACAGATACCGCAGATGCGCGCGGTAATGGCGGGCATTTCCTGGAAGGGACGGCCCTCTGTGAATTTTTCGAAGCCGCGGAACTGGGTCACATGGAAATGCGCATCGGCCACCCGGTCCTGGTCATCCAGGTAAACCGTGATCTTGGAGTGGCCCTCGATGCGGGTGACCGGATCTATGACAACTGTTTTAGACATGGCACATTCCTTCGCTATCCAAACTTACCCATCTTGGCCGGGTCCGGCATGCGGCCTTCCAATAATTCGGCAATGGCGTAGAAAATGGTGTCGGCGTGGGGCGGGCAACCCGGCACATAAACATCCACCTTCACCACCTCGTGCAACGGCCGGGTGCGACTCAGCAAGCGCGGCACCACGGCATCCGGCATCTGCTGCTCCGTGCTGGCGTTCTCCATGTAGGCGCGGGTGCGCAACTCATCCACGGAAAAAGCGTTGCGCATGCCGGGCACATTGCTGGTCACCGCGCAATCGCCCAGGGCCATGAGCAGTTTGGTGTTCTTGCGGAAGGCCCGCACCTTGTGCAGGTCTTCCTCGTTGGTGATGGCGCCCTCGATGATGGTGAGGTCGATATTCTCGGGACAACCCTTCACGTCCATGAGCGGACTGCTCACCAGTTCGATGCGGTCCGCGATGTCGAGCAGGCGCTCGTCCATGTCCAGCAGCGACATGTGGCAGCCCGAACAACCATCCAGCCAGACCGTGGCCAGTCGAATTTTGGCGCTCATTCTTTGTTCCCCCGCATGGCGGTCAGATAGGGCAAGAACTGTCCGCGCTTTTTCATTTCCGCCGCGGCCGCGCCCTTTTCGGTCAGGGTGCCGGTAGGGCAGACGTGTACACATTTCCCGCACGAGGTGCAGGTGTCGGAGGCGCCCCACGGCTGGTTCATATCGGTGATGACCCGGCAATCGATGCCGCGCCCCATGATGTCCCAGGTGTGGGCGCCCTCCACTTCATCGCACACCCGCACGCAGCGCGCGCACAGGATGCAGCGATTGTGATCGACGCTGAATCGGCTGTGGGAGGCGTCCACCTGCAGGCGCGGATAGCGGTAGGGCACCCGGATGTGGGTCACGCCCAGACTGCGCGCCATGTCCTGCAGTTCGCAGTTGTTGTTGGATACGCACACCGCGCACACATGGTTGCGCTCCGCGAACAGCAGCTCGATGATGGTCTTGCGGTATTCCTGGAGGCGGGGCGAGTTGGTGGTGATGTCCATGCCCTCGGCCACCCGGGTCACGCAGGCGGGCAACAGCTTGGTCTGGCCCTTGATTTCAACCAGGCACATGCGACAGGCCCCGATGGGGGTCAATCCCTTGAGGAAGCACAGGGTGGGAATGGCGATGCCGTGTTCGCGCGCGACCTCCAGGATGGTCTGGCCGGCCACCGCGCTCACGTCCCGGTCGTTGATCTTGAAGGTGACAATCTGGTTGGGCTCGCTCACGCGTGTTCCTCCACGGCGTGCTTCATCTTGCACACGCCCGCCGGACATTTCTTGTCCACAATATGGGCCATGTATTCATGGCGGAAATACTTCAGGGTGGAGAGCACCGGATTGGGCGCGGTCTGGCCCAGGCCGCACAGGCTGGTGTTCTTGACCACCTCGCACAGCCGCTCCAGCAATTCCAGGTCGTCCAGGGTGGCCTCCCCGGCACAGATCTTGGCCAGCAGGGCGTGCATCTGGTCGGTGCCCGCCCGGCAGGGAATACATTTGCCGCACGACTCCGACTTGCAGAACTCCATGAAGTACTTGGCCACGTCCACCATGCACGAGGTCTCGTCCATGATGATCATGCCGCCCGACCCCATGATGGAGCCGACCTTCATGAGGGAATCGTAATCCACCGGCATGTCGAGGAACTGCTCGGGGATGCAGCCGCCGGAGGGGCCGCCCGTTTGCACAGCCTTGAATTTCTTGCCGTCGGGAATGCCGCCGCCGATCTTGAAGATGATGTCGCGCAACGAAATGCCCATGGGCACTTCGATGAGGCCGGTATTGTTCACCCGCCCGGCCAGCGCAAACACCTTGGTGCCCTTGCTCTTTTCCGTGCCGATGCCGGCATACCACGCCCCGCCGTTGCGCAGGATGGGCGCAATGTTGGCGAAGGTCTCCACGTTGTTGATCAAGGTGGGGCAGCCCCACAGACCCGATTCAGCCGGGAAAGGAGGACGGGGCCGGGGCTGGCCGCGTTTGCCTTCGATGGAGGCGATGAGCGCGGTTTCCTCGCCGCATACAAAGGCGCCCGCACCCAGCCGGATTTCGATGGTGAAATTGAAGTTGGTGCCGCAGATGCCGTCGCCCAGCAGGCCGGCCTTCAAGGCCTGCTTGATGGCGCCCTGAATGCGTTTGACGGCCAGCGGATACTCGGCGCGAATGTAGGCATAGCCGTGGCTGGCCCCCACCGCGTAACCGGCGATGATCATGCCCTCCAGGATGCGATGGGGATCGCTTTCCAGCACGCTGCGATCCATGAATGCGCCGGGGTCGCCCTCGTCTCCGTTGCAGACCACGTATTTCCTGGCCCCCCGCGACTTGGCCACCGTGCTCCACTTGAGGCCGGTGGGAAAACCGCCGCCGCCGCGTCCGCGCAGGCCGCTGGTGGTGACCTCGGCCAGGACCTCGGCCGGAGTCATTTCGGTCAGGGCCCGGATCAATCCTTCGTAGCCGTCGGCGGCGAGATAATCCTCGAAGCTCTCCGGATCGATGCGGCCGGAGTTTTCCAGCACGATGGGTTTCTGGGCAGTGAAGAAAGGCACATTGGTCGGGCACTCCAGCCGCTTCACCGGCTTGGAGTAAAGCGACTCAATGACCTCGCCGGCATCTTCTGCAGCCACCCGCTGATAGAGGAGTCCGTCCGGTTCCACCTGGACCAGCGGCCCCTCCGCGCACAGGCCGAGACAACCCACCCCGCGTACCTCCACGCCCTCCAGCTTGCGGGCTTCCACTTCCTTCTTGAGGGCCTTGAATACGCTGTCGCCGTGGCAGGACTGACAGCCCGCGGCCAGACATACGTTAAGGCGGTACTTCACATCCTGCCCGGCCAATCGCCGGGCCTCCGCCATGGACCGGATTTCTTCGGGCGTCATGGGGCCACCACTTTCTTGATATGTTGCAGCGCGTCGGCTGGATTGATCTTGCCCGCGATGGTACCGTCAAACACCGCCGCCGCGGCCAGGCCGCAGGAACCGATGCAGCGCGCGGTCAGCACGGACAACGCGCCGTCCTTGGTGGTTTCGCCCGGCTTCACCCCGTATTCCGTTTCAATGGCATCCAGGATGTTCTGGGCCCCCTTGATGTAGCAGGCGGTGCCCATGCACACCACGCAGGTATGCCGGCCCTTCGGTTTGAGGGTGAAGAAGTGGTAGAAGGTGGCCACCCCGAACACCTTGCTCAGGGGCAGGCGCAGGGATTGGGCCACATACTTCAGCCCCGGCTCCTCCAGGAATCCGAAGCATTCCTGCATGGTGTGCAGGGTCTCGATCAGGGCGTCCGGACGATAGCCGTGCTTGCGCATGGTGTTGTCCACCATGCGCCAGCGCTTGTCCGCTCCGGGAGGATCAATTTTTTTGATATCAGTGGCCATAGGCGGTTCTCGTGTGTTTATTCGTACAATTGTTTACGCATGGCGTGAATGCGCTGAAGCATGACTTCCGAAAAACGGCGGTATAGCTTGGCCGCCATGGGCACATCGGTTTCCAGGCGCGCGCGTAGCTTGATCGCGTCCAGGGTCACCACCTCGACTTTTTCCAAGGCACGCGCGTCAAGATTCCACGTGTATGGAGGCAGCATCCACGACCAGCCCACAGTGTCGCCATCGGCCAGGGTCTGAATGATGATGGCCCCCTTGTCCCCCACCGGTGGCGCCTCGATGCTGACGCGGCCACGCACAATCAAGAACAGGTGGTCGGCTGGCTTGCCCGTGCAAAGCAGAAAATCGCCAGCCTGATAGGTCACCGCCTGCGCACACGAAGCCAGCCACTCGGTGGATGCGCCGTCCACCCCCCTGAAGAGGGGATGCTCTTGAATAAAACTATTTATATTCATGGCTTTATCCTGGTTTCGTACCCGCATGGACTTCTGCGGGCCATCACTTTTGCTTGAATCCGCCCATGTGCTGGGACTTGACCAACGTGTAGAGCCGGCTGGCCGGGTTGGCGTGCACATGACAGGCCACCACCTCACCGATGAAAATGATGTGGTCGCCCGTCTCCACTTCACGCACCAGTTTGCATTCAAAGTTGGCCACGGCCTCGGTGAGCAGGCGGCTGTCCACCTTGCTGGCGCGTTCCGTTTCACAACGCACCGCGGATAATTTGTTGGTGTCGCGCCCGGAATGGGAGCCGAAGTATTTAGCCGCCTCGGCCTGGGCTTCCGAGGGATAGGCCAGCACAAACTCGCGGCTCTGGCGCAGGGATTCGGCGGTGTAACGATTGCGTCCCACCGCAATGGCCATCATGGCCGGCTGCATGGAGACGGGCATGACCCAGCTCAGGGTAATGGGGTTGTAGCGGCCCTGCAAATCCCGCACCATCGCGAGCGCCACTTGTTCCGGGTAGCGGCTTTCCATCGCGATGGCGAACGGGACTTCCTTTTGCATCAGTCGGTTCCATCCGGGTTTGGAGGAGTTACGGGTACGGCGGGCGTGGACGCAGCCGCAGGGGCCGCCGGCTTGGGCGCGGCGGGCTTGGGCGGCGGCGGGGTAAAGGGCACATTGACCACATCGGTGCTACGGCTGGTCATGGGACTGGTGTACATGTTTTCCATGCTCAGGCACTTCTTGGGACAGACCTCGACGCAGAAGTTGCACTGAATGCAGCGCAGGCGGTCTATGGTCCACGTCTTGCCCGGCCGGTCCACCTTGATGGCGGCGGTGGGGCACTTCTTGTCACAGATCAGGCACAGGATGCACTTGGTCTCATCGATGGCAATGCGACCGCGGGTACCGGCATAGACCGGTTTGCGGGCCGCCGGATACGGCACGGTGGCCGGCTTTTTCAGCAGGCTCTCCAGGGCCACCCGGGTCATCTTGAGGGGATTTTTGCTCATCGCTCGGCGCAACTGATACAGGGGTCAATGGTCAACACAATCACCGGCACGTCGGCCAGCTGGCAACCCTGCAGCATCTTCAGCAGGGGCGGGATATTGGCAAAGGTGGGCGTGCGCACGCGGAACCGGTCCAGCGTCTTTTTCCCGCTGCCCTTGACGTAATAAATCACCTCGCCGCGCGGCTGCTCCAGGCGCGAGAAATACTCCCCGTTGGGTGAGCCGACCACCTTGGTATCCACGGGCCCACCCGGCACCTTGGGAATGATCTGCCGGATCAGGTCGAAGGACTGGTAGATCTCGCGGATGCGCACCATGGTGCGGGCCCAGCAATCGCCGTCCTTTTCCACCACGGGTTCGAACTGCAGTTCGCCGTAGGCGGCATAGCCCTCCCGGCGGGTATCCACAGCCAGGCCGCTGGCCCTCATCATGGGCCCCACCGCGCCCAGATCGAAGGCCTCCTTGCCGGACAGCACCCCCACCCCGCACAGGCGCTGGCGCACGGAGTAGTCGTCGCGAAAAACGTCGGTAATGTCGTGCAACTGCTTCTCCACCGCGTCCAGTTGCGCGGGGATGCGCGACAGCAGGTCGGGGGTCACATCGCGCCGGCACCCGCCCACCTTGGCCGCGCCGAAAATCACCCGGCCGCCCGTGGTTTCCTCGATCACGTCCAGCACGCCTTCGCGCAGACGCCAGCAACCCATAAACAGATTCTCGAAGCCAAAGGCGTCGGCCAGCAGGCCCAGCCACATCATGTGGGAATGAATGCGCGACAGCTCACCCCACATGGTGCGCAAAAAGCGGGCGCGGGGCGGGACCTGCAGGCCCAGCACCGCCTCGATGGCCTCGCAGTAGCCGTGGCCGTGGGTGTAGCTGCAGATGCCGCAGATGCGTTCGGCCACGAAGGTGAACTCGGTGAAATCCTTTTTTTCGGCCAGCTTCTCCAGGCCGCGATGGATGAAGCCGAAGGACGGAATGGCTTCCACCACCGTCTCGTCCTCCATCACCAGGTCGAGGTGGATGGGCTCGGGCAGCACCGGATGCTGCGGTCCAAACGGAATGACAGTTCTATTGGCCATCGGTCCCCTTGTCTGCGGGTACAGCCGCGCCCGGACTCCCGGCTTTCACCGGAACACCGCATACCGGGGTGCCCACCATGGGCGCCGGGATGGTGGTTTTGTAAAACTTGCCCTGGTAATCAATATTCAGGCCCAGGAACGACAAACCGAACAGGTCATGGATCTCGTTCTCGTAGGCGAAGGAGGCGCTGTAGATGGGGCTGATGCTGGGCACCTTGACTGAGGCATCGGGAAGGTGGATGCGCACGTGGGTGAACACGCCGTCGCGGGCAAAGCTGTAGGTCATCTCAAACTGCTCCAGCTTGGTGCAGCAGATCTGGACCAGGCGGCAGCCTTCCAACTGGCGGGCCCGCACCTCTTCCAGCAGGGCCGCCGGCGCCACGGTCACGTAGGTTTGCTCCGGTCCAGTCATGAGGCCATCCGCTCCTTCAATTGCTTGCGCTTCTCTTCCAGCACGGCCAGCCCCTTGACCACCCCGTCGATGATGGATTCCGGGCGAGCCGCGCAACCGGGCACATAGACATCCACCGGAATGGTGGTGTCCACCCCGCCCTTGGTGTTGTAGCACTCGCGGAAGATGCCGCCGCTGGTGGCGCAGATGCCGATGGCAATGACCACCTTGGGATCAGGCATCTGCTCATAGATGGTGCGCACCACCGGCTGGCTCTGCTCGTTAATGTAGCCGGTGATGAGCAGGATGTCGGCGTGCTTGGGATTGCCGGTGTTGATGATGCCGAACCGCTCCACGTCGTAGCGCGGGGTCAGGCAGGCCAGCACCTCGATGTCGCAGCCGTTGCAGCTGGCGCCGTCAAAGTGAATGATCCATGGAGATTTTTGGAACAGCGACATGTCAGTTGCCCGCCCGCTTCAGGTAATACAGCACCACCAGATTGCCCGCGCCCGCCACCACGGTAAACACCCATGATGTGCGCAGCACCCACTGCCAGTATAGGCGGGCATTGGTGTTGTCGGCCAGAATTTCCAGGAAATAGACCACGATCAGCGCGGCCGCCCCCAGCCAGGGCATGGCGCTGAAGAACAGGTACATCAGCCCCATGAGCAGGACCGTCTCGTACCAGTGGGCCAGCTCAATCACGGCCAGGTAGGGTCCGGAGAATTCCGTGGTGATGCCCTTGATGATTTCCTGGTGGGCGTGATGGGAGGTGGACAGATCGAAGGGTGATTTGCGCAGCTTGATGGTCAGGATGTAGACCAAGCCCAGGAAGATGCCGGGCAGGGTCACGATCATCAGATCGGGATGGGCAAAGATATCCTTCACCTGGAAACTGCCGGCCGCCACATAGAAGCCCATGGCGGCGATGATCAGCATGGGCTCGCTGGCCATCAACTGCACCAGTTCGCGCTCGGCTCCGATGTGGCTGTAGGGCGACCCGGCGGCGAAAGCGCCCAGCACAAAGAAAACGCTGCCCAGGGCCAGGGCGAAAATGACGATGAGCAGATCACCGCCGATAAAGAACTCCACTCCCGCCACCACGGTGAACAGCAGGTAGCCCAGCAGAAAGAAGTGCCCGGAGGTGGTCACCGCGATCCGTTCCTTCTGGAACAGCTTGCACAGATCGTACAGGGGCTGCAGCACGGGCGGGCCCATGCGGCTCTGCATGCGGGCGCTCACGATGCGGTCCACGCCGTTCAGCAGACCGGCAGCCAGGGGGGCCAGCAGGACAAAGGCCAGGGCGGCTAGCACGGAGGTCATCATGGGTTGATCACCATCAACAGGGCCATCAGGAGGGTGATGCAGGCCGCCATGCCCATCTTGGTGAGGCGGCTCTCCTTGAAAAATTCATCCAGGTAGTAGTTGCGATTGGCCACCACTTTGTCCGCCCCGATGGAGGCGGTGAACAGATGCCGATCCACCGTGTTGGCCCCGCTCAAATAGGGTGTGGTGATGCGCAGTTTCTTTTCGCCTTTGTACAGCAGGCTCAAGGGCAGGGCCACAATCAGACCCAGCATACTGGTCATGATCACCACCGTCACCCGGTTCAGCTCCACGCCTTCGGCATAGTAGGAAAGCAAATAGGGATTGATCCACAGATTGGAGATCCACGGCCACAGGGCACACAGGCCCACGGTCAACGCGGCCAGGCCGAACATGGCCCGCTTCTCCTCCATACTCACCGGACCGTGGGGCGGCGGTTCCCCCTTGACCGTGCTCAGAATCTTGCCCATCCACTTGGCCCAGAAGAACAAGTTGGCCGAACTGCCAAAAGCCACGATCACGGGCAGGATGGGATTGCTCTGCAACAGGGCTTCGATGGCCGCCCACTTGCTGATCAGCATGCCAAAGGGGGCCAGGAACATGCCGGCGATGCCGATCAGGATGGCCAGCGCGGTCTTGGGCCGACGCTTGATCAGGCCCTCCATATCCTCGATGTCCTTGCTGCCGATGGAGTGATCGGCCGAGCCCACGGCGATGAAGAGCAGGGCCTTGGCCACGGCGTGGAAAATGATCAGCAGCACGGCCGCCCATACCGCCTGCGGATTCCCCACCCCGGCGCAGGTTACAATGAGCCCGAGGTTGGCGATGGTCGAATAGGCCAGCACCCGCTTGGCATTGCTCTGGGTGATGGCGATGCAGGAGGCGAACAGGAAGGTCACTGCGCCCACCAGGGCGAGCAGGATGCCAGCCACCGTGCCCTGCAACAAGGGGGCAAACCGGACCACCACATACACCCCCGCCTTGACCATGGTGCTGGAGTGCAGCAGGGCGGAAATGGGCGTGGGGGCCACCATGGCGCCCAGCAACCAGCTGGAAAACGGCATCTGGGCGGCCTTGGTCAGCCCGGCTACGCAGATCAGGAGCACGGGGATCAGGCTGACCCCCGCCCCGCTGCTGATGAGTTCATTGAGGGCCAGGGTGCCACCGGTTCGGGTTTGGTAGAGCAACGCGCCAGCAAAAGCCAGACCACCCATCATGTTGATGCGCAGGGCGAGAAAGGCGTTGGTTCGGGCTTCCGGCGTTTGCTCGTAGCCGATCAGGATAAAGGAACACAGGGTGGTAATTTCCCAGAACAGGAACATCCAGCCCAGATGGTTGGAGAACACCAGTCCGAACATGGCGCCCAGAAACACAAAGACGGTGACAAAGAACCAGCGGGCTTTGGGGGCCAGCTTGGGGTGATGCTCATTGAAGATGCGCATGTAGCCCACCGCGTGCAGGCAGATCAAGCCGCCAATCACCCCCACGATGTGGGCCATGATCACGGAAAAGCTGTCCAGGAAAAGAGGGTCGGCTACATGAGCGGGATGATCGCCCCCAAACTCAGCCAGCCCCACCAGGGCGGCCTGACCCAACACCAGAGCCAGGATCAGAACCTGCCGTCCGCGTAAGGCGATGATCAACAGCACCAGGGTAAGCAGGACATCCGCGCCCACCACAGCCTTTTCCACCAACGGTTCATGGATGGGGAAAAACTGGGCGCCCGCATGCAGGTTGGTACCCAGAAAGGCCAGCGCGGCCAGGGCCATGACGGCCGCCGCCACTTTGACCAGAAAACCGCGCACCCCCTCGCTGCCGCCGGCCACGGCCAGCAAGGCCGCCACGGCGAAGGGAAATAGGATTAAGAATAGAACCAGATTCAGCATGCCGGTCTCGATGGCCCGGAGCCGCCCCAAGGACGACTCCGGGCCGCTCGATTACTCCGCTACTTCGATACAGGTCACCGGGCACTGGGCCGCGGCATCACGCACGTGGTCCTCGTGGCCCGCCGGGACGTCCGGCGACTTCACCTTGGACAGATTGTCGTCACCCATTTCAAAGACATCCGGACAAACATCGGCACACACCCCGCAGCCGGTGCAGGTACTCTCGTCTACTTTAACTTTCATGGTCGCATCTCCTCCGATTTCAAAAAGTGTGCCGACATTACGCCTGATCGCGCAAGACCGCTTTATAGCTTTCCAGCACTTTGATGTAGTTGGCGCGCTCGTACGCGCTGGGATCGGCCACGTGCTTCTGACTCAGGCAACCCTTCATCTGGCGGACCGAACCGTACTCATGAGCTTCCATCCACTGCTCGAGGTCGTTGAGCAGCACGCGCAGATGATCAATGCCCTTCTGCAGCAGGGCCGAGGTGGTCATGGCCACATCCGCTCCCGCCATGATGTATTTGATGATTTCGGCGGCGCTGTGCACCCCGCGGGTGGCACCCAGCGAGCATTTCAGACGGCCGTGCAGGATGGCGATCCACAGCAGAGGCAGGCGGATTTCGTAGGGCGTGCTGAGGTTGAGCTGCGGCACCACCTCCAGCTCCTCCAAATCGAAGTCGGGCTGGTAGAAGCGGTTGAAAAGGACCAGGGCATCCACCCCCTGGGCATCCACGCGCTGGGCGAAGTTGGCAAAGGCGCTGAAAAAGGGGCTGAGCTTCAGGGCCACCGGGATTTTCACCGCGCCCTTCACCGTCTTCACGATGTCCAGGTAGTGCTGCTCCACCTCGGCGCTGGTCATCTTGGGGTCGGTGGGAATCCAGTACACATTCAGTTCCAGCCCCTTGGCCCCCGCCTGCTCGATGCTCTTGGCGTAGTTGATCCAGCCCTCGTTGGTCACTCCGTTCAAACTGCCGATGATGGGAATGTGGGTGGACTGGCTGGCCTTTTCGATGATCTGCAGGTAGCGGTCCGGCTTGACCTGGTAGTCCTCCATGGCGGGGAAATAGGACAGGGCCTCGCCGAAGCTTTCCGTGCCCGCGTTCAGGGCATATTCGAGGACGGCAGATTCCTGCCGCAACTGTTCCTCAAACACGGAGAACATCACCACCGCGGAGGCGCCGGCGTCTTCCATGCGTTTGATCTTGTCCACGCTCTCGGCGAGCGGGGAAGCCGAAGCCACCAGCGGGTTCTTCAGCGCCAGCCCCATATAGGTTGTACGAAGGTCCATGGTTGTATCCTCTTTCTATCCGTTGGCCGGGGCGGTGGTGCGCACCGCCATATCCTCGTAGAGCTTCCAGCGCCGCTGCACGTCTTCCTGACCCAGCTTGAGCAGGCGGGCCGCTTCGTCAGGCGAACTGTGGCTGAGCATGCGGTAGCGCACCTCGTTGTAAATGTAATCCCGCAGCGGAATGCTGGGCGCCTTGGAATCGAGCTGGAACGGATTCTGACCCTGGGTGGCCAGGTCGGGATGATAGCGGAAGAGCGGCCAGTGACCGGAGTCCACGGCCAGCTTCTGCTGCTTCAAGCCGGCCGCCATGTCGATGCCGTGCGCGATGCAATGGCTGTAGGCCAGGATGAGCGAAGGGCCGTCATAGGCTTCGGCTTCGGCGATGGCGCGCAGGGTCTGACGCGGGTTGGCGCCCATGGCGATACGCGCCACATAGACATTGCCGTAGGCCATGGCCAACAGGCCGAGATCCTTCTTGCTGCCCTTCTTGCCGCTGGCCGCGAACTTGGCCACCGCGCCGCGGGGGGTGGATTTGGAAGCCTGGCCACCGGTGTTGGAATACACCTCGGTATCCAGCACCAGCACGTTCACGTTGCGTCCGGAAGCCAGCACGTGGTCGAGCCCGCCGTAACCGATGTCGTAGGCCCATCCGTCGCCGCCCATGATCCACACGCTGCGCCGGACCAGGTGGTCGGCCAGGGACAATAGATAGGTGGCTTCCGGCTTCTTCAGGGACGCCAGCTTCTCTTTCAGCTTGGCCACGCGCACATGCTGGGCCGCCAACTCTTCGCGGGTCTTCTGCGGGGCCTGCAGGATTTCATCCACAAACGCCTCGCCCAGTTCGCTGCGCAGGCGCAGCAGATTCTCGCGGGCCAGTTCGGTGTGCTTGTCAATGGTAAGGCGGTAGCCGAAGCCGAACTCCGCATTATCCTCGAACAGCGAGTTGGACCAGGCCGGACCGCGGCCCGCCGCATCCTGCGACCATGGGGTGGTGGGCAGGTTGCCACCGTAGATGGAGGAACAGCCGGTGGCGTTGGCCACCACCATGCGGTTGCCGAACATCTGGCTGACCAGCTTGACGTAGGGCGTTTCGCCGCAGCCGCCGCAGGCGCCGGAAAATTCAAAATAGGGCTCGAGCAGCTGGATATCCTTGGCCATGGTCACATCCAGGGTGCCGCGCACCGTGGCGGGCAGGCCCAGGAAGTAGTCCCAGCCCTTCTGTTCCTGCTCCAGGATGGGAGCCTTATCCTGCATATTGATGGCGCGCACCCCGACCTGCTCCTTGTGCTTGGCCGGGCAAACCCCGATACACAAGGCGCAGCCGGTGCAATCCTCCACCCCGATTTGCAGGGTGTACCGGAGGTTGGCCGGCACATCCTTGCCGCGCAGGGCGGCCGATTTGAAACCCGCAGGCGCGCTCGCCAGCTGGTCGTCGGTGTAGGTCTTGGCCCGGATCACGCCGTGCGGACAAACCATGCCGCACATGCCGCACTGGGTGCACAATTCGGGGATCCACACCGGCACGGTCTGGGAAATATTGCGCTTCTCCCATTGGGTGGTGCCGGTCGGATAGGTGCCGTCCACCGGCAGGGCGCTCACGGGTAGATCGTCGCCCAGGCCGGCCATCATCATGGAGGTCACCTTCTGCACAAAGGCGGGGGCGCGGGCGGACACCACGGGGGGGAGCGGCGCCTGCTGGGTCACCGCAGCCGGCACCCTGACTTCGTGCAGGTTGGCCAGGGTCTGGTCCACGGCCTGGAAGTTTTTCTGCACCACCTCGTCACCTTTTTTACCATAGGTTTTCTTGATGGAGTATTTGATCTTGGCAATAGCTTCCTCGCGCGGTAGCACGCCGGAGATGGCGAAGAAGCAGGTCTGCATGATGGTGTTGATGCGGGAGCCCATGCCGTTTTCGCGGGCCACCTTGTAGCCATCAATCACGTAGAGCTTCATCTTCTTGTCCAGAATCTGGCGCTGGGCACGGGCGGGCAGATGGTTCCACACCTCGGCGGCACTGAACGGGCTGTTAAGCAGGAACACGCACCCGGGAGCGGCGCTCTTCAACACGTCGGATTTTTCCAGGAAGTTGAACTGGTGAACGCCGATAAAGTTGGCGGACTGGATCAGGTAGGTGGAACGGATGGGGTTGGGCCCGAAACGCAGATGCGAAATGGTCTGCGAGCCCGACTTCTTGGAGTCGTATACGAAATAGCCCTGGGCGTGGAAATCCGTTTCCTCGCCGATGATCTTGATGGAGTTCTTGTTGGCGCCCACCGTGCCGTCCGCGCCCAGCCCGAAGAACATGGCCCGTACCACGTTGTCCGGCTCGGTGATAAAGGTGGAATCCACGTCCAGGTGGCTATGCGTCACATCGTCAACAATACCGACCGTAAAGTGGTTTTTCGGCTTGGCCTTCTTGAGCTCATCCAGCACGGCCTTGACCATGGCGGGGGTGAATTCCTTGGAGGAAAGCCCGTAGCGACCGCCGACCACACGCGGCATGGCCGCCATGGGCAGCCAGCCTTCGGTCAAGCCTTCGGCCAGGGCAGTCAAGATGTCCTGGTACAGGGGTTCGCCCGCGCCGCCCGGCTCTTTGGTGCGATCGAGCACGGCGATGGAGGTGACCGTTTTGGGCAGGGCGGCCAGGAAGTGTTTCACGGAGAAGGGCCGGAACAGGCGAACCACCACCATACCGATTTTTTCGCCCTTTTTGCGCAGCGCATCAATGGCCTCGGTGGCCGCCTCCACGCCCGAACCCATCAGAACGATGATTCGTTCCGCCGCGGGATCGCCGTAGTATTCAAACAGACCGTAGGAGCGGCCCACCACGCCGGCCAGTTTCTCCATGGCCTTTTCCACGATGCCGGGCGTGACCTGATAGAACTTATTGACCGTTTCCCGGCCCTGGAAATACACGTCGGGATTCTGGGCCGTGCCGCGCATGACGGGGGCATCCGGGGTCAGGGCGCGTTTGCGGTGGGCGATGACCAGGTGGTCATCAATCATGGCCCGGATTTCTTCATCGGTCAGCAACTTGACCTTGGCCACCTCGTGGGAGGTGCGGAAGCCGTCAAAAAAGTGGATGAAAGGAATGCGGGACTCCAGGGTGGCGGCCTGGGCGACCAGGGCCATATCCATACATTCCTGGACCGAATTGGAGCACAGCATGGCCCAACCGGTGGGGCGGACCGACATCACGTCCTGATGATCGCCGAAAATGGAAAGTCCCTGGGCGGCCAGGGCGCGGGCGGACACATGAAAGACGGTCGGGGTCAATTCCCCGGCGATCTTGTACATGTTGGGGATCATGAGCAGGAGACCCTGGGAGGCGGTGAACGTGGTGGCCAGGGCGCCAGTTTGCAGGGCGCCGTGTACCGCGCCCGCCGCGCCGCCTTCGCTCTGCATTTCGACCACGGAGGGGATGGTACCCCAGAGGTTGGTCTTGTTTTCGCTGGCCCACTGGTCAGCCCACTCGCCCATATTGGACGAAGGGGTGATGGGATAAATGGCGCAGACCTCGTTGGTCTTATAGGCAACGTGGGCTGTCGCCTCGTTACCGTCAATGATAGCGATCGTCTTCTTCATCAGGTCCTTTCCGCACGCGGACGGTGTCGTCCGCGATTATTTCCCTGAAATAATGGTGCCGGCGCTGCGCGTCTATGGAGGAGTGCCTGGGGGGGCGGCATGTACATGCCGCCTGAGAGCGCGCCTACGCCGGCACCAAATCTAAAATGTCTGTTGTATCAAACTGAACGTCCCCCGTGAACGGGCACTCCTCACTCCCTGTCTCTCGACTCATCGAACCGGCTGGCTGGCACAAACCAACCGTCAACGGGGGTGAAGATACCCGAAGAGAAACAAAGCGGTATCGGGTGGCGACCCGATTCCAACATCGGGGAAAGCCCGATATCCGGAAAAGCGATGGTGCGCTATAGTGCCGTCGACGGGCAACCGCACGCTGACGAAAGGAGCGCATCATGGCCTCACGAACCGTTCGCGACATCATCACGCAGATCCGGAGCATGCACCGGCAGCTGGGCAATCTCTATCAAACCATGGGGGATGCGGCCGCGCGGGATCGGGTGAAAATGCTGCTGTATTACGTCAGCCGTCACGAGCGCAACCTGGAAGAAGCGCTGAGCCAGTATCAGCAGCAGGCCAAAAAAGGCGTTCTAGATACGTGGTACAAGTCGGCCGCGGGCGACCCGGTGGCAGAATTTATGGATCCGGTGCGTATCACGCCGGACATGTCCACGGAGGCGGTGGTGCGAACAGTCTTGGAGGCGGACCAGAAGCTGGTCGATCAATTCCGCCGCCTGGCCGAATCCGGTCCCTCCGAAGACGTGCGAGAACTCTTCCAAAAACTCATCGCCATCGAAGAGCGCGAAGAGCATCTGCTGGTCCGCGACGCCGCCGAACTCGAAGACGTCTAGAAAGCGGCGGGGTCGTATCTTGACATTTGACAATTGCCCCGCCGGCGTCGATTTGACGAACATCAGGGAAACCCTGATTTTGTGCTGAATCGTAATTTTATCTTTACCCATTGATTGATCGTTTATAGAAGGTGCAACGATTTACTAAATCGTTTCACCTGCATTGGAGATCGATCTATGAAGCGGATTCTATGGTTATTGGCGGTGGGTGCTTTCGGGCTGTTTACAAGGTCGGGGTGGTCTGATTCGATACCCGTTACCGTTACTGCTGGCGACGTCACCGCGAAGGTGTCTGGAGAGTGGTTGGACATTGAAATGGCTGGCTGGCCCCTCGGCATCGAGCCGGCGCGGCCGATCTTGCCCAGGCGCACCTTGATCTACGCATTGCCGCCCGATGCGGATCTGGCGTCGGTCCGAGTGGTGATGGGCAAAACCACCTCCAGCCTCCAACCCGTCGCCCGACCGGTTCGCCCCGGAGCCGCCATGCGTCCGACCAACGGCGATAAGGTGACTTCCTACGGTGCGGCTAAATCGGTGATGAATGGTTTGGACACCGGAGTCTATGGACAAGACGCCTATTTCCCCGCGGCCCACGCGCGGTTGGTCGGAACGTCCACCATGCGAGACTGGACCCTGGCCCACGTAGAAGTTGATCCGGTGTTGTATCATCCGGCGCGCAGCCACCTGAAGACGGCGGGCACCATCGCGTTTCGTATCGAGTATACCCGTCGGCCGACCAAAACGGTGGCCGCGCGCGATGGCCTCATGGACCAGGCGGCGCGGGCGCTGGTGGCCAATGCGGATGCCGCAAGCGCCTGGTATCCCCAGCCCACCACGATCAAGGCCGCGGGGACGGGCGACGGGCTGGCCATCCTGACCACGGACGCCATTCTGAACCAGAGCACCAATCTGTTCGGGCTCATCTCGCACAAACGGTCCAAAGGGTTTGTGGTACCGGTCATCACGGAAACCAAGGTCAACGGCAACGCCGCGGCCACGGGCTGGAACGAGACCGTCGGGCAGTACCCGAACGAGAAGGCGGACAGAATTCGCCAATGGCTCAAGACCAACTACGCGTCGATGCGCATCCGCTACGTGCTGCTGGTCGGCGATCCCACCCCGGGCACGGGTGACCTGCCCATGAAAATGTGCTGGCCGAACTTCTCCTCCGAGTACTACCGTGAGTGCCCCACCGATTATTATTTCGCCGACCTGACCGGCAACTGGGACCTCGACGGCGACGGCAATTACGGTGAAGAGGGCGCGGATGCGGGCGTGGGCGGAGTGGACTTCACCCCCGAAGTGTACGTGGGCCGCATTCCGGTTTATCCCGACGCAGGCTGGCCGGCCACGCTGGAAAGCATCGTCCAGAAAACCATCCGCTACGAAAACTCCACCACCCACGCATGGCGCAAAAAGGCCTTGCTGCCGCTGAGCTACCTGGACCCCAACACGGACGAGGGCGTGGTGGGTGAATACGTGAAGAGCGACATCCTGCAGCCCGCGGGCTGGAGCGGCTACACCCTGTATGAGCAGGGTTCGTGCAGCGCCACCTACGATTCAAGCTTCACCTCCAACGAGGAACTGCTGGACCGCGCCACCGTCAACCACTGGAAAAACAACGCCTACGGCTTCACCTTCTGGATGGGGCACGGCTGGCAAAACGGCGCGGTCTGCTGCAGCGGCAACATTTTCACCAGCGACCACGCGGATGAACTGAATAACCAATTTCCCGGCGTGGTGTTCATGGGTTCCTGCACCTGCGGTCATCCCGAAACGCACAACAACGTTTCCTACTCGGTGCTGAAAAACGGGGCCATCGCGGCTTTCGGGGCCACCCGGGTCTCGTGGTACGCGGGCACGTGGGTTCCCACCTACAGCCATCCCGACATCGCGGGCGTGGGTTACCACATCTTCAACTACGCGGTGCGCTCCAACCTGACCTTCGCGGAAGCGATGTACACCACCATGGCCACCATGCAGGGCGGCGCGGCGGGCGGCTGGTGGATGAACCGCATGGACTTCAGCATGAACGGCGACCCCAGTCTGTCCTTCGCCTCCGGCGGCGTGGACACTGACGGCGACTCCATGGAAGACGCATGGGAGACGGCCAACGGGTTCAACCCAAACGACGCGTCCGACGGCGCCACGGACGCCGACGGTGATGGCCTGAGCAACGCGCAGGAATACGGACGCGGCACCGACCCGCGCCTGAGCGACACCGACCTGGACGGGATCGGCGACGCCACGGATGGTGCGCCCACCACGCCCGCGTATGCGCAAGTGACGCTGGCCCCCGAGTTGACCGGCTACCTGTCCGGTTCCATCAGCGGCAGCGGGGCCACGTGGTTCCCGAACTGGCTGCAATGGGGCGTGGATCGCTGGAACCGCTACGCGGGCATCCTGCGTTTCAACCTGTCCAGCCTGCCCGACGCGGCCAACATCAAAGGCGTGGTCCTGCGCTACGCGGGCAGCGGTCCGGGCTGGGGCTACCAGACGAAGTTGGTCGGTCTCGACGGCATCGATGCCGCGACCTCGCCCTCCGCCGCAGACAGCGCCATCGCCACCAGCGCCGGCCTGCAAACCATCGGCCCCGAATTTCCGCGCGCCTACGCGGGCCGGGCCACCCAGATCCTCAACGCCAACGCGGCCGCGAACCTGGCCGGACGGCTGGCCGCGGACCGGTGGAATCTGGGCCTCGGCTACGTGCATCAGGGCAACACGTCCATCCTCAGCCTGACCAATGTTTCCCTCGTGGTCAGCTACGAGGTGCCGCGCAGCTTCTATCAGGATATGACGGTGGCCGGCACGTTCAACGGCTGGAACCAGAACCTGAAGAACATGAAGTTGGTCGGCGATTACCTGTGGCAGTGGGACGGCGTGCTGACCAACGCCAGCGCGGTGCGCTTCAAGATGGTGGCCAACAGCAACTGGGGCATCAACTGGGGCGAGGTTAATCAGTCCGACTTCACCCTGCCCGTGGACGGCTACGTCGAACAGGGCAACTGCGGCGATATCCTGGTCAACGGCACCCTGAACGGCGCGTACCGGATCACTTTCAACGAGTTCACCTCCGCCTACCGGCTGGAGTTCGTGCCCCCGCCCGATGCGGACGGCGACGGCCTGCCCGACGCGTGGGAAACCCAGTACGGGCTGAACCCCAACGACGCGTCCGATGCATCCGGCAACCTGGACGGCGACGCCTACACCAACCTGCAGGAATTCCAGAACGGCACCGACCCGCGCACCTATAACGCGCCCCGCTCCGGGTTCTCCTCCATGACCATCGCAGGCACCTTCAACGGCTGGAACCAGGCGCTGAACAACCTGCGCCTGACCAGCGACTACACCTGGCAGGGCACGGTCACCGTGGCCAACGCCAGCGCGGTGCGCTTCAAGTTTGTGGCCAACGCAAACTGGTCGGTCAACTGGGGCGAGCAGAACCAGTCCGACTTCGACCTGCCGGTCGCGGGCAACGCGGAACGCGGCAACTACGGCGACATCACGGTCAACGGGACCCTGAACGGCGACTACCGGGTCACCTTCAACGAGCAGAGCGGCGCGTACACGCTGGCCCTGCTGCCCCCGCCCGATGCGGATCGCGATGGCCTGCCCGATGCGTGGGAAATTCAATATGGCTTCGATCCAAACGGCGCGTCCGATGCCGCGGTGGATTTCGATTCCGACGGACTGACCAACCTGCAGGAATTCCAGAAGGGCACGCATCCCTGGCGCACAGACAGCGATTTCGACGGCGTGAACGATGCCGCCGACGCGCAGCCGCTGGTGGCCAACGGCCCCCAGGCCGTGTTGATGCCGAGTCTGCAGGGCACCCTGTGGACCACCTACGAATACAGCTCGCCCTCCAACACCGGCTGGGGCTTCGTGACCAACTACACAGGCTGGGAAACCCACTACCGCAACAGCCTGCACGAGCGCGGCTACCTGCAGTTTGACACCACGCAGATTCCAGACGGCGCGGTGGTGCAAAGCGTCGTCCTGCGCTACCAGGCGGCGGGCGCGAATGTGCCGAACCCGACCGTGGTCACGCTGTATGCGTTGGACAACAGCAACCCGCTGGCGGGTCAGGCCGAGAACCTCTACCGCCAACTGGGCACCAACCCCGTCTATGAATCCATCAACACCTGGAAGGCCAACACCGGCCGCGAGCAGTCCGTGCCCGTGGGCTCCGCCTTCGGCGCCGACCTGCAAGGCAAGCTGGTCGCCAACCGATGGGCTCTGGGCCTCAAGGGCTGGGAAGGTTCCTACGACAGCCAGTCCCTCTACTTCTCCAACTGCGTGCTGGTGGTCAACTACAGCCAGCCCCGCAGCCAGTACACGTCCATGACCGTGGCCGGCACCTTCAACGGCTGGAACCAGGCCCTGAACAATCTGCGCCTGGTCAGCGACTACACCTGGCAGGCCGATCTGGTCCTCAACAACGCCAGCGCGGTACGCTTCAAGTTCGTGGCCAATGCGAACTGGTCGGTCAACTGGGGTGAGCAGAACCAGTCCGACTTCGATCTGCCGGTGGCGGGCAACGCGGAGCGCGGCAACAGCGACATCACGGTCAACGGCACGCTGAGCGGAACCTACCGCTTCATATTCAACGAGCAGACCGGCGCGTACACGTTGGCCCTGCTGCCGCCGCCGGACGCCGATGGCGACGGCCTGCCTGATGCGTGGGAAATCCAGTACAGCCTGGACCCCAACAGCGCGCTGGATGCGGCCCAGGACCCGGACATCGACGGCTTCACCAACCTGCAGGAATACCGCAACGGCACCAACCCGCGCGCGTGGGACGCAATGAAATCGGACTACAGCACGATGAGCGTGCCCGGCACCTACAACAATTGGGACCTGCAGGCTTACAAAATGCGGCTGGTGGACAACTACACGTGGCAAATTGATTTCACGTTCTTCAGTTCGGGCACCATCGATGTGAAATTCGCGGCCAACGGCGCCTGGGGCGTGAACTGGGGCGATCGCGACCAGAGTTCCACCACCGTGCCGGTGAGCGGCTACGTGGATCGCGACGCAGCCAACATACGGCTGAGCGGTCCGTTCAGCGGCTACTACCGGCTGACCTTCAACGAGCGCACGGGGGTTTACAGCTTCGGGCTCAAGCCCTGAGTGGCGGTTTGAACAGAAGGTAACGAAGAAAACAAAAGGGGCGGGAGTTACCCTTCGTGACCTTCGTTATCTTCTGTTCCATTCATATATAAGGCCGGTCACTATCATTCAGTGAGCGTGACCGTGTTCACCATCCCCGGCATGTTCGCAGATGCAGGCATACTCAGCCCGCTGGCATTCCCCGCAAAGCTCGGCGTGGTAGGTGATCCGGAAATTCTGGGGTTTCTCCGCCGGGCTGACCTTGATCTGCACCACGATCAGATAGCCGTCGCCCTCGGGCAAAGCCTCGGCAGACGTCAGAGCCTCGCCCGCCCACTGCAAGGTCAACCGGGCTTTGCCGGATGGTGCCTCGGCAATGACGTTCACCACCTGCTCGCCCGGTGGCACCACCTTGAGCTCCGCGTCGTAGAAGCGCACCTCCACCTTGCGTTCGGCGTTCACAAAGAATTCCGCCCGCGGGGCCAGATTATCCAGGAGCTTGCCGCCCTGGGGTCCGCCCACCACGCCCGCCTGCACGGTCACCGCCAGCAAGGCCATCAGGGTCATCCATTTTTTCATGCTTCGATTCCTTCCTTTTTCTTGTTTCGCTTTTCCACCCACGCATACAGCGTGGGCAAAATAATCAGGGTCAGCAGGGTGGAGGTAATGATGCCGCCGATGACCACGGTGGCCAGCGGACGCTGCACCTCCGCGCCCGCCCCGGTGGCCACCGCCATAGGCACAAAGCCGAAGCTCGCCACCAGCGCGGTCATCAGCACCGGCCGCAGGCGGGTCAGCGAGCCCTCCATCACCGCCGCCATCAGGTCCTGCCCCTTCTGCCGCAGTTGATTGAAGTAGGTGATCATGACCACCCCGTTGAGCACGGCCACCCCGCTCAAGGCGATGAACCCGATGCCGGCGGAAATGCTGAACGGCATGCCGCGCAGCCACAGGGCCAGGATACCGCCGGTGGCGGCGAGCGGAATGCCGGTGAACACCACCAGGGCCTGATGGATGCTGCCGAAGGCGAAGAAGATCAGCACGAAGATGACCAGCAGGGCGGCCGGCACAATTACCGCCAGACGCGCCCGGGCCTCCTGCAGGTTCTTAAACTGGCCCCCGAATTCGATGGTATAGCCAGGGGGCAGGCTGATCGACTTGGCCACGCCGGCCTGGGCCTCCAGCACGTAGCTCTCCACGTCGCGGCCGCGCAGATTGACCATGATGGCGGCCCGCCGCTGGGCGAACTCACGGGCGATAGTGCTGACCTGCTCCTCCACCCGGAAATCGGCTACCTGCCCGAGTTGGAGCAGACCCCCATCCTCGGTGCGCAGGGGCAGCGTCTTCATAACCTCCACCCGCTTGCGCAGGTCCTCGTCCAGGCGCACAACGATGGGGAACCGGCGGTTGCCCTCGATCAGCAACCCGACCTCCTCCCCGGCCAGGGCATGGGCGATGACGCTGTTGATCTCCTCCGCGTGCAAGTTGTACTTGGTCATGGCCTCGCGGTTCAGCGCGATCTCCAGCATGGGGGCCTTGCCCAGCGCGTCAAACTCGACATCGGCCGCGCCCGGTATTTTCTCCAGCAACTCGCGCACCTCCCCCGCGATGCGCTCGATGGTCGGGTAGTCCTCGCCAAAGACCTTCACCGCAATGTCGGCCCTCGTGCCTTCCAGGATTTCGTTGAAGCGCATCTCGATGGGTTGCGAGAACAGATAGGCCTGGCCGGGCACCCGCCGGGTGAGTTCCTCGCTCATCAGATTGGCCAGCTCATCTTTGGTGATGGTCCGCCCATCAATCTTCCGCCACTTTTCCTGCGGCGAGAAAAAGATGTAGCAGTCGGCCACATTGACTCCCATGGGGTCGGTGGCGATCTCCGACGTACCGATGCGCGAGAAGGTGATGCCGACCTCCGGGAAAGCCTCTAACAGAACCTTCTCGGCCTTCTCCTGCATGTCCAGCGAAGCATCCAGACCGATGCTGCTGGTGCGGATCATGAAGGTGGCAAATGAACCCTCATCCAACTGGGGCACGAACTCCGCGCCCAGCTTCTGGAAGATGGTGACCGACCAGACGAACAGGGCAACCGCGGCCACCACCACCAGCCAGCGCATGCGGAAAGCCCAGCGCAAGGTGGGCGCATAAGCCCTCTTCAGCAGGGCGATGAACCCGCTGTCTTTTTCGCTGATCTTGCCGCCGAGGAAGAACGAACACAGCACGGGCATCAGGGTCAGGGACAGAATCAGCGCACCCACCAAGGCCATCATGACGGTCAGGGCCATGGGCTTGAACATTTTCCCTTCGATGCCGGTCAGGGCCAAGATGGGCAGGTAGACGATGGTGATGATGAGCACCCCGAAGAAGGTGGGCGTGCCCACCTCCTTGCAGGCGTCCCGCACCGTCACGTGGCGCTCTTGAGTGGATAGGATCCGGCCCAACTCGTGCTGGCGCAGGCCGAGGCGGCGGATGGTGTTCTCCACCATGACCACCGCGCCATCGATGATCAGCCCGAAGTCCACCGCGCCCAGGCTCATCAGGTTGCCGGACACCCGCCCCTGCACCATGCCCGTGATGGCAAACAGGAAGGATAGCGGAATGGCCAGGGAGACGATGATGGCCGCCCGCACATTGCCCAGCAGCAAGAGCAGAACCACCATGACCAGCACCGCGCCCTCCACCAGATTCTTCTCCACCGTGGCGATGGTGCGATCCACCAGATCGGTGCGGTCATAGCCGGTGACGATATGAACCCCCGCGGGCAGCCGGGTCTCCAGCTCCTTGATTTTGGCGGCCACCCGCTTGGAGACAATGCGACTATTCTCACCGGCCAGCATCAAAGCCGAGCCGAGCACGCATTCCTCGCCGTTCCAGGTCGAAGCCCCGGTACGTACATTCGAGCCGATGCCCACTTCGGCCACGTCGCGCACCTTGATGGGCTCGGTTCCGGACCGGAATTTGATGGGCAGGTCGGCGATTTCCACCGCCGATTTCACCCGGCCGGCGGCCCGGATGACAATCTGCTCCCCGCCCATCTGCACCGCCCCGCCGCCCGCATTTTCCACATTCTCGCCCACGATATCCGCGATCTCGGCGAAGGTGATGCCCGCGCTCATCATCCGCTCGGGATCAGGCATCACCACGATTTGTTTCTCGTAACCGCCGGAGGTGTTGACCTCGGCGATGCCGGGCACCGCGCGCAGATGCGGCTTGATGAGGAAGTCCTGAATCTGGCCCAGCTCCATAAGTTGCTCGTAGCGAGTGGCCGGTTTGTTGGTGGCGTCCGGCAGGTAGTCCACCACGTAGTAGTAGATATCGCCCAGGCCGGTGGAAATGGGAGCCAGCTTGGGGGTCAGTCCGGCCGGCAATTCATCGATCGCGTTCTGCAGGCGCTCGCTGACTAACTGCCGCGCGCGATAGATATCGGTCCCGTCCTTGAACACCAAGGTGACTTGGGATAGCCCGAATTTGGAGAGCGAGCGCAACTCGATCATGCCCGGCACGCCGGCCAGCTCCACCTCCAGCGGGAAGGTCACCAGCTTTTCAATCTCCTCCGGAGCCAGCGCGGGAATCTCCGTGTTGACCTGCACCTGGGTGTTGGTGATGTCGGGCACGGCATCCACCGACAGGTTAAAGGCCGACCATACACCGACGGCCAGCAAGGCCACGGCGCACAGGATGACGAAGGGCCGCTGGTGCAACGAAAACTCAATTAATTTATCAATCATAGGAATCTCTTAGTGGCTATGTCCGCCGCCTTTGGTGGCGCGGAGCTCAATGAGGTAAAGGGTCTCGACCGGCCGTACCACAACTTGGTCGCCGCTGTACAATCCGTCTGTGATTTCGGTGAAGGCGCCGCGCCGCGCCCCCGTGGTCACCGCGGTGCGGAGAAACGCCTCGCCGTTGACCACGTAAACAAACGGGCCGTAGGCAGTCTCCAGCAACGCCTCACGCGGGATCACGGCAACGGAGGTTTCTTCTGACAGCACGGGGATGGCCGGGACAAAATCCCCGATCTTCCACACCCGCTCACCGTTTTGCACCTTGAGCAGCGCCTCCACGCGACCGCCGCTGGCCGCCATGGTGCGGTCCACGCGCAGTACCGTCCCCGTAGCGCCCGGGATGCGCAAGGGCAGGCCGGGCGTCAGGCGTTTCGCATCACTGGGATCCACCCAGGCGCTGGCATAAGCGAAACCCGCGGGCTCGCCCTGGTTCTGGGACGCTTCATGCGCCTCGCGATAGACCTGGGCGGTCAATGGCATCTCCACCGGCGTAGAGCGCTCTTCCACCTCGGCCAGTTCCAATCCAATGGCCACCCTGGTCGCCGGCCCCAGGTGGATACCCACCCCCTCCTTGAAGGTGGCCCCCGCACGTTCACCTTCACCAAAAGATGAAGCGGCCAATAGTATCAACAGAAGCACGCCATACCTCATGACCGATCCTCCGGGGCGGCGGAACCCACCAGCCATTCCAGCTCGGCGGCCATTTTCATGGCGTCGAGACGGGCGTTATGACGCAGCAGTTGCACGGACAGAAATTCGCGCTGCATATCGAGGAATAGCTGCACGGGAATGGCCCCCAGCCGATACTGACGATCAGCCAGGTCTGCGGCTTGGTGCAGGCTTTCCACCAGGTCGGCCGGCACCTCCTCCAGCTGCGCAACCGCGGACGTATAGAGGCGCATACGCCGGACCAATTCTAGGCGCGCGGCCAGGACCGCGGACTCCAGTTCCGCCACGGCCTGGTCACGTCGGGCCTGGGCGGACTGGATGCCCCCCCGGGTGCGGTCGCCCCAGATCAGCGGCATGGACACGGCCAAACCCACCGTGGTCTCAGCCTCACCAGCCTCTTCGCGGGACAGGTACGGGCCCACGCGTACATCGGGCTTGGCCTCCAGCGCTGCCGCTGGTACCTCGTGCGTTGCCCGATCAATTTCAGCCAGCCGTTTCATCAGGGCCGGTTGCGTTTCCAGTCGCTTTTCAAGGGTGGATGAAGCGATGTACGATGCCGGGGGAACCAGCGGATCGGTCAGCCGCAGGGGTTCATCCTCCGGGCGGCCCAGCAGGACATTCAAGGAGGAACGGGCGACCTCGCGCTGCGTCTCGAATTCGCGCGCGGACTTCTGGAATTCCACCAGGCTTCCTTCGATGACCCGGAGCTCCAGGAGGATGACCGGGCCGGCGGCCGGACGCTGCTTCAACAGGTCGATCATGGCCCGGCTCCGCTCCGCGATTTCCCGGGCAATGTCCGCATCCGCCGCGGCGGTCAGGTATTCATAGGCCAGGGTGCGCACCTTCAAGGCAATATCCCGCCGTGCCTGGGCCAGCGCGGCCATGGCCTGACGAACATCGCTGTGCGCCATCCCCTGGCGGGCCTCCCGCTTGCCCCTACGTTCGACCGGAAACGCCAGTTCCACATCCACGGCATAGCCCGTATCGACTTCCGTGTCCTTGTAGCCAAGCCCCACGGAAGCCTCAGGCGGGGGCCAGACCCCAGCCTGCAAGGTACGTCCATGGGCGGCCTGGATTTCCGCCTCGAGCGCGGCGATGGCTGGATGATGGGCGGTGGCCGCTTCCACGGCCTCCGGAAGGGTCAACGAAGTTGGCTGATTTTCCGCCAGGGCGGACAGGCCCGCCCCGAGATAAGCAAATAGAAGAATATAGCGAGACACACGACCTCCAAAGAATACTGCGTTGGGAAACGAAGAAACGACGTGATGACCAAACCGCAAAAAGCGGTACTGGCGCTAGACGCGTGGCGGCTGGAAGGGCACGCTGGAAGCTGCAATGCCGACGTTGAACAACAGGCCCCGCACCGGGCATGAGGTGAAGATGGGCGTATCCAGGATCACACAAGCGGACGGTAAAATGGCCGGGGCATGAACCGCACAACAGCCATGTGCGACCGGGCATTCTTGGTGCTCGCACTCAACCTGATGTGTATCAAACGACTGCGGCAGGGTCAAAACAGCCAGCCCCATAAGGACGCACAGCATAAACGCCATAACGTTGCGACCAACGCCGCGCGACATCCATCGTTGGAACAGGGAACACATAAAGGATAGAAGCTATGCCCGCTAGATCACCTTGTCAAGGTGACCTGGAATTTCCGCCCTTGGTTAGCTTCTGTTCAATTCAATATCAAAGTCTGCCCCAACTGGGGTGTGGTCGGAGGGACGCACTCCGCGTCGGGGCTGCAGATCAATCCACGCGTCGCGCGACCGCTCGAGCAGCGGGGCGGTGGCCAGAATGTAGTCGAGCCGCCATCCTTCGGGAAATTCCGCGCTGAAATCGGTGCGATAATCGAAGAAGGAATAGCGGCCCGACTCCGGCTGGTGCTTCCGGTACACATCGTGCCAGCCCCAGCTTTTCGTGGCCGCATACGCCTTGCGCACCGCCTCGTGGTAACACACGTGCTCCGCCCGCCGCTCCGGATTGTACACGTCGATGGGTTCCGCAGCCACGTTCAGGTCGCCCATCCACAACGCGTGATCCTGTGCGTGCAAATGACGCCGCACGTAGGCGTCGAGGCGCTGATACCATTGCTGTTTATAACCGAACATGGCGTGCTCGATGTCACGGCCCTGCGGCACGTAGGTGTTGATCACGTGCAGTTCGCCGAACCGCGCGTGCAACAAACGCGGAGCATCGGCGGGCCCGGCGTCCTCGAATCCGAATCGCACCGCGTCGGGCTTGCGCCGCGACACCAGGGCCACGCCGTTGTAGGCTTTCATGCCGCAGAAGGACACGTGGTAGCCGGCATCGCGGAAGGCCTCGGCGGGAAATAATTCATCCACCACCTTGGTTTCCTGCAACGCCAGCACATCCGGGGCGTGTTGTTTCAACCACGCCAGCACGGTGTCGAGGCGGGTGCGGATGGAATTGCAGTTGAAGGTGGCGACGCGCATGGCCTTCAACCCGCGGGCAGACGCCGCACCAGCACGCGTCGCTTCTCGTCGGTAAAACCCGCGCGCAGGTAAAGCTTCGCGGCGTCGGGGTTGTGATCGCTGACTTCAAGTTTGATCACCGGGGTGCCGCGCTCGCGGGCCAGCCGGGCGACAAAGTCCAGCGCGGCCCGGCCCACTCCCCGGCCCCGGTGTGCGGCCTCCACATACAACTCATCCACCAAAAGATAGGGCCCGCCGTGTTCGGCGCTGTAGCCCCAGCTGACCAATACGTATCCGGCGGTTTCGGCACGGACTTCGATGACGTTGAGAAAACCGTAGGCGTTGGGGTCCGTCAGTTCATCAAGAATGCGATGGGCGCGGGTCTCGTCGAAGGGCAACCGCTCCCCGCCATAGAAGAGGCGCATCATGGCCAGCAGTCGGGCCTCATCGGCCGGAAGCGCGGGCCGGATCACCGTGAATGCGTTCATGATTTTCTCCACGCCGCCAGCAGGGCGGGAAAAGTACAGGACGCGCAGCGCGAGCGATCGTTCAGACAGTAGTCATGGAAAATTTGCAGCAGACCCTGGCGGCGCAGGCCGGTGGCATAGAGGGAACCGGGGTGATGGGAACCGAACAGGTTGTGGGCGGTTTGGCGAACCAGACTGTTGGACGTTTCGCGCGGCAGGCCGGCCAGGATGTCCGAAGGCAGCGCCTCGGTTTTTCCGGCCGCAGCCAGGAACGGCACGATCACGTTGACCACCAGGGCGCGCGCACGGTCCGCCCCCACCAGGGCGAGCGGCTCCTTCAAGCGTACCCCGCCCCACGTCACGCGGCGATCCCAGTAGGGATCCGAGACCGCTTGCAGCGATTGTTCAGCCCAGGCCACGGCCCGTGCAGGTGCGCACTTCGCCGGAGCGAAGGAAAGACGGTCCGGTGAACTGAAGAGCGCCGCGGCCGCGGCCAATCGGCGTACCGGATGATTGGCGGGGCGTCCCTGCAAACGCCAGGCCGTGCGGGGCAGCAGGCGCCGGCTCCACGCTTCACGCTGTTTCCACCACGCATTCCACAAGACGCGCACCCGGCTACAGGTTTCCTCATCCCAGTGACTGGCCAGGGTTTCCGGCAACAGACCGGCCACGCCCAACAGCAGGGCCTGGGCCTCCAGCGGCTGGCCGGCCCAGGCGCGCACGGCGTCGAGCGGCACCGTTTCGGCCAGGTGGCGAAAGGACGCCTTGTTGTGTTGATAGCCCAGGCCGGACATGACGTCTTCGTATAACGTCTGCTCCGGGCCGACCTCGTCCCAGCGCCGGGCCAGCCGGTCCGCCTTGCGGCGCAATCGCTCGTGACCCGCGGCGTCCAATACCAGGGTTTTTTCGGGCGCCGCCCAGGGTTGGAGGACCAGCTGGCAGGGCGGCCGGGTGGCGCGAGCGGCAAACGGATAGGCCGCCACCTCGACATTCTCGAAGGAGAAGCCCGGGCGGGCGGCCAGCGGGTCACGCAAACTGACCTGCAGAATGCCCGCGGACATATCGCCCGTATTCAGCGTGCCGGGAAAATAGGTGACGTGCAGGCGGACCCTGGCATAGCGCGGATCAGCGGCGTGTCCATGCTGGACCCAATCGCGCGGGTGAATATGAATTTCCACATCGCCGGCCAGACGTCGCCGCTCCGGCCCCACGCGCAGCACGGCGCCTATAAAATCAGGGCCCGCCTCCAGGTTCCATACCCCGGGATCTTCCACCACCACGTCCTCGCCCTCGCGGGTACGCAACACGGGCGGGCGCAGGTGCGGATCGAACCACACGCATTGCAGGTGCCGTTCGGTGTGGGCGAAGCCGCGGTAGGACCCGCCCTCCTCGTGTACGGCGGAGGTGGCACGACCACGGCCCCGGTAGCGCGAGGCCAGGGGGAACAATGCCGCACGGGCCGGGGCGGAGGTCGGAACCTCCGGTAATTTCATGGCGACTCGCACTCCTTCAAGCGGGCACGCGCAATGTCGACCAGGGTTTCGAACATGGCGGGTTGGCCGGGGCGGCCGTACGTGTTGATCATCTGCTGGTAATAGACGCTGGCCTCGCCGCGGTGTTCGCTCTGCCACAGCGTGTCCGCGGCTTCTTTCCAGGCCTGAATGACCTCCCAGTGTTCGTGAGGATAGCGCTGTCCGACCAGCTCGAAGCAGTCCAGGGCCGCTTTGACCTGACCCCGACTCAACTGCACCTGACCCAGGCTGCGCAGCGCCGCCGCCGCCCAGCGAGGTTGATCGCGAAAATCTCGCTCGAACTGCTCATACTCCTGCGCCGCCTGTTCCAACATATCCATCCGCTCCACTGTGTTGGAGACATCACCAGCCGGAACCACCCATTCCCGCATGATCCGGTTGTATTCAAAGCGGGCTTTGGCTTCGCGGTCCGAAGGCCCGCCGGTGGGGGTACGGCAACCCCAGGCCACCACCAGCAGTAGGGCGGTCAGAACCCAAAGGATGGCGCTATTTTTCATCGTATTCCGGCCCATTCCACTTTTTTAGCAATCGAGAGAACCCCACGTGGGGCGGCGTGTCAGATTTTCCCTTGCTCACCCCACCCGGGGCAAGAAGGAAAGCAACTTAAACGAGTTAGTCCTAACCTGTTCTCGCCTAACGAAATTCTGGCATAGTACATGCTTGTTAAGTGACCAGAAAGGACACCAACCTGTGTACGAGGAGACGTCAGAAGGCGGGAGGCTGGAGGCGCGGGTGGGAATCGAACCCACGAATAGAGGTTTTGCAGACCTCTGCCTTACCACTTGGCTACCGCGCCTGAAGGCGTGCTTACATACGATAACACCCATGGTCGCGCAATCCAGAAAATGGTGGCTCAATCGCGCCATCCCGGCCGTTTTCAGCCTGTGCGGGGTGGCCGGAGTCCTGCTTTCCTCCTGTGCGGCTTCGCCCACCGGCCCGCTGGCGTCCATCCGGAAATCCGCCCATTCGATTTCCGTCGCCACCATGATACCCGATTTTGTGTCCCGGCCCATTCCCCTCATGGGCTCACCCAAGGACGTCAAGTTGGACTACGTGTATCCCATGACGTTCATGCGGCAGAAACTGGTGTGGTCAGAAGCGGAGAGCCAGTGGCTCATGACGTTCCCCTCCCGGCGCTATGCCTACGCCGGCATCTCCCTGCGCAAGCCGGTGGACCTGGCCGCCGAGCGCGAGTTCTCCCGCCTGGCGTTTCGCATGCGCCCGGCCCGGCTGGCCCCCTTTCTCTCCGTAGCCCTCCTGGACCAATCGAGCAACCTGGGCGACCGCGCCATGACGGACTTCTGGCTGAACGAGTACGGTTCTTTTAACGGCGACGGCTGGGTCACGGTGGAAATCGCCCTGACCAATTTCCCGTCCCAAGCCACAACCTTGGTCGAGGGGGCGCTGAATCCGCTGGAGTTGACCGATCCCCCGCGGCGCGACTTCAATTGGGCCAACATCAACGAAGTACGCTTCGTCAGCGGCGGCGGCCGGATTCCCAGCCAGGAAATCGTGGTGACCAATTTGCGCTTCCTGCGCTAAAGATCAGGCGAGGCCCAACCGTTTCTCGGTCTCTTCCTTGAGGCGCTGCAATTTCTTTTTCAACACCAGGCGCTTCGGCACCGACATGTGGTCAATGAACAGCACCCCGTTCAGGTGATCCACCTCGTGCTGGACCACCCGGGCCGTGAAATCGCGCAGGTCCACCGTGTGCGTCTGGCCCTCCAGATCCTGATAGCGCAGGGTGATGTCGCGCGGACGCTGGATGCTGCCGCGAATATCGGGGAAACTGAGGCAGCCCTCGTCGTGCGGATCGGTCTTCTTGGAACACTCCACGATTTCCGGATTCACCAGCACCAGCGGCATGATCAGGTCGGGATGAAGCCGCACCCCGTCTTCGTCGGTGTCATAGTCCACCGGCACCTCCACGGTACAGATAGCCAGGGCTTTGCCGATCTGCTGGGCGGCCAGGCCAACCCCCTCGGAGGCGCGCATGGTGGCCATCATGTCCTCGGCCAGCTTCCGGATCTCCGGCGTGATGGCCGCAATGCGGGCGGCCGGCGTGCGCAGGATGGGATCGCCATAGTAGTGCAGAGTTAAACTCATAAAGCGGGAACTATTATACGCGCCGCCCCCGTGCCGCACAATCCCCCGGGCGCGACTCTTTTTCCAATCCTTGGAAAAAAAGCGGCGGGGCGGGAAAACGGTCGCACCAGCGATGATCAGTGACGCAACAACACCCGGTACATCTTGTTGGTTGCGTAGGTGGTGTCACACACGGAACCGGTCGAACTGTCGGTGTTGACGGGCAGCCCGAGGTCCTTCCACACCCCGTTGACCAGGTCGGTGGTGCATTGCACCTGATAGGTGTGGCCGGAGACCGCGTTCCAGTTGATTTCCACCGCCGTGCGCACGGAGGACGTATAGGTGGGCAGCGGAATGTAATTGTAGACCCAGACCTTGCCCGGCCAGTTGGAATCCATGTTCAGCGTGATTTGCCGGTTCGGCAGGATCGCGCCCGGGGTCCAGTAGGCGACGCGATCCCAATACTCCTTGCCTTGGCTGTGAAACAGCGACGAGGGCAACGTGTTGTACTTATACGAACCCGCGGCCAGGGTGTTGGTGAAGGTGTAGAGATGAATGCTGGAGTCAAGGCTGGCGGAAACCACATTGATTTCCCAAAGGATGCGGTTGGTGGGGACATAATAAACATCCACCCGGCCATCGAGATGAACGAGCTGGGATCCGCCAGAGCCGGGATCGCCGCCCGCGTATTTCACATAGCCGTAATTTTCCGATGAATAGTCAGATTGGGTTCCGCCATAGAGTTCCGCACTGCCGCGGTTTTCGAAATAATGGATGTAGCCGGAGTTGAAGATGAAGCGCCCGCCGGCATCCACGATGACACTTGGCAAGGCAAGCGCGGGGACGACATTGCTGATGGTGCCGCCATCCAGGATCAAGACGCCGCCGTTGCGCACGGTCGCGGAGTCGTACACCTGGCCGGCGGTGACCACACGGGTTTGACCCATCAGAACTTCAAGGCTCACCGCCAGCGCCGGTGCGCCGACCAGCAGGGTGATCAAGGTCCAACCGGCTAAACGAGTCGCTAATCGCGTCTTCATGGAGCTGCTCCTTCGTGTTTGCTCAAGCCCGCCCACGCCGTTTGCCTTACCAGAAAGCGGGCCGGACGGAAATCTTAATCCTTCTTCAGCCTTGCGCGCTTGCGTGCCGACCGCGAGCGGCCTAACGTTGGCTTCCTGATATCAAGGAGCCCCCATGAAGAAAATATTAGGTCTGCTTACCTCGCTCGCCCTCACCCTTTCCGCCCACGCGGGCTGGCAGGGTTCCGCCTCCGCTGAATACGCTGTCAAAGCCACCGTGGACAGTTTCACGGGCAAGGCGACCAGCGAGCCCATCGCCATCGCCGACGGCGCCACCGAACTGCCGGTGACCTTCCAGATCGCCAAAATGGAAACGGGCAAGAAAAAGCGCGATGTGGAAATGCAGCACATGTTCGGCTCCGACCAGCATCCTTATATCACCGGCCTGGCCCAGGCGGACGCGGTGATGAAACTGGACGGCGCGGGCGAGGTGCCGGTGACCCTGAGCATCGCGGGCAAGACGCAGGAACGGATGGCCAAGATCAGCGATGTAAAAAACGCCGACGGCAAACTGACCTTCACCGCCTACCTGGAAATTTCGCTGAAGTCGTTCGGCCTCAAGCCGCCCTCCATCATGAAGATCATCAACGTAGGCGATGTGGTGAAGGTGACCACGAAGTTTGAGTTGACCGAAACCGCGGCCGCCCAGCCCTGATGACCCGCCTCGCCATGGCGGCCCTGCTCGGCGCCGTGCTGTCCGCGCCGGTCCGGGGCGACGAACCCTGGCTGGCCCGCGCGTTTGTCCCCTCCTCCAACAGCGTGCACGGCGAAATCCGCCTGCTGAAGCGGGGCGACACCGCGTGCATGCAGACCCTGCTCTACAGCAAATACCTGCGGCGCGGCCTGCACGAAATGGCCAAGCAGGAGCGGCAAGCCTGGCCGGACAACTGGCCATGCTGCGAGGTGTCCTCGAATTATCTGGCCGATCTGTCCGCGGTGAAAGAGGAGGTGCTGGGGGCCGTGGCCGGCGCCACCAACGAAGCCTCCGCCCCCTCCCGCATGCTGATCGAATTCTGCTTCAGCCCCACCGGCGCCTGCTTTGCCGTGGGCGACATGGATCTGGAAGGCTCGCCGGAGGCCCTGGCTGTGGTGAATGCCCGGTTGGCGCGCAGGCGGGAGGCGCATCCATATTACGTAAGCCGCGCCATGCGTATCATGGGCGAGCGGGGCTTCGGTCTGCCCCCCGACGAACTGGACGCGCTACTGGAAAACGCGGGCTGGCAGCCGGTGGCGGCGCCCGATGTACCCGAGGCCCAACGTTTCGTACCGCGGTGATTCCTTAAGCAATCTCAAGACGATTGGGCGCGACGCCCTTCGCGGTTTCCGACTAGAGTTTCCCCCATGAGCACATCTTCCGCCCATCCCATGTCGCCCGACCCCGACGTTAGCATCAGCTACCGGGAGTTGATGGATGTCGGGCCCGGCACCGAAACACGCCTGCGCCAGGCCATCGACCACATCCTCGCCCATCCGGGCAGCCTGGTCCGGGCCCAACTGGCCTACCGCATGCAAGTCGCCCACGGGGTGGATCAGGCCCGCGCCCTCGCCGTGGCCACGGCCATCGAATATTTCCATACCGCCTCCCTGGTGTTCGACGACATGCCGGCCATGGACAACGCCACCGAGCGGCGGGGTTCGCCTTGCGCACACGTGGCGTTCGGCGAGGCCACGGCCACCCTGGCCGCGCTGGCCTTCATCAACCGCGGCTACGCCCTGCTCTGGCAGGCCATCGCCACCCTGCCGGAAACGGCCCGCCTGGAAGCCTCCCGCCTGGTCACCACCTGCCTGGGCGTACAGGGCATCCTGAACGGCCAGTCGCGCGACCTGCAATTCCATGCCAGTGCGCGCGGCGAGGCGGAGGTGCTGGAAGTGGCCAAAGGAAAAACCGTCACCCTGATCCGGCTGACCCTGCTGCTGCCCGCCCTGGTGGCGGGCGCCTCCGGGACCGACTTCGCCGCCCTGGAAAAACTGTCCACCCGCTGGGGCCTGGCCTATCAGATCATGGACGATTTCAAGGACGGCTTGATGACCCCGGAAGAGACGGGAAAAACCGCCGCCCGCGACGCCCAGCTGGATCACCCCAACCTGGCCGTGGCCATCGGCGGGGAAGCGGCGTGGCATCGCCTGTGCGGGTTGATGGACGAAGCCCGCCATCACGTGCGCACCCTGGTATCGGGTAATCCGGCATGGTCGGAATTAAATCGATTGCAAGCAGTGCTGGACCGCGAGCAGGCGCACATTCAGAATCGGCTGCTGGCGGTAGCCTGAGCCCGCGCCCGGCCGCCGCGATGTCATGCAAGCCCACGTTTCCACGCCCGCATTGCAGCTCACGGTGGCCCGGCACAGTCTGGCCTGGTTGCTCGTGGGCAGTCTGGTGGGACTCGGCATGTCCCTCCTTTTACTGCGCCCGGAGTGGGGCGTCCTGCTGGGTCCGCTGACCTACGGCCGCTGGGCCACCGTCCACCTCAACGTGCAGCTCTACGGCTGGTGCAGCGTGCCCCTGCTGGGCCTGCTCTTCCGCTGGTATCTGCCCGCGCACGACGAGCGGGGCGGCCCTCTGGCCGTTCAAACCTGGTCGGGCGCGCTGCTGTTCTCGGTGGTGGCCTGGCTGGCCGGCGAAGTATCCGGCAAGCCGTTTATGGAATGGCGCGGACTGACGCGCTGGATCATGCCCGCCGCCATGGTGGTGCTGGCGGGGGTGTTAATCGCCGGTTATGCGCGCCGCATGCGCACCGATGCGGTTCTGCTGCGCGGGCTGAAGTTCATTTCGTTGCTGATGCTCGCCGCGGTTCCCTTCGTCATGGCGTGGGCCGCCGATCCCGGGCTTTATCCGGTCATCAATCCGGACAGCGGCGGGGCCACCGGGGGCAGCCTGCTCGGCAGCACCCTGGGCATTGTGATCCTGTTCCTAATTTTTCCGTGGATGGTGAACCTGCCCGTACGACGGCGCAGTGCGTGGCTGGCCGGCGCGTGGGTGCTGCTGGCCGCCCACTATGGCTGGTTCTTTGCCCTCGATCACGGCCATCGCTCGCATCACGAGCAAAGCCAGATCGTGGCCCTGTTCAGCCTGGTCCTGTGGTGGCCGGTGCTGGTGGTGTATCTGCGCCACTTCACCTGGCCCGCGGGCAGCCAGCGCTGGCTGTTCGCGTTTGCGGGCTGGGGCGCCCTGCTGTTGATCACCGCGCTCTACACCTTCCTGCCCGGCATTCTGGACCGCTGGAAATTCACTAATGCCCTGGTGGCCCACACCCACATCGCCATGGCCGGCATGTTGACCTGCTACCTCGTCCTCCTGCTTGTGGTTCTGGATCAAAGCGGTCGCCACCGCGACGTGCTGACCAATGCGGTTTCGTTCGGTCTCTGGCACGGCGGTACCTACGGTATGTGCGGGGTCCTGCTGTGGCTGGGCCTGCTGGAGGCAGACCAACCGGGGCTGGTTTTTTCGTCCGCGCCCGCCGCCCAGATCGCCTATTTGGCCCGCACCCTGTTTGGCGCGGGCATGACGTGGGCCGCCTACCGCTGGTGGTCGGGCCTGCGCACCCCTGGAGATCAGACATGAAAAATATGAAACGCTGGGTGTATGGCCTGATGCTGCTGGCCGGACTGATGGACGCCACCACGGGGGCCCTGCTGCTGGCCGCGCCCATGTGGACCCTGGACCTGATGGGCATCTCCGTCCTTCCGCTGGAACCGTTGTATCAACGCTGGATCGGCGCCTTCGTGTGCAGCGTGGGCTGTTCCTACCTGTTTCCCTTCCTGCTCCCCGCCGGCCCGGTCCGCGACCAGCGCAGCATCGGCATCCTGACCATGGCCACCATCGTGCGCATTTTCATCGCCGCCTTCTCCGGGGTGGCCATCGCCACCGGCGCGCTCGAACCGGCCTGGCTCTCGGTGACCTTCACCGACGCCACCCTGGCCATCCTGCAAATCGTCGTGTTGCGAAAGAAGATCCTGGACCCCGGGCATGCCGCCTAAGCGCACCAACCTCCACGCCGCGGTCGCCATCGTGGCGACCTACGTCTACTTCCTGCTCTTCGCACAGTACGGATTCATCCGGCTCATCGGCGAACGAGGCGGCGACGCCCTCGCGGTGGACCGGGCCATGGCGGGCATGGGCGTGTCCGGCCTGGCCGCCAGCTTCCTCGCCGCCTTCCTGCTCACCCGCATCGCGGCCCGCCGCCTGCTGCAAAACGCCTTCCTCGGCTGCGGCTTCGCCGCCGTACTCTCGCTCTGCCCGCATCCCGCGGTAAATCTCGCCGCCGCCATCCTGGTCGGCGCCAGCACCGGCGTGCTGACCGTCACCCTGGCCGCCCACCTGCGCCGCCTCATCACCGGCCCCCGCTTCGGCACCTGGGCCGGCGCGGCCACCGGCCTCGCCTATTTCATCTGCAATATCCCGCCCCTGTTCGATGGACGCCCGCTGTTCCAGGTCGTGTTCTCCGCCGCCGTCTGCGCCGTCGGTTTCCTGGCCATCACTGCCCTCCCGCGCGAAGCGTTGCGACACGAACCGGACCCGGCCTGCCCGGCCCTCGGCCCCTCCGATTTTCGTTCCTGGGGTTTTGTCAGCCTCGTGCTGGCCCTGCTGGCCCTGGTCTGGATCGACTCCACCGCCTTCGCCACCATCCAGCACACCGCGGAACTAAAAGGCCGCACCTGGGGCGGCCCGTCGCAACAGTGGTTGATGGGCGGCGTTCATCTGGTCGCCGCCGTGGCCGCAGGCGCGCTCATTGATACGGGCTGGTTCCGCGGCCTGCTGCTGGGCACGTTCCTCCTGTTCGCCCTGGCTTTCCGCATGCTCGGCGTGTGGGGGCTGGACGCCACCCTGGCCGGGCCGCTCTACGCCATCGGCATCTCCACCTATTCCGTGGCCCTGATTCTGGTGCCCTCGGCCCGGGCCGATCAGGCCGCACTGATCCCCGCCCGCTGGCGCGCCGCCCTGCTCTATGGCGTGGCGGGCTGGCTGGGTTCCGCACTCGGCGTGGGCATGGCCCAGCACCTGCACCACCTGCCTCCCGCCCTGATCGTAACCGGCGGGCTCGTCATCCTGGCCGGCCTCGCCCTGGCGCGCCATCAACAGGGACACCCGCTCCGGGCCAATGGCGTGACCGCACTCGCGCTGCTGGGCCTGCTGGTGTACGCCCGGCCGGAAGAACCCGATCCCGCCTTGGACGCGGTGGCCCGCGGGCGCGAGGTGTATCGCCGCGAAGCCTGCATCACCTGCCACTCGCAGTACATTCGCCCGCGCACCCGCGACGTAGAAATGTGGGGACCCTTCCGCGCACCCGATTTCCACGAAGGACCGCCCTTCATCGGCAACCGCCGCCAGGGCCCCGATCTCATGAACGTCGGCTTGCGCCGCAGCGCGGAGTGGCAGCGGCGGCACCTGGAACATCCGCGGGCCCTTTCGCCCGATTCCCGCATGCCGTCCTACGCCCATCTGTTCGCGGAGGGCTCCACCCGCGGCGATGACCTGGTGGCCTACCTGGGCAGTCTGGGCCGCGGCTATGAAGCGGAACGCCTGACCCAGATTCGCGCCTGGACCCCGCCCGCACTCGAGCACCCCGCCGATGCCGCCCGGGGCGCGCGCGTCTTCCAGGTCCACTGCACCCCCTGCCACGGGCCGGAAGGACGGGGCGATGGACCGGAGGCCGCCCTTTTTGCGCGGCCCGCCCTCAACCTGCGCAAAGGCATGTTCTGGTACACCGGCCAGGGCCTGACGGCGGAACACCTGCACACCGAACTTTCGCGCATCGTGCGCTTTGGCGTGTATGGTACGTCCATGGCAGGACACGAAACCTTTACCGACCGGCAGGTGGCCGATGTGGCCGCCTATGTACAGCAGCTCACCGCGCAGGATAAACTGTAGTATGCTGCGCGGCATGGTCCTCCTGGGCATAGCCCTGCTGGTATGGCTGGTTTATTTGCTGGGCTGGTTCACCCCGCCCCGTCGCTGGGAAATGGCCACCGGATGGGACCGTATCCCGCCCGCGCAACGCGCCCCGTTCTTCACCGATTTCGCCGCGGAGGAGGGCTTCGCCCTGGATTGGCTCGGTCACTCCGGCTTCGTGCTGCGCTGGGCTGGGCAAACCATCCTGCTCGACCCCAACACCAGCACCCGCTGCACGGTGTCCCGGCGCGTCCTGGAACTTCCGGAGGACATCGCCCGTGTGGTTGCGGTGGACGCCGTGCTGATCAGCCACGCGCATTACGATCACCTGAATGTGGATACCCTGAAACGCGTGCCCACCATCGGCTTCACCGCCATCCCGTCCGGTGCAGAAGTTTATCTGGCCGAGTCCGCCACCCACACCCATCCCCGCCCGGTAGTCGCCCACGAAAAAATCACCCTCGGCCCGCTGGAAATTTTCCCCGTACCCGCCGCCCACAACGGGAATCGATTCCATCCGCTGAAAAGCAAAATCCCCGCCGTGGGCTACATCATCCGCTCTCCCACCCGCACCCTGTATTACGCGGGCGATACGTCGTTCGCCCTGGACTTCGCGAGCATCCGCGACCGCTACCATCCCGACCTCGCCATACTGCCCATCGGCGCCTACTCGCCCCGCCTCCCGCTGAAATTTCATCACCTCAACCCCGAGGAGGCCGTGCAGGCCGCGCACATTCTCGGGGTAAAAACCACCGTCCCCTGCCACTTCGGCACCTTCACCCTCTCCTTCGACCGCCCGTCCGCCGCCCTGCCCCGCTTCGCCGCCGCCGCCCAGGCGGCTGGCCTCAACTGGGTCATGCCCGCCTTGGCGAAATCCGGAACTACACGCCCCCCCAAAGCCGCGATTCGATTGCCAATTTCCAATTGCCAATCGCCAATTCGGCAAACAATCGGAAATTGGAAATTGGAAATTGGAAATCGCTCCATCGCCTCAACTTCACCATGACCCATCTCTTCCACCTCCTCGCCTCCTTCTCCGTCCGCCGTCCCCGCACGGTGCTGGCTCTGCTGCTGCTCGCCCTTGGCTTGTCCGGCATCGCGCTGATTCACCTGCCCATCCACACCTCCAACCTGGATCTGATCGATCAGGAACTGCCGGAGGTGAAACGCTTCCTGGATTTCGCCCACGAATTCGGCACGCCCAACGTACTGGTGGTGACGTTTGAGGGTTCTAATGAAGCCGCCCTGCAAACCGCCGTGGACGAACTGGGCCCGCAGTTCCGCGCCCTGCCCGGGGTGCGCACGGTCATCGACCGCGTACCCTACGATCCCGCGGTATTGCGCGACGTGGGCGCCGACCCGTATCTCGCCTCGGAAAAGCGCGACCTCTTTATGATCTTCGTGCAACCGTCCGACCCGCACTCGCGGGCCGACACCATCGCGCCTCTCATCGAAGGCGTGCGCGGGGTGCTGTCCACCGCCCACCTGCAAGAACGCGGCGTAAAGCCGGGCATGACCGGCGTGCCGGTCTACGCCATCGATGATCGCGACGTCATCCAGCGCGACATGAGCAAGCTGTCCTTTCTCTCCTTCGGCCTCATTGCCGTCCTGTTCGTGGCCGCCTTCCGCTCCCTGCGCCGCCCGCTGCTGGCCATGATCGCGCTGTTCGCGGGCGTGCTGCTGACCGCCGGCCTCATTCGCTTGTTCCCCGGACACCTCACCCTGCTCTCCGCCTTCTTCGCCTCCACCCTGTTCGGCCTCGGCATCGACTACGCCATCCACATCATCAACCGGGTGGAGGAATTCATTGCCACCGGCACGCCCGAGCGCGACGCCATCCCGCAGGCCGTGGCCGCCCAGGCCAACGAACTGGCCACCGCCGCCATCACCACCGCCTTCGGTTTCTACGCCATGGCCTTTTCCGGTTTTCGTGGCTTCGAAGAACTGGGCCTCATCGCCGGTTCAGGCGTTTTGATCTGTCTACTGGTCATGATCACCGCCCTGCCCGCCTTGCTGATCCTGATCCCCGGACGCTGGCGGGGGACGCGTCCCTTCACCGAACGCAAACTGGGCCGTCTGCTGCACGTGTTGCAGCATCCATGGCTGGCCGGGTTGCTCATCCTGCTCATCCTGGGCGGACTGGCCTTGGGCGGGCCGGGTTTCGACAACGACTACCTCAATCTGGAACCGCACGATTCCGAAGCGGTGCGCCTGGAGCGCGCCATCGCCACCCACACCGATTTCTCCACCCAGTTCGCGGTCTTCGTCACCGACTCACGGGCCCGCGCGGAGCAGATCGCCAACCGCGCCCTGGACGACGCTACGGTGGGCGAAGTGCGCTCCATCCTGGACCTCGAGATGCTACAGGATGCGGCCCCCGACCACGCCCCATTCCCGGACTATTTCAAGGCCGGATTCGTCAGCAGCAACGGGAACTATGCCGTCTATGCCTATCCGCGCGGCAATGTGTGGGACCCGGCCGGACAAAAGACCTTCGTGGAGGCCATGCGCAAAATTGATCCCGCGGTCACCGGCATGCCGTTTCTGGGCTCCTTCATGGTGGCTCGCTCGCAGCGCGCGTTGTACGTAACCGCAGGGCTGTGCAGCCTATTGCTGCTGATCACGGTGGCGGTGGACCTGCGCCGCCCCCGGCTCATCGCGCTGGCCGTGACCCCGGTGATCCTCACCGTACTGGCCTTGCGCGGTCTGATGACGGCCCTGCACGTGCCGCTCAATCCGCTCAACGTAATGGCCCTGCCCATCGTGATCGGCATCGCGGTGGACAACGGAGTCTATCTGGTACACCGGTTTATGGCAGAAAAGGGCGACCTCTTCCGCACCCTGGCCGGTACGGGACGCAGCGTGCTCATGACCTCCTCCACCACCATGGCCGGTTTCGGGGCGCTGATGCTGACCAGCCACCGCGGCCTGGCCTCCTTCGCCATCGCCCTGACCCTGGGCGTGGGCGCGGCGCTGATCATCGCCCTTTTCGTGCTGCCGCAGTTGCTGCGGTTCGGGCGACGCTGGATGGCCTGATCAGCGTTTGAACCAATCCCACGCCTGGTCGCCCAGGGTGTAGACCAGCCAGCCCAGCAGGGCAAAATAGGCCACGGTCATCCCCAGCATGACCAGGGCCAGCAGAACCATCAGGCCGTCCTCTTCCAATTCGCCCAGACAGACCAGCAACACCGCCAGCGCCGGCAGCGTGTTGCTGAACGGAACACCGGCCAGCGGCACGGCCAGCAATAATCCGCTGCCGGCAATGATAAACCCGGCCAGCCGCCGCGCGCGCCGTCCGTGCACCAGGCTGGACAGGCGGGGTCGGGTCATGCGGCGACCCACCTGCAAGGCCTTCTCGGCGGTGGTGATCAGGATGCGCCAGAATTTTCCGTGCAGGTTCAGGTGGTTGATGCGCTCCGGCAGCCAGGGGATCTCGCGTCCCTGAATCATTTGCCCGCCCAGGGCCATCATGGAGGCCCCGGCCGCGGTGGAAATCGGGCCCAGCGACAACGGTTGAAGAAACGGCAGGGTGTGAATAAACAGGATGAACCCGAAGGAGGAATCGCCCAACCGCTCAAACAGCCGCGCCAGTTTCAGGTGGCCTTCACCCGCCTCGATGGCACACGCGTGCAACGAGGCCAGCAATTCTTCCACCCGGAGTGTCGCAGCAACTTCATTCGTACGATTCATAGACGCGTAACATCCCGCACCACGTCCGCCCCGTCAAATCGCCCCGCATTGCGAGCGGACCACAAATCCTCTATGCTGCGAACGTATGACCTCGTCACCCGACCACGCCGTTCTGCTCATCGCCTGCCCCGATCGTCAGGGCATTGTAGCCGCGGTGACCCGCTTCATCGCCGAACATCGCGGCAACATTGTGGACCTCGAGCAGCACGTGGATACGGAATCCGCCACCTTCCTTATGCGGGTGGAATGGGCGCGGGCCGGGTTTACCCTGGAACCCACGCAGTTCGGACACGCCTTCGCCGGAGTGGCGTCGACCTTCGCCATGATCTGGGATCTGCGCCTCACCGCCCGGCGTGCCCGCCTCGCCTTGTGGGTCACCCGCGAACCGCACTGCCTGTACGATCTACTGGCCCGCTACCGGTCCCACGAGCTGAACGCGGACATCCCGCTGGTGGTGAGCAACCACGACACCCTGCGTCCGCTGGCCGAGCAATTCGGATTGCCCTTCCAGGTGATCCCCGTCACCCCGGACACCAAAGCCGAAGCGGAAGGGCGCGCCCTGGCCCTGATGCGCGAACACCGCATCGATACCCTGGTGCTGGCCCGCTACATGCAGATCATCGGACCCGGCCTGATTCAGGCCTATCCGCACCGCATCATCAATATTCACCACTCCTTCCTGCCCGCCTTCCCCGGGGCGCGCCCCTACCACAGCGCCTACGAACGCGGGGTGAAAATCATCGGGGCCACCAGTCACTACGTGACGGAGGAACTGGACCGCGGGCCGATCATCGAGCAGGACGTGGTCCACGTTTCCCACAAGGACGGGGTGGCGGACTTGATCCGCAAGGGACGCGATCTAGAAAAGGTGGTGCTGGCGCGCGCGGTCACCGCCCACCTGGAACACCGGGTACTCGTGGTGGGCAACCGCACCGTGGTCTTTTCCTGATCCAGCTCAACCGGGATTTTCACCACGAAGGCCCGGAGGACAAGGCGGGGGCCAAACGAACAAGGTGTGTAAGGTATCAACGATTCTGCCGATTAGCATGAACTAACGCGGTATGCCACCGGGGCATATGAGCGGATAACGGGAGAAACGAGATGCGCAAACTAAAGCGGATGACAACTATTGCCGTGGCGATGACCGCCCTCAATCTAACTGCGGCTCACGCCGAGGAGGCGGCCCCTCTGTTTCCTCTTCCCTTTACCCCGGACTTCACCCGCGGCTCTGGCTGGGGAATTGCGCTGGGCTTGGGAGTTGAATACGAAACCGCCTACGCTGGTTCGGACGAATATGGGTTTGAACTGGACCCGGCCGGTGCCATCCAATGGAGAAAGGGAAACCACCTTTTCTCCTGGGAAGGACTGGAACTGTCGTGGACGACTCGCCAGAAGGACCGGTGGTACATCCAGGTCGATTTGGGTTTGGATGGTGAACGTGAGGAAGATGATTCGGATGACGGCAGGCTGGACGGCCTGGAGGAGAGGGATGATGAGTTTGCGGGTACGGGTGAGGTGAGGTATTCCTTTGATGGGGAGTGGCGGAATTATGTCGGCACCCGGATTTCTGTGGGGGACAGCGATTTCGGCACCAAGGGGTTTATCTTTGCCGGGCATCGGTTTGGTGCCCGCCAAGATGGCGGTGGAACAGAGTGTTTTCTCTATGCCACATTTGCTGACCGTAACAACCTGAACAGTCAGTTTGGTGTCAGCCCATCAGAGGCAACCACGTCCGGACTCGCGGCGACGGATTTGGATGACGGATACCGCTCTTCCGGCCTTCGCGTCGTCGATCGACGCTTCGCCAGCGAACATATTCAAATCATATCCGGCGTGGAATTTGAGTACTACAGCAACGAGGTGCAAGATAGTCCCCTTGCTCGTGAAGACTTTGCGTTGGAAGTAGAACTGTCCATGGTCTACCAGTTCTGAGCCTCATCACCCAACCATCGCCTCCAGCATACTCCGTGGTGCCTGCCGTATTCTGCCTACACCAGCCACAGCACCAGGGCGGCCACGACCAGGCGATACCAGCCGAACACGGCCAGGGTGTGGTGGGCCACAAACTGGATCAAGAACCGGATGGCCAGCCAGGCCGACACAAACGCCACCACGAAGCCGATGCCGAACAGGGGCAGGGTCTGCGCATCCAGCAGGTGGAAATTGTGGGCCAGGTCATAGATACAAGCCGCAGCCAGCAGCGGGACGGCGGCGAAAAAGGAATACTCCGTGGCCGCCTTGCGGGTGAGGCCCAGCCAGAGGCCGCCCAGAATGGTGCAGGTGGAGCGCGACATGCCGGGCCACAGGGCCAGACATTGAAACAACCCGATGCCCAGGGCCATCTTCCAGGTCATGCGGTCCAACTCGCGCGGTGCGGCATGGCCCCGTAAACGCTCGGCCACCAGAATCCACAGGCCGCCCGCAGCCAGCCCGAGGGCCACCGTGTGGGAGTTAAACAAATGCTCCTTGATAAAACGGTGCCCCAGCAGGCCGCCCACCAATCCGGGCAGGGTGGTCAGCAACAACAACACAATGCCATTGGCTCCGCGCAAACCTTTGTCAGACGGCGCCACCAGCAGATTGAGGAAGGTGGTGCGATAGGCCATCAGTACGGCCAGGATGGCCCCCGACTGAATGAACACCTCGAAGGTCTTGGCCACTTCGCCCTCGAAGCCCAGCCATTCCCCGGCCAGAATCAGATGACCGGTGGACGAAACGGGCAGAAATTCGGTGAGGCCTTCCACCAGACCCATGATGACCGCGGTTATGGAGGGGGGGAGCATCATGGGCATCTCGGTAAATAGAAGCGTACTGGTAGCACGGCCAACTTGTCGGGAAAAGTACTTCTGACGGCTATTTGCGGCGCGGCCAGCTAAGGCGGCTCAAGGGGAAGGATTCTTCGAGCACGGGTTTCCCGCTCACCCCGTGAATGGAAAGGGTTACCCTGGGGTCGGGCCGCGTCCAATCCACCTGCACCAGGCCGAAGTTGTTCGGGGTATACATCGAGCCCACCCGCCAGCGATTCGGCTCGCTCTCGATCGGGTAGCTCATGACCAGCCCGCTGGAGGTCAGGTCGTACAGCGGATAGCCACCCGGCCCGTTCTTCATGCACGACAGCTCTGCCACATGCCGGTCTCCGCTCAGGATAAGCACGCCCTCAGCCCCTGTGCTGCGGATCAGGTTGAAAAGTTTGGTGCGTTCGTGGGGCAGCGTCATCCAGCGTTCCCAGCCATGGTCCTGAGCCAGCACCTGGATGCTGGAAATGAGCAGGCGCAGTTCGGCCGGACGGCTGAGCTGATCGCTCAACCACGCCCATTGCGCGGGGCCCAGCATGGTGACCGAGCGATCGGTGTTCGCAATGTATTTGCCCGCGTCCGGGCCCTTGTCGGGATTGCGCAACAGCGGGCCGCGGAAATAGCGGGTGTCCATCAGGATGATCTGCACCCGCCGCCCGGGCGGGCCAAACACCTCGGCGTGATACACCCCCTCCCGGCGCCGGCGCGCCGAGTTTTCCGGCACCCCGAAGAAATCGAGAAACAACTTCTGAGAGCTGACCTTTTCCCGAAACTCCGCCCCCGAATCGTTGAGCCCGTAATCATGGTCATCCCAGGTGGCCAGAATCGGACAGGTCCGTTGGAGCGCCCGGTAGCCCGGCAGCGCCGCCAGTTGCTGATATTTCTGCCACTTCAGCGTGGCGTCGTAGGTGTCGGCATAGATGTTGTCGCCCAGAAAGAGAAAGAGATCGGGACGAGACTCCACCAAGGGCTTCCAGATGGCCTGGGCCGAATCCCGGGTCATACCCTGGTGCGCGCACGATCCAAAGGCGATGCGCGACAACGGGGCCGGTCCGGCCAAGGCCGTCGCCACCATCAACCACAAAACCACGTATCCGACCGTCAGGCACTTTAACATAAACTTAACAGTATGCCGAAGCGTCCGCCCGAGGGCAAAAGCAATCACTCCCTGGGAGCCCGCTTGACTTCGAGGCCGACTCAGGCACCTTGTCGCGCTATGGACTGGATGGCGATAGGATGGATGATCGCGGGGCTGGTGGTGCTGACCATCGGAGGGGAATTGCTCATTCGCGGGGCCTCCCGGCTGGCCGCCTTCCTCGGCCTCTCCCCGCTGGCCATTGGCCTTACCGTGGTGGCCTACGGCACCAGCGCGCCGGAAATGGCGGTCAGCGTTCAGGCCGGTCTGGGCGGCAACCCCAACATTGCGGTGGCCAATGTGGTGGGCAGCAACATCTTCAACATCCTGTTTATCCTGGGCCTGTGCGGCCTCATCCTTCCTCTCTCGGTCAGCCGCCAGCTGGTGCGTCGCGATGTGCCGGTCATGATCATCGCCTCCCTGGTCACCTTCGCCATGGCTTGGAATGGCACCATCTCGCGCGGAGAAGCCTTTGTGCTGCTGGCCGGCCTGGTGGCCTATACGATCATGACCCTGCGCACCAGTCGACGCGACCAGGAGGCAGTGATCACCGAGTACGCCGACGATTACGGGCAGGCCCCGGGTCCCCGCGCCAAGGCCCTGCGCATGCTGGGCTGCCTAGCCCTGCTGGTGATCGGCCTGGTCCTGCTGGTGGTGGGTTCGCGCTGGTTCGTGGGCGGGGCGGTGAAGATCGCGCAATGGCTCGGGGTGTCCGACGTGATCATCGGCCTCACCCTGGTCGCAGCCGGCACCTCCCTGCCCGAGGTGGCCGCCTCCATCATCGCGGCCCTGCGCAACGAGCGGGATATCGCGGTGGGCAATGCCGTGGGCAGCAACATCTGCAACCTGCTGGCCATTCTGGGCGTGGCGGGCGCGGTCACCCCGGGCGGCCTGGCCGTGGCCCCCGAAATGCTGCGCGTGGACCTGCCGTTTATGATCGCGGTGGCCGTCATTTGCTGGCCCATTTTCTATAACGGTTATAACATCACCCGGCGCGACGGCCTCCTGCTCTTCGCCGGCTATGTGGTCTACACCCTGTATTTGATCCTGCACGCCAGTCAATCCGGCTGGCTGGCCGCAGTGGGCAAACTGGCCCTGCTGGGCGGCATCCTGGTGGCCGGCTTTCTGGTCACCCTGGCCGCCCGCTGCTGGCACCGCCAGCGCCGCCAGGGGTGAGCGCACTCCGCGCTTGGTTTTTTTGCGCTGACACGCCACCCTTTACCGTATGAAGAACCTCCTGGTCACCGGCGGCTGCGGCTTCATCGGCTGCAATTTCATACGCTACCTGTTCGAAGAAGCCGGCTTCGCGGGACGCGTCATCAACGTGGACAAACTCACCTACGCCGGCAACCCGGAGAGCCTGGCCGATGTGGCCGCGCGCGTCGGCGACCGCTATGTGTTCGTGCTGGCTGACATCTGCGACCGGGCCGCCCTGGCCCGCGTCCTGGATGACCACCAGGTGGATGCCATCGCCCACTTCGCCGCCGAGTCCCACGTGGACCGCTCCATTGTGCGCCCCGATGACTTCATCCAGACCAACATCATCGGCACCTACACCCTGCTGCAACTGGCCCGCGAACGCATGCCCGCCATCCAGCGTTTCCACCACGTCAGCACGGACGAGGTCTTCGGCACCCTGGGCGACACCGGCCTCTTCACCGAGGAAACCGCCTACGCCCCCAACAGCCCCTACTCCGCCTCCAAGGCTGCCTCCGACCACCTGGTGCGCGCCTACCACGAGACCTACGGCCTGCCCGTGACCATGAGCAACTGCTCCAACAATTATGGCCCCTTCCACTTCCCGGAAAAGCTGATCCCGCTCATGATCCTCAACGCCCTGGAGGGCAAGGCCCTGCCCGTCTACGGCGACGGCAAGAACGTGCGCGACTGGCTGTATGTGCGCGATCACGCGACGGCCATCTGGCGCATCATGAACCGGGGCGTCACCGGCCAGACCTACAACGTGGGCGGCCGCAACGAAATGCAGAACATCACCGTGGTGCACGCGGTGTGCGATCTGCTCGACGAAATGGTCGGGCCGCTGGCCGGCCGCACCTCCCGCCGCGAGCTGATCACCTACGTAAAAGACCGCCCCGGCCACGACCGCCGCTACGCCATTGATTGCACCAAAATCGAGCGTGCGTTGGGCTGGACCCCCGAGGAATCCTTCGAGACCGGCATCCGCAAGACCATCCGCTGGTACCTCGATCATCAAGACTGGGTGAGCCACGTACGCTCCGGCGACTATCAGAAATGGATCCAGCAGCATTACGGTTGAACGGCCTCCGGAAAGGAACGACATGAAGGGCATCATTCTCGCGGGTGGTTCAGGAACGCGCCTCTATCCCATTACACGCGTGGTCAGCAAACAACTGCTGCCGGTCTACGACAAACCCATGATCTACTACCCGCTGTCCGTGCTCATGCTGGCCGGCATCCGGGACATCCTGATCATCTCCACCCCCTCCGACCTGCCCCGCTTCCGCGAGTTATTCGGGGACGGCTCCCAGTTCGGCCTGCGCTTGAGCTATGCCGAACAACCCCGCCCGGAGGGGCTGGCCCAGGCCTTTATCATTGGCGCCGACTTTATCGGCGGTGACTCGGTGTGCCTCATCCTGGGCGACAATATTTTCTTCGGCCACGACCTGACCCGCACCCTGCAAGTGGCGGGCGGGCTGGACCGGGGCGGGCTGGTTTTCGGCTACCGGGTCAAGGATCCGGAGCGCTACGGCGTGGTGAGTTTCGATGCCACGGGCAAGGTATTGGACATCGAGGAAAAACCCAGTCAGCCCAAATCGCGTTATGCCGTGCCCGGCCTCTACTTCTACGACAACTCCGTGGTGGAGGTGGCGGCCAACCTGAAGCCCTCGCCGCGCGGGGAACTGGAAATCACCGACGTCAACCGCATCTTCCTGAACCGGGGCGCCTTGCGCGTCGAACTGCTCAGCCGCGGCATCGCCTGGCTCGACACCGGCACCCATGAGTCGCTGCTGCAGGCGGGCAACTTCGTGCAGACCATTGAAGAGCGCCAGGGCCTCAAGCTGGCCTGCCTGGAAGAAATCGCCTACAGTCAGGGCTGGATTGATGCCGCCCAGGTGCGGGCCCTGGCCGCGCCGCTGGCCAAAAACGAATACGGTCAATACCTGCTGCGGATGCTGGAAGAATAGCGGTCGTTTCTGGTTTCGATCCACCCCCGACCCCTGAAACCTGATATGAAATTCACGCCCCTCGAAATACCTGACGTCATCCTGGTCGAGCCCGATGTATTTGGCGACGCGCGCGGCTACTTCCAGGAAACCTATCACGCCGGCAAGTACGCGGCGGCCGGCATCCCCGGACCCTTCCTGCAGGACAATTTTTCCTTTTCCCGGCGCGGCGTTCTGCGCGGAATGCATTTTCAATTGCGCCAGCCCCAGGGCAAATTGGTCATGGTGGCGCGCGGCGAAGTGTTTGATGTGGCGGTGGACGTGCGTCGATCCTCCCCCACCTTTGGACGCTGGGTGGGCCGCACCCTCAACGATCAGAATCATCACCAGATGTGGATCCCGCCCGGCTTCGCCCATGGTTTCTGCGTGCTCAGCGAAGTGGTGGAGTTCCTCTACAAGTGTACCCAGTTGTACGACCCTGCGGACGACCGGGGTATTGCCTGGAACGATCCCGCCCTGGGCATTCGCTGGCCGCTGGCCGACCCCGCGCTTTCCGCCAAGGATCTCAAACAGCCGTTGCTGGCCGATGTCCCCCCGGAAGGCCTGTACCCCTGACCGGATCGCCGGCGCGGACTCCGCCACGCCCTTAACTTGACAACCGCGTCGCCCCGCGTAGGATTCCCCCTCAGCTTTCCTGAGGGCAATTAGCTCAGTTGGTTAGAGCGCGTGCCTCACATGCACGAGGTCACTGGTTCGAGCCCAGTATTGCCCACCATATTAAACCCCGCACCCGCAAGGGCTTGCGGGGTTTGTTGTTTCATAAACACAATGCCCTCCCGCCAAGGTGGCGATTGAGGTGTTGATTGATGCATCGGGTCTGCATCGGGTCGTCCCAAAGAAGAATTCTCAAAAACTTCGCACCCGACTCCCGCCATCACAAGCAGACACCCCCGGGATCATAGAAGCAGAAGAGAGCGCCAAAACGGAGTGTTCTAAACCGTGAACTGGTTGGTGTGGCGTCGGGGAATGGTCGAAGGCACAAGGTCGCCAAGGCGGTCAGGCTGAAATTCTAACCCTCATAGGTTTCGGTATACCGGCAATTCGGATACCCTGAGCATCCCCAGAACTTGTTCCCGGCATTGCTTCCCCGGCGAGCTTCTCGAACCGCAAGAGTCTTCCCGCACTTGGGACAGACCTTGGAATCAACCTCGAATTTATACTCACTTCGAATGATTGGCTTGGCCTGAACACCGCCAATCATCTCAACGAGTTGCTGTCCTTCAATCAAATCGATGGGCTTGCCTGATGCAAAGGTCCTTGCCTCTTCCGTGAACAAACCCGACGTGACTATGATGACCCCGTCCGCCTTTTCGTGGGTCATGACGCCATACATTTCCCGCACGATGTTGACGCCGACCTTTATGGACTTCCACTGCTTGCATTGAACCAAGTAGCTATTCCCGTTTCGTTCAAGTCGAAGATCGATTCCCCCGTCCGCTCCCCCGGAGGTGTTTTCTGCCACCCGATAGCCTTTTCGCCGGTAAGCTTCCGCAAGCAATTCCTCAAATTGCTTCCACGACAGGGAGCGAATCGATTCGATGCTGTTTTGTTTGTCCAATTGCTGACTTTTACGAAAAGAATTGAAGGCAGATCTTGCGGCGGGAATCAGGAAGAGAACGGAAAACCAAGCTAACTGAGGCAGATTCTCGCCCAAGCCTTTGAGGATGGGGTTCCCAGCCATTAGGGCAGGCAGAACGAATTTTAGCCCGATGAAGACGACACCGGCAAATACGACGCTGACCCACCAAGGCACGTATGCCAAATCATTCAGAAGACCTTTGTCTCGTCTTGCCATGTCAGCCTCCAAGATTGCCCAGCAAACCGGGCGTTTAAATGCCGCAGGATAAAGATGATGTCTGTGCGATGCAAGTCGGTGCGGACAATTGCCTTATGGGCCGCCGGGCTGATCAACGGAATCCATCAAGCTATAACTCGTATTCCGTCCCCCGCCCTTGTCCTGAACCAGAACACCCCGCTCCATCAAGACTCCAATATCCCGCAGGGCGGTATCGGCAGAGCAGTCGGCAAGTTTGGCATATTTCGAGGTGGAGAGTTTTCCCTCAAATCCGTCCAGCAGTAGGTTGATCACCTTCCGCTGCCGGTCGTTTATAGGGGCCTGACTATTTATGTGCTCCCAGATTTTTGCCTTACGCAGAACGCCTGTCAGACCCTCTTCCGCCCCGACAACAGCACGACCGAGACAGCTTAAAAACCATTCCAGCCACGAGGTGATGTCGGTGTCACCTTTTTGGCTCTGTTCCAAGTTCAGGTAATACTGTTTCTTCTCGGCTTCGATCTGCGCGGACATACTGTAGAACCGATCCTTCGTGCCTTCCGCTCTTGCCAGTACCAAGTCGGCTATCGCCCGACTTATGCGTCCATTGCCGTCCTCAAAGGGATGGATGGTCACACATCTGAAATGGGCGAGCCCCGCCTTGAGAACGGGGTCTGTCCCTTGATCCGAGTTGAACCAATCCAGCATGGCGGCTATCTCGCCGGGAATCCGATGGGCGGTGGGGGCTTCAAAATGGACACGCTCCCTGCCCTCTGGACCGGACACAACCTGCATCGGATCGGCTTCAGGTTTACGCCATGCCCCAACGGTTATTTTTCGCATACCGCTGCGTCCGGTCGGAAACAAGGATGAGTGCCAGCCGAACAATCGTTCTTCCGTCAATGGTTCGGCATAGTTCTGGGTGGCGTCCAGCATCATCTCCACCACGCCCTCGACATCCCGGCTGACCTTCGTTTTGCCGCCGAAATCAAGACCCAGCCGCCGGGCAATCGAGGAGCGAACCTGAGCGGCATCCAGCACCTCGCCCTCGATGGCACTCGATTTGACCACATCCGACGTTAAGGTCTTCAGACTGGCTTCGGCACGAAGCTGAAACCCAAGCCGCTCCATTCGTCCCAGCAAGCGTCCCTGCCGATGACGAACATCCGCCAACAGTGGCAACAAGCGTGCGTTGTCCCACTTCAGATCTGTCCAATGGGGTAATTCATGAATGTAGCCCATCTTTTATTCTCCGCTTAACTTGCGGCGAATATGACAGGTATTCACCGCAATGCAACATTCTCCGCAAACAATGCGGTGATTACAGCGGTTATTCTCTGCAGCCCGCATGGACGATTATGGCTCTTTTAAATTTTGGTAAGCCATTGCATCAGAAGCGATAACCGGGATGGTTTATTCTGGGCCGACATGGGGATCACCTTGTGCGTTGCCATGGATGATGGCCCTTACCCAACAAAGGATCAATTCCTGACTGCACGACCTGGCCGGGGCCGGCTTTTCGCCCCGGCCCGCGCCTCGTTTTCCTTCACCCGGAATTTCACGATCCGAGCGATCAGACGCAAGGGCAGCGGTTGGTCCAGCGGGAACTTCACCGTACCACGCGACGTCTCGTAGGGCGCGAGTTCCTTGGCAAAGGACCCGATCCCAGAGGAGGCGGGATAAAAGCCCAGGTGTGTTTTCCAGGCCGCGAAGTGGACCAGGTTGCCGTGATGCTGGAAGGTCGGAATCTGATAGCGGATGGTGGCCTGGGCCTTCGGCGCCGCCGCTTGAATGGTGGCGCGCAGGAGGTTGAGTTTATCGCGCGCGGCGGGGGGCTGTCGCCGGATGTACGCATCCATGTCCCCGCTCGCCGCCCCGGCCTTCATGTGCGCAGGTTTTCTCAATGTTTGCGCACCATGCGCAGCATTTTGGCGTTGAGGATCAGGAAGCGGATGAACTGATAAAACCACTGGGTCCGCATGCGCTGCACAAAGGGCGTGGGCACCGGCGGGTAGTAATTCTGTTCAAACGGGTTTCGCTTCTCCATGGTTTTACTCCGGGATCACCATCCAGAACGGCCGCGCCTTGGCTTTGTAGATGAAGCCGAAATGCAGCAGGTGCTTGATCCAATGACCGGCCAGCCCGATCTCCCCCGTGGTGTAGCGCAGACACCGCCCGGTCTGGGGATAGGTTTTGAAGTCGGGGATGATGGGATACATGGTCATGGAAACCGCGGTGCCATCCCGCCAGCCCGCCCCGGCCGACGCAATACACGCCGCGCCCATGCGGGCCAGCGAGGCGGTACGGCGCGGTTCGGTGGCCCGCCCGCTCATCATATCGGCGATGTTCAGCGCAATCTGCCGGGCCATGACCCCGCTGGGCATGCCGGTGCGCGGCGGGGTGGGAAAGATGGGCGTCCCGTTCACGCTTTTCATCGGCTTGGAAATGGCGTGGGGCGGGGCAAAGGCGATGCCGGCGGCAAAAATGTTGGGATACAGCGGACTTTGGTAGGTGCGGGGCCAATCCTCCGGGGTCCACTCCGCATAAGGCTTGTCCTTGTAATCGCCATCCACCTTCATAAATCCATTGCCGGCAAACACCGCGCCCGTGATGTCCTCGCCCTTCCCGTTCACGGCCTTCAACCCCACACCGCTGAACGGCGGCAGCAGCATGGCAAAATCAAACGTCTCCTCATGAACGGTGCCGTCGAGCCGCTCGTACAACACGCGGTCCGGCAGCACTTCGCGCACCGCGGCCTGGGTGATCCAGCGGATGTCGCGCTCGGTCAGCAGCGATTCGGCAAAGATGCGGCTGTGCGTGACGTAACCGCCGCGCTTGATGTGCAGCCCGCCCACCCCGAAGTCGCCCACCTCTTGCTCGTTGCTGATCCACACCAGCTCGGCCCGGTCGCGCACCTTCTGCCGGCGCAGGTAGTGCTCCACGTTGAGCAGATATTCAAAGGCCGCCCCCTGGCAGGTGCAGGTGCCGTGCCCGGTGCCGATGAGAATTTTCTGCCGCGCCCCCGCCCGCATGCGCTCCACACACGCACCCAGCTTCACAAACGCCTCCGCGGCATGCCCGTGGGTGCACACGGAAACGGAATGCCCCTCGGGACCCAGCCCCGGCGTGGCCCCGAAATTCAACCGCGGCCCGGTGGCGTTGATGAGGTAGTCGTAGGTGAGGCGCGCTTTTTCGCCGCGGCGCGCGGGGTCGGTATATTCGATCTCAACCTGCGGGGCGGTCTCCTCGGGCGTGCCCTCCGGATACAAGGCCACCGCGCGCGCCTGGTGGAAGGGTATGCCCAGCCGCCGGTACACCGGGGCCAGTTCGAAGGTGACGTCCTCCACGGTCATGAACCCGACCCCGACCCAGATGTTGGAGGGGATCCAGTTCCACAGCCGGTTGGGGGAAACCACGACAATCTCGTGGCGCTGGCCCAGTTTGCGCCGGGCATGCATCGCCGCCGTGTGGCCGGCAATGCCCGCACCTAGAATAAGCAGGCGAGCCATAGGGCCACTGTAGCAGACCCCGCACAGGTGAGGGAGGATTGTTTTGGGGGAAGGGGCGGCGCATTTTTTCCAATCCCTGGAATTTCCAATGGTTGGACGTCTGGAAATGCTCTTTTTCCAATGGTTGGAACTTTTCGGGCGTGGTATAGGGGCCGGCCATGCAACGACGATTCCCAGGGCGACTACCCCGCGGCGCACAGCGCCGGCTGAGCCCCGCGCAAATGGTGGTGGTGGGCCTGCTGGTGCTGGGCTGGCAGGGCTGGGAAGCCTGGCAGCGCGCCCATACCCCGCGCTCCGAAGGCTTGGTCGCGCTGCAGGCCGCTTACGATAATGAACAGTCCGGGATCATGGTGGAGGCCACCGGCCGCATCAAAAAAGTCCTGCCCGATGACCACGAAGGGGATCGTCACCAGAAATTCATCCTCGATATCGACCGCCGCCACACCGTGCTGGTGTCCCACAACATCGACCTGGCCCCGCGCGCGCCCGTGCAGGAGGGCGACCTGGTCACGGTGTACGGGCAGTACGAATGGAGCGAGCCGGGCGGCGTGTTGCACTGGACCCACCGCGATCCACGCGACCGCCGCGAGGGCGGCTGGATCAGGCACGCGGGACAGGTTTACGAGTAGCGGACGGACGGACGTGCGGACTTCTCTGCGTCCTCTGCGCCTCCGAGCTGAATCGTGAGGTTAAATCCGGCGGGCGCGGGGCCGGTCGGCCAGAATGCGCTCGGCCAGTTCAAGGCCGCTGAGGAAGGCGCTTTCGGCGCGCGATCCGTGGCACCAATCGCCACAGGCGGCCAGGCCCTGTTCGCCGTCCCACAGGAAGCCATCGGTCAGGGGATTCTCGGGGGCGGCGAAGCGCCAGCGATGGGCACGCGCAAAGACGGGCTTCACCCGCTTGCACCTGATGGACTGGAAAAAAGCCTCCATCAGCGGTTCCACCACCTGCTCGGGGCTGAGCTCCAGATGCTCGCGTGACCACGCGGGCGACGCGTGCAACACCCACGATTCCGGACCCGGCCGGCCCGGCTTGCTGCCGTTGTTGCACACCCACACCAGCGGCGAGTGGCGCACGAAAGCGGCGTCAAAAGGCAATTCCAGATCATAGTCGAAAGCCAGCATCACGGCCCAGCAGGGTTGCATGCGCACACCGGCCGCCCGGGCTTGCAACGTGCTGGATTGGGCCAGCAGGGGTACCGCCTGATCGGGCGGCGTGGCCACGATTACGATTTCGTATTCCTCGTCCGCCATCGGCTGATCGGATACCAGCGCCCATCCTGAAGCGGACGGGCGCACAGCCCGGATGAGCACCCCGAGTTCCATGTCCAGTCCGTCGGCCAGCCGCTTGGCGATCGCGCTCATGCCGGGCACGCCCACCCAGCGCGGGGTGTCATCCACCAGCGGGGTAATCACGCCCTCCTGGCCGTTGGCCAGCCGCATCTTCCACGGGCTCACCGCGCCCGCCTCGGCCCACAGTTCCATGTAGCGTTGGAATCGTTCGTCGCGCACGGTGAGATACTGGCAGCCGTGGTCGAAGGAGTAGTCCCCCTCGCGCCGCGTGGTGGTGCGTCCGCCCGGCCCGCGCCCCTTGTCAAACAGGGTCACCGGATAGCCGCGTTCGTTCAGCAGGCGGGCCGCGGTCAGGCCGGCCAGACCCGCGCCCACCACGGCCACGGACGGGCGGACTTCGATCATGGTCGTCTCGCCAAATCGTTGCATGCGTTGTTGTAAATCGAGGTTCATACCCGCACCACCGTTGCTACATCGCGGCGGAAACTAATCATATTACAACAATTATCCAAGCATTTGCTTGTGTTTTCCCTTTTCTCCCGCCCCGGGCGTGGGCATGGTGGGGGCCTATGAACACGTCTCCCTCCTCCGTGGCCGTCTTTGGCCTGGGCATCATCGGGTCCACCTGGGCCCGCCATCTGGAACAGGACGGCATGCTCGCCGCGGCCTGGAACCGCACCCCGCAGCCCGATTTTCCGCGCTGGGTGAACCAGTCCGCGGAGGCGGCCCAGCGCGCCGATGTGCTCCTGCTGGTGGTGGCGGATCCGCCCGCCGTGGAAGGCGTGCTGCACAGTCTGGAAGGCGTACTGGAGGCGCGCCACCTGGTGATCCAGTCCAGCACCATCGACCCCGAAAGCAGCCGCGCCTTCGAGACCCTGATCACGCGGCGCGGGGCCGCTTATGTGGAGGCGCCATTCACCGGCAGCAAACCGGCGGCCGAACAACGGCAGACCATCTTTTATCTGGGCGGCGCGACGGCGGCGGTGGAGCGGGCACGGCCGGTACTGGAACATTTGTCCCGGCAGCAGTTTGTCATCGGTACGGGCGCCCAGGCCGCCACCTTGAAGCTGGCCTGCAACCTGCAGATCGTGACCCAACTGGAAGCCCTGTGCGAGGCCCTGGCCTGGAGCCGGCAGGCTGGCATTCCCGACGACACGTTCTTCGGAGCCCTGCGCACCAATGCCGCGTGGTCGGGCGTGGCCAACCTGAAGGAACCCAAATTGCGCACGGGTGATTTCACCCCCCAGTTTTCCATCAAGCACATGCTGAAGGATCTGCGCCTGGCTCTGGGCGACCGGCCCGGCCTGCTGCCCGTGGTGGAAACGGTGGCCGAGCGCTTGCAGGCCGTACAGGACCGGGGCGGGGGGGACGACGACATGAGCGCGCTCTACCGCCTGCTGGAATTTGAGCCGTAATCCATCGATAGTTGAATGCGGAGGTTGGAACCGCAGATGAACGCCGATGCACGCTGATGGAAGAGCGTTGTGCAGTGAAGAAAACGAAAAGCAGGATTCCATTCCCTAAAAATCAGATTGCATCTGCGTGCATCTGCGTGCATCTGCGTCCATCTGCGGTTATAAAATCCGGTTTTAAATATTGAGCGGTTTTTTAGTCTGGCCTTTTTGCGCCGGTCGGAAATTCTAGCCCACATGCACGAACCCCTGATTCTTCGTGGTGGACACCTGCTCGATCCGGTCACTGGCCGAGACGAGGTGGCGGATATCGTGGTGGCCGACGGCGTCATCGCAGAGCGAGCCCCCACGGGCGCACGCATCCTCGAGATAGCCGGTTGCCTAGTGGTGCCCGGACTGATCGATTTGCACGTACACTTGCGGGAGCCGGGCGGGGAGGAAAACGAAACCATTGCCAGCGGTTCCCGGGCCGCGGCGCGCGGGGGCTTCACCACCGTGGTGGCCATGCCCAATACCAAGCCCTCCCACGACACCGCGGAAACGGTGGCCTTCGTGAAGCGGCGCGGCGAGGAGGCGGGGCTGACCCGCGTCCTGCCCTCGGGCGCCATCACCCTGGAACGCAAGGGCAAGGTACTGACCGATATGGCGGCGCTGAAGGCGGCGGGCGCGGTGGCGTTCACCGACGACGGCTCCACCGTGCAGGACGACGCAGTCATGGAGGCGGCCCTGCGCGAGGCGGCGCGGTTGGGCCTGCCCCTGATGGATCATGCCCAGGACAACCTGGTGGAGCGGCAGGGCGGCGTAATGCACGAGGGCGCCATGTCGCGTAAATTCGGCTACCCCGGCATCCCCTCCTCCGCCGAGGAACGGATCATCCGGCGCGACATCGAACTGGCGGCGAAGACGGGAGCCCGGCTGCACATCCAGCACGTCACCGCGGCCGAAGGTGCGGCCGCCATCCGGGAAGCGCGATCCCGCGGGCTGCCGGTGACCGGCGAACTGACCCCGCATCACCTGGCCCTGTGCGACGAGGATATTGATCCCGCCAACGCCGACTTCAAAATGAACCCGCCCCTGCGCAGCCGCGACGACCGGACCGCGCTGATCAAGGCGTGCCTGGACGGCACCCTGTCCTGTTTCGCCACCGACCACGCCCCGCACAGCGCCGACAAGAAAGCGCGCGGTTTCCTCAAGGGCCCTTTCGGCCTGGTCGGACTGGAAACGGCGATCGGCCTCACGTGGAGCGAACTGGTGGAAAAGGGCCTGCTGACCCCGCGGGACTGGCTGGTCCGCTGGACGGTGGAGCCGGCGCGTATTCTGGGCCTCCCCGCCCCCACGCTGCAGGCAGGGGCCCCCGCCGACCTCGCCGTACTCGACATCACTCGGCCGTGGACGGTGGATCGGGCCGCCCTGGTGTCCAGGTCCAAAAACACCCCCTTCCATGGCCGCGTTTTGCGCGGACGGGCGGTGGTTACGGTCTGCGCGGGTCGGCTGACCTGGGAGGACGGGGCGCGCCGTTGACAGGCGCGGGGGCGGCGTGCCAGACTTCACCCATCTACCGGAAGGAATGCGTCATGGCTGTTCTGATTGGAATGTCAGGGGATGTGAAGGGCAAGAACTTCCCCTTGGATGGCGAGGACCTGACCATCGGGCGCAACGCCGACAACAAAGTCTCCATCAATAACGCCAGCGTATCCGGTCACCATGCGGTGATCGCCCGCGACGGCGACAACTATATGTTGCGCGACCTGGGCTCCACCAACGGCACGCGCGTGAACTCGCACGAAACCAAGGAGCACGTGCTGAAGCCCAAGGACCTGATCCAGTTCGGCTCGGTGGAGTTCCTGTTTAATTCCGAAACCATTTCCATGGATGACGCGCAGTCCGCGGTCTTCACCAAGACGGAAGAAATGGTGGCCGACAGCTCCACTGCCCGCCCGGAATCGTTCAATAGCATTTCCCCCTTCGGGGCGCGCCGCCGCGAGAATCAGGCCATGTGGGGCACCATCCTGATCGCTCTCGGCGTGGTGGCCGTGCTGGTGGTCATCTATCTGTTCTTCAAACTGATCACGGTTTGAGCCACGCGCCATGTCCGCCACGCGCCGCGGTTTTACCCTGGTTGAGCTGCTGGTGGCCCTGGTCATCGCCGTCCTTATCGCGGTGGCCATCGTGGCGCTCTACGGAACGGCCACCCGCACCGTAACCGATCAACAGGCGCGGGCTCGCGGACCCCACGCGGCGGCCCAAGCCTTGGATCGTATGGCGGAGGATCTGGCCCGCGCCTTTTTCCCCGCCACCTCCACCAACGACAGCTTGATCCTGGTCAACGGCGGCACCAATCAGGCCCCCGGCGTTACGGCGGAGTTGAGCTTCTGCACCCTGGACCCCGCGCAGGGCGAGGAGCCGGAGTGGGCGGGCGGGCGGCGGGTGACCTATCGCCTGGCCGCGGAGGGCGGCGCATTGCTGCGGGAAGATCAGCCGTTGACCGGCCCCGGTTCGGTGGAAGGCCGGTCCACCAATGTGCTGCTCACGTCGGTGCAGACGTTCCAGGTTGAACTGTATGACGGAACGACGTGGCAGGCGGTGTGGGCCGGCACCCCGGGCAGTGGGCCGCGGCCTCGCTTGGCGCGTATTACCTTGGGCGCTCCGGCCTGGCCGAACCAGTCGGCCGAAGTACTGATTCCGTCCGGCTACAGCGTGACCAGCCGCCTGATTCGCAGCAGCAGCAGCGCGGACGCGCCCTGATGGGGGCCGGCGAAATTTCGGAGGGGAGATTTCGGACTTCGTGCTTCTGCTGGCTTACCTCGCCAAGGCGCAAAGCCGCAAAGTGAGGACGCTGGAATTCTCCAAAGAACTTGGCGTCCTTGGCGACTTTGCGAGGAAAACAAGAAAAGCGCACAACCCAACTCAACCACTCTTCCCCTACGCCCCGACGCCTCGGCGCGAGATACATCCGAATAGAGACTTTGTTAATGGGCCCTATCGGCTGACCACATCCTGCAGCACGCGTTCCAACTGGTCGGTGCAGTGGTCCCAGGCGAAGCGTTCGGAAACCAGCTGTTGCGCCTGGCGGGCCATGCGGGTGCGCAGATCCTCGTCCTGGAGCAGCAGGCTGATGTAGCTGGCCATCATGGGCGGCTGGTCGGCGATAAGGCAGGTGTCGCCGGGCTGGATGGGAATGCCCTCTGCCCCCAGGCTGGTGGTGACCACGGGCACGCCCGCCGCCATGGCCTCCAGCACCTTGACCCGCATGCCCGAGCCCAGCCGCACCGGACAGACATAGACCTGGGCGCGATGCAGGTAGGGCCGCAAATCGGCCACCTCGCCGGTGACCACGATGGAGGGATCGCGGCGGGCCAGGTCGCGCAGTACGGGGGTCACCCCGGGCCCCACCACCATGAAGCGCACCCCGGGATGCTGGGCCCGTACCAGGGGCCAGATGCGGGTGGCGAACCACAGGACAGCATCGCGATTGGCCTCCACTTCGTAGTGTCCGCTGAACAGCACAATGGGGTCGCGCACCGTGTCCGGCTGAGGGGCAAAGAAATCGGTATCCACGCCCGCGGGCACGATGGACAAGCGCAGTCCGGAGCCGTGGCGCAGCAGGCCCATTCGCTCCTGCGCGGTCAGCACCAGGACCCGATCCATACTGCGGTACATCTCCATTTCATAGGTGCCGAGGCCGCGCCACAAGCTGAGGGCGGATAGGATGCCACGCGGGCGGTACTTCATCAGGTCCGCCACCTGCTGGTAACTGGCGGCCACGCTGAAGTGGCAGGAAATGACTTTGCGCACCGCGGGCAGATAGGGGTTGTGAAACAGGTACTGGCCCATGGCGGAAAATTCCGCCACCACCACTTCATAGCCCGATTGCTGGACCACATCCCCCACCCGGCGCATGAAATCGTTCGAGCGCAGGGCATGAAAATAGGTGGGGATGGAGGAGCCAAACATACGGGCCACCCGGTGCACCACCGGCAATGGGTGGGGCGGCGGGAGCAGGTCGAGATCACTCAGCAGGGGCTTCAGCTCGCCTGCGAACGGGCGCTCGTCGTCATCCCCGAACGCCACCAGGCCCACCTGGTGCCCGCGCGCGGCCAGGCGGCGGATGCGCTGGTACACGATGACGTGGCCGCCGGTGACCGCGTGATGCGGAATGCGGCGGGATAGGAAGAGGATTTTCATGGCGGGCCGCTAGGTTAGCTCGCGAAACAGGTCGGTGAGTTCCTGGCGGGAAACCGTCTCCAAGGTTTTGCCGCGCTGCCGCATCTTTTCGTTCACCTTGATGCAGGTCTCCTGCATTTTATCGTGCGTGGTCTCGGAGCCGCCGAGCAGCGAAAAATTATCGCCCCGGGTGATGCGGGTATGCCCATCCCCGTTATCGAGCCCGAGCCCGACCAAATGGTTTTTAGGTTTGGATGACCGTGGCATGACGCGCTCAAACTGCTCCGGCAATAATCCGAAATCCCAAATCCCGTCCTCAGCCCTTCACGGCGCCCTCGGTCATGCCCTTGATGAACAGGCGCTGGGCGAACACGAACAGGATGATGATGGGGATGGAGGCGATGGCGTAGCCGGCCATGAGGGGGCCCCACAGCTTGATGTATTCACCGGCCATGCGCAGCAACTGCACCATGACGGGCAGGCGGGCGTGGTCGCGCATGATGATGAGGGGCAGGATGAAGTCGTTCCAGGCCCCGATAAAGTGCATGACCCCGATGGTGCCCAGGATGGGGCCGGACAGGGGCAGCACCACGTGACGGATCTGCTGGAAGTGGTTGGCCCCGTCTATTTCCGCCGCCTCGAACAGGTCCTGCGGGATGTCGGAAATAAAATTGCGCAGCATGAAGATGCCGAAGATCTGCCCACCCGAAACGCCCACGATGATGAGCGCGCTCAGGGTGTTCAACAAATTCATGTCGCGCAGCAGGATGAACAGCGGGACCAGATTGGCGATGGCCGGCATCATCATGAGCAGCAGGATGGCGTTCCAGATGAAGTTGGACAGCGGCACGCGCAGGCGGGCGAAGAAGTAGGCGCCGCACAGGGCGAAGAACAACGTCAACAGGGTGGAACTGGTGGAGATGAACAGGCTGTTGGCCACGGTGGGGGTCACCGCATCCCACGCGGTGCGCCAGTTTTCCAGGTGCATGGGCTGGGTCAGGGTGGCGGGGGCCAGGTAGAACTGCTGGTTGTCCTTCACGCTCACCACGATCATGAGGTAGAGGGGCAGGAAGGCGAAGGCCAGCACGAACCAGATGAAGGCATGCTTGAGGGCGCGCAGGCTCAGGCTGCCCACCAGGCGCCCGCCGCGATACAACGGATTGGCTTCGAGCACCATGGCCCGGTCCTCCGGCCGCACCCAGTTTTCATCGCGCGGGCGTTCCGGCAGGAGTCGGCCCAATGCGGTAAAAATGGCCGGGAACGGGATGGACCCCACGGCGAAAATCAGGCCCAGCCCGACCAGATTGGTGGTGCCCTGGCGATACGACCAGTACAGGATGCCCAGGCCGAGGCCGCCCGTGGCCAGGCGCACCAGCGATTTCTGATGCGGGCTCAGGGTGGTCCAGCCCACCAGCAGGCTGCTCAACTTCTGCAGGCTCAACACCACGATGGTCAGGATGATGCCGATGGCGCAGGCCGCGCCCATTTCCTGGGTCAGGAAGGCTTTGCGCAGCATGAACAGCGCGGGCACCGTGGCCTTGCCGCCGGGACCGCCTTCCAGCCCGGCCAGGGCCAGAATCATGCCCGCGTCCTTGATGGTGTCGATGATGACAAACACCAGCAGCAGGTAGATGGAACCCATGATCAGCGGCAGCTCAATCTTGGTGAACTTGCTGAACCAGTTGATGCCGTCAATTTCGCCCGCCTCGTACACGTCCTTGCTGATGCCCTGCAGCTTGGCCAGATGGGTCAGCACGGCGAAGGAGCCCACCCATGGGAAGCCCCACACGATGCAGGCGGTCACGATCAACCGCGGATCGCCCAGCCAGGCCGGCATCTGGCCTTCCACGAAAATACCGCCCCAGTGCAACGCCTGATCCAAATGAACCAGCAGACCGAACAATCCGGAGTTGATGATGAACTGGTTCAGGTAGCCGGCCGTGGCCTCGAAAAAGAAGGAGCGCCAGATCAGCACTACGATCAACCCGGGGATGACCATGGGCACCACGAACAGGGTGCGGTAGAAGAAGTTCATGCGCTCGCTCTTGCAGCGATGAATACACACGGCCACGAACAGGGCCGGAATCATCTTCACCACGTTCCAGCCGCCCAGGATGAAGGCCAGCCGGAAGGAGTTCCAGAATTCGGGATTCTTCAGCAGGTCGATATAGTTGAGGAAGCCCACCGGTTCCGCGATGTCGGACCCGTTCCAGCGGTAGAAGCTGTGGAAGATGCCGCTGGCCGCCGGGTAGTACTGAAACAACCCGATCATGATCAGGGTGGGAATGATAAAGAGATAGATCTCCCAGTGGTGCTTGACCTGATCCCATCTGATTTTTTTCGGAGTCATGGCAGAATTTGGGATTTGGGATTTGGGATTTCGGATTTCACAACTCGGCCACCGCTTCGATTTCCACCCGCACATCCTTGGGCAGGCGGGCCACCTCGACCGTGCTGCGCGCGGGGGCCAGCGCTTTGTCGGCAAAGAAAGTACCGTACACTTCGTTCATGGCCGCGAACTCGCCCATATCCTTGAGAAACACCGTGGTCTTCACCACCCGGTCCAATCCCGAGCCGGCCGCTTCCAGGATGGCCTTCACATTCTTCAACACCATCTCCGTTTGGGCCTTGATGTCGCCCGTCACCACCAGGCCGGAGACGGGATCGATGGGAATCTGGCCCGAGGTGTAGACCAAGCGCCCGGTCACCACGGCCTGGTTGTAGGGGCCGATGGGCGCGGCGGCGAGCGGCGTGAGGATGATGCGTTTCACTTTGCGGTAACCTTTGCCTTGAGCTTGGCCAGCACGGCCGGACTGTATTCGTAGGGACCCACGGCGTCCTTTTCGATGCCCTTCTCCATCAGATGCAACTGGCGGCTGCGGTCAATTTCCGCCCACACCTGGCGGTTGGCGGTCAGTGCGCGATAGCGCACCCATTCCGTGTTCGCATCCGCCCCTTCCCCGAATAGAGCGCGGGCCCGGATGCCGGCCAGGAACAATTCGTTGCGTTGCATGCCGCGGCGCCAGTCGCGGCTCTGCTCCTTGTAGTCCATCATCCCGCGCTCCAGATAGAACGGGGTGTAAGTCTTGGCAAATTCCTCGTAGGAAATCTGGTTCACCTGGAACAGGGCCTGCAACTGACCCCAGCGCACCACCGTCTCGCCGCCCAGGGTGAAGTTCATGGCCCCGTAGATGCCCACCATGTTGGGCTCAAAGGCGCGCAGCAGCGGATCGGTTTCCGTGCCCTGAATGGCGGGAATCCAGCCGATGATGCGATTCAACTGCTCGTTGCCCATTTTGGAGGCCAGGAAAAGCAGGAAGTCGAGGGCAACCTCGGGATGCGCACTGGTGCGGGTCACCCCGAACTGGAAGCCGCTCCCCACCTGCTCGCGCGGGCGGGCCGGGGCCACCGGGCCGTAGTAGGGATCGGTGGGCAATGGGAAGGGATAGCGCATGACGCCCACTTCAAACTGACCCTTGGCCTGCTCCTGCAAACTGCGGGCGTCCCAGGTACCGGTGGACATAAACACCGCTTTCTGCTGGGCAAACAGGAATACCGCCTCGTCGCGGGTGAGGCCGGTGTAGCCGGACTGGAAATTCTTGCTCATCTCCTCGATCATCTTGAAGCGGGCGCGGTAGGCCGGGAAATCGAAGTCCAGACGCCCGGTGCGGAAGGCCACGAACTGTTCGTCGTTGCCCACACTGCCATCGCGGTTGAAGTCGGCCTTGGTGGTGGCCATATAGGTCAGCGATTCCCACATCAGGCCGCCCATCATGCCGAAGTGGTAGCCGGAACCGGCCACCGGAATGTAGAACTTGCCCAGCTCATTGGTCTGGCTGCGGATGGTCTCGCACACCTTCATAAAGGCGCGGTACTCATCGGGCGGCTCCTCCAGCCCGGTCAGTTTGCGCAACAGGTCGCGGTTGTAGAACACGCGGGAGCCGAACTGGGAGAGCGGAATGCTCATGTATTCCTGCATCTCGTCCACGTAGGCCGTCTTCATGCCGTCCTTGTACGTCTTGCGCAGCGGGACGCCGGTGTGCTCGGTGTCCGTATTGTGCGGATTCGGACGCTCGACGTATTTGCCCAGCGGCACGAAGAAGCGCTGATAGTAGGACAGCCAGATGTTGCCGGGCAGCATGCTGCCCACCTGCAGAATGTCGGGCGCGGTGCCGCCCATGAGCTGGGTGCTGACCCACTGCCCGTAGGTGCCTTCGGGAATGGCGTCCTGCACGATGTAGACGTTGGGATTGATCTTCTCGCGGTATTCCTTCGCCATGGCGTCAATGGCCTGGCGCACACTGGATTCCAACTGCCAGTGACCGAGGCGCAGCACAATGGCGCCCTGCGGCACATGAGCGGCCCGGTAGTTGACAATGGCCGCGGCCGACCACAGGAAGGTGGAAGCCACCACGATCAGCGGGAAATAGCTGCGAATGAAGCGGAAGAGCGCGGTCATGGCGTATAGGCCCTCCCCTCGCGCAACGCCTGCTCCACGGCATCCATGCGGGCCAACGCCTGCTGGGACGGGAAGGTGCGGATGTCCACCGGGTATTCCTGGATCAACTTCCGATAGTACTGCCGGGCCAGATCAAAATCGCCCACCTCAAACTCGGCGATGGTGGCGATGTTCCAGTAGGCCCAGGCGAACTCGTTGAAGGGGTTGGCCGGATCAATTTCGACGTTTTCAAACGCCTTGATCTCCGACTCCAGTCGCAACTGGGGCTGCTTCAGCGTGGTGTAGCTCACGGCCAGCAGGGAATAAGCGGGGCCCAGAAATTCCTTGGTGCCGGAGGCGATGAAGGCGGTCAGGTTGGACACCGCCTGCCGGGTCAGCGCTTCATCCAGGGTGGCGATCATGGTGGCGTTCAGGTAGATGGTGGCCTCCTTGGCGGCCAGGTGGCCGGGATGCCGGGCGATGATGTCGCGATAGCCCTGGCGCACCACGTCGTAATTGGGATCTTTGCCCACCGGCACCACATGCTGCAACCGGACCAGGGCCAGTTCGCACCACGGGGCCAGATCGTGTGCAGGCGCCTCGCTGATGATCTGCCCGTAATAGGCGCGCGCCTTGTCCAGATCCTCTCCCGGGCGGCGCAAATTCCATACGTTGGCCAGACCGAAAGTGGCCCGCAGGTAGTCTTCGCTGCCTTTGGGCGCGGCCGCCAGGATGGCGGTGAAGTCCTTGTCGGCCAGGTCGTATTCGGCCAGGCGGAAATTCTGCCAGGCCCGGTCCAGCGTGGGACCACCATCCATCGCCGTCTTCTGGGGACGGGCACAGCCCATCGCCACGGCCAAAGCCAGGCCGCTCACCAGCAGTAAACTGTGCACCCACTTCATAAACATACGCAACCCATGCGAAGGTCCGCCTGTCATAGCAGACCACGTAAAGCTGACCAAGATTTTACTTTGCCAAACCCACCCCGGTGGTCCCCGCCCACGGAGGGGTGGGTCTATTCCCTCACAAACCAAGTTTATTCAGCAAATCTCCCGCCGTGACCGCGACGGTCATCGCGTTGAGTTGCTCCCGACGCAGGAATCCGGATCCCACCACGTGTTCCATGAACTGCAACAGGTGATCATAAAAACCGTGCGCGTTCAGCAAGCCCACCGGTTTGACGTGGAGGTTCAGCTGGCGCCAGGTGAAAATCTCGAACAACTCCTCCAGGGTTCCGATGCCGCCCGGCAGGGCCACAAAGGCATCGGCCAGCTCCGCCATGGTGCGCTTGCGCTCGTGCATATCCTCCACCTCGATGAGACGGGTCAGTCCGCCATGGCCCACCTCACGGGCCAGCATGTGACGAGGCATGACCCCGATCACCTCCGCCCCCGCCGCCAAGGCCGCATCGGCCAGTCGCCCCATGAGCCCGGTGTTGCCGCCCCCATAGACCAGACCCAGCCCGCGCTGGCCCAGAAGACGCCCGAAGGCGGACGCGGTCTCGGCCAGGTCCGGATCACGGCCCAGCGCCGACCCGCAGTAAACGCAGATTCTTTTCATGGCTTCACCCTACCAAGCCCGCCCCCTTTTCGCTACACTGGCTCCGCATGATCCCGGACACCTCCATCGTCCTGCTACCCGCCCCGCGCCACCTGGAACCGGAACAGGGCACCCACACCCTCAAACACCACCGCGAGCCCTGTATCTGCGACGCCTCCACGGTGGCGGGCGCGGCGACCCAACTCATCCGCGCCGACCTGCGCCACCTGCTCCGGCTCGACGCCCGCATTCGAAGCTCTAATTTCGACAAGGCCGCCACCTCCCCCATCCTGCTCGACCTCGACCCCGCCCGCCCGCCCCAGGGCTACGTCCTGCACATCACGCCCCGCCAGGTGAAGCTGACCTTCGCCGACCCCGCAGGCGCGTGGTACGGCGCCCTCACCCTGCGCCAGCTGGCCCGGCAATTCCGCGAAGCCCTGCCCGCCTGCCGCATCGAGGACCATCCCGACTTTCCCTCGCGTGGGGTCATGCTGGACGTCAGCCGCGACAAGGTGCCCACCCAGGAAACCCTGTTCCGCCTGGTGGAGGAGCTGGCCGAACTCAAGTACAACCGCCTCGAGCTCTACACCGAACACACGTTCGCCTACCGCCATCACCGCGAAGTGTGGGCCGAGGCCAGCCCCCTGACCGGGGAGGACATCCGCGCACTGGACGCTTTCTGCGCCGCCCGCTTCATCGAGCTGGTGCCCAACCAGAATTCCTTCGGCCATATGCATCGCTGGCTCAAGCATCCCCGCTACGCCCCGCTGGCCGAGGCCCCCGACGGCTTCCTGACCCCGTGGGGCGAGCGCCGCGAGGGCCCGTTCAGCCTCAATCCGCTCGATCCGGGCAGCCTCGCCCTGGTCACGGAACTGTTCGACGAACTGCTGCCCCTCTTCACCAGCCGCAACGTCAATGTCGGCTGCGACGAAACCTTCGACCTCGGCCAGGGCCGCTCCAAGACTGAATGCGAGCGCGTAGGCAAGGGCCGGGTCTACCTCGATTATCTGCTCAAGCTTCATCAGATGATTCGCGGGCACGGCCGTACCATGCAGTTCTGGGGCGACATCATTTTGCATCACCCGGAACTGATCCCCGAACTCCCGCGCGTAGTGGTACCGCTGGTCTGGGGCTACGAAGCCGATCATCCCTTCGACGAGCAGTGCTCCAAGTTCGCGGCCACCGGACTCGCCTTCCAGGTCTGCCCCGGCACCTCCGCGTGGAACAGCCTGGTGGGCCGCACCGACACCGGCCTGGCCAACCTCAAACGGGCGGCCGAGGCCGGCCGAACCCACGGTGCGACGGGTTATCTGGTCACGGATTGGGGCGACAATGGACACTGGCAGCCGTATGCCGTGAGCCTGCTGCCATTCGCGGCGGGCGCGGGTTATGCGTGGTGCGGGACCGCGCAGGAGGCGGCTGACCTGCTCGCGCAGGCCGATGAACATGTGTTCCGCGACCCGCAGCACAAGACCGCGCGGGCGGCGCGTGAACTGGGCCAGGCGTACCGCCTGCTCGACCATCCCATCGCCAACGCCAGCGCGCTGTTCCGACTCCTGTCCCAGAAGAGCATCACCAACCTGCAGGACGCGATTCCTGCGGAGCGCATGCAGCGCACCCGCGCGCGCCTGGACGAAGAACTCGCTGAGGTAGCCCGCAGCGCCTCCACGCGCGAGGATGCGGCCCTGCTGCGCGAGGAGTGGTCGGTGGCGGGCAGCCTGGCCCGCTTCGCACTGGAGCGGGGCCTGAACACACCGGGACGCGGGGCCCGCCTGCAGGAGGTGCTGGTGCGCTATCGCCAGCAATGGCTGGCCCGCAACCGGCCGGGAGGCCTGGCCGACAGCCTCCGCGTGCTGGAGCGACGGGCGGCGGAATAATCCCGCTTCAGTAGCAGTGTTCCGGGCCGGGGAACTGTCCGCCCTCGACCTCCGCCTTGTAGCCCGCGATGGCCGTCCGCATGGCCGCGCGCACATCCACATAGGCCTTGGCGAATTTGGGCGGCTTCTCGGTCAATCCCAGCAGATCGTTGATGACCAATACCTGGCCATCGCAGTGCGGGCCCGCGCCGATGCCGATGGTGGGCATGGTGACGGCGGCGGTAATTTGCTTCGCCACCTCGGCCGGCATGCCTTCCAGCACCAGGGCAAACACGCCCGCCTCGTCCAGCGCGCGCGCATCCTCGATCAAACGGGCCGCATCCTCTGCCGTGCGACCCTGCACCCGGAACCCGCCCATGGCATGCACGCTCTGGGGCAGCAACCCAATGTGGCCCAACACGGGAATGCCGTTCTCCACCAGCGCCCCCACCACGGGCGCGCGGAAAGCGCCACCCTCGATTTTCACCGCGGCCGCGCCCGCTTCCTTCAGGCAGCGCCCCGCGCTTTCCAAGGCGCGCTCCAGCGAAACCTGGTAGGTCAGGAACGGCAGATCGGTGATCACCATGGCGGATTTCACCCCGCGCACCACGGCTGCGGTGTGATGCAGGATTTGTTCCAGGGTCACGGGCAGGGTGTTGGCGTAGCCCAGCGCGGTCATGCCCAACGAATCGCCCACCAGAATCATGGGCAGCCCGGCCTCATCCATCAGGCGGGCCGTGGTGGCATCGTACGCGGTCAGCATGGCCAGCCGCTGTTGGCCTTTGGCGGCGCGAATCCGGGGTGCGGTCCAAGGGGTGCTCATGGGGGATATCCTACCACAACGTGTGGTCACCAATCGCGGGAAAACAGCGTCAGCCCCTCCCCGGGGGGTAGGCCCGCCAGCACCGCTCGCACAGGTTGGTCCGCACCGGGCACCACGAAATCTGGGCGTACATCACACAACGGCTGGACCACAAAACGACGCTCGGCCCAGCGGGGATGCGGCAGGGAAAGCTGCGGCGAATCGCTCCGCAGGGCGCCCGCGTACAGGATGTCAATGTCCAGCGTGCGCGGCGCAAACCGATCCTCCCCGCGCACCCGCCCGGCCGCGTCCTCGATGCGGGCCAGCTCGCGATGCAGGTCCTGCACCGGGCGCTCCGTCACCACCATCAGCACGGTGTTGAGGTATTGCAAATGCGCGTACTCCGGCCGCACGCCCACCGGGGTGGTTTCGTAAATCGGGGCCTGGGCCACAACGCGCACGCCGTCCAAACGCGCGATGCGATCGCGAGCCGACCGCAGATGGACCAGCCGGTCACCAAGGTTGGATCCCAGGCTGAGGGCCAATTCCATGGCTTACAAACCCAGCACATCCCGCATGGTGTAGAGTCCGGGCGCGCGGCCCTTCAGCCAGGCCGCGGCGCGCAACGCCCCGATGGCAAAGGTGTCGCGGCTGGTGGCGCGATGGGAGATTTCCACCATCTCGCCCTCGGTGGCGAACATCACCGTGTGGTCGCCCACGATGTCGCCCCCGCGCACGGCATGAAATCCGATTTCGGTGGCGCTGCGGTCGGTCTTGACCAGCCCTTCCCGGCCGTGCACCGCCACCTCGTCCAGCTTCACCTCCAGCCCGCGGGCCACGGCCTGGCCGAGCCCGAGCGCGGTGCCGCTGGGGGAGTCCTTCTTCTTGCGGTGATGGCGCTCGATGATTTCCACGTCGTAGCCGCGATCCTTCAAAGCACGCCCGGCCTGCTCCAGCAGGACAAACAGCAGGTTCACGCCCAGACTCATATTGGGGGCCTGCACCACGGGAATCACCTGGGCCGCGGCCACGATGGCGGCCTGGCCTTCCGGCCCGATGCCGGTGGTACCGATGACCCAGCCCTTGCCCCACCCCGCGATGCGCGGCGCGTTGCCCGCCGTGCCCTGGTGTCCGCTAAAATCTATGAGGACATCGGCCAGCGGGGCCACCGCGGCCAGGTCGGAGGTCAGGTTGACCCCGGTGGAACCGCAGGGCTTGCCCAGGTCCGGGGCATCCCACAGATCCACCGCGCCCACCAGCTTCAGGCCGGGCACCGCGTTGCTTTCGATGCAGCGCACCAGGGTTTTGCCCATGCGCCCGCCGGCGCCGATTAAAGTGATGTTGGTCATACGTTGATTTCCAATTGCCAATTTCCAATTGCCAATTTTCCCGCCTAACCCCTGCGCGCTGACTTTCTGGAAGCCGCCATGATAGCCGTCAACTCACGCGCCTCGCGCGTCAGATCAGCAATCACAGTCTCATCGCCTAAACCGGCGTCGTCCAAGAGCTCCAACCAGTACTGGCATTCATCCGCCTCTTCCTCAACCACGCCGATTTTCGCAACAAACTCTGCCCGGGATCGGGCCTTGCATGCGGCGCGATAGTTCGCCCCGACCGAAGTAGCGGCCCGAAATAATTGATCCCCGAGTATACGCCCCTTACGATTGGATGGTAATCCATCCACCGCATCCATAACAGCGATAGCAAACGCTCGGGTACGCTTCTTTAAATCGTCAGGAGTCATTCACTCTTCCAATTGCCAATCGGCATTTGGAAATTGGCGATCAAATCAGCCCCGCGACTTTCAACGTTTCCGCCAGCTTCTTCTTCAGCGCCTCGCTCATTTCGCACATGGGCAGGCGGAACGATTCCTCGATCCGGCCCATCATGGCCAGGGCGGTCTTGACCGGGATCGGGTTCGTATCCAGGAACAGGTCGGTGAACAGCTGGTAATACTTCAGATGCAACGCGCGCGCCTCGGTCCAGCGTCCGGCCAGGGCGTGATGCACCAGGTCGGCCACCGGGCGAGGGGCCACGTTGGAGGCCACGCTGATCACGCCCACCGCACCGATGATCATCATGGGCAGGGTCAGGCCATCATCACCGGACAGGACTTCGAGCTGGCACCGGGTCAGGATCTGGCTCACCCGGTCCGCGCTGCCGCCCGCTTCCTTGATGGCCACCACCTTGGGGTGCCGGGACATCTCGACCACCACGTCCAGCGGGATTTCCTTCCCGCTGCGGCCGGGCACGTTGTAGAGCACCACGGGCAGACCGAGGTCGGCCACCGCGGAAAAATGCCGGACCAGGCCCAGGCTGTTGGGCTTGTTGTAGTACGGGGTGACCTGAAGCGTGCCGTCCGCCCCGGCGTCCTTGGCGTGGCGGGTCAGCTCCAGCGCTTCCGCCGTGGAGTTGGCCCCCGTGCCGGCGATGATCTTGACCCGGCGGCGCGCGGTTTCGATGGCCACCTCGATGACCTTCTCGTGTTCCTTGAAGTCCAGGGTGGGCGACTCGCCCGTGGTACCCACCGGCACCAAACCATCCACGCCACCTGCGATCTGGAACTCGATCAAGTCCCGAAACCGGGGATAGTCCACCTGGCCGTCGCGGGTGAACGGGGTGACAATTGCGGTATATGCGCCTTCAAACATGATGGTTCCTACTCCGGCTCAAACTTCCAACCCTTGGAAAACAGACCTTTTTAATGTTCCAACGCCTGGAAATAAAGCACGGAAAGCAGGCCCTGCTCCCATGCAAGATAACTTGTCGGGGGGATGCACTTACATTAGCTTGAAGGGTATGTCGAAGGGCGGGGGCGAAAACAGTCGTGGTGTGGACTCAACCTGCACGGGGTTGTTTCGTCCGCTGCCCATTGCCCTGATCATCGGCGGCCTGTACCTCGTGTTCTGCAGCGCCTACATCTGGCTCTCCGGTTTGCTGGCCGTGGAACATGCCAGCACCATGGCGCAACTGGCCCGTATCGAAACCGTGAAAGGCCTGATCTTTGTACTGGTGTGCGCGGTGGTCATTGCCCTGATGTCATGGTGGCTGCTGCGCCGACTGGCCGCGGAGCAGGAGGAGGTGGCGGCCAACCAGCTGGCCCTCATCATGACGGAGCGGCGGGCCATGGCGGGCTCCCTGGCCAGCACGATCGCCCACGACATGAACAACATCCTGACCGTGGGCTGCGCCAGTTCCGAGCTGCTGACCCTCGGAAAAACCCTGAACCCCGACCAGCAGGAACTGGTCAACGACATCAACGACAGCTTCAAGCGCATGATGGATCTGGCCAAACGCCTATCCTCCATGGGCCGGGCGGGCACGAAAATAGCACTTCACCCCTGCGACCTGCGTCAGGTGGTGCAGGACGAGGTGGCCTTTGCGCGCCGCCATGAGCGGATCAAGAAGTGCAAGATTGAGGTGGAGGCGCCGGAGGCCATCACCGTTCCCTTGCACCCACCCATCTTCCAGCATCTGCTGCTCAACCTGCTGCTCAACGCGGCGGACGCCACCCAGGGGGCGGGCCGCATCGAAGTGAAGCTGCGCCAGGAACGCTCCTCCGCCTTCCTGGACGTACACGACAGCGGCCCCGGCATTCCAGCCGACGAGCGCGACCGCATCTTCGATCCTTTCTACAGCACCAAGCCGAACGGACAGGGCCTCGGCCTGCTCTCCGTCAAGGCCTCGGCCCAAATGCATCGCGGCCGGGTGGTGGTGCTGGAGTCGCCGCTGGGCGGGGCTTGTTTCCGGGTCAGCCTGCCCCTGGAAAGCCCGGCCTCCTGACCTGCAAGGAAACGCCGCCCCGGACGACCCATTTATCATGTCCGATTCCGAACCCGTAGCGCGCTGTCCCGACCGGCTGGCCCATTGGCTGGCCCGGCACACCCCGTCCTGCCAGGAGGTGACCCGCCTGACCTCGGAGCGTTTGGACCGGCGGTTGAGCCTGCGTGAGCGCATCAGCATCCGCCTGCACTTTGTCATCTGCTTCTTGTGCCGCCGCTACGATCACCAGGTGCACCTTCTTCACCAGCGCCTGCAGACCGACCCCGACGCCTTCAGCCAGTGCGGCGGTGGTGCTCTCAGCGCGGAGGAAAAGGCGCGCATCAAAGCCGCCTGTACCCAGCTTCCGCCCTGAGCCGCACGACAATTCCCCGCACGGCGGAGCTAAATCCGGGTATATTTTCCGGATATGCGCGCACCTCACCTTCTGACCCTACTGCTGACCGCGGCAGGTCTGCTCACCCTGCCGGACGCCCGTGCCCGCGAAATTCGCAACGTCATCCTCTTCATCGGCGACGGCATGGGCAGCGAACACCTGCACGCGACCGAGCGGTGGACCGGCGCGCCCCTGGGGTTCCGCTCCTTTCCCGCCGCCACCACCTTCGCCGCCCGCGGCGTGGTCACCGACTCCGCGGCCGCAGCCACCGCCATGGCCACCGGGCGCAAGGTGAACCGGTTCGTACTCAGTCAGGCCCCGGGCAACGGCGCCGACGTGCCCACCGTGCTGGAAATCCTGCGCCGGCGTGGCAAGCGCCACCGACCTGCTGGTGGTGGAAATGCCCTAATTCGGATGGTTCACCGCAGAGCCGCAGAGGACGCAGAGCAGATCTATTTCTCCTTGGATACGTTGGGGGGGCTACAGATCCGTTCCGGCCTCTGCGAACTCGGCGACTCTGCGGTGCGAATACTTTGCGGGCTAAGGGCGGGACTCCGTTCCGTCCAGCTCCTGCACCCGCGTGGCCGCGGTCTCCCATTCCGAGTTGGCCCGCTCCAAATCTTCGACCACGTGGGATAATTCGCGGTTCAGGGTCAGGGCCTGGGCCGGGTTGTCATAGGTGGACTGGTCTTCCAGCGCGGTCACCAGTTCGTGCTGGCGCTTCTCCAGCTCCTGGATGCGCACTTCCAGCTTCTTGACCGCCTGCTCGCGCTCCTTCTTTTCCCGCGAACGGGCCTGACGCTCCTCCGCCTCACGCCGCTTCCGGTCCTTGTTCGATTCCACCGGCACGGACGAGCCCGCCGTCGCGGACGCGGGCTCATGGGCCGCCGACACTTCCTGGGTATGTTTGCCCAGGTAATAATCGTAGTCGCCGGGATACAGATGCAAATGGCCGTCCTGCACGTGCAACACCTGGCGGGCCAGCTGCCGGATGAAATAGACATCGTGGCTGATGAAGGCCAGGGTTCCCTCAAAGCCGCGCATGGCGCCGATCAACGCCTCGATGCTGTTCATGTCCAGATGGGTGGTCGGCTCGTCCATCAGCAATAGATTCGGCGGATCGAGCAGCAGACGCGCGAGCGCCAGCCGGCTTTTTTCGCCGCCGCTCAACACCGACACGGGCTTGAACACGTCGTCGCCCGTAAACAGAAACGAGCCCAACACCGTGCGGATGGTCTGCTCGGATACCGGCTGAGGCAGATTGCTGGCCGCCTGCAATACGGTGTGAGCCGGGTTCAGCATCTCCACCCGGTACTGCGCGTAGTAGCCCACCTTCACGTTCAGGCCCAGTTCCCGCACGCCCTTCTGCACCGGCAGCACGCCCGCCAGCAGTTTAAGCAGGGTGGATTTGCCCGCGCCATTGGGCCCGACCAGCACCAGACGCTGGCCGCGTTCCAGCTCGAAATTCATACCGCGGTAAACCACGTTTTCGCCGTAGGCGTGGTGGATGTCCACCAGCGACATGACCCGGCGTCCGCTGCGGGGCGGCTGGGGAAAGCGGAAGGACACGCCGCGCCCGTCCTGCTCCGGGGCCTCGATTTTGTCCATGCGCTCGATCTGCTTGAGTTTGGACTGGGCCTGCGCGGCCTTGCTGGCCTTGGCCCGGAAGCGGTCGGCGAAGGTCTGCAGCTGCTCGATTTTCTTCTGCTGGTTTTCGTAAGCGGCCAGCAACTGCGCGGCCTGGGCCTCGCGCTGCACCAGGTAGTCGTCGTAGTTGCCGCGATAGCGCAGGAGGCGGCGCTGGCGGATCTCCACGATGCTGCCCACCAGTTGGTTCAGGAATTCACGGTCGTGGGAAATGAGCAGAATGGCGCCCGGGTAATCCTTCAAATATTCCTGCAGCCAGCGCAGGGCTTCCAGGTCCAGGTGGTTGGTGGGCTCGTCCAGCATCAACAGATCCGGCTGCTGCACCAGCAGGCGCGCGATGTAGGCGCGCATGACCCAGCCCCCGCTCATGGAGCGCGCGGGACGGTCGAAATCGCGCTCGCGAAAGGCCAGTCCGCGCAAAATGGTTTTGGCCCGCGGCTCCAGTTGATAGCCGCCCAGCGCCTCGTAGCGACCCATCACCTCGTGGAAATCCGCGGAGTCCGCCTCGTGCCCGGCCTCAAAGCCAAGCAGCCGCTTCTTCAGCTCCACCACCTCGGGCGAAATGGCGGTGGCCACCTCCAGCACCGTCTCGTCCCCCACCGGCGCGGTTTCCTGGGGCAGAAAACCCAGGGTGGCCCGGCGCTCCAGCGAGACCGCGCCCTCGTCGGGTGTGTCCTCGCCCAGGATCAGCGAGAACAGCGTGGACTTGCCCGCGCCGTTGGCCCCCACCAGGCCCAGGCGGTCGCCGCGGTTCACCTGCAGGGAGGCGTCCTCGAACAGCACGCGGTCGCCGAAGGATTTGGTGAGATTGGATAGGGTCAACATGGAAGGCGCACGCTAGTGACCCGCGGGGCGGGGCGCAAGCTTCTATCGCGGGACCGTAGACGCGGAGGCGGAGGCCCGCTATGGTGCGCCCCGCCATGGCCCTGTTAAGTCTAAAAAATGCCAGCCTGAGCCTGGGTGGTCGCCCGCTGTTGGATGGAATCGAATTCCACATCGAACGCGGGGACCGCATCGGTCTGCTCGGCTCCAACGGCACGGGCAAGAGTTCACTGCTGCGCGTACTGGCGGGCGAATCCGCCCTGGACGCGGGTGAGGTCATCGGCGGCAGCGGCCTGCGCGTGGGCCGACTGCCCCAGCAGGTGCCCACCCATCTGCACGGGCGCGTCCTCGACATCGTGGCCCCGGACGATGAGGCCACCGTGCACGGCCCCGACGAGGTGGATGCCCGGCAGATGATTTCCCGCCTGAAGCTGGACGCGGAGGCCGACTTCGCCACCCTGTCGGGCGGAACGCGCCGCCGCGTGTTGCTGGCCAAGACCCTGCTGGGTGAGCCTGACGTGGTGCTGCTCGACGAACCCACCAACCATCTGGACCTGGATTCCATCACCTGGCTGGAGGATTATCTACTGCGGAACTGCCGCACCTTCCTGCTGGTCACCCACGACCGCGCCTTCCTGCGCCGCCTGGCCAATCGCGTGGTGGAATTGGACCGCGGTCATCTGAGCGATTGGAAATGCGATTACGACACCTTCCTGACCCGCAAGGAGGAGTTCCTGCACGCCGAGGAACTGGCGTGGAAGGACCTCGATCGCAAGCTCAAGAAGGAGGAGGTCTGGGTGCGCCAGGGGGTTAAGGCGCGCCGCACCCGCAGTGTGGGCCGCATCCACGCCCTCTACGCCCTGCGCGCGGAACGCAAGGCCCGGCGGGAGCGCCAGGGCTCGGTCAACCTGAGCATCCAGGAGGCCGCGCGCAGCGGGCAGCTGGTGCTGAAGGCGGAGAACATCAGTTTTCGTTACGACGAGAAGCCCCTGCTCAATCCCTTCAACCTGCTGTTGTCGCGGGGCGACAAGGTGGGCATCCTCGGCCCCAACGGCTGCGGCAAAACCACTCTGCTCCGCCTGCTGCTGGAGGCGGGTACGCCGGGTGGACTACGGCCCGCCACCGGCACCATCACCCACGGCACCAACCTGCAAGTGGCCTATTCCGACCAGTTGCGCGGCCAGCTGGACGACGAGAAGACCCTGATCGAAAACATCGCCTCCGAGCGCGATTTCGTGGAGATCAACGGGACGAAGCGGCACGTCATCGGCTACCTGCAGGATTTCCTGTTTGCGCCCGACCGCTCGCGCCAGCGCGTGGCCACCCTGTCCGGCGGCGAGCGCAACCGGCTCCTGCTGGCCCGCCTGTTCGCCCAGCCCTCCAACGTGGTGGTGCTGGACGAGCCCACCAACGACCTCGACCTGGACACCCTGGAGCTGCTGGAGGAGCAGATGGACGCCTACCAGGGCACCGTGCTGCTGGTCAGCCACGATCGTTCCTTTCTCAACAACGTGGTCACCAGCGTGCTGGCCTTCGAAAAGTACGACACCGACCGACCCGGCGTGTGGCTGGGCCCGGGGGAGGGCTGGTTCGTGAACGAATATGTGGGCGGCTACGACGACTGGGCGGCCCAGCGCAAATCGCCGCCCGCCCCCGAAGCCGCGCCGCGCGAGCCCGCCCCCGCCAGGGTGCGGACGCCCATGAAGAAAAAGCTGTCGGACAAAGAGCGGCGGGAACTGGAAGGGCTGCCCGGCCGCATCGAGGCCCTGGAAGCCGAGCAGCACGAACTGCACGTGCGCATGGCCGATCCCGCATTCTACCGCGGACCCGCTGACGACATCGCGCGGGCGCGCCAGCGCTACGAGGATATCATCCCCGAACTGGAAAAAGTATACGCGCGCTGGGAGGACCTGGAGGCGCGGGCTACGGCGACGCCGTAAGTTTCAAGGCCCGCCCGTAGGAGCCCACGTTCAACACGGTGTGGTAGCCCAGGCCCTCGGCGGTGCGTTTACCGGCCGCGCTGCGGGCACCGCTGGCACAGTGCAGCAGAAGCGGCGTATTTTTATCCGGCACTTCCACGGGCAGGCGGGCGGCCAGGTCGTTGAGCGGAATATGGAGCGCGGTCTTTATATGCCCGCCCATGAATTCCTCCCGGGTGCGCACATCAATAATGCGGCCGCCCTGCTGCAAGGCCGCCCGGACCTCGTCCGACTGGGCCCCGCCCAGGCGCTGCTGCAGGATCAACACCAGCACGACGACGATCAGGATGATGACGGTGGTTCCGTTCATGGCCGGCTCCTTCAGGTGACGGACGCGATGGTGTAGTCGTCCACCAGGCCGCCGATTTTCATTTTCAGTTTGTCGCCCGCCTTGCGCCCCATCAGTTGCGCGCCCAGAGGCGACTGCGGGGTCAGCACCAGCACGGTTCGTTTTTCGTGTACCACCTCGGTGCCACCCGCGCTGGGCCCGAGAAAGTAGAGATTCGCCTCGCGCCGGGTCTTCAACTCCACCAGCGCACCCACATCTATGCCCGCGCCGGCGGCGAACCGCACCGGTTGGAGCACACCGAATTTCTGCAAGGCCTCCGCCGTCTCCGCCATCTGGCGGGACTGCCCGGCCGCCAGGTAGGAGGCTTCCAGCCCACGCGTGTCGTACTTGTCCTCGGCCTGGTTCTCCTCGTCAATGGCCTCCGCCCGCGCGGTGGAGGCGGCCCCCGCGTATCGCTCCAACTGCGCGGTCAGTTCATCGATGATTTTCTTGAGCAGGGCGGCCTTGTTCACAGCTTGCCTGCTTTGGCCAGCGCTTCCCGGCTGGCCGTCACCAGGTGCTTGGGCGCGCTCACGTGGGGCTGGCTGCGCGAATAGACAATATCAATCGGCCCGCCCTCCGTGTGTTCGGTCCAGAAGGTCGAGGTCACCATGGACACATGGCGATGCGAAACGCCCGCGGCATCGAGGTATTCGTAGGCGATGCGCCGACTGCTGCGCCGCGACCCTGAGGCCCCGGCATATTCCAGTTTGGCCGTCACCGTGCCCTGGGTGTCCACGCCATCCAGAGCCAGTTGGCGCATCTGAAAACCGCGCCGCACCACGGCATAAATGCCGTAGCCGATGAGCACCAGGGGCAGGCCCAATCCCAACAACAAGGAAGTCATGCGCGGAGATTACCCATCCCGGGCGCCCGCTTCAAGTAACGCCCGCGCCACAGGGTGTGGCACCACCGCCACACGCCGGTCCCGTCCGGACGGCCGCCTGCCCGGGGCCGGAAAATAGTGAACAGCGCAACCCCCGCATCTTCATGCCGTTGCGCCACCATCCCCGCCTCAGGCGGGACCCGCCGCAGGCATGGCACGCTTCGTGCATTATGAACCGATGCATGAACGCTGCGTACGCTGCACCAAGGTATGGGCGGGAAGGATCGGAGGTAATCATGAACTCCGGATCGCAACACGACATGAAAAACACGGTACTCATTCTGGACGACGTGGAATCGGTGGCCAACCTGCTGCACAAAGTGGCGGCGCGGGAAAACCTGGAGGTCATCAAGGCCTACAGCAACGCGCAGGCCATCCAGGCCCTGGAAGATGCGGACCGGCGCGCCCGCCTCCGGGTGGCGTTTCTGGATCTCATGGTGGGCACCGAATCCGGCCTCACGGTGTACCGGCGCCTACGCGAACTCGAACCCACCCTGCCCGTCGTGCTGATGTCCGGGTATGTTTTCAACGTGGTGATTCCACCCCTGTTGGCCAAGGACCGCCACACCGTGTTTATGCTCAAACCTTTTGAACTTTCGATGGCGCGGGAACTGATGAAGGATCCGCTGGGCCACGGGGGCAACCTGCTGCAACGGCCCCTGGATTCGGCCTTCACTTGAACGTTGGCAGCTCGCGGTGTGGGTGGGGTGAAATTCTTCGGAGTTTCAGCCGCGGGCTGCTAACTAACATCCGCCACCGGCGCCAGGCCCAGACGGCGAAGAATTCGATGCAACGTAACGCGATCAATACCCAGCAATTCGGCCGCTTTTTTCTTTTCCCCGCCCGCCCGCTCCAAAGCCTCCACCACAAACCGGCGCGTAGCGTCGTCCACCCGGTCCTGCAGCAGCAGGTTGCCCGGACCCGCCCCCACCGGCGCCGACGCTCGTGCGGTCTGAAGGTCAAAGTCCGCCGCGGTAAGGACGGGGCCGCGGGCCAGCAGCACCGCCCGCTCCATCGCATGTTTGAGTTCGCGCACATTGCCCGGCCAGGCGTGCTGCAGAAGACGCGCCTCGGCCGCGGGCTCCAGATCCAGCACCGGCCGGTCGTACTGGGTGCAGAATTGCTGGATGAAATGACGGGCCAGTTCCGGAATATCCTCGGCCCGCTCCCGCAGGGGCGGCAGGACCAGCGGCACCACCTTCAGGCGATAATACAAATCCTGCCGGAATCGGCCCTCCGCCACCTCCTTTTCCAGATCGCGGTTGGTGGAGGCGATGACGCGCACATTGACGTTGAGTTTGCGGGAACTGCCCACGCGCTCCACCTCGCGCTCCTGCAGTACGCGCAACAGCTTGGCTTGAAACTCCCGGCTGGTTTCCCCGATTTCATCCAGGAAAATGGTGCCGCCGTCCGCCTCCTCAAACCGGCCGCGGCGCAGGCCGACCGCCCCCGTGAATGCGCCCTTTTCATGCCCGAACAATTCGCTCTCCAGCAGGGTGGGACTGAAGGCGGCGCAGTTGCAGGTCACGTAGGGACCGGCCGCGCGTTTGCTGCGCAGGTGAATGGTCTGCGCGGCCAGCTCCTTGCCCGTGCCAGTCTCGCTCACCAGCAGCACCGTGCTGTCCGTCACCGCCACCCGGTTGATGATATCGAACACCTCGCGCATGCGTGCGCTGCGACCGATCATGCGCTGGCCCAGCACGGCCCCGGTGGCCAGTTCGCGGCGCAGAAACTGGTTCTCGCGCATCAGCCGGCCGTGCTCCAGGGCCCGGCGCACCGTCACCTCAAAGGGGTCGGCATCCACCGGCTTGATCACATAGTCAAAGGCGCCCTGCTTGATGGCGGATACCGCACCCGCCACATCGCCGTGGCCCGTGATCAAAATGACCGGGAGGGAGGGCCAGCGTTCCTTGACCTGGCGCAACACGTCGAATCCGGACGCTCCCGGCATGCGAATGTCGGTCAGCACCAGGTCAAAGGCGCTGCTTTCCAGCATCGCCCACCCTTCCTCCGCGCTGGCCGCGCGCTCCACCTGGATGTCCCAGCTTTCAACCAAGGCCGACATGGCCTGCGCCATCCAGGCATCGTCCTCAATCAACAATATACGATCCATAACTCGCCCCTGATCCCACCGCGGTCTGGAGTGGTTCCCCACCGCACTTCATGACACAATTCTTTATGCCAGATATGGATACCCCAACCAAGCCTGCGCCGACAGTAGCAACGCAGAACCGCCATTCCGTTCCGGGTCTGCTGCTGGTGGTGGTACTGGCCTCCCTGCTGGCCACCGCCGCCGGAACCAGTACGTTACTGCGCGATATCGAAAGCCGGACCTATGACCTGCGCGTGCGCTGGCATACGCCGCGCGAACCAGCCCGCCTGCCCATCACCATCCTGGCCGTGGACGACGAAAGTCTGGCCCGGCTGGAACCCGCGGCGGGGCGCTGGCCGTGGCCGCGCGCCCTGTTTGCCACCGTGCTCGACTACGCCTCCGAGGCCCGGCTCATCGGACTCGACATTCTATTTCCCGAATCCGACGCCGCCTTCACCCCCAGTGACGACGCCTTCGCCCTGCAGGTGACCGAGCAGGGTCGCGTGGTGGGCGCCACCTTCTACGATCAAAACACCCGCGCCTGGATAGAACCCTATCCCGCCCTGAAGACCGCCCTGCGCGGACTCGGTCATGTCCACGTCGTACCGGACGCGGACGGGGTGGCGCGCCGTCACCTGACCCGCAGCCCGTTCGGCGGGGAACCGCGTCTCTCCCTGGCCGCCCAACTGGCCTTCCAGCTCGCAACCCACACCAACGCCAGCCTGCGCTTCCCCGACTCCTTCCTCTTCTGCCCCCTGGCCACCCGACCGAAGGTGATTTCCATTGCCGACGTCATGACCGCGTGGCGGGACGAACAGCAGGGACGCGTCCCCGACCTGTCCCGCACCTCCTTTGCCGGGCGCATCGTTCTGATCGGATCGCTGGCCACCGGGCTGCCCCTGGACCGCGAGGTCACCCCGGTCAGCGAAAGCGAAGCCGGCGTATTGATCACCGCCACCGCGCTGGACAATCTGGCCACCGGCCGTTTCTACCATCGCGTAACCGGACGGCCGGCCGGACTGCTGGCCGTCACGCTGGCCCTGCTCCCCTTCGCAGTGCGGACCCGCCGGCCGCTGGCCTACTTCAGCGCCACCACGCTGCTGCCCGTCGGCTACAGCGTGCTAGCCCAACTGGCCGTGGAGTGGGCGCGCTGGATGCTGCCCCTGACCGTTCCGCTGCTGGCCTGGCTGATCAGCGCCACCGCGCGCCTGGTTCAACTGTGGATCCGGGAGCGGGCGCGCCGACTGGAGTTGCAGGCCCTGGAACAATCCAAGCAGGCCTTCACCGACATGCTGGTCCACGATTTGCGCAACCGCGTCTTCGCCGCGCGGGCCAGCCTGCAAACCCTGGCCCGCACCCTGCGCCAGCCCAACGGCAGCCCGCATCCGCTGGCCAGCGTGGCCGAAGCCAGTCTGCAAAGCATGCTGGTGGAGGTGAACTCCCTGCTCGACTTGCGGCGCATGGAGGAAGGGCGCCTGCAGGTGACCCGCGATACCGTGGAGGTGGCGGGCCTGCTGGACGAAGTGGTGCGCGATTACACCGCCGCCGCCGCCCTCACTCAGGCCACGCTGGCCGTACGCTTCACCCCCGACACGCCCGCCACGCTTTCCGGTGACCGCCCCCTGCTGCTGCGCCTGCTCAGCAACCTGGTCATCAATGCCCTGCAACACGGAAGCGCCCGTACCGAGGTCACCCTGATGGCCAGCCGCCACGATCAGCACCTCCGCCTGTCCGTGGCCAACCGCGGGCCGGTGCTGTCCGAGGAGGCGCGCCGCTCCCTGTTTCAACCCTTCGCCCGCCTGGCCGGCTCTTCCGCCCACCGCGGCACCGGACTCGGACTCACCCTGGCCCGCCTAGCCGCAGAAGCCCACGGAGGAAAACTGGACGTGGAATCGCCCTGGTTCGAGACCGGCGATGGCGCGGCCATCCACCTTCACCTGCCCTTGCACACAGAATAGACAAACCCACCCCATCCTTTTTATCATGGAGATGATTATGAAGAACCTGCTACGCTGCACCCTGTCCGCCCTGTTGCTGAACCTCGCCACCCCCACCCTGAGCACCCTGTACGCCGCCCCGCCGGAAGACGTATTCGAACTCTACACGGTGCAGGAAGGCGAGTCCGCGGCTCAGCTGGCGGCCCGCTTCCTGGGCCACGCGGAGGCCGCCCCGGAGCTGCTCCAATTCAACGCCATCGCCAATCCCAACGAAGTTCAGGCCGGTCGTATTCTGGCCATCCCGCACGGCGCACGCGACTTGGCCCTGCACCGCCTCGCCGAAGCGGACGAGGCCTTTGAGCGCGCCCGCGCCGCCGCCGCTGATCGATTCGCCACCAACCTGTTCCATCTGGCCGGCACCCTGCGCACGGCCGCCCACAAAAACCGGCAGCGTGCCGTCTATGACCAGGCCGCCGCCCAGGCCGCGGTGGTCGAGAAAATCGCCGCCCTGGCCGTCGCGGAGGCGGATCGCACTGCACCGGTGGCGGACCAGGCCCGCATCACCGCCGTCTCCGGGCTGGTGCAGTGGTCCGCCCCCGGAGCAAAGAACTGGCGGGCCGCGGACGCTGGAACGGAACTGGCTGTGGGGGCGCGGGTGAAGACCGGGCCCAATGGCCGCGCCGACCTGACCCTGGCCGATGGCAGCGCGCTGCAATTGCAGGCGGACAGCGAATTTGAACTGGCTGAACTGACCCGCGACCGCCGCGACCAGAAGCGCACCTCGCGCCTGCAGGTGCAGGTGGGCGAAATGCTGGGCCGCATCACCCCGCGCGAAAACACCAACTCCCAGTTTCACATTTTGTCCAACGGCTCGGTCACCGCCATCCGTGGCACCGAATTGCGGGTCGGCTCCGATGAAGCGCGCGCGGTGCGGGTGGCCGTGCTGGAAGGTGAAGTGGCGCTGAACTCGGCCGGGCAGAAAATCACCCTGCCCGAAAACTTCGGCTCCGTGGTGCCGTTCAATCAGCCCCCGGCGCCGCCGGTCAAGCTGCTGCCCGCGCCCCGACCGGGCGGACCGGAATCCCTTACCACCGCGGTGCAGCGCGTGGCCCTGGCCTGGACGCCCACCGACCCCATCGCCAAGCCGGCCGCCTATCGGGTGGAAATCGCCACCGATCCCGCTTTCACCCGCATCGTGCAGGACCAGCGGGTGAGTCGCGAAAGCTGGACCTCGGACACGCTGGCCCCCGGCGAGTACCTGTGGCGCGTGTCCAGCCTGGACGCCAACCAGTTGCAGGGTCCTTCCACGGAAGCGCGCGCCCTGGCCATCCTGCGCAACCTGGCCCTGACCATCCAGCCCTCCCTCGACCCGGTGGACAAGGCGGGGGCGAAGGTGGTGAGCCCGCTCTATGCCTTCGCCGCCGTGCCCGATCGCGACTCCAGCGTGGTGGATGTGGAATACAGCCTGGATGGCGGACCCTATCAGCCCCTGACCCAGCCCCTGTCCCTGAACGAAGCCGGCCCCCGCACCCTGCGCGCGCGCGGCGTGGGCGTGGATGGTGAAGTGGGTGCCGAAGCAGAACTTGCCGTGCTGGTGGATGCCGCCGCGCCCGAAATCGGCATCTCGGTCAGCCCGCATCGCGCCCACCCCAAACTGGTCAAGGCCTTCACGGTCACGCTCTCGGCCAGCGACGAAACCGGCGTGGCCGCCCTGGAATATCAGCTCAACGACAAGCCCTTCACGGCCTACCAGGGCCCCATTGAGATGGGCGCCCACAGTACCTATACCCTGGCCTTCCGGGCCGCCGACACGGTGGGCAATGTAAGCGAAACCCGCACCGTCAACTTCCCGGCCGAACCCGCCCCCCGCGGCACCCTGCCCGAACGCTGACCCGGCCCGCATTGGCGCTTTCCAACCCGGACCGCCCGGACTATCATGCCACCGTCGAACGGGGCATGGTGTCCCGGCGACTCACGGAGTACCGCATGAAAAAATGGATGATGGCAGTCTGCGCAGCATTGATGGGCGCGAGCCTCAGCTACGGCAGTGGCTTGGGCGTGTTTGTATCCCAATGGGATCCCGATGAGGATGGACTGGACTCCACCACCGGCGGCGGCGCGAAACTGGCCTTCGGTGACACCTTTGGCTTGGAATTGCGCGGCTCCTACTTCGATGACGATGCCCTCACCCTGATCCCGGCCGACGTCGGCCTGTTTGTCGCCATCCCGCTGGGTGAAAGCCCCCTCACCATCTATGCCCAGGGCGGCGCCACCTGGTACTTCCTCGATTCCGACGCGGGCGACGTGGATGACGAAGCGGGCTGGTACGCGGGCGGCGGCCTGGAGTTTACCCTGGCCGACAACATCGCCCTCTTCGCGGAAGCCCAGTACCGCAAACTGGAATACACCGCGCTGGGCGACGACACGGACGATCTGGAAGAAAACGACGTGGACATCAAGGCTCTGACCTACAGCGGCGGCTTGCTCTTCCGCTTCTAACCTCAGTTCCGATAAACCATAAAAACGGCGAGCCGCAAGGCTCGCCGTTTTTGTTTATCGCGCAATCGGCTCGGTCTCCGCTTCAGCCGATCCCAAATCCCAAATCGAAAACCGGAAATTCCCCACTCAGCCTTCCGTCACCATCTGGTCGTAGAAGGCCACGTAATCGTCGGGGGTCGCGCCATCGCGGAAGGCCATGGCGTGGCGGGGATGCAGGTTGAGCTGGCCGGTCAGATTGTAGGGAATGGAGGGGCCCCAATCCAACTGCTTCTTGATGGGCAGGATGGTCTCCTGGATCAGCTTGTAGACCGGGCGCAGCTTGAACTTCGGGTTGCGCAGGAAGCCGAGCAGGATTTCGGTATGGCAGTTGCCCGCGCCGCGACCCAGGCCCAGCATGGTGGAATCCACCCGGTTGCAGCCCAGGATGATGGCCTCGATGGTGTTGGCGAAGGCCAGTTGCATGTTGTTATGGGCGTGCATGCCCACCTCTTTGCCGGTGCCGTGCAAGGCCTTCATGTACTTGCGCACCAGGTGATCCACCTGCTCGCGATAAAGCGCGCCGTTGCTATCCACCACCACCACCACCTGGGCGGGCGTCTTGCGTGCGATTTCCAGGGCCTGATCAATTTCCGATTCCTTCACGGTGGAAATGGCCATGATATTCAGGCTGGTTTCGTAGCCCAGTTCGTGGGCGTGCTGGATCATCTCCACGGCCTCGGAAATCTGGTTGGCATAGCAGGCGATGCGGGTCAGATCAATGACGCTGTCCTTCTTGGGCAGTAGGCCGGTCTGCCAGTCCGACTTCCCGCCCGCGTCCACCATCACCGCCAGTTTCAGGCCGGTGGCGGCGGAGTCGTGGTCACCTACCACCCGGCGCAGATCCTCTTCCATGCAATGCCGCCACGGCCCGTACTTGGCACGGGGAAACGCCTCGATGGAGTTCTTGTAGCCGATCTCCATATAGTCAATGCCGGCCTCGATGCAGGTCTGGTAGACGGCCTTGACCTGGTCGTCCGTGAAGCGGGAGTCGTTGATGAGGCCGCCATCCCGAATGGTGCAATCCAGCACCTTCAGTTCCGGCCGGTAGGTGATCCACGGGGCTTTATCGCTCATGACGCATTCTCCTATGCCATCGGTGGCGCCGGCGTCAGGCCGGGTACGCCGCCACCACGCGGATGCCGATGCCGCCGCGCGGGGTAAACTCTGCGGTCACGGTGAGCCGGCGGGGCCGGCAGGCCCGCACCAGGTCATCGCGAATCTGGTTGGTGATGCTCTCGGCAAACGAGCCTTCGTTGCGGAAGGAGCCAAGATACAATTTCAGCGATTTGCTTTCCAGACACTGCCGGTCCGGCACGTAGTCAATCACGATGCGCCCGAAATCCGGCTGGCCGGTGATGGGACACAGGGAGGTGAACTCCGGGCAATCGAACCGGATGGTGTAATCGCGATCGGGATGCCGGTTGGGAAAGGCTTCCAGCTTGGCCCGGGCCGGGGACGCCGGAAGCGGCGTCTTGCGGCCGAGTTGGGTCAGACCAGTTTTCTTGCCCATGGCGGAAAACCCGGACGATCGATCAGGCTCCGACCTGATAGCGCACGAAGCGGCGGATGACCAGGGTGTCCCCCAGTTCCTTGCTGCGCGCGGCCAGCATCTCGGTGATGGAGACGTCCGGATCCTTCACAAACGCCTGTTCGACCAGGCAGCCCTGCTGGTAGAACTTCTCCAGCTTGCCGTCCACGATCTTCTGCACAATGTTGGCCGGCTTGTTCTCCACCTGCTTGGCGTAGATTTCGCGCTCGGACTGCAACACGTCCGCAGGCACGCTGTCCCGATTCAGATAAGGGGGATTGCTGGCTGCGATCTGCAAGGTGACATCCTTGACCGCATCGCGGAAGGTTTCCTTGGCCACGGTAGCCGCCTGGGTGCAGCCGACTTCGAGCAGCACACCGACCTTTTCGCCCAGGTGAATGTAACCGGCCACCAGGCCCTCGCCCTGCACCTGGAAGCGCACGTTGCGGCGCACGATGATATTTTCGCCGATCTCCGCGATCTTGGCCTGGACCTGGTCCTTGACCGCCTCGGCCAGACCGTTGTCCGCCGCTCCATGGGCCTTGACCACCAGTTCCTTCATGAAGGCCTGGAACACGGAATTGCGGGCCACAAAATCGGTTTCGCAGTCCACTTCGATCATGACGCCGGTGCGACCACCGTCGTAGATGTCGCAGGCCACGCGGCCATCCTTGGCCACGCGATCCGCCTTCTTGCCCGCGATGGCCATGCCGCGCTCGCGCAGCACCTTGATGGCGGCGGCCTTGTCCCCGTTGGTTTCGATGAGCGCTTTTTTGCACTCCATCATGCCCAGCCCCGTCTCGTCGCGGAGCTCCTTTACCATGGCTGCTGAAATGTCCATAAACCGTCCTACCTGATGCTACATGTTGTTGAAGAAACCGGAGGCGCTCAGGCTTCCGGAGCGGCTTCGGGCGCGGGCGCAGCTTCCGCCGCAGGTGCGGCCTCGGCCGTCTTGGCGTCGGCTGCCTTGCGGCGGGGGGCGCGTTTGGCCGGAGCCGCGGCGGCGGTGGCCGCGGCGGCTTCCTTCTCGGCGCCGGCGGCGGCGCGGGCGGCCTGTTCGGCCTTGGCGCGGGCCTGGGCGGCCGCTTCATCCGCGGCGCGCTTGCGGGATTCCTCGGCGGCGATGCGGGAGTACTCGGCCTGGGCCTTGTCGATGGCCTCGCCGGCCAGCTTGCAGATCAGGTCGATGGAACGCAGGGCGTCGTCGTTGGCCGGGATGGGATAGTCCACCTGGTCGGGATCGCTGTTGGTGTCCACCACGGCGATGACCGGGATATTGAGGCGGCTGGCTTCGGCCAGGGCGATGGATTCACGCACCGTGTCAAAGATGAAGATGGCGCCGGGCATCTGTTCCATGTTGGCGATGCCGCTCAGGTTGAAATGGAGTTTCTCCAGTTCGTGGCGCATGCGCGACACTTCCTTCTTGGGCATCTTGGCCGTGGTGCCGTCCGCTTCGAGCTTCTCGATCTCGCGCATGCGGGCCACGCTCTTGCGGATGGTGACGTTGTTGGTCAGGGTGCCGCCCAGCCAGCGGTTCACGATGTAAGGCTGCTTGGTGCGGTCGGCCACGCCCAGGATGGCTTCATGGGCCTGCTTCTTGGTGCCAACAAACAGGATGCTGCGGCCGCGAGCCACCGTCTCGTAGACAAAGTTGAGCGCCACCTGCAGGCACTCCATGGTCTTGTCGAGATCGATGATGTAGATGCCGTTGCGGGCGCCGAAGATGTATTTTTTCATCTTCGGGTTCCAGCGCTTGGTCTGGTGTCCAAAGTGCAGACCGGCATCCAGCAGATCCTGCACCGCTACGTTCGGAACGAATTCCGTCTTTTCCATGGTCGAACTCCCTCTAGTGTCCCGATCGCGCTCGCGCACGTCGAGAAATCCGCTTTGGCGTAACCCGGGAGCGGGCACGCACTCGCTTCCGTCCCTACTCCACCGTGTTTCGGGACTAATGGGCGGCGAAGGTATGCGGGGCACCCCCGCCGTGGCAAGCCCTTATTTGCGTTCGGGTCAGCCCCCGTTCAGCGCCCGGCGGATTTCCGTGGCCAGGGAATCGCGGGTGAAGGGTTTGAGAATGAGGGAGGCCGCCGTGTCGGCCTGCAGGCCGTCCAGGCGGACATCATCGGTGTAGCCCGACATGTACAGGATCTTCACGCCGGCCTTTTTCTCACGCAGACGCGCCACCATTTCAGGGCCGCCCATGCGGGGCATGATCACATCGGTCAGCACCAGGTCGATGACCCCGGCATGCTGCTCGTAGACGCTGAGCCCTTCGTCGCCGTTGCGAGCTTCCAGGGTGTGATAGCCCAGGCCCTTCAAGATACGCAGGGCCAGCCTGCGCACCGTGCCTTCGTCTTCCACCACCAGAATGGTCTCTCCGCCCTGAGTGGACGGTTTATTCTCCATCACCTGCACCGGACGCGGGGTGTCGGCGCAGGCCGGGAAATACAGGTGGATCTCCGTGCCCAGGCCGGGTGCGCTGTCCAGTTCCACATAGCCGCCGAATTGCCGGACAATGCCATACACGGTGGACAGTCCCAACCCGCGCCCTTTTTCCTTGGTGGTGAAAAAAGGTTCAAAAGCCTGCTGCTTGACCACGTCCGTCATGCCACAGCCATTGTCCGCTACCGACAGCATGACATAGGCGCCCGCCTTCACCTCGGGGTGCAGCAGCACCTCGGGATCGTCCACCACCACATCCGCGGCGCGGATGATCAACTTGCCGCCCTGCGGCATGGCGTCGCGCGCATTCAGGGCCAGGTTCATGATCACCTGTTCAATGAGCCCGGAGTCCGCCTCCACGCTGCTCACCAGTTCCGTGGCTTCCGTCACCAATTCAATATTTTCGCCCAGGGTCCGGCGCAACATGCTGTCCAGACGAACCACCACGGCATTGATATCCAGGGGTTGGATTTGCAGAACCTGCTTGTGCCCGAAGGCCAGCAGCTGGCGGGTGAGCTTGGCCGCCCGTTCGCCCGCACGCATGATCTCCTCCAGGTCGGGCCGAGAAGCATGGCCGGGGCCGAGATCCTCCATGATGACCTTGGCAAAGCCCAGGATGCCGGTGAGCAGGTTGTTGAAATCGTGGGCAATGCCGCCCGCCAGCCGTCCGATGCTGTCCATCTTCTGGGCCTGCCGGAGTTCGTTCTCCATCTGGATGGAGCGTGTGACATCCTGCGATACGGTCAGGTAGCCCACCACCGTGCCCTTGCTGTCGCGAATGGGCGAGGTGGTTTGCTCGGCTTCGTAGAACAAGCCGTCCTTGCGCCGGTTGGTGATGCGACCGGTCCAGGCTTCGCCCGCGCGCAGGCGGGCCCACATGCGCTCGTAGAAGGCCACATCGTGGCGGCCGCTTTTCAGGATGCGCGGATTCAACCCCAGCACTTCGCTGGACCGGAAACCGGTGATGCGCTCAAAGGCGGGATTCACGTAACTGATGGTGCCGTTGAGGTCGGAGATCAGCACCGCTTCCGCGGATTGTTCCACCGCCACGGCCAGACGGCTGCGGTCGGATTCAGCGGATTTACGTTCCATGATGTTGGCCAGCAGTGAGCAGTAGACGGCCACAATTTCCTGCCGCACGGGATCGAAGGTGGAGCGGCTGATCGCGGAATCATTAAAGAAAACACCCATGGATTTGCTGGCCGTCTGGATGGGGGTCACCGCCACCCAGCCCTGGGCATGGGGCTGCATGGTGCCCTCGTGCCAGTTGCGCATGGGCTCCAGGGACAGACTCCACCGCGGCTCGTTGAGTCCGCGCAGGCGAAAACGCTCGCGCCACACTTCATCCATGGTCACCCGGTGAGAGCGCTCATCCGAGGTCTCGCCGTCCATGGTGGTGCCGAAGGTGCCGAACACATTGCGGCCATCGCTCAGGAAAATGGCGGCGCGTTCCAGGCCGAGGCGCGAGCGGGCCAGCTCCACCGCCTGGCGATGCAAGGCGTCCATGTCCGGGCAGGCAATCAGATCGTCGGCGATATCCACGATGGCGCGCAGGCCCTGTACGGTGGCGGTGCGCCGATCCTCCCCGGAACGCCGCTCGGAAATATCGCGCACCATGAGCAGCAGGGCGGGCTGGTCACGGTATTCGATGCGGGAGGCTTTCAGTTCCACGGGGATGATGCGGCCGTCCGCAGTATAACTGTAGCCTTCATGCAGCTGCAGGGCGCCGCTGAACCACAGGGGGAAATCGCGCACCACCGCCTCGCGCTGGCTGGGCGGGACCAGTTCAGTGACATGAATGCCCACCAGCCGGTCCTTGGACAATCCGTGCAGGCGGCAGGCCGCGGGATTCACATCCAGCACCAGGCCCTGGTCGCTCTCGACAAAAACCGCATCGGGCGAGTTTTCGAAAATGACCCGGAACCGGTGCTCGGTTTCCCGCAAGGCCTGCACGCGCTTTTCCAGTTCCTGCTGAAGTTTCGACTCCTGGCGGCGCACCTCCTCCTCGCGACGCTTGAGTCGCAGCAGTATCCGCACCTGGGCCAGCAGTTCCAAAGGATCGGCGGTCGGCTTGATGAACCCCTGCGCGTCCTCCAGGGGATGTTGCGCCCGCAACAGAACCGGACCGGCCACCAGACTCTTCAAGCGTCGGCACCATTCGGCGCCACCGTCGGAGAGCCCCTCCGCATCCAACACCACCAGGTCGGCCGCTTTGAGTTCCGTCAGCCGTTGCGACACCGCGCTGAACTCCCAGCGGCTCAACTCAAGACCCGGCAGTGCCGCGATCAAAGTTTCCGCCGTTCCGCGCAAGCGGTCAGGCTGAAGGCTGAACATGATAACGATGGGCTTCATTCAGTATGTGTTCAGTATAGGATGGAAACTGATCGTAGCAAGCGCGCGCGATTGCCCGCCGAACGGCCTTGCGCTACGCTGACGGCCCATGTCTTTGCGTACTCCATCTGCCCTGGCCTCCCTGGGCGCGGTCATTGTCATCTGGGCGGCCGCACCTATTGTGCTGAAATATTTCGCCGGGGTGCTGGATGCCTGGACGGTGAACGGGCTGCGCTACTTTTTCACCGCCCTGTTCTGGCTGCCGGTGGTCTACCGCCAGCGGGCTCTGGTCCGCGATCCAGCCCTGTGGCGAGCCGCCGCCCTGCCCGCCTTCTGCCATCTGCTGGGGCAGGCGGGCTGGGGACTGGCCCCCTACTACAATGACGCCAGTGTGATGAACTTCGTGAGCCGGCTGGGTTTCTTGTTTACCGCCCTGGCGGGGTTTCTCCTTTTGCGCAGTGAGCGGGCGCTGGTGCGGCGCCCGATGTTTTGGGTGGGCGCCGCCGGCTCCATAGCCGGACTCATCGCCATGTTCCGCGGCGGAACCCACACGGGAGGAACCTCCCCCCTGGGCATGGGCATTCTGGTGTGGACCTCGGCGTGCTGGAGTCTGTACGCGGTCAACGTGCGTTTGCGCATGGCCCGCTATCCAGCCCGCCTGGCTTTTGGCGTGGTGAGTCTGATGGTCGTGCCCGGCATGCTGGTTTTGATGTTCAGTCTGGGCGACTGGCGCGCAGCCACCGAGCTCAGCGGAGTGCAGTGGATGCTGCTGATAGGCTCCGCCTGGCTGGGCATCGCCTTGGGTCACGTCCTCTACTATCAGTCCGTCCATGCCCTGGGCCCCATCCTGTCCGAGGGCTCCCTAGCCGTAATCCCTTTCCTGACCGCGCTGCTAGCCCATCTGATCCTCGGCGAACACATGATCCTCGCCCAATGGATCGGCGGCTCTCTGCTGGTCCTTGCCACCCTCTTCCTACTATCCGCCCGCAAGTAAGGGGAAGAACGGGGTCGTATCTTGACATTCGACATTTAAACGCCCAATCGAATATGTCAAATGTCAAGATACGACCCTAATTATTTAGCAGGCGGAAGCCGACGTCGGCGTCGCGATAATTGGCAGGAAGGAGGATGCGATGGAAAACACGCAGCAGTTGCGGGGAACGGTCCGCCCAACTGCCACCCCGAATCACGCCTCCTGAACAAAATTCGGCCACATTGCCGGACATATCGCGCAATCCCCATCGGTTGGCAGCATACTGGCCCACCGCTGCCGGACCCGCTGCCGCATAACAAGCCCGGCCTTCCGGCACCTCCCAACCCCACGGATACGGGGCGCCATCCACCCCCGCCCGCGCTGCATACTCCCACTCTTCTTCCGTCGGCAGACGCACCTCGCCCCCCAGCTGTCCACCCAGCCATTTCGCGTAACCTTCCGCCTGCCCCACCGTCACATGGGTAACCGGTTGCGCCAAACCAATCCGGGCCCGCCAAACACCACCCACCCGCTCAAACTGAGGTGATTCGAACCCCGCCTCCGCACCCGACTTCAAATAGGCCATAAATTGACCCACCGTGATCTCGGTCTCCGTCAGCCGGAAGCCACCCGTCGTCCACGGCCGGGGTGATTCCGCGCCCGTCCGACTTCCCAGCCAGTTTGTCCCCCCAGGAATCAACCGCCACCGCGGCTCATCCGCCGACCGGCGCACACACGAAAATCCGGCGGGTTGTATTTCTTCCCGAGGTTGACCGCACGCATCGCTGCGCAAAGCACCGCGGGCGGGGAAGTCGGACTTTGCACTTTTTCCAAGAATTGGAAGCAGGACCACGACCACGAGAGTCGCCAACCACGGGGCAATCACGCTGGACGTTGTTTTTGACATGGCGCGTCTTCTTCGTCTAGGATGGCCAACGATATCACGTTGCTTAGGGACACATCATCTTAATCCAGCAGGTTCATATGGAAATGATTACCGCCATTGCCTCCGTCGTCAGCGCCTTGGTCTTGATTGTGGTGCTGATCAAGCTCTTCACCCTGGGCGGCGCCTCCCAGCCCGCAGCCGCACCCGCTGTGGATGCCCAGGAACTAGCCGGTGCCCTGGGCGGGTCCATCGAAAACGCCTTCCGCGATTTCATTCCCCAGCCCGACAAAATGTCCGCCGCCGTCAGCACCATCATGGCCCAGGCCGGCCAGAAAGCGACGGAAGGCGTAACCGCCGCCGGACGATCCCTGGATGACGCCGCTTCCAAACTGGCCAGCGCGTTGACGTCGCATGCCCAACAACTCGAGAAAGCTGATTCGGCTGGCCGCGAACAGCTCAAGGCCCTGCTGACCACGCATGCGGACAGCCTGCAGAAGTCCACCGCCGCCAGCAACGAGCAGCTCAAACTGCTGCTGACCAGCCACGCCGACAGCCTCCAGAAAGCCACCGCCGCCCTGGCCTCCCAACTGGACAAAATCACCAGCCTGCAAAAGGACATCCAGCAGGTCCTGCAGATTCAGCAAGTCACCGACGGAACCATGAAGCAACTGGCGGGCGGCGTGGAATTCACCCAGACTCTGAGCGCCCTGCGCCAGCACCTGGCCACTTCGGACAGCTTGATCAAGGAAGTAACCAAACCCCGCACCATCCGGTTGGTGGAATCCGAATCCTGAACCGAGGCGATAACTCGTTACTAGAGGCACGCTTCGGCGTGCCTCTTTTTTTGTGCCCCCCCCTTTTTTAAACCCCTCATGAGCGCACATTTCGGTTAAGGTTAATTTTCCATTTTGGACTCCAAAACACTTGCTTCGGGTATGATTTGATTAGCATGCTCAACCACTGATCGCGGCCGGGTGTGGGCCTGGCCCAAAAGACCACATGAGGTTTGTTATGCGTATTCCGCGTCTCGTCCTTACTTCGGCGACCCTGTCACTCCTGCTTCTCGCCACGGCCCAGGCCCAAACCAGCCAGCGCTTCAAAGCCCTTCAATCCGAAAGCGCGTTGAAGTTGCGCGCCAACGATGCCGCCACCGCGCAAGCCCTGATCGCCGGGGGCGCGGAACGCATCGCCGACTACGGCAGCTTCCAGGTGTTCTCCGCCAGCAGCACCGCAGCCGAGGAACTCGCGGGCCGCAGCCTGGATAACGTCACCTTCGAAAACATCATCGAACTGCACGCAGGCGCGGTGGATACCCGCGTCACCATGGCACGACAGACCCGCGCCGCCGCCCTGAACTTCTCCGGCAAACGCCTGCATCTGGTGCAGTTCGCCGGCCCCGTGAAACCGGAATGGTATCGCTCGCTGGAGAAAACCGGGGTCACCATCGTGGATTACATCCCGCACAACGCCTACCTCGTCTACGGGGAAGCCGCCGCCCTCCAGAAGGTGGCGACGCTGGCCGCGACCCAGCCCGCCGTGCAATTTCATGGCGCCTTCCTGAATGCGGACAAAATCCACCCCACCGCCCGCACCACCTCCAGCAAGCGCCAGCCCACCCGCTTCAGCGAGGGGCTTTACCAGATTCAGATGGTGGCGGATGAATCCGCCAACGCGGATACCCTGGCCGTGCTGGACGCGCTCAAACTGGCCCCGTTCGTGCGTCAGAATCGCTCCGAAAAATATTTAAGCGTGGTGGTGAAACTGCCGCCCGAAGCGCTGGACGGCCTGTCCGGCCAACCCGACATCCTGTCCATCTGGCCCTATGCCACCCCCCGCAAATTCGACGAGCGCCAGGGCATGATCCTAGCCGGTCAGTTAAGCGGCGGCAGTCCCAGCGGCGCGGGTTACCTGGCCTGGCTGGCCAGCAAAGGCTTCACCCAATCGCAGTTCGACTCTTCCGCGCTGGTGGTGGATGTGACCGACTCCGGCCTGGACAACGGCACCACCAACGTCAATCACTTCGCCCTGTTCCGCGGCGGTACGACCTCCGATGTGGCCCGCGTACGCTACGTCCGCCTGGAAGGCACCGCCAACTCGGGCAGCACGCTCCAGGGTTGCGACGGACACGGCAACCTGAACTCCCACATCATCAGCGGCTACGTCACCCTCACCAACTTCCCGCACACCGACTCCGCCGGATATCGATACGGACTCGGCATCGCGCCCTTCGTACGCGTCGGTCAATCGGTCATTTTCGACCCCGGCAATTTCACCAGCCCCGACTATGAGGACCTGGCCTCGCGGGCCTATCGCGATGGCGCGCGGGTGAGCGGCAATTCGTGGGGCGCCGACACGGCGGGCGGTTACGATGTGGACGCGCAACAGTACGACGCCATCGTGCGCGATGCCCAGCAGTCGGGTTCGGCTGTACCCGTCGCCGGCAACCAGCAAATGACCTTCGTGTTCGCGGCCGGCAACGCGGGTTCCGGCACCCAGACCGTGGGCTCTCCCGGCACGGCCAAGAACGTGATTACCGTGGGCGCGGCGGAAAACGTACACAGCCACGCCACCACCAATGGCGGCAACAACGCCAGCGGCAACGACGGCTGCACCACCCCGGACAGCGAAGCCAACAGCGCCAACGACGTGGCCACCTTCTCCAGCCGCGGCCCCTGCGCGGACAGCCGCAAGAAACCGGAAATCATGGCCCCCGGCACCCACGTGACCGGCGGCGTGGGCCAGAATGCGAAAACCATGACCGGCCTCGGCACCTCGGTGACCTGCTTCGATGGCACGGGCGTATGCGCCCTGCCCGGCGGCGGCACCGTGGGCTCCACCAACAACTTCTTCCCGCTGGGCCAGAAGTGGTACTCCACCTCTTCCGGCACCAGCCACTCCACCCCAGCGGTGGCGGGCGGCGCGGCCCTGGTCTACCAGTGGTTCCTCAACAATTTCACCAACGCAGCCAGCCCGGCCATGATCAAGGCCTTTCTGATGAATGCGGCCCGTTACATGACGGGCACCAGCGCCAACGACACGCTTTACTCCAACAACCAGGGCATGGGCATGATGAACCTGGGCACCGCGTTCGACGGCTCCCCGCGCCTGCTGCGCGACCAGCTCACCAACGACTTGTTCACGGCCAGCGGCCAGTCCCGCACCTTCACCGGCACCATCGTCTCCAACAGCAAGCCGGTCCGCATCACTCTCGCGTGGACAGATGCCCCCGGCTCCACCAGCGGCAACGCCTATAAAAACAACCTCGACCTAACGGTGGTCATCAACGGCACCACCTACCGCGGCAACGTGTTCAGCGGCGCCAACTCCATCGCGGGCGGTTCCGCGGACGCGCGTAACAACGCGGAAAGCGTCTTTCTGCCCGCGGGCACCACGGGCAGCGTAGCCATCACCATCGGCGCCACCAGCATCAACTCGGACGGCGTGCCGAACTACGGAACGGCCCTGGACCAGGACTTCGCCCTGGTGGCCTACAACATCGCGGAAACCCAGTCTCCCGCCATCGCCACGGCGGGTTCCACCCTGATCGCGGAAAGTTGCGGCGCCGGCAACAACGCCGTGGATCCTTCAGAGAACGTCACAGTGGCCCTGGCCCTGCGCAATGTGGGCACGGCCAACACCACCAATGTGGTGGCCACCCTGCAGACCAGCGGAGGCGTGACCTCGCCCAGCGGCGCGCAGAACTATGGCGCCCTGACCGCAAGTGGCGCCCCCGTCACCAATCCCTTCACCTTCACGGCCAGCGGCGTGTGCGGCGGATCGGTCACCGCCACCCTGAGTCTGGTGGACGGAGCGACCGATCTGGGCAGCGTCAGCTATGTATTCCAACTCGGCGGCACCACGGCCGCGACCTCCACCCGGACCAATACCGCCGCCATCACCATCAACGACAACGCAGCCGCCACGCCCTACCCCAGCAGCATCAGCATTACCGGGCTGGCCGGCACGGTCAGCAAGGTGGTGGTTACGCTGCAAGGTTTCAGCCACGCCTATCCGGAAGATGTGGACGCCATTCTGGTTGGCCCAGGCGGGCAAAAGGTGGGCCTGCTGGGAGCGGCGGGCGGCGCCACCGCCGTCACCGGCCTGACCCTGACCTTCGATGACGAGGCCAGCGGCCAACTCAGCGAACCCATGACCACCGGTACCTGGCAGCCGTCGGGCAGCGTGGCCTCCATGCCCAGCCCCGCGCCCACAGGCAGCATCGGTACCGCGCTGGCTGACTTCATCGGAACTTCACCCAACGGAACCTGGTCCCTCTACGTGGCGGATGCAGCAGCTTCTGATGCGGGTAGCATTTCCACCGGCTGGAAATTGTCGGTCACAGCCGGTCAACCCCTGTGCTGCGAAAGCAATGTGCCGCCCGCTTTGGCGGCCCTGAGCAACCGCATCGTGGTGCTGGGCCGCAATCTGGTACTGCCGGTTTCCGCCAGCGACCCGGTAGACGGCGACCTCATCACCCTCACGGCCAGCAGCCTGCCTCCCTTGGCGACCTTCGGCAGCACCAACGGAACCGGCACCCTGGAATGGCTCAATGCCAATCCGGTCGGCGTTTATACCTCCCGGTTTTTTGCCGCCGACAAGGACGGCACCAACTCGGCTACCGTGGTTATCACCTGCCGCTCCAACGAAGCCCCCGTGCTGGCGGCCATCGGAGCCAAGTTCGTCACCTTGAGCAACGAGCTGGTCTTTGCGGTCAGCGCCGCCGATCCGGTGGGCGACGACGCCATTTCGCTGACCGCCAGCAGTCTCCCCTCCGGCGCTACTTTCGGCGCGACCAACGGCACGGGCACCTTCAGCTGGCCCAGCGCGGCCCCCACCGGCTCCTATAACGTCACCTTCTACGCCGCGGATATGTCGGGCACCAATAGCGAGGCCATTCAAATCACGGTCGCCGAACTGCCACCTTTTGTGACCTATGCGGAAACCTTCGACACCACCGCCAACTGGGGCGGCGGCAGCGTGGGCAGCTACAACGCCAAGACCTACGCCAACAATGTCACCGGCCCCTCCGGCGATGTCTTCAGCGCCAACAGCGTGGTACGTGAAACCGTATATGGCGTCACCAGCAACGCCTGGCGATTGGGCAACGATTCAACGGCTAATGTTTACGTGCGCTACAGCCTCTCCAATGTAGTCACCCGCTTTGCCATGCAACTGGCCCGCTGGTCGTCTAGTGATGCCACCCCGAAATTCGACATCCGGTACAGCTTGGATAGCGGCGGCTCCTACACCACGCTGTTCACCACCAACGGCGCCTGGTTCGGCGCCGACAAAGCTTACCAGACCTTCGATTCCGGCCCGCTCAGCCTGATCCCGGCGTCCGGTCAGCAAATTTATATCGAAATATTCCGATCCACCGGTGGTCGCATGCTGATGGATAATTTTGAAGTGGATTACATCCCCACCGGCGGGTCCGCGCCCCAGACTCCGCCCACGCTCGCGGCCATCGGCAACAAGTCGGTCACCGTCAGCAACACCCTGCAATTCGCGGTGACCGCCACCCCCACGGACGGCGATACGGTCACCCTGACCGCCAGCAATCTGCCCTCCGGCGCGGTGTTCAGCTCCACCAACGAGAATGGAACCTTTACCTGGACCAACGCCTCGCCCACCAACGTCTACAGCGTGACCTTCAACGCCGCGGACAATGACGGGGCGGACAACGAAACCATCACCATTACGGTGAATCCCACGGGCGGGGGGGGGGGAGGCGGCAGTTGCGCCTTCGGACCCGGCGGTCTGGCCGTCATCGGCTACCAGAGTGATACTCCGGACAAGATAGCTTTTGTTGCCCTCTCGGACATCCCGGCGGGGACCGCCATTCGCTTCACCGATTCGGGCTGGCAGGCCAGCGGTTCTTTCCGGGCTAGTGAGGGCGGCATCGTCTATACCGCCCCCAGCAATCTGACCCCGGGAGCGGTCGCCATTTTTACCGATCCCCCAACGGCTCCCTGGACCACCAACAACACAGGGCTGGGCAGCGGCGGACTGGCGCTTTCCACCAGCGATGATCAAGTATTGGTGTTCACCAATAGCGCGACAACGCCGACGTTTATATACACACTGACCGCATCCGCGGGCTTTTCGGATGCCACGGACGCGAGCACCACCGCCCTGCCCACCGGACTGACGAACGGTGTGACCGCCCTCAGTATTGGAAGTGTGGACAACGGATATTATAACGGCCCGCTATCCGGCTCGGCGGACGAATTACGCATACACATCAGCACGGCGACCAATTGGCTCACGTCCAACTCGCTACAAACATGGCCCACCTGGAATTTCACCGTAACGGGTTGCGGGGGCGGCGCGCCCACGCCCGGACCCGGGCTCGCCATCACCACGGCCAACCAGACGGTTTCGTTTTTAACGTCCTCCCTGGCCGTCGGCGGCACGTCCTCCAACCTGGTCGGGGAAATCAGTTGGACCAACGCGCTCAACGGAAGCGCGGGCAGCATCAGCGCCGCGACCAGCTGGCTGATCGGCAGCGTGAACCTCGCCGTGGGCACCAATGTGATCACGGTAAGCGGCAGCAACAGCGTGGGCCTGGCCAGCGCCGCCGTGACCCTCATCCGCGAGAGCAGCGACACCGACACGGACGGCATTGAGGACGAGTGGGAAGATTTCTATTTCGGCAGCCTGACCAATGTCAACGGCACCTCGGACTGGGACGGCGACGGCTTCATTGACCTGCACGAACAGGCGGCGGGCTCAGACCCCACCAGCACCAACTCACTGCTGAAGGCCACCAGTATCGCCATACCCGCCGTGGGCAATGTGATTACGTGGCAAAGCGAAGCGAATAAAAACTATCTGCTGTCCCGCTCCGCCGACCTGATCAGTGGCTTCATCGGCATCGCCTCCAACATCGCGGCCACCGAACCGCTGAACACGTACACGGATGCGGTCAGTACCAACGTGTTGAACTTCTACCGGGTGGAGCTGGAGTAAGTTCCAGGTTCCAAGTTCCAGGTTCCACGTTCCAGGTTCCACGTTCCAGGTTCCAAGTCTTCATTGACTTTGGACCTGGGACGTTGGACGTGGAACGCTATCCTTCGCGCAGATACCGGCGCAGGAAGTCCAGCGGGTCATAGCGGCGGTGTTCCGCATCGCGGGCCTCAAAATGAAGGTGCGGAAAGGCCGCCATCCAGTTGCGGGCATCCGGAATGCGACTGGTCGCGCCCAGGTTCCCCAGCCACGCCCCCGCACGTACCACCTGCCCGGCCGTCACCTGCACGCGGGCCAGATGTCCGTACAGGGTGAAGAACGGGGTGCGCTGGCGGGGCCAGGCATGACGCAGCACCACGTGCAGGCCGAAATCTGAATCAGCTTCCTGCGTCACCGCCTCCACCACCACGCCGTCCGCCACCGCATACACCTCATCCTCGGGAAGCCAGCCCGGCACCTCCGCCAGGTATTCCTTTCCCGTGCCGAGGTCGGTGAATGGGAGCCGGATCAGAGTGCCCGTGGGCTGCCGTCGCGCCGGGGCTATGTCCACCCCGCGATGAAAACGCTGCCCGCCATCGCGCGTCCAACCCGGTTTTCCGTAGTCAGGATTGGCGGGCGTACGAACAATGTAGTCCCCCGGTTGGGCGAAGAGGTCGCGCCGCGTGGTGGGCCAGGCCAGGCTCAACGTCTCGTGGTCCGGAAGCGGCTGGAACGCCTCGCGCATAAGCGCAGCTCAGGGCACCTTGTTCAGGGCTTCGTGCTCGCTTTGCCCTTGCTGTAGGCGCGCCTCGCGCTCAGCGAGCTCTTCCCGCACCGTACGCAACTGGCGGGTCAGCGACTCTACCTGCTCGGTCAGGGCGGCTTCCATATCCGAAGGCGTGGGCATTCCCGCCTTGAGCCGGGCCACCTCCTTGCGCAAATCGGCCACCAGCTTTTTCGAGTCGCCCGTCCGCTCCGTCTCCCGGGCCTTCAAGGCTTTGATGGCCGACTGCATTTCCGCCATCTGCTGGCGGGCCTCGCGCACCTGCGGCGCCAGCTCATCCCGCTCTTTTTGCGCCGCTTCGTAAGCCTTAAGCCGGGTAGCCGCCCGCTCCTGACATTCGTCCAGGGCGCGCCGCGCCGCGGCCCGGTCGGCCTCGGCTTGGTTGACCGCCGCCTGCAAGGCCGCGCGATCTGGCCCCGCCTCGGCGCCGGCCCGGAGCGCCGCCGCCACGTCGGCTCTCGCCGCATCCCGCTCCTTGGTCACTTGTTCAACCGAGGCCGTGGCGGCAGCCAGTTGCTCGCGCAGCTGGTCAACGTTGGTCTGCGCGTTTCTCAAAACCGCCAGTTGCGCCTCCAACTGCTGCACCAACTGATCCGCCTCCCGCGTCTTGAATTCGCGCCCCGCCTCCGCCTCCGTCAGCACGGTCTGCAAGCGCGTAAGCTCCCCCTGCCTCTGTTCAAGGGTAGCCCGCAATTCCACCGTAGGATCCGGCGCGGATTCCAATTCCGTCACTCGGGCGCGCGCCTGATCGCGTTCGGCCAGGAGCCCGGCTCGCTCCTGCTCCAATTGCGCCAGCGCCTGCGTCACCACCAAGGCCGCCTGCAATTCCGCCACCTGAGCCCGCAGGGCTTCCACTTCGGTGGAAACAATGGAGGGGTCGGCAGGCGGTACAGCGGCGGGCACATCCGGCCCTGGCTCTGCGGGCGCAGGCGCAGGGGCGGGGGCGGGCGGGGGTGACTTGAGCCGCTCCAGTTGTTGCAGGCAATAGCTTACGCGATAATGGACCACATCAGGATGCCAGCGCGGATCGCGCTCCTTGATGGCTGTATATTTGGCCAGCGCATCTTCATAGGCGGCCTGGGCGGCGACTGTTTCGCCGCGATCACGCGCCCGGTCGGCCTTGGTCAGGGCCACATAGGCCGCCACCTGATCGCGAGTCAAGTCCTGCTGGGCCCGGGCGGCGGGCAATCCCGCGCTCAGCCAGGCCAGCGCCAGGCACACGACCAGGCGCTTCACGGTGCGGTTCCCCGATTCAACAACAGGCGATCCAGTCCCTCATCGCGCGCGGCACCTGCGGCCAGGGCCTTTTCGTACCAGGTGTTGGCCTCCTCCAGATTGGCCTCCGGTCCTGCGGCCAGCAGGATGGCCAGATTCAGCATGGCCTCGGCATGGCCGGGATCAAGTTCCAGTGCTTTGCGCATTTCGACCATGGCTTCCCCGGGCCGACCCAGCCCGTGCAGGATGATGCCACGGTAATTTCGCAACTGGGCATCGTTGGGCGAGCCTTCCACTGCGCGCGCGGAGTCTTCATCCGCTTCGCCCAGAAGCCCCTCTTTCCAGTTGAGGATGCCGCGCAGGCCCAGGGCCTGGACGTTCTGCGGATCGCTCTCCAGCACCTCCTGCAAGCGGGTACGGGCAGTCACCACATCATCCATGGAATAGGCACAGGCGGCCAGGCCGATACGGGCACCCACCAGGGAATCGTCCTCCGCCAGCGCGGCCCGGAACAAGGTCATGGCGCGGGCCAGATTGCCCTGCTGCAACGCGACATTGGCCGCAGCCACCTGCTGGATGGGGGTCAGCTTTTCCTTCTTGCTGTGCCCTGCCGAGGCGCGTGGTTTCTCGGGTTTCGCCTCCACCACGGGTTCCGGCGCGGGTGCCTCAACCGACTCCGGGGCGGAGGGCGGCGTATCGGCGGGATGGCTTTCGGCCGCTTCCGCTTCGGTCACCTCTGGTACGCTGGGCGCGGCCGGCGCGGGTTGTTGCGGGCGAGCATCCATGGCTTCGCGCAACGATTTGAGTTGTTTCTCGCGTTCGTCGGCAATGGCGCGTTCGCGTTCGCTTTGACGGCGGGCCGCGGCCAGTTCTTTCTGCAAAGCAGCCAGCTCCCTGGGATCGCCGGCGCGGGATTCCATCTCGCTCAGCTTCTTGCGCAGTGCGGCGATTTCGTTTTGCAGCCGCGCTTCCTCGGCCAGGGCGGCGGCCCGGGCCTGCTGCTCACGCCCCACCGTATCTGCCGAACCATCCGGCTTCGCGCTTTCCTGCGCGGCCGTCCGTACCGCTTCGAGCTGGCGGGTCAACCCGGCCACCTGTTCCAGCAGGTTGGCCTGTTCGCGGGCAAAATCCGCGCGCAATTGTTCCAGCCGCACCTTGCTGTCCGCCGCAGGCGCGGGGACGGGACCGGCTTGATGGAGCCGGTTGGATAATGCGGTGAGATCAAGCTGCAACGCGGCCAGGCCGGTTTTCAGCTGATAAATATCCTGGCGCAGGCTGGCCGCCTCCGCGGCCAGCAGCCCGTCATCCATGGCCTGCACGGGGTCCGCTGCGGACGGCGCCACCTCCGCGGGTTTACCGCGATTCGTGGTGGAGCATCCAAAACCACTCAAGAGGGCGACGGCCAGGAGGGCCGGCCCGATATGTAGAAACTTTTTCATAACCAACGCACCTCCCCGAACATCACCCCTAACCAGTGCGGGGTGAACGAGATATCCACGATGGCCCGAAATGTGCGGGCAATCAAGTCCGCAGGTCCGCATTTTCTGCACGCGCCGGTCTTTTCTTCCAGCGGGAAACTGCGCTATAACGACAAGGTCTCTCCACCAGCCATGCCCAACCACGTCCCATTTGTCCACCTGCATTTCCACACCGAGTACAGCCTGCTCGATGGTTGCTGCCGCATTGGCAAGGCCGTTGAACACGCCAAGCAGCTGGGCATGCCCGCGCTGGCCATCACCGACCACGGCGTGATGTACGGGGTCATTGAATTCTACAAGAAGGCCAAGGACGCGGGCATCCGCCCCATCATCGGCTGCGAGGCCTACATGGCCCACGGTTCCATGCTGGAGCGCAAGCGCGAGGAGGAGACAGGCTCCCAGGCCAACCATCAGCTGCTGCTGTGCGAGACCGCAGAAGGCTACGCCAACCTGATGCGGCTCATCTCCATGGGTCATCTGCAGGGCTTCTACTATAAGCCGCGCATCGACTTGGAGACCCTGGCCAAATACAGCAAGGGCCTGATCGGCACCTCGTCCTGCCTCAACGGACAGATCCCCACCCGCATCCTGCGCGGCGACATGAAGGGCGCCCTGGAGCTGGCCGGCACCTACTCCGACATCTTCGGCAAGGGCAACTACTTCATCGAGCTGCAGGACCACGGCTTGCCGGAGCAGCGGCAGGCCAACGTGGGTCTGCTGGAGATCGCCAAGAAAACCGGGCTGCCCCTCATCGTGACCAACGACGTGCACTACATCAAGCCCGAGCACGCGGAGGCCCACGACGTGATGCTGTGCATGCAGACCGGCACCACCATGAGCGACCCCAAGCGCATGAAGTACGGGTCCACCCAGTTTTACATGAAGACGGGCGCGGAGATGCTGGACCTATTCCGCGACTACCCGCAGGCCCTGACCCACACGGTGGATATTGCCGAGCGCTGCCACGCCGACCCCATCGGCCGCAAGACCCTGCACTTCCCCGAATACCAGGCCCCCTCCGGCTACACCCAGAAGGAGTACCTGATCAAGCTGGGCATGGACGGGCTGCGCGAACGCTATGGCATTGAGGATGCGCACCAGCCCAAGAACGAGGATGAGAAGAAGGTCACCGAACGCTTCTTCTTCGAACTCGGCATCATCGAGAAAACCGGTTTCATCAACTACTTCCTGGTGGTGTGGGATTTCATTCACTACGCCCACCAGAACCGCATCCCGGTGGGCCCCGGTCGCGGCTCCGGCGCGGGCAGCATCGTGGCCTACGCCCTCGGCATCACCGGCATCGATCCCCTGCGCTACAACCTGATCTTCGAGCGCTTCCTCAACCCGGAGCGCGTATCGCCGCCCGACTTCGACATCGATTTCTGCCAGGCCCGGCGGGGCGAGGTGATCGACTACGTGAAGCGCAAATACGGCGCGGAAAACGTGGCCCAGATCATCACCTTCGGCTCGCTGGGCGCCAAGACGGTCATCCGCGATCTGGCCCGCGTGCTGGAAATTCCGCTCAGCGAGGCGGACCGTCTGGCCAAGATGGTGCCGGAAGTGCCGGACATGACCCTGGAAAAAGCGCTCAAGGAAAATCCGGAATTCCGCCAGGCCTGCGAGCGCGACCCCAACGCGATTCGCATCATGAAGTACGCGCCCACCCTGGAGGGCCTGCCGCGCAACCCGGGTATCCACGCCGCGGGAGTGGTCATCGGCGAAAAACCGCTCATCGAGATTCTGCCCCTGGCCCGCGACAAATCGGGGGAGCCCTGCACCCAGTTTGAAATGAAGCCGCTGGATGCGGTGGGTCTGCTCAAGATGGACTTCCTGGGCCTGAAGACCCTCACCATCATCCAGGAGGCGGTGGACGCGGTGAAGGCCAACCACGGCCTCGAATTGAACATGGACAAGGTGGCCATGGATGACGCCCTCTCCCTGGATCTGCTGAACCGGGCCGACACGGTGGCCGTGTTCCAGGTGGAATCCAAGGGCATGCGCGACATGCTGCGCAAGATCGGGGTGGGCCGCTTCGAGGATCTGGTGGCGTTGATTGCGTTGTTCCGGCCCGGTCCCATGCAATTTCTCGACATGTTCGGCGAACGCCGGAACGGGCGGGCCACCATCGAATACGATCATCCCAAGCTGGAACCCATTCTGAAAGAGACCTACGGCATCATGGTCTATCAGGAGCAAGTGCAGCAGGCGGCCAATGCGCTGGCCGGCTTCAGCCTCGGTCAGGGCGATTTGCTGCGGCGCGCCATGGGCAAGAAGGATCCCAAGGAAATGGCGGCCATGCGGGCCAAATTCGTGGAGGGCTGCGCCGCCACCAGCCACATCCCGGCCAGCAAGGCGGAGAAGATTTTCGACAACATCGAGAAGTTTGCCGGCTACGGCTTCAACAAATCCCACAGCGCGGCTTATGCCGTGGTGGGCTGGCAGACCGCCTTCCTGAAGGCCCACTATCCGGTGGAATTCATGGCCGCCAACCTGACCGTGGACATCGGCAACAACGAGCGCTTAACGGAACTCATCGCGGAATGCCAGGAGATGGATATCGAGGTGCTGCCGCCCAGCGTGAACGAGAGCGGGGTGCGTTTCACCGCCCTGCCGCCCGGCAACGCCGAGCACCCACGCGCCATTCGCTTCGGCATGGCGGGGGTGAAAAATGTCGGAGTGGGCGCAGTGGAATCCATCGTGGCCGAGCGGGCCAAGGGCGGGGCGTTCAAGGGCCTGCTTGATTTTTGCGCCCGCATGGACACCACCCTGGTCAACCGCAAGACCCTGGAAAGTCTGATCCGTTGCGGGGCCTTTGACTTTACCGGATTCGCGCGCAGCCGCTTGTTTAACGCGGTGGAGCAGGCCATGGCCCGGGCCGCCTCCTCCCAGCGCGACCGCAAGGCCGGCCAGTTCTCGCTGTTCGATCAACTGGACGACCCCGCCACCTCCAACAACGACGCCGACCTGCCGCCGGCTGACCCGTGGCCACAGAGCCAGGAACTGGCGGGCGAGAAGGAGTTGCTCGGTTTCTATATTTCCGGCCATCCGCTGGCCGCGCTCAAAACCGACCTCGTCCGCTACAGCCTGGCCAACCTGGCCGCGGTCAATGAAATGGCCGAGGGCGCCACCACCCGCATCGGCGGCCTGGTGACGCAATTTCTAAAGCGATTTACGCGCGAAAAGCAGGAGGCCATGGGCGTATTCCGCCTGGAGACCCTGGAAGGCTCCCTGGAGGCGGTGGCCTTCCCGCAAACCTTCAACCAATACGCCGTGCATCTGCGCGACGAGGCCCCCGTGCTGGTGTGCGCCGAAGTGAAGGTCAAAGAGGATGTGCGGCGGCTGGTGGTGAACGAGGTGTACCCGCTGGACGAGGCGCACAAATACTTCGCGCAGAAGATCAGCCTGCACATTCCGGCCGCCCAGGCCAGCGAGGACAACCTGCGCAAAATCCGCCAGATCGTGCGCGCCCACCCGGGTGACATTCCGCTGGGCGTCTGCCTGATTCAGCCCGGGGGCGAAAAAATATTCATTCAGGCCGAGCACACCTTCAAAGTCTCGGCCCGCGGCCCCCTGATCCACGACCTGGAACACGTGCTGGGCGAAGGCAGTGTCTACGTGGAAGTGAACCCCGCCCCCTGCCTGCGCCCGCGCGAACGCAAACGCTGGGAAAAGTCGGGCGGGGAGTGATGGCTTACTTCGAAAGCAGGCCGGGCCAGTTTTTCTCCGCCTCGGCAATGAAGCCGGGGATATCCTGCGCCCACCGCGCCTGCACCTCGGCGTCATAATTCAGGTACAGCTTGCCTGCCACAATTTTCCACGCGGCGGGATCAATGTTCGCGGTGTAGCCCTGGGACACCGCCCACGCGCAATACCCGCCGAACTGGGGCGCATAGGCGGCGGGATCGCGGGCAAACAGGTCTCGATGTTCGGCGGACGAAAACAGCCAGGTGGCGTCCTGCCATACGAAGGCCAAGGCCTTGCTTCCCTTCACCGGTTGGCCCTGTAAAAAGTAGGCCACCGGATCATACCCTTTGATGGCAACCCCGCCGAGAAGCGAGCGGTTGACGGGGGAAACAGCCAGGGCTGGGATGGTCCACCACAAGGCGGCGAGCAGGACGAGTGTTTTCATGGATGGGGTACTCCACACGGTTGGACGGACGATGGGCACCGTCCTTACAGAAGATTCCGGGCCGGATGAATTACGGCCGCTGCTGGCGATCCAGCAGATCCAGCATGCTGATCAACTCGCGCAGGTCGCGGCCACCGGACAACTCCGTGGCCTGGGCCAAATGCGCCTGGGCCTTTTCGCTCTGGCTCAATCCGGAGTAGATAGTGTACAGGCGAAGATGGGCAAACATGACGGCGGGGGTGCCGCCTTCCGCCGTCTGGTCCCAGCCGCGCATCATGGCCTCATGTCGGGCATAGGTCGCCAACAGTTGCTCATACGCCCACGCCGCCGCCGGAGATGGACCATCCGCATACAACCGAAAGGCCGCGTTCTCCTGCGCTCGAAGCTCCTGATGAAGGGCGGATTGCAGGAAGAAGGCCCGACTCTGCGCCCCCTGCCGGGCGGCCTCTCGAGAGCCCATCCAAAAGCCGACGGCCACCAACATCATGCCCACGAGCACATAGATGAGCTTCTTCATGCCGCTAGTCCCGGACCACCTTTCTACATCCCTTCGCCCACATCGGCGTACTTCAGCTTGTCAATCTGCTGGAACCGTCCGCCGGTTACACGGGCCACCGTCTTCATGAAATCGGTGCCCGCCTTGCCGCGCTCGTTGGGGTGCGGCTTGTAGGCGATGGGGTTGATCTTGATGGTCTGCCCGTACTTGGCCTCGATCCCGCGCACGAAATCCAGGATCTGATCCACGTGGTCGGTGATTTCCGTGCCGGCCTGGGCGTTGCCCTGCTTGAGGTAAGGCAAATCGTCGCCCAGCACGAAGATGGTATCGCTGCCCATTTCCGCAGCCAGTTTGATAGCCTCAAAGGGCGTGCTGCCCGAGAACCCGCGCAACTGGCCCATGTTCTTGAAATCAAACTCCTGGGCCAGCCACTGTTGGGCCTTCTCCTTGTTCTCACGGGTGGCGAACACCATTTGCGGAGTGAAGGGCGTGGCCCCGTCCACAAACACCACGATGTTAAACTTGGTGGCCGGGCTCAAGTTGCCCAGCATCTTGCGCGCTTCCTCGCGCACCTCCTTGACCACGCCCTTGGCCACCATGCTGGGACTGATATCCATGCAGATGGTGATGGCCCTCGTGCGCACATTCTGTCCGAAGAACAAAGCATCCGAGTAGCCGGCGCCCCCGCCCAAACCGCGTCCCGCCCCGCCCCCCTGACCGCCCAGTGCACCCAGATCGGACCCGGCCCGGTTCAGGGTCGGGGTGTCGCGCATGTTTTTCATATCCGGCATGTCCATGCGCGGCAACTCCGGCAGGGCCACCTTGCTGGGCGCGGCGGAGACCAGGCGCTGCAGGATCTGCGGCTTGCGAATCTGCTCCTTCATCTGCTTGACCCGGATGCTGTGCTCCAGCTTGCGGGCCGGGATGGTGGGCGGTTTCTTGGCCTCAAACGTTACCGCGGGTTTGGAGATGATCACGGCGATGGTGATCACGCCCGCCGCCACACCGATGCCCACGTGCAGCAGCAACGTGGCGGAAAGCGCTTCGGCCAGCGCACGCTTGCGTTTCTCGCGCACGCTCAGAAACACGGGGGCGGGCGGCGCTTCCGGTGCAGACACGCCTTGATTGGATTGATCCGGCTGGTCAGACTTCAACCGAAGGGGATTGCTCATGAATCCTCCTCCACGGCAAAGGTCACGTTCTTGATCTTGGCCACCGAGCAGGCGTTCAACACATCCACCACCCGCTGCTGCTTCACATCCGGTGCGGGGGCTATGGTCAGCATGGCCTCCACCTTGTTGGCCTCGGCGGTGGCCCGGAATCGCTCCAGCATCTCAATCAGTTCCGGCAGATCGGTGCTCTTGGGGTCGTCGTATTGCAGATCGTTTAATACCACCGCGCCATCGGATCGGATTTCGATGACCTGCTCGTCGGGAATTTCCACGCTTTCCGACTGCTCGGCCACCCCGGGCAGGGCGAAGCTGATATCGGCCTCCTGGCGGTGCAGGGTGGAGCCCACCATGAAGAACACCAGCAGCAGGAAGGTGCAATCGATCATGGGCGTCATGTCGATCTTCATCAGCAGGTCGTTGTTGCGCTTGCTCTTCACAGAAATTACCTAGGCCCCCGGATTGGACTGGTAGGTCCCGAATACAATGTCGAACACCCCGGCCGCCGCGCAGGCCCGAATGGCCCGCTGCACCAGGGCGAACTCGGCGTTGCGATCAATGCGCATATAGATGCGCAGGCTGGGATTCTCGGCCAGGGTGGCGCTGATTTCCTTCTTCAGGTCGGCCTCGTCCACCAACCGGCCACGAATCAGGAACGGAGTCTCCGCGGTGACGGTCTGACCGTTGCCGGTGGCCGCACCCACAGGCAGGATATTCACCGACCCGCGATTGCGCATGTCCTCCGGAATCTGGGCCTTGGGTGCCAGGGGCAGATTGATCTCCGGGGTGAATTCCACCTTGGACAGGGTGGCCGCGCACATAAAGAACACGAGCAACAGGAACACCATGTCAATCATGGGGGTCATGTCGATCCCGCCTTCGGGCTGCTCGCGTGATTTACGTTTCATGGCAAAGGATGATCTGCAATTTATTCCGCAGTCTCTTCCACGGGACGGGTGAGGTCATCCAGCACCGTGGTCAGATGATCTTCCGCCTCCACCAGCAGCTTGTTGAGGAAATTGCGCAACAGGAAGTAGGCAAACATGGAGGGAATGGCCACCAGCAGACCCGCCGCGGTGGTGATCATGGCCTCACCGATGTTGGCGGCCAGCAGTTCGGGCTTGCCCATGCCGCCCATGCCGATCTTATCAAAGGCGCCGATCATGCCGCTGACCGTACCCAGCAGCCCGAACATGGGCGCCACGGCGGTAATCAGGGAAAGGAAGTTCAGCCAGAAGGTGAACTGGGATTCCTGGCGACCCATGGTTTCGGCGATAGCCTCCTCCATCTTGCCCTTGGCCCCCGCCGGATCATGGCCATCGTACTGGCGCAGCCCGCTGGCCAGCGAAACGGTGAACAAGCTGTCCGAGGCACCGGCCAGTTCCGCCACCTTCTGCGCATCGCCACTGCGGGCGGCTTCTTTGATGGAGGCCACGGCCAGGGGCGGCATGAGGGTGTTGCGATTCATAATTCGCATGAGTAGCACGCTGATGCCCACCACGCCCAGCGAACACAACAGGAGCGGATGCATGGCCCAACCGCCGATGAGGTATACATCCAACAGGGTTTTCTTCTTGGGCGCCACCGCCGCCGCCACGGCCGGCGCGGCTTCCTGGGCCACCGCGGAAAGAACGCCCACCCCCACCAGCACCAGTGCGGCCCACCCCCAGGTCATCCACGTTTTATTCAGTTTTTTCATTGATCTCACCTTCCTCGGGAGCGGGTTCCTCTTCCGTGACGCCACGGAAGTCCGCCTCCTTTTTCATCTGTTCAGGATACGTCTCGGCAAACTCTTCCGCCAGCATGGCGGCGGGGCTGTTGGTGTATTTCTCCCGCACCTGCTGCACCGTCTTGTAAGCGGCATCCCAGTCGTTGAGCGCCGCGTAGGAAGGCAGGACGGCGGCCAGGGCACGCGACTCGTTGTCGCGCACATAGGGCAGAAACACCACCAGATGCAGGTAGCTCAGGATGGCCTCTTCGTGACGCGCCGTTTTTTGCAGGGCCTCGCCGCGCATCAGGTAAATGTCCGACACCATTTCCAAGTTGTCGCTGTCGCCCAGGATGGCCGGCTCCAGCAGGGGCAGTGCCTCCTCGAACTGGCCCAGGCGGGCCAGGCAGAACCCGCGGCGCAATTTGGCCGACGAGGCCTCCGCAGGCTGGTAGGGCTGGCCGATGATCTCCGCATACAGCGCGGCCGCTCCCTTCCAGTCCTCCGCCTGCTCCAGGATACGGCCCAGCAACAGTTGCGCTTCATCCACGTTCATGCCCGGCAGGTCGCGATAGGGCATCAACTGCCGGATGTAATTTTCCAGCTGGGGTCGCATGGCCCTGGCCTGCTCAGGTGCCGCCGCCTCCACGGCCTGGAACAGGCGAGGCCGGGGCAGATTGAATTTGGTGATCTCGCGCACCGGCAGCCCGGTGTCCACGGTCTGCCCGGCGCTCAACTGCTGCACCACCCATACCAGATCGCGATCACGTCGCAGCAAGCGCACGGTCAGGGGACCCCGCGCCGTCTCCAGCGAGAAAGGACCGATGCCACGCGGGGCAACCGGTGCAGCGGGAACAGGGGCCGGGCTCTGCGCGGGCACCGAGGGGGAGGTGACGCCGAGGATCAGGGCCAGCAGAAGTAGGCGTCGCTTCATGAGCCAATCCGGGTCAAGCGCTCGCGCGCTATCGCCGCCTCCGGGGTGGACGCCAATTTTTCGTCGGACAGCATTTCCTGGTAGGTGTTGGCGGCCGCGGGCAAATCCTTCAAGCGCTCGAAGGCCTGCCCGCTCTTCAGATACGCCTCCGCCACCGCGCCGGTGTAGGCCCGGTACAACACGTAGATGCGCTGGTAGAATGGAATGGCCTTGCGGAACTCGCCCTGCGCCTCATGACAGGCGGCAATGCCCAGCATGGCGCGCGGCTTGAAGGACCGCTCCGCGCCCCGGCTGGCCAGCACGGTGTTGAAATCCTCGATGGCGCCCGCGAAATCCGCCGTAGCCTGTCGGGCTTGCGCGCGCACGAACACCGCCTCCACATACAGGTTGGGATCGGTCGCGTTCTCCGCTGCCAGCTGGGCTTCCGCCAGGGCGGCCCGCGCATCCTGGGCGGCCAGCAACTGCTGGGCCCGGCGCACGCGCGCGAAAGGCGCGTAACGCGAATTCGGAAAATCCTTCAGCAGCCGGTCCAGATAGGGCTGGGCTCGCTCCTTCTCGTCGCTGGTGGCAAAATAGGATCCCAGCGCGGCCAGTCCGTCCGGGCCCAGCGTGTCCAGGGGATTCTCCACCGCAGCGGCGCGGAAACCGGCGGAGCGGGCGCGACCCTCTTCCTCCGGAATCATGGTCATCTTGAGCCGGAAGGCCAGGGTCTTCTGCCCGGCCGCCCGCGCTTTCTCCATCTCCGCGTTGAAATCGCGCGGCATCACATCGGCCGCCTCCTTGCCGTACAGATCGGTCAGCCCCTTGAGCAGCGGGGTGAATCCCTCCCAGGCCACATTGTTGCCGTAGGTGCGCAGCACGTTCCAATAGAGGCTGCGCGCCTGCCCGGGCTGGCCCATTTGCCGCATGGCCCAGCCCGCCTGGTAGGCCGCGTCCACCACGTTGGGCGACTCCGGGTTGTCGCGGATGTACTGCCCGAAGGCCTCCGCCATGTCGCGGAAATCCTCCGGTGTGCCCAGCGCCTTGTACACCTTCACGGCCTGGTTCAGGGCCATGAAATAGAAGGCGCCCGCCTCCTTGGTCACCGACCGATAGGCTTTCTTGGCCCCCTCAAAGTCACCCGCCGCGGCCAGGGCATCACCCCAGGTCACGCGGGCCTCGCTCTTGAAGTAGTGGTCGGGGTACTGGTTCAGCCACGCCTCCAGGTCCTTGGCCGCGCCCGCAAAATCCTCCAGCGCATACTTGGACAGGGCGGAGCGATAACCCGCTTCCGGGGCATACACGGACTCCGGATACTTGGCCTGATACTCCGCATACAGCGGCAGGGCACGCTCGTAATGCCCGCCGTAGAACAGGGCCACCGGCTGCCAGTACTCCACTTCGGGACGCAGGATGTGCTGGGGATAGGTCTCCAGCCACACATCGAAGTCGCGCACCGCTTCATCAAACTTTTCCTGCATGGCCCGCGACAGCGCGAGGTAGAAATCAATGCGGGCCAGTTGCGGATGCTGCGGGAACTGCTGGCGCAAGGCCACCAATTCAGGCTCCGCCTTGGCAAACTCCTCCATGTTGATGAAGGACTCCGCCCGCACATAGCCCACCCCGGCCACCCGCCCGTTTTTCAGCAGGGTCTCATCCTTGCCGTAGGCGGCCAGGTAACGATCCGCCTCCTCAATCGTGAGCTGGAAGCGGCGCAGGCGGGACAGGCACAGGATCAGATCGAAATGCGCGGCCTCCTTGACCTTTTCGTCCTGCGCCTCCGCCACCACCCGGGTAAAGGCCACGCGCGCTTCCCAGTAGCGGTCCGTACTCATGAAGCAACTGCCGATGCGATGGAATAGCCCGGCGTCGTATTGGGGTAGGCCCTCGATCTTGGTCAGCAGTTCCTGGGCCTGGCGCAGGGAGTAGCGCAGGCGACGTTCTTCCCGGAAAGCGGACACCAGCTGCGTGGAACCGGACAGTCGCCGCGTCAGCTCGGCCAGCTCGTTTTGGAGCTGGGCTACGTGACGCTGCTGCAGACGGATCAGGGACGCCCGGGTCCGGGTGTGCCGGTAGGCGCGCAGCGCCAGTTCGTACTCCGTCTCGTCAAAGGCCCGGTCCCCGATCTCGATGGAAAGAAAATTGACGAAAGCCACGTGATCCAGGCTGCGCATGCGGCCGTCGGTACGGGCCAGGGTGTCCAGCGCCTTGGCCGTCTCGCTGCGATCGAAATAGGCGCGGGCCAGGAACATGACGGCCTGCCCGAACAGGGCCGAATTCGGATAATCCACTGTAAATTTTTCCAGGGTGGCGATGGCCGCCTCCATGTCGCCCTGCTGGACCAGCGTCAGACCGGCCTGGAAGCCCGCGTCCTCCACATAGTCCGAGCGCGGCGCCTCCGTGGCCAGACGCCGATAGGCGGTCACCGCCTCCGGAAATTTCTCCGCGGCCTGCAGGGCCGAGGCCACGCGGTACAACACTTCATCGCGGTATTTGCCCTGCGGATAGCGCTCCAGGTAGGCATTAAAGGCCTTTAGCGTATTGTCCCATTCCTGCTGATTGTAATACGCGCTGCCCAGGGCGTAATACACCTGCTCCAGGGCCAGTTTGAGCTCGGGCTCGTTGGCGAAGGTGTCCACAATGGGCTGCAGCTTGCTTACCGCTCCGCTGTAGTCACCCTTGAGAAACAGGGCCAACCCCTGCTGATAGAGGACGTCCGGCCCCTCGTCCTGGGCATAAAGCGGACACAGTCCGGCGCCGTTCAACAGCGCCAGCATTAATCCACCCGCCAAAACCTTGGTCATTCTCATGGGCACGGTCGCAATAGTTTGAAGCTACGCGAGCAACCCCGCCGGCACAAGGTCATTTCACCCGAAACCCGGTTAGAAATGGATCAAGCAGCCGGGCCGGCGCGGCGCGTCAGCGCCCGCTCCACCAGCACCCCCGCGGCCAGCAGGGCGGTGAAGGAAAAGGGGTGCAAATATCGGAGCACGGTGGTCGCGCCGGTGACACACAGCACCGCCACCAGCAGGGCGGTGAATCCGAAAAGGAGTAACCCGGAAATCCGTTCAAACGACGATCCGCCCGCCACCGTGGCCAGCCATAGCAGGGGCGAAAAGAACAGGAACACATACCAGGGACCGGCCATCAGGTGGAAGCGTTTGCTGGGGGTGGGCGTGCTGTGCACCTCCGCGGCATTCCAGGCCAGGCGCTCCCGAAGCAGAGCCTGGAACGGCGCACTTGGTGGCCGATCAGATCCCTGCTCAGACCAGAGCCGGAGCCCATGGTGGTCCCGGCGAAAGACATAATCACCGAAACTCTGCCCAGCCAAGCCAAGCACGGCACCTGGATCGCGCCGCAACGCGGCCCGGCACACCCGCTTGGCACAGATGTTGGCGGCCAGGGTGTTACCCTTGAACACGACCTTCAAGCGTTCCACCAATCCGCCGCCCGCCCACAACTGCGATTCACGCATCATGCGATTGTCCAGCGGAAGGTCGGGATCGACAGCCTGCTGCTTCAGCAGTTCGGCCACCGGCGGCTCGGTCGCATCCTCGGGCTGCACGATGGGCGCCCAGGCGGCCAGCAACATCAATCCGTCGTAGTACTGGTAGGCGGGCGGCCAGCCCCCGAAGGCTTTGCCGATGTGCTGGCGATAGGCGCCGTGCAACGCGGCGGTAACGGCCACCGCCACCCCCAGATGCACCAGGCCAGGCCCCCACCAGGTGCGCCGCCGGGCGGACGGTTGGTTCAGCCACGCCCCGACCGGAAGCAAGACCGCCATGGCCAGCATCACGGGCACAAACATGATGCGCAAACTGACCACCACCAAACCAAGTCCACAAACACCGACCAGCGTGACCAACCGGGGCCGGCGCAAATAGGACAATGCCAGCACCAGTTGAAGGGCAAAAAACAGCAGGGCGAAGGTTTCGGCCAGCACCATGCGTTCGTGCAGGATCTGCATGGGGTCGAACGCAAACACCATGGTCATCACCCCCGCCACCCAAGGGCGCACGCGGTAGAAATACAGCAACGCCGCACCCACCAGCCACGCGGTGATGCCACCTGCCACGATCTGGGCCATCACCACGCCCATGATGGACCCGGTTTCCAGCCCCCACCAGCGGATGGGCCAGCCATAGACAAACGAACGGCAGATGGGGGTGAAACCTTCGATCGCTGAAAGAATATAGGTTTCCGAATCGCCCAGAAATAGCAGCGGGACGGCATCCACCCCGGCCTGCACGACCTTCGCCACCAGCACCATCAAGGCCAGGGCCAGATAAGGTACGTACGCTCTATTCATATTTCCTGAAGAAGAGTCAGGAAGGCGGGGCCGAATTGGGCGAGCTTGCGGGTGCCCACCCCGGGCACACGCAACAACTCGGCGTTGGTGACCGGTCGCTGGCGGGCCATTTCGTGCAGGGTGCGGTCGGTGAAAATCACGTAGGGAGGAACCCCCAGCTCCTGGGCCAGCCGGTAGCGCAACTGGCGCAGCCGTTCGAAGCAGGCGCCCTCCGGGCCGGTGGCCACGGGGGCTGCTTCGGCGCCCTTCTTTTTTCTCCGCGCGCGCAGCGGCTTCACTTCCTGCGTCAAGTAGACCGCGCGCTGGCCGGACAAGACCTCACGAGCCTCCGCCCCCAGCACCAGCACCGGGAATTCAGCGCCGTCCTGGGCGATCAGCCCGTCGGCCAGAAGGGCGTCCAGAACACGGCCCCAATACCGTTTATCGTGATCACGGCCTACGCCGTACGTCTTCAGCTTGTCGTGGCCCAGGGCGAAAATACGGTCCGTGGCCGCGCCCATGACCACGTCGATGATGTGGCCCCGCCCGAACCGCTCCCCCGTGCGCACGATGGCGGACAGAATCATCTGCGCCTCCCGGGTGGCCTCGCTGCGCGCGACCTGGCCGGTGCAGACATCGCAACACCCGCAGTTATCGGTGGCGAATATCTCGCCAAAATAGCCCAGCAGCTGGCGGCGGCGGCAGACATGGGCCCCCGCATAGGCCACCACGTCGGCCAGGCTGCGCTGGGCCCGCTTCTGTTCCGCCGGGTCCTCGATCTTATCGATAAAAAAGCGGTGCTTGGCCATGTCCCCGTAGCTGAACAACAACAGACATTCCGCAGGATCACCGTCCCGCCCGCCGCGGCCGGTCTCCTGGTAGTAGCCTTCGATGTTCTTGGGCAAATCGCCGTGCACCACGTAGCGGACGTTCGATTTATCAATGCCCATGCCGAAGGCGATGGTGGCCACCACCACCTGGATCTGGTCGCGGTTGAAGGCCTCCTGGTTGGCTGCCCGCACGTCGTCGGCCAGGCCGGCATGGTAGGGCCGGGCCAGGATATCGTGCCCTTCCAAATAGCTCGCCGTTTCCTCCACGGCGGCCCGGGTGGTGCGATACACAATGCCCGCCTCGCCCTCGTGCTGGCGCACCACGGCCAGGATCTGATCGTTCACGTTGTGCTTGGCCACCACCCGGTAGAACAGGTTGGGCCGGTTGAAGGAGGCCCGCACCAGCAGGGGCTCGCGCAGGCCGAGGCGGGTGATGATGTCCTGCTGGACGCGCATGGTGGCGGTGGCGGTGAAGGCGGCGACGGGCAGATCGGGAAACATCCGGGTGAGTTGACCCAGGGCCAGGTAGTCGGGCCGGAAATCATGGCCCCATTCGGAAATGCAGTGCGCTTCGTCAATGGCCACCATGGACAGTGGGCAGGACCGCAGAAAATCCGCAAACCCTTCCAACGCGAAACGCTCGGGCGAGATATAGAGCAGGTCGAGTTCCCCCGCCTGCAACGCGCGCACCACGGCGCGCCGATCCGCCGCCTCCTGCGAACTGTTGAGGAAGGCGGCGGTAAAACCGTTGGCGTTGGCCGCGTCGACCTGGTCCTTCATCAGCGAAATGAGCGGGCTCACCACCAGCGCAGTACCGTCCCGCAAACGGGCCGGCAATTGATAGCACAGCGACTTCCCGCCCCCCGTGGGCATGACCACAAAGGCGTCCCGCCCGGACACCAGAGCGCGCACGATGTCTTCCTGGTGCGGCCGGAATTCATCGTAGCCGAACAGCTCGCGCAAAGCGGCGTAGAGCGGCGGCCCCAACGCATCGGCGGCGGCGGGGTCGGGGGTCATCCGGCGATCATCTGGCCGGCCGCTTCATCCAGTATGCGTACGGCTTCCCGCACGTCCCCGGAGGTCAGGGTCAGCGGGGGCAGCATGCGGATGACGCGGTCGGCGGTGGCAATGGTGATGAGCCCTTTGGCCAGCAGCGCTTTTTCAAACTCCTTGGCCGGCCGGTCCAGCACCACGCCGACCATGAGGCCGCGCCCGCGCACCTCCACCATCCACGGATACTTGGCGGCCAGTTTCTTCAATTCGCCGTGCAGCAGCTCGCTCATGCGCTTCACGTTTTCCAGCAGGCGCTCCTTCTCCATGATATCAATGACGGCCAGCGCGGCCGCGCAGGCCACCGGATTTCCGCCGAACGTGCTGGCGTGGTTGCCGGGCTGGAAGACCTCCGACAACTTGGGCCCGACCACAAAAGCGCCGATGGGTATGCCGCCACCCAGCCCCTTGGCCAGCGAACAGGCGTCGGCCTGCACCCCGTAGGATTGGAATCCAAACCAGGTGCCGGTGCGGCCCATGCCACACTGCACTTCATCGCACAGCAGCAGCAGATTCTTCTCGTCGCACAGCGCGCGCAGGCCCTTCATGAATTCCGGCGTGGCCGGAACCACCCCGCCCTCGCCCTGCACCGCCTCCACCAGGATGGCCACCGTCTTGTGGGACAGGGCGGCCTTCACCGATTCCAGGTCGTTGTAGTCGGCGTAGACAAAGCCCGTGGGCAAAGGCTCGAACCCCTTCTGGTATTTGGGCTGACCGGTGGCCGTGATGGCAGCCAGGGTGCGCCCGTGGAAGGAGTTCCGCATGGACACGATTTCGTAGCGGCCGGTGGGATGGCCCCACAACCGGGCCAGCTTGATCAAGCCCTCGTTGGCCTCCGCGCCCGAGTTGCAGAAAAACACCCGGCCCGGCACCCCGAATTTTTCCACCAGCTTGGCGGCCAGCCGCGGCGCGTTCTCGTTGTAATACAAATTCGAGACGTGCATCAGGGTGGCGGCCTGCTTCTGAATGGCCGAGACCAGCTTGGGATGGCAGTGCCCCACCTGGGTCACCGCGATGCCGCCCAGAAAGTCCAGATAGGACCGGCCGGTGGAGTCCCACACCCGGCACCCCTGCCCGCGCGTGAGCAGCAGGTTCGGCGCATAGGTGTTGACCATGTATTGCTTGTGCAGCTGGATGGGGTCTGTGTTCATGGGTTTCAGGTTTCAGGTGTCAGGTGTCAGGATCTTCCCTGAAACCCGAAACCTGACACCCCCTTCTACTTCTTCACTATTTCGGTTCCTACGCCTTTGTCGGTGAACAGCTCCAACAGCAATGAATGCGGCAGCGATGCGTCAATGAAGTGGACCTTGCGCACGCCCGCCTTGATGGCTTTTACCGCCCCCTGCACCTTGGGAATCATGCCGCCCGAGATGATGCCCTGCCCGATCAGATGGTCAACCTCGGCAAACTTCAGGGTGGAAATGAGGGTGGATTTGTCCTTGGGATCCCGCAGCAGGCCGGGCACATCGGACAGGAACACCAGCTTGCGTGCCTTCAAGGCCTGGGCGATGGCGGACGCCGCGTCGTCGGCGTTGATGTTGTACACCTTGTCGTCCTCGCCCCAGCCCAGCGGGGTGATCACGGGCACGATGTGGGAGTGGAGGTAGGCCAGGATGGGATCATCGTCCACGTCCGTCACGTCGCCCACGTAGCCCCAGTCCAGGGTTTCCCCGGTGGCCGGATCTTTTTCCGTGTGCTTGGCTACGGACAGGATGTCCTCGCCGTGAATGCCGCGCGCGGTGCAGCCCAGTTTTTCCAGGGCCTGCACCAGGGAAGGATTCACCTCCCGGTTCAGCACCTGCTCCACCACCTCCACCGCCTGTTCATCGGTGACGCGCAGGCCCTTCACAAATGTTGCGGGCAGACCTTTTTCTGTCATGGCCCGCGAGATGGCCTTGCCGCCTCCGTGCACCACCACCGGTCGCAGCCCTACACAGGCCATGAAGGCGACATCGGTGAGCACCTTCTCCACCCCCGCCTTCTCCTCCATGGTGCTGCCGCCCACCTTGACCACGACAATTTCGCCGCGGAACTTCTGGATATAGGGCAGGGCCTCGATCAGCACATTGGCTTTTTCAATCATCGCTTGCATGGTTTTCCTCTAGGAGTTCCAGGTTCCAAGTTCCAGGTTCCAAGTCAGCGAAGACCTGGAACGTGCAACCTGCAACTTGGAACTTTCCTCACGTCGGCTCCCGCCCGTCCGGCATCTTGATATAATCCACATTGATTCGCACGTATTCTTCCGAGCAATCACAGGTGTACACCGTGGCCTCGCCCTGGCCCAGATGCAGGTCCATGGTAATGGTGAACCGCTCCTGCTGCTGCACCTTGCTCAGGGCCTGCACGGAAGTCCGGGTGGCCACCCCCTTCCGCACCGCGGCCAACCGGTCGTAGAAAATATCCACCTTGGTTTCGTCCACCTTGGCCGGGGAATAGCCCAGGGCATCCATGATGCGGCCCCAGTTCGGGTAGTCGCCATGCCAGCAGGTTTTGACCAGCAGCGAATTGGCCACCGAGCGGGCCGCCGCATCCGCCTCGCCGTCCGTGCGCGCACCCTTGACCGTGACCGTGATCAATTTTTTCGCCCCCTCCCCGTCCCGCGCGATACGCCGGGCCAGGTCGAGGGCCAATACGTGCAGCGCCCCGGTGAAGGTCGCCCAATCCTTGTGCTTGGGGTGCAGCGGAATATTCCCCGCCGCCCCGTTGGCCAGGAGCAGGCAGGTGTCGTTGGTGGACATGTCGCCGTCCACCGAGATGCGGTTGAAACTGGCGTCCACCGCCTGCTTCAACGCGTGCTGCAGCGCCTTGGGTTCCACGGCCGCGTCGGTAAAGAAAAAGCCCAGCATGGTGGCCATATTGGGTTCGATCATGCCCGCCCCTTTAGCGAAGGCGGTCAGCACCACCGGCTGGCCGCCGATGACCATCCGCACCGTGCCGGTTTTCTTCCGGGTGTCGGTGGTCATGATGGCTTCCGCGGCCGCCGGCCCGCCCTGTGCGGTGAGCAGCGGGGCCAGGGTGCGGATGCCCGCCTTGACCGTGTTCATGGGCATGGGTTTGCCGATGGCGCCGGTGGAGCAGACCAGCACCTCGGCCGGCTTGAGCTTGAGCTGTTGGGCGGTGAGTGACGCCATAGTGCGGGCATCCCGCATGCCCTGGGCGCCGGTACACGCGTTGGCGTTGCCGCTGTTCACCACCAGGGCGCGCGCCTTCTTCCGCTTCACCACGTCCTGGTCCAGCTTCACGGGAGCGGCCTTGACCTGGTTGGTGGTGAACACACCCGCGCACGCGGCGGGCCGGTCCGAAACCACCATCATCATGTCTAGCTTCCCGCTCCGCTTCAGCCCCGCGCAGATACCCTGGGCCACAAAGCCCTGCGGCAGCACCACCTCGTCCTGCAATTGAATATTCATCGTCGTACCCATGATTAATCCTTGCCGAGATTTCACGACCCCTTGTTCACCGGAACTGAAGCAAGATCTGCCTTTTCCCACTCTTGCAGCCATTCGACTTCACCCTCCAGGCGCACGACTTCCTTGCGATAGGCCAGGGCCGAAAGCCGGAGGTCGCTCGAGGCTGATCGCCTAGCCTAGAGCGCCGCCGTTGGACGACTCACCCTTGATTTGCTGCATTTTTTCCAAATCATCTTCATAAAATAAAAAGCCCCGAACATCCGGAGACATTCGGGGCTTTTCGCCAAGCTGACAAGTTCGATTAACGCTTCGAGAACTGGAACCGCTTGCGGGCGCCCGGCTGACCGGACTTCTTACGTTCCTTCATACGCGGATCGCGGGTCAGCAACCCGGCCGCTTTAAGGGCGGGCTTCAGGTTGATGTCCGACAGGACCAGCGCGCGGGAAATGCCATGGCGCAGCGCACCGGACTGGCCGGAGGGGCCGCCGCCGCTGACCAACGCCACCACGTCATACTTGCTGTCGGTGGCCGTCACCCGGAAGGGCAGGGTCACCGCATTGCGCAGGGTGTCCAGCTTGAAGAAATCCGAGATGTCCCGGCCGTTGATCTTGACCTTGCCATCGCCCTGGGCGATGCGCACCCGCGCCACCGACGTCTTGCGCCGACCGGTCGCGGAATATTCATGTACCTGTTTGGCCACGTTGATGTCCCCTCTTAAAGTTCCAGCGCCTGCGGCTTCTGCGAGGCGTGCGGATGGTCAGCGCCCACGTACACCTTCAAGCGGGTCAGGTGCGTGCGGCTCATGTGATTCTTGGGCAGCATGCCCTTCACCGCGTGGGTGATGATGTGCTCCGGATGCTTGGCCCGCACGGTGGCCGCGCTCTCGCGCTTGAGTCCGCCCGGGAAGCCGGTGAATTTCTGGTACACCTTGGTCTCTTCCTTGGTGCCCGTCAGCTTGATCTTCTCCGCGTTGATCACGATGACGAAGTCGCCCGTGTCCACGCTGGGGGTGAAGGTCGGTTTGTTCTTGCCGCGCAATACCGCGGCAATGCTCGAAGCGAGGCGACCGGCTGGTTTCTCCGTGGCATCCACCACAAACCAGGTCCGCGTCACTTCATCCGGATGTACGATCGTTGTCTTAGTGCCCATAGTTCTTTCCCGAAAAACAAGGGGGGGAAACTAGCCAAGCCCCTCCCGCGTGTCAACTGCACAGGGAAGCTATTTTCGCGCGCCCTGACTTCCAACCCTTGGAAAAACTGCTTTTTCGCGTTTCCAACCCTTGGAAAATCTATCGTTTCCCACCAAATCGCGCCCAAAAGGACGGCTTCCCCGGTTTATGGGCCCGTGGCGCAGCCGCCGGCCCGCCGGCTGAAGGGGCGGCAGGGGCGGTATGCGCCGACCCATGGCCCCGGCTGGGCTTGGCGGAATGGGATGACGCGCGCGGGCCGGACCGGTGCCCGCCCCCGTGCGCGGAACGATGCCGGTGCGGCGGTACGCCGGGCGGCCCCTTGGGCGGCGCATCAGCCTTGTAGTTGAATCCCTCCAGGGTGCGTCGCTCGATCTTGGCCTTCATCATGCGCTCGATCTGGCGCACCGTATCCTCGTCCTCGTGGGTCACCAGGGTGTAGGCATCCCCCGTTTTGGCCGCGCGCCCGGTACGGCCGATGCGGTGGGTGTAGGCGTCCGTGGTCTGTGGGATGTCGAAGTTGATGACGTGCGATACCCCGGCGACATCTATGCCGCGGGCCGCGATGTCGGTGGCCACCAGCACGCGGTAACGCCCGCTCTTGAAGCCCTCCAGCGCTTCCTGGCGCTGGCGCTGCGAAAGGTTGCCCTGGATGTCGGCCGCCGTGAGGCCGGACTGCTCGAGCTTCTCCGCCACCCGTTTGGCTTTGTGCTTGGTGCGGGTGAACACCAGGACCGAACCTTCCCCGGTGCGGTTCAGCAATTCCATGAGCAGGGGCAGTTTGAGGTGCTGGGGCACCGGATAGAGGGCGTGGGACACGGTCTGCAGGGGGGCGCGGTGTTCGAGCTCGAGGGTCACCGGATCGCGCAGGACTTCATGGGCCAGCTTGCGCACGTCGTCCGGCATGGTGGCGGAGAACAGCAGGGTCTGCCGCTGCTTGGGCAGCGCGCGCACGATGCTGCGCACGTCGGGCAGGAAGCCCATGTCGAACATGTGGTCGGCCTCGTCCAGCACCAGGGTGTCCACGTGGGACAGGTCCACGTTGCGCTGGCGGATATGGTCCAGCAGACGGCCCGGACAGGCCACCACCAACTGCACGCCCCGGCGCAGCGCGTCCACCTGGGGCCGCATACCCACGCCGCCGTAGATGGTGACCCCGTGCAAGCCGGTGCCGCGCCCGTACTCGGCCGCGTTGGCATAAATCTGGTCGGCCAGCTCGCGGGTCGGACAAACCACCAGGACGCGCAAGGTGCGGGGCCCGGTGAGCAGTCGGTTCAGAATGGGCAGCATGAAGGCGGCCGTTTTCCCGGTGCCGGTCTGGGCCAGCCCGATCACATCGCGCCCCTGCATCACCACCGGAATGGCGGCGGCCTGGATGGGCGTGGGTTTTTCATAGCCTTTGTTCTGCACATTGGCCAGCAAGGCGGGGTCGAGCTGAAACGTTTTGAAGGGCATGCGTTCTTTCTGCGGCGCGTTCCGGGTGAACCGGGCGCCAGGGTTAGCGGTAGATGGTGGGCGGGCGATGGCGGGGCCGCGGGGCAATTACATCCTGCAGGTTGTCGCGGAATCGCCAGACATAGACCATGGTCACCACGGCGGCCGCCATCCACTGGATAAACAGCTGGGTCCAATTCAGCGTGGCCCCCAGATAGTTGGGCGTGCTGAACAAATCGGGTGGCGACAGGATGAAGTTGAAGCCAGCCGGCCGATCATACCAATGACCGAGTTCGTTGATGAACAACTGCTCCCAGGGGGGGAACAGGCCCATGATCATGCTGCCGAGGATGCCGGTGATGAGGGCCCGGATTTGCCGCCGGTTTAAGGTCAGCAAACGTACCTGCCAGGGGGCTATGTCGGGCGGCGCGGGTTTCACGTGCTTCTCATGAGGTAATCAGTGGTCCGGCTCAAGCACTTTCGCGCACCACCAAGACCGGGTCCACCACCCGGACGTCACCGGGCGCGGGATTTTCCACCAGGTCCATGACCGCGTGGACCTTGGCGCGCAGACCCTGGTCAATGGTGCTCAAGTGGGGCCGGGTGTAGGTACAGACGGGGAGATTATCGTAGCCCATGACCGCCATTTCGTCGGGTATGCTCTTGCCCAGGCGGGCCAGGCCTTCCACCAGGCCGGCGGCGATGATGTCCGCCGTACAAACCACGCCATCCGCATTCATTTCGACCAGCGACCGGGCCGCGGCCACGCCCGCTTCGTAGGAGGTGGCTATCTCCAGCCGGTCCAGCGTGGCGGATGCGGCCTGGCAGGCCTTGAGGGCGCCACGATAACGGGCGGAAGGTACATTGTTGGACTGCTCGGTGGGCTGGGCACCTGCGAAAACGATGCGGCGCTTGCCGATGTCCATCAAACGTTCCGCAGCCAGATAGCCGCCCTTCACCTCGTCCGTACGCACGTGGCCGTGCAGGGTGTCCTGGCCGAACGAATCATACAGGATGCAGCGCACATCGCGCCGCTGCAGCACGCCCGGCAGATCCCACTCCGAGAAGCCCACCAGCACGGCCGCGTCCATGCTGCGCTCGAGCAGGAAGTGGACATAGTCCTCCTCGCGCCCGCTGTAGAAACACACGGCATAGCGGCGCGCGCGCGCCTCTGCTTCCAGACGAACCAGAAATTCACCGAAGAACGGATTGATGGCCTGCTCTGCCCCCGAACGCGGGTCGAACAAACCGGGCATGATCACGGCCAGCATGCGGGACTTCTGTCCGGTCAGCGCCGCCGCCGCCAAATTCTTCACATACCCCAACTCGCGCACCACCCGCATCACGCGCTCCGCGGTCTGCTTGGAAACTTCCTGGGTGCGCCCGTTCAACACATAGGACACCGCCGCCGCGGAAACCCCCGCCACCTTGGCCACATCGGCAATGGTGGGCTTGTGCGGCCCCTTCTCGTTGCGACGACGCCGCCGCGGCACATCCTGCTTCATTTGACCATTCATCAACATTTCCTTAGCCAGCCTCTTAATCGGTTCAGAGCTTTAAGATAATATTAAGCCGCACGTCCGGAAACTATTGCGGCTTCGTTTGATAAGTACACCGAATGGACTGAAATATCAAGAAGATTGGACTGAATGGTTAAAGAACGACGACGGCAACGCTTAAGGCGTTGCACAATAATATGTTGTGGTAATGCAGTAAACCTGCATGTTGCGCCGCCGCGCCGTGGATACGCTATTTTCCCGGAGCACGATCTTCCATCAGGCGGATGAGCTGATGGGTCTTCGACCAGCGGTAGATCAGGAGGGGAAGGCCGATAAAATAGAACAGCATGGCCGCGTAGCGGTAGGGCGAGCCCAGAACATACATCAAGCCCAGCATGGACAGGATGAGCAGCCACGACACCACACAGATGCGGATGACAAAGGCGCGCTCACGAGGTCCGCGCGCGGTGCGGATGTTCACCCAACTGGCCCAACCGCCCCCCACGAGGGCCAGACCGAGCAGGGAGAAACCGAAGATGGCTTTAAAGGTCAACATATCATGCAGGTCGTAGCGTACCACCGAAACACCCCGCGCGACGAGCTGACGCGGGGGCGGTTTGGCGGACGAAACGTCTATTCGAGTTCGGCCTTGGCTTCACCGTCTTCCAGAATCAGGGTGACTTTGTTGATATTGACCAGAATCAGGCCGGTCCAAACAATGGAGGTGCCTTCTTCGTCTTCGACCTTGATATCCCACACTTCGGCGTCTTCCTCCGGCGCGAAGCGAATTTTTACCGATTGGCCGTCGGGCAGGGTTTCGTCGCCCAGCACATCCTCCTCCCAGTTGTCGGTCTCGGAGGTACTGATGAAGATTTTATGGATTTCGACGCCCGTGTGATTCACCAGCACAAAATCCTGTTCGCCGGCCACCGCCGTGCGACCAGCGAACAACAACCCTGCCGCCATCACAAAACCAGCCAGCAACCGCTTCATGGTGCATCTTCTTTCTTGGTGTGAATGAAACCGAATCCAGGGCAACCGCCGTCCACTGCCGCTAAACGTAACGAAGCCACGGAACTTTTCAAGCCGCTCCCTTTTTCTGACCCGCATCCGACAGGGCCAGCAGCAGACCCAGCATGACGAAGCTGATGAGCAGGCTGCTCCCGCCCAGACTCAGGAAGGGCAGCGTGATGCCGGTGAGCGGCAGGGCCAAGCTATTTCCGTCATAGCCAATGGGCCGACGCTTGTATCGCTTTGTCAATCGTCAAGGGCTGACCACGGCTGCCCGACCCCGGCTGCGGCGCAGTTGTTGCAAAAGCTGTAAAGTGAATGTAGAGCGCCGCAAGGAGTGCGGCGAACGCCAAGACACGGCCCCGCCCGCCATACCATGGCTGAAGACCATTCTGCACGTATGTGCGGACTGACCCCTGGCGTGACCCCCTGGCGTGACGCGCCGTACGCATCGCAGGAGGCGCGCGCGTCCGACGCGAACGAGCGCACGCGAGTGAGCATATCGAGCGACCAACGGGAGCGAGTAGCCCGAGGCCCGGCCCACGCCGGGCCGAGGTAAACCGTCACTGACCTGCGGGCGGTACGGTCGATCCGTAATTGCCACTCGCTAAATGCTCATGGTTATCGGCAAGCCATCGGCGCACTTCATCGCGCAACTTCTGTGGATCTGTTACGGAGAGCGTCTCAGCCCACGCCTTGACCGGCTGACCAAACTCCGGACTGTTCTGAATGATGCGACAGATAATTTCACTCGCTCGAACCGACGATGGATAATCGAAAAATTCCGCGTTGTAGAGTCTCGGCTTCGCTTCTTCGTCTCGCGACACTTCAGCGGCAAGCTCCAAAATCACGTCCGGCTGGGAACTCTCCTTCAGAATGCTTCCCATATCCTGTCGCGCACGAATGAACCCATCACGAAATTGCCGCATCGTGTCATGCATGGCATCCTGATCCGCGAGATCAATGAGAGCGAGCCGCACCACTCGCCGCCTTGTTGCAGATGTATCTTTGGCATGCATTTCGGATCGCAGCAGATCAATGGCGCGTACCTTTTCTTCCCCGGGAAGCGCGGCAACTGTGCTAACGAGGTTTGTCTGGTCGAACTTCCGAAGATCAGGCTCGCCGTCTTGACCAGCCCACGTTGAAGCCGCAAGGGAAAACAGAAGTGCAAGTATTGAAGGATTTTTCATTGATTGGCCGCCTCATCATTTGCGGTCTTCCAATCTTCGTGGCGCAACCAACGCCCAGGATTCGGAAGAACACCGTTCACGGGTGAACCAGACCTCATCAAGCTCTCTTCGCCGTCCGGCCAAGGTCCGGCATCATGCCCGCCGCCATCATCGTTGTGTGTCGCCAAGAACAGTTCATGCCCGATCTCGTGGGCAATTCCGAGAGACGCATAGCTGCCAATATTAGCTGTGCAAAGAACGCCGCCTGATGCTTCGTGCAGGTGAACACCCCGAACCATGAAGTTGGTATCGCTCGGATAAGGGATGCCGCTTTCTTTTACGAACATGCCATTGACCTGGCCGGACCAGAATGGTGTCGCGACCAACGCATCAATCTCATCCTCGTCGAGCTTGCCGTTCTGGTTGTCGTCATAGTCGATATCGACCGTTTCTGATTCGATGAGCGTGAACTCGATCTGTGCCTGCGAGAAGACATCGTTCAGAACGTCAACAACAGCACTTGCAGACGGACCGCCTACCGGCGAGGTCCCAGAGAAACTGCTGTCTTCAATGTAGTAGATGCCGACCGTCAAACTACGCTTCGGCAGAGCCATGATGTTGAGCTTGCTGCAAACGGGTCCGCTGCTGCCGATGCGCGCTTCAACAAGTGCGTTGCCTGCGGCACCTTGCCCCGTAATGGTCAAGTCGGTGCTCGATGCGGTGAACGTCTTCGGATCGATATCTGCGGAGCTGCCGCCCGAAACGACCACGAGTTCAACTTGATCCGCAATGGACTCGGGTTCGATTAGAATCTTGGAAACACTCGATTCGTCGTCCTTGTCAACGCTCGCCCAAGGATACGGACCATCTTCGCGAACAGTCTCCTTCGGATCGAAGCCATAATTGATCATCCCGGCACGCGCTTCGAAGTCCACCATAAGGACGACCGGCTCGACCACGCCATTTGTGGCAGGTGGCTCAATGACGTACGCGGGGTCTTCAATGACTTGAAGATTGCCGGTCCCCCGAAGTACAGCGGTACGGGCCTGCACAACTTCGGATGTCGCGCTTCCTGCAGGCGTAAACATCTCCACCCAATTCAGTCGGTAGATTTGGCCCACCTGTAGATTGGCGACGCGAAAACGATACCCAATCTTGGTCAGCGCGATTTGCATTTCGTTCGTACTCAAATCGCGCAAAGCAGCGGTGGCCGCGAAATTTGTTGCGCAGGCACCACCCCACATTCGGCCCTCTTCCCACGGCAGACTGGTCAGGCTATCACACCGACCAAGATCCGCTAGGGCGGTGGCCAGCATTTGGCCCGTAGTATATTCTTCTGACAGCATTTCCGATGAAAAGTTTTCTGAATAATCCAATCTATTGTCCGTTTCATCCAGATAATATTCGTTCGTGCTAAACTCCCAATACACAGGATTGGTCGGGGTCGCACTAACAGATGAATATGGGCTGACGGTGAAGGAAAACTGAACCTCCTCAACGCCACAATCCCAATCGTGTTGGCGTGTTCCATACACAACGATTTCCGAACCGCATTCTAAATCGCTCCAGTTGGTAGCATGGTGAACTTGCGACGGACATGGCATTCCATCCGATTCCCTATAGGCGTCATGCGTAATGCTTCCCGATGAAATGCATGCCTGTGTACATGAAAACGGATCAACCACCGTTACGGCGCAATCGGATACTTCACGTCTAAACCAGTCGGGGTAATCAAAATGATCGTAACCGTAAGCGGAATCGCCCGTTTTCGTTGATTTGCTATATATTCTGGGCGGCTCCGACGGTATGAACTCCGCAAACCCGCATTTGGCTCGCACCGTAGACAGGCTGCGGAATTGCACGCCCTGACTTGGTCCAAGCATGCGAAGCATACCGCCAGAATAGAGGTCGTCAGGGCCAAGAAGAATGACGGTGTCAAACTGCATCGGATCCGCTTCAAGAGTCCACTCTTCAACGTTGGTCAATCCGTCCTGGTCTGGATCTCCCGATGTTCCGTCCACGCCAACGCTGGAGCGTGGATTTAATCCCGTCGCGATTTCCCACCCATCCGGCAGGTTGTCCCCGTCCGTGTCTGAGGTTCCGGGTAGGGTGTGGTGTATGAATTGCTCCACGGCATTGCTCAATCCGTCCTCATCGCTATCCACTTCGTTGCTGCCCACCCCATAGAACCGATGCAGCGGGTTGCCATTGGTGTCGCTGCCCATCGGCTGCGTGTCCGTCCAGCTGGTCGCTGTCTCGCCGGTCAGGACCAAGCTGTCAAAGACCAGCGACCAGATGCTTTCCAGCCCGTTGAAGCTATTGGTCAGGTCCGCGTTCAGGGCGGGCGTGTTCTGCTGGTAGACCGACCAGACCTGCCCCGAGAAGCTCGCCGGGTAGGTCACGGTTAGACAGAACCCGTTGGTGAGCAGTTCCATGCCCGAAATAGCCAGCTCTTCACTGCCGCCGCTCATCAGCATCATGGGCAATTTGGGAACCGCTTGCTGCTGGGCATAGGCTTCCTGCTCGGCCTGCGCAAACAGGTAGTGCTCCACGGAATCCTGCGGCAGCAAGGTAATCCGCGCGCGCAGTTTGTACCGATTCAGCCAGGGTTCGTAGAGCAGCGGGTTGATGCTCTGCCGGAACAGGGCTTCGTAGGGCACCTGGTAATCGCCGGGGGTGGGTACGGTGTAGAGGACGTTGCCGCTGGTGTCGCTGATGGTAATCTCGCCGTTCAGGCTCTCGTGCAGCTCGAGTTCGTAGGTGGGGACGCTGTTTCGCCAAGTTGGTTTCAGACCCGATAGCGCTTTCTGCAAAGACTCCGGCCAGCCTTTGCCGGCCGGGTCGAGGACTACGACATCGGGCAGGCCGGGCTGAACCAGTTCCTCCAAGCCGGGCGGGATGATGCGTACCCACTGGTCCTGCTGCTCGTAGAACCAGTCCATCAAGTCGTCCAGGCCCTGCACCCGAGTACTCATGAGCCGGTCATAGGCGGCGCGGTCAATGGGCTCGGCGTCGTTGGGCCGGAGGCTGGCCAGGGTGAGCAGGGTTCCGCCGGTGAGGGCGAGCAGGGTGAGCAACACCAAAGTGCGAACCGAACCTCTACGGCGCAGCAGACGAATCAATGCGCTCAAAGCGGACCTCCTATGCTGGCGAGACTACGCATTTCGCTTATCCGTTGTACATCGGGGAAACCCTGATTTTTATTTATTTTGTGCCCCATGGGGAGGATGCGGCCATCGAGGCTTCCCTAAGCTTTGTTCCCCATGGGGAATGTACGCAGATTTCGCAACGCGGTAGGCCCTCAAGTGCGAAAATACCGGGCAGCGGCAAACCTCACCCAGGAAGCGCTCACCACCCGGTTGCAGCTCAGTGGTCTGGACATCGAGCGTACTGCGATTGCAAAAATTGAGGGCGGCGTTCGTTCGGTATTCGATTACGAACTCATAGCCATCGCCAAGGCGCTGCGCGTCCCCGCGACCAAGCTATTTCCAAGTGATCGGGATTATCGCAAAGCGTTGCCGTCACTGCTTCGCGGATATCTATAATCAACCATTCTCTCAGCGCCCCGCCTTGCCGCCCGCATCCGACAGGGCCAGCAGCAGACCCAGCATGACGAAGCTGATGAGCAGGCTGCTCCCGCCCAGACTCAGGAAGGGCAGCGTGATGCCGGTGAGCGGCAGGGCCTTGGTTACGCCGCCCACGTTCAGCAACGTCTGCACGGCCAGCACCGTGATCAAGCCGGAGGCGAGCCCCTGCGCAAAGGGGTCGCGCAGACTGTCGGCCAGCCGGAACCCGCGATAAAAGAACAACAGGTAGACCGCCACCACCAGCACACACCCGACGTACCCGATCTCCTCGGCCAGCGCGGCGTAGACAAAATCCGAGGCGGCAATCGGAATGGCGGTGGGATGGCCCGCGCCCAGTCCGGCCCCCCACCACCCGCCCGTGGCCATGGCCGACAAGCCCTGCAACACCTGCCATCCGCGCCCGGTGGGATCGCTAAAGGGATTCAGCCACATCGCCACCCGATGACTGCCGTGGGGCATAAAATGAATCAATAACGCCCCCGCCCCGCCCACCCACAACAAGCCGGTCACCAGATAACTCCACCGCCCGCTGGCCAGCACGGCCATGACCAGCAACACGGCATTCAACAGCACCATCAACCCCAGATCACGCAACACCACCAGCAGGGCCATGGGCAGCAGCCAGCACACGGTCATGGACACCACCAGACCGCGTTCCAGCGCAGGCACGCCGGGCAGCAACGGCCGCTCAAACGCCTTTCGATACACGGTGAAAAGTCCGGCCAGATAAATCACCAGCAGCACCTTCACCACTTCAATGGGATTGATGTTGCCCTCCAGGAAAACGCCCCCGCGATACCGTCGCCCCGCGGCCAGCAACGCGCCCAGCACCAGCACGGCCAGCAACGCGGCCGGATGAAAGCCCACGAACAGCCAGCGCGTACGACCGCCCCGGAACACCACCAATACCACCAGCATCAGGGCCCAGCCCGCAGGCACGGCATAGTGAGCCCACCGCATCTGCGCGGTCACATCCAGCGTGCCCAACCGAACCTGCGCCACCACGCCCAGACCGGCGAGAAATACCGCCGCAGCCAGCAGCACACGGTCGCCGCGAAACCGCACCAACTTGAGGGCCAAACCAAGCACCCACACGGTGATCACATAGCCGCCCAGCGGCAAATAAAAGCGCGGCTCCCACGCGCCGCTCACTTCGTGCCGCGCCAACAGCACCATGGCAAACGCGGGCAGCAGGGCCAGCACGGCCCACGCCAGCAGGGCGGGTTCCGGGTTCGAGCCCTTGCGCGCTTTCATGGCCCGCCTCCGGCCGCGCTGAACCAGCCGATGTCCACCGCCTTCTTCAAGACACCCGCCGCCACCGGTACGGCCGCCGCCGCGCCATAGCCACCGTGCTCCACCAGCACCGCCACCACCAACACCGGCCGATCGGCCGGGGCCATGGCCACGAACCAGGCGTGATCGTCGCCGCGCGGCGTCTGCGCGGTGCCGGTTTTCCCCGCCACCTTCAACCCGGGCACATCCGCGCCCCGCCCCGTGCCGTCAGTCACCACCCCGCGCATCATGGTGCGCACGGCGCGCGCGGCGGCCGGGGTGGTACAACCGGCCAGCAACTCCGGGGCGGTCCGCAGGGAAAGACGCGGTTTCACCAAACGCCCGTCGTTGGCGATGGCCGCCGCCGCCATGGCCATGCCCAGAGGCGAAGCCAGCAGGGCGCCCTGCCCGATGGCTAGCTGGGCGGGCGCACCGCGATCCTTCGTTTTCACCGCCGGCAAGGTACCCGGCATATAGCGCACCGCGCCCGCCGAACCGTCCAGCAAGGTTACCGTCTGGTTGAATTGAAACCGCTCCGCGGTGGCGACCAACGCGGGCACCCCCAGTTGCATGCCCAGTTGCGCGAAATACACGTTGGACGATTTGGCCAGGGCGCGGCCCAGGCTCAGCCGGCCGTGCCCGCCCCAGGCGCGGCCCTTGCGTTGCGCCTCGTAGTATTCGTGGTCGCGAATGGGCGCGCGACCGGGCACGGATACAAACCCGTTCGCCGGACAATCCAGGGTCGGCGACACGCCCCGCTCCACGGCCAGCGCCGCCACCACCATCTTGAAGGTGGAGCCGGGCGGATACAATCCCTGCAGGGCGCGGTTGAGCAGCGGCGAATGCTCGGGGTCCGCGGCAAACACGTCCGCCTTCAAGGCATTGGGATCAAAGGCCGGACTGCTCATCATGGCCAGCACATCACCGCGCCGTGGATCCAGCACCACCACCGCGCCCCGCCGCGCGCCCAGCAACCGATGGGCTTCCTGCTGCAGCCGCGCATCCAGGGTGAGGGTGAGGTCGTTGCCCAACAAGCCGTCGCGCTGGAGCAGATTTTTCCCGAACCGTTCCTGCTCCTCGCGGGTGGCGATGGTGGTGCCCTCCAGAAAGGGGTGCTCAGCCGCCTCCACCCCGGTCATGCCGTACTTCGGATCGCGATAGCCCACCACATGACCGGTGGCCGCGCCCAGCGGATAGACCCGGCGCAGCGGGCGGTCCGGATCGTCGGCCGCCAGCACCACCCCGCAGCGATCGAGAATGCGACCGCGCACCATGTTGCGGGCCGGGTTGTCGGGACGCCGGTTGTATTTTTTCATGAACTCGACGAAGGCGGGGCGGGCGAATCCGCCCAGTTGCCAGGTGGCCTGGTAGGCCAGCACCCCGGCGAAGCACAAGGCCAGCATCACAAAAAACGTGCGATGGATGCGGAAGCGCGGGCTGACCGGCTCCCGGCTCATACCGCGCATCAGGCCCAGCAGCAGTGCGGCCAGCAAAACATAAAACGCCGTCTTCACCCAGGGGGCGAGGAAGAGCAGGCCCGCGCCCGCCATGTCGGAAGGGGCTTGCATGCTCAGCGCAGGGTCAGGTCGCGGAAGGCAAAGGGCAGTTCGTCCACCACATCGCCCGCGTTGACCGCCATCTGGCAGTGCCGCCAAGCGGCCAGGTCGCCGGCACGACCATGTACATAGACGGCGGCCCGCGCCGCGTCGTAAGGCTTCAGGCCTTGCGCCAGCAAACCGGCGAGCAGGCCGGCCAGGACATCGCCCGCGCCCCCCGTGGCCATGCCCGGATTGCCCGTGATGTTGATCTGGGTGGATTGCCCGACCTGCGCCACCACGGTACCTGCGCCCTTGAGCGCCACCACCTGACGGGTCAGTTTGGCCGCGCGATTCGCGGTGGCCAGCCGGTCCGCCTGTACGGCCTTCACGTCACAGCCCAGCAGGGTGGCCATTTCCCCGGGATGCGGAGTGATGACCACCGACGCCTTGGCCTGCGCCAGTTCCGCCACCTCGGCACCGAGCACGGTCAGCGCATCCGCGTCCACCACCAGCGGCACCGGCGAGGTGCGCAGAAGTTCCCGCACCAGCTCGCGCACGCCGTCGCTGCGGGTCAAGCCCGGCCCGATGAGGATGGCCTGCACGCGGTCATAAAATTCATGCACCAGCGATGCGGCCGAGGCGGACAGCGCGCCCGTCTCCATCTCCGGCGCATCGTGTACCATGGCCTCCAGCACGGCCCCCGCCACCACATCGCGTATGCCCGCGGGCACCAGCACACTGACCAGCCCCACCCCCGAGCGGGTGGCCGCGCGCGCGGCCAGCGCCGCCGCCCCCGCATAGCCGCGGGCTCCCGCCACCACCAGCACGTGACCGTAATGGCCTTTGTGGGAATTGCGTTTGCGGCGCGGGAACAGCGCCTTCAGATCGGAGGCAAACACCAGCTCGCGCTCGTCGGCCTCAGCTTCGTCCACCACCTCGCGGGGCAGACCCAGGTCCGCCACCTCCAGCGTACCGACATAGTCCACCGCCTGCGATTCCACCAGGCCCACCTTGGGCAGGCCCATGGTCACCGTCATATCCGCCATCACGGTGTCGCCTTCCGCTTCACCGGTGTCCGCGTTCAAACCGGACGGCACATCAATGGACACCACCAGCGATTCGTTGGCCTGGTTGCGGATGTAGCGGATGGCGCCCGCCGCGGGTCCGCGGGCCGGTCCGCGCAGCCCGGTGCCCAGCACGCCGTCCACGATGATTTCCGACACGAAGGGATTCAGCATGGCCTCCTGCCAGTCCTCCTGGGTGGGCAATTCCTCCACCCGGATTTTGGCCGGCTTCAGTTTGCTGAAATGCAGGGCCGCCTCTCCCGCGAGCTGGTTGGCGCTGCAGGCCAGCCACACCTCCACGGCCAGCCCCATGTCCTTCAAGTAGCGCGCGGCCACAAAGGCATCGCCCCCATTGTTGCCGCGGCCCGCGATCAGATGGATGTAGGCGCCCGCAAAGCCGGAAATTTCGGCCAGCCGTCGCACCGCCGCGGCCACGCAATAACCGGCCCGATCCATGAGGTGCTCGCCCTTCACCCCGAAGTCCTCGATGGTGCGCCGCTCGATTTCGCGCATGGTGCTGGTGGTGACGAGTTTCATGGGAGGAGGATTTTCGATTTCACATGGCCGATGTTATTGCACCAACACCGCTTGCGCGGCCGCATACTCATCCGTGTGGGTCAAGCTTACCATAACCTCGGTGCCGCCGCGCGCTTTTAACAACTCGGCCCCCTTGCCGAGCATGCGCACGAAGGGCTGGCCGGATCCGTCGCGTTTGTAAATTTCCATATCGAGCCAGCCCAGGTCCTTCCCGATGCCGGTGCCGAAGGCCTTGCTCACCGCCTCCTTGGCCGCAAAACGCGCCGCGTAATGCGGCACCGGATCGGCCATCTTGTCGCAATAGGCCTGCTCGCCCTCGGTGAAGATGCGGTTGCGAAAACGCGGTCCGAATTTCTCCAGCGACTCGCGGATACGCCGGTTCAACACCAGGTCCAGGCCGATCCCCTGCACCCCGCTCACGGTTCGCCTCCGCGATAGGCCTGCATGGCCGCCAGCATTTCGCGTACCGCCGCCTCCATCCCCACCATCACCGCGCGGGCCACGATGCTGTGCCCGATGTTCAGCGTGTCCAGATGCGGCATCCGCAGCAGCGGAGGCAGGTTGTCCAGGTTGATACCGTGCCCGGCGTTGACCCGCAAGCCGAGCCGGTGGGCCAGACGCGCCCCGTCGATCAGGCGCTGCAATTCCTCGTCCGCCGCCACCCCGTGCGCCTCGCAAAATGCGCCGGTGTGCAACTCGATATACGGTACGCCCAGCCCGGCCGCCGCCTCAATCTGCGCGCGCGCGGGGGCAATAAACAAACTCACCGCGATACCCGCCCCGGCCAGCGCGGTCACGGTCGGTCGCAGGGCATCCATCTGTCCCGCCACCTCCAGGCCGCCCTCGGTGGTCAGCTCGGCCCGGCGCTCCGGCACCAGGCACACCTCGTCCGGCTTCAGGCGCAGGGCGATGGTCACGATCTCCGGCGCGTTCGCCATTTCCAGGTTCACGGGCAGCACACGCTCGCGGATCAGGGCCTCCACGTCGGCGTCCTGGATGTGACGACGGTCCTCGCGCAGATGGACGGTGAGCCCGTGCGCTCCCGCCGCGACACAACGGCGCGCCGCCTCCCGAGGATCGGGATAGGTGGTGCCGCGCACCTGGCGCAGGGTGGCCACATGGTCAATGTTGACGCCGAGTTTCATCATGGTTGTCCGCATCCCACCGGGGCCCGCCTCCGCTTAAAAGGCATCGCTGGCCGAACCGATGTTGGTTGGTTTGCGCTGGCTGGCCTGATACAGCAGGCACTGGTTGCGCCCCTTGGTCTTGGCCGCCTGCAGGGCCGCTTGGGCTGCTTCAAACAACTCCCTGGCCACGGTGCCGTGCTCGGGAAATCCGGCCACGCCCAAACTGGCGGTCAGGCGCAGGGAATAACCTTCGATCTGAAAGGTGGACCGACGCAACCCGTTCAGCAGACGCTGGGCTTCCGCCAGGGCCTGGGCGGGGGTGGCGGACAGGGCGAGGACGAATTGATCCTCCTCGTAGCGCGCGATCAGATCTTCCTCGCGGGTGATACGCTGGAGCAGGTCGGCCACCGCACGCAGCAGGCGGTCGCCCGTGCGCCGGCCGTACTGATCGTTGTAGCGGCGCAGCCCGTCCACATCCAGGCACACCACCGACACCGGACGATTGTCCCGCCGGCACTGGGCCACAAACTTCTGCAAGGCCGGGCCCAGGCGGGAGGCCTGCAGCACGCCGGTCAATTCATCCAGCAAAACCTTCTGCTCCGCGCCGACCACCGCCGCACCACCGGTGTGGATGCCTGCGACCACGGGAGCGGGCGGAGTGGAACCCGGCGGCCAGGCCGGACTTTGTCCGCTCGCTAGGCTGTGGGCCAGGGCGGCCTCCACCTGCCTGCGTAACTCGTCGGTGCGATGCCCGTCTTCCGGAAAAGCGGCCACCCCGATGCGCAAGGAAGCGGTCACCCGCTCCTCCTCCACCAGGCGCTCCACCAGGCTGGGCACGGCAGCACGACTGGCTGGAACGACCACGGCCAGTTGGTGCTCGCGGTAGGGAATCACGTCGTCCCCTTCCCGCAATCGATCCCGCAATCGCTGGGCCAGGGCGGTCAAAGCATCCGCGTCCAGCGGCGGGTCCGCGCTCACCAGCATCACCACAAAGGGATCCGGCTCGCGATGGGCCGTGCTCATGCGTCGGGCCATGAGCACGGTCAGGGTGTCCGTCCCGGGTACCGCGTCGGACCGCGGCCCGGCCAGGCTTTGGTAGCGCAGATGGCTGATGAGCAGGCACACCAGCCCGAACGCCAGGACAGCCATCACTACGGCCTGGCCCAGCATGCTCAGGAGGTCCGTCAAACTCATGCGGTCCCCGCCCCGGCTCAGGCCAGGGTAACGCCGGTAGCCTTGTCGAAGTAGTGCGCCTTCTTCTGGGTGAAGACCAGGGACAACTCCTGGTTGACCTCCACGTTGCCGCGCGCGTTGACGCGGGCGATGAAGGGATGAGTTCCCGTGCTCAGGTAAAGGTAGGTCTCCGCCCCCATGGGCTCCACCACTTCTACCTTGGCCTTGATGGTGTGCTCAGGATTCGGGTTGGACACGAAGATGGTGTCAGCCACGTCTTCCGGGCGTATGCCGAACACGATGTCCTGTCCGACCTTGGCATGCAGCTTGGCGGCATGGCTTTCATCCACCCGCACGCTGAACTTGCCTTCGTTGAACCACAGCCCGCCCGCCTTTTGCTCCAGGCGGCCGTTAAAGAAATTCATGGGCGGACTGCCGATGAAGCCAGCCACGAACTGGTTGGCGGGCTGGTCGTACAGTTCCAGAGGCGGGGCCACCTGCTGGATGAAACCGTCCTTCATGACCACGATGCGGTCGCCCATGGTCATGGCTTCCACCTGATCGTGGGTCACGTAAATCATGGTGGAGGACAGTTTGGTGTGCAGCTTGCTGATCTCGGTGCGCATCTGCACGCGCATCTTGGCGTCCAGATTGGACAGCGGCTCGTCGAACAGAAACGCCTTGGGTTTGCGCACGATGGCGCGGCCCACGGCCACGCGCTGGCGCTGGCCGCCCGACAGCTCCTTGGGTTTGCGCTCCAGCAGCTGCTGGATACCCAGGATGTCCGCCGCCTCGCGCACGCGGGCGTCGATTTCCGTCTTGGGATAGCGGCGCAGCTTGAGGCCGAAGGCCATGTTTTTATAGACGCTCATGTGCGGATAGAGCGCGTAGTTCTGGAACACCATGGCGATGTCGCGGTTCTTGGGCGGCACGTCGTTCACCTTCTTGCCGTCGATGTAGATGCTGCCCTTGGAGATTTCCTCCAGGCCGGCCACCATACGCAGGGTGGTGGATTTGCCGCAGCCCGAGGGGCCCACCAGGACCACGAATTCCTGATCCTCGATGGTGAGGTTGGCGTCGTGCACCGCGGTCACGTTGCCCGGGTATATTTTGAAGACGTTTTCCAGTACGACCTTGGCCATGTTGTTCTCCCAGCATTCCTAGCCGCGGGCACCATGCCCTAGGACGCGTTGTGCGCCCATTCCGGCGAGAGCGGAGACTGTGATAGCACTCCACCCCGGCCGCCTCAAGCCCCATCTCCTGGCCGGCAACCTTCAAACCTTAGTTTTAAACAGACGGTACCAAAGAGAACCAGGGGGGGGCTTCCCGTGAAACGGGATTCTGTTACCCGGGGCCCCAACGGGCCCCCGCCGGCATCGCTACGCTCGCAAGCTCACGTGCGAAGCATTGCGGGCCGGGCCACCCTTGGAAATTCCAAGGACGGTAATTATTGCCCGCGGGGAAGGCGTCGCGCTTAGAGCTTTTTCAGCAGCCCGGTGGCGTCATTGAACTGCTCGATCAGGCGGTCCCATTCCGCCACCTGTTCGGGCGCGAACACGTCCTGCCAGAAATCCTCGCTCCACAGCTGGTTGAGCTCGTCCGAGGTCTTGCCCTGCTGCTCCACCCAGGTGAAATACTTGAACTGGTGCAAGGCCTTGCGGTCGAAGTAGGTCAGCTCGCGCAGGTGGTCGGTCTGCGTGCCGTGCAGGTACCGCGCGGCATGGGCGATGGCCAGGTCGCGGGTGTAGGGCCCGTGCTCGTGGGCCATTTCCTGCACGCGCGAGGCGTACAGTTCCATGGAGTCGGTCATGGGGAAGAAGATCACATCCTGGCGGCCCAGGTCGTAATACTTCGCCGCCTTCATGGCCGCCACCAGGTTACAGATGCACGAAATGCCGGCCAGGTCGAGCTGCTGCACCACCTCGGCTGACACGCCCAGGCTTTGCAGGTGGGCCCGGCCCACCGGCTCGTTGAACAGGCGCATGAGCTGCATGGTCTGCTCGTCGTCGATGGCGGCCACCATGTCGGTATTACGCACGTTGTGGATCCACGGGATGTGCTTGTCGCCGATGCCCTCGATGCGGTGGGCCCCGAACCCGAACTGGTAGAGGGTCGGGCACTGCAGGGCCTCCGTGGCCACCACGCGCAGGCCGGGATGGCGGGTGCGCAGGAAGTCGCCCGCGGCGATGGTGCCCGCGGAGCCGGTGGCGCTGACGAAGCCGGACAGCCGGGCGCCCGCGGGGGCGAATTCGCGCTGGAAGATTTCCTCGATGATGCCGCCGGTCATGGTGTAGTGCCAGATGGCGTTGCCGAACTCTTCGAACTGGTTGAAGATGACCGCGCGGTCGCCCCGGGTGCGGCGCAGCTCCCAGCACTTGTCGTAGATTTCCTTCACGTTCGATTCCGTGCCCGGGGTGGCGATGATCTCGTCCGTGCCGATTTCCTTCAGCCACTCAAAGCGCTCGCGGCTCATACCCTCGGGCAGAATGGCCACCGCGGGCGCCCCCAGCAACGCGCAGTCGTACGCCCCGCCCCGGCAGTAGTTGCCGGTGGAAGGCCACACCGCCTTCTGGGTGGTGGGATCAAAATTGCCGGAGACCAGGCGGGGCACCAGGCAGCCGTAGGCCGCGCCCACCTTGTGCGCGCCGGTGGGGAACCACTTGCCCGCGATGCCCACGATGCGGGCCGATACCCCGGTCAACGCGGACGGGAACTCCAGCCAGTTGCCGCCCCCAAAGCCGCCGCCCCGGGCCTTGGGTTCGTTATGCCAGGTGATGCGAAACAGGTTGGCCGGGTCCACATCCCACAGGCCAAGGTTCTTCAGGCGGGCCACCATCCTGGCCGGAATTTTCGACGGGTCCTTCTGCTGGGCAAAGGTGGGCAGGATGACCCCGCGCTCGCGGGCGCGGCCAATGGCTTTCTGCAATACGTCGGGATGAATCTGATCAATTATTTTCATGGCCAATCGCTTCTCCGTCTCTGTTCGATGATGCAACCGAGGCTTGCGCGGAACGCCCGCGGGCGCAATGCCAAAAGGGGGACAGGCGCCCCTGATTGGGGTATCGGGGATTCCCTGATAACGCGGCGGCATTTAGGACTCGCGCGCGCGCCGGAGACCGCAACAATGGGGACATGCGCATACATATTGAACGGGTGGCCATGCTGGTGGTGCAGGGTATTCCGAGCGATGGCTGGCTGGATCGGCCGGACGGGACCACCGCGGGCGACCTGTTGCACCACCTGCGCCTGAGCGCGGCCCACCAGCGCGTGGTAACGGTATTTGTGAACGAAACGCGGGTTCGCCCCACCGCCGTCCTGCATGACGGCGACCGCGTTTTCCTGGGCTTGCCCATGAGCGGCGGCTGATAAGCTTCTGCTCGATTCGCCGGGCCAATCTGCTAGGCTCGTCGGATGCAAAACATTCTATTTGTATTGGGCGCCCTGTCCGCCGGCGCGGCCGTAACCCTGGGCGGTATGCGCGGGCATCTGCTGGACAAACGTCTGCCCAAGGAGCGGCTACCCCTGTTGGAAGTGGGCATGCGCTATCAGATGTTCCACTCCATCGCCATGATCCTGGCCTCCTATGCCATGGGTAAATACGACCATGACTTCGCCCTGGCCTCGGGCGCCGCGTTTGGCGTCGGGGTGGTGATCTTCTCCCTGTCTATGTACGGCTTCGCCCTGCTGGGCAAACCCTTCCTGCTCAAGCTGTCGCCTCTGGGCGGATTGGTTTTCCTGATCGGCTGGGTGCTGCTGGCCATGTCCGCCATGTAAGTACATCGCCATGGATCAGCGTCTCAAAAACTATCTGCAGGGTTTACTCCATCAGGCCATCAACGCCGGCATCTTTGCCGCCATGTGGAAAATGCCGCTGGGCAAGCTGCTGATCGTCCTCGGCATCCTGATCGCCATCGCGGTGGTCTTCGGCCTGTATTAGGGCGACGCAGCACCCACCGTCCTCCGTCGTTTTTTGTCTGCGCCCCTGCCGCTCTGCGAGAATACAGCAAGGCTTCCCCATGGCCTAAATTGCCCTGGCTGGAGGAGTGTTCGAGGTCGGAGAATCAGGAGCTTCCGGCCGTCCTGATTTCGAGGCACGAATTTCTGTCGGCCCGATTTATTCCGCCGGCGGTTTGTGATCGTGTGCGATCTGTACCGGTACGGTGGAACTCTTCAGGACCTGGGCCCGCAGGCGCGCCCGTTCCGCCAGATTGGCCAGGGGTCCGCGGCAGGAGGCCTCGTGGCCCACCATCACCGTCACCACCGGCATGCTTTCGGGCAGCATCAGCAGCTGTTTGAGCAGCGCGGATTGGGCGGGCAGAACAAACGTTTTCTTGCAGTGCGGGCAGCGGCCCACCCGGCCCTTGTCCTCGTCGCGCACCCACAGTTTCTGGCTACAGGTGGGACAGGCCATCTTGAATTCAAGGCGACCCGCATCGCGTACCACCAACAGGGCGACCGGCAACTTATGTTCGCTGGGCAGAATGCGATAGGCCGCCTTGAGCAGTTCCAGGGCCGGCGCATCCATATGCTGGAGCACCAGGGCGGCCGCGTCAGCCAGACTCAGTACGGCCCCCAGTTCCTGTTCCCGCGCGGGATCAAACGTGTGCAGATCCAGACGAACGGAAATGCCTTCCAACTCGGTGACGCCCCCGCTGGCGTTCCCGCAGACTCCCGTCATCAAACCGGCCCCCACGGTGGCATCCAACGATAGGACGCACACGTTCAGTGGCGCGGAAGCGTACGGAATCGATTCGGTCATAACATCTTTGTACACCTGAAGCGCGCAAGCGGCAAGCGTTAGGCGGCGGCGGGGCAAAAAGAAACCCCCGGCCGGAGGTGCTCCGACCGGGGGTGAAACGCGTTTTCGGTTATTCGCGAACCTTCTTGGCCTCGATCCGCTTCTTGCGGATTTCCTCGGCCAGGGCGTGCGGCACCGCTTCGTAGTGCTCGAACTCCATGGAGAAGGAGGCGCGGCCCTGGGTCAGGGTGCGCAGGTTATTGGCGTAGCCGAACATTTCGGACAGGGGCACAAAGCCGTTGATGACCTTCTGGTTGCCCTTGCTGTTCATGGTCTCGATGCGGCCGCGTCGCTGCGCGATGGTGGCCGTGACCGGGCCCATGAATTCTTCGGGGGTGACCGCTTCCACGTCCATGACCGGCTCCAGCAACTGCGGGCCCGCCTTGTGAAACGCTTCCTTGAAGGCGATGCGGCCGGCTTCCTGGAAGGCGATATCGCTGGAGTCCACGTCGTGGTAGGAACCATCGTACAGGGCGACCTTGACGTCCACCACCGGATATCCGGCGTAGGGACCCGCGGCCATGGCCTTGATGACGCCCTTCTCCACGGAGGGAATGAAGTTCTGCGGAATGCGCCCGCCCACGATTTCGTTGATGAACTCGAAACCGCCGCCCTTGACGTTGGGCTCGAGTCGGATGCGGCAGTGGCCGTATTGACCGCGGCCACCCGACTGCTTGATGTATTTGCCTTCCTGCTCCACGGTGGCGTTGCAGGTTTCGCGATAGGCCACTTCGGGGCGGCCCACAGTGGCGGCCACGCCGAATTCGCGCTTCAGGCGGTCCACGATGATTTCCAGATGCAACTCGCCCATGCCCGAGATGATGGTCTCGGAGGTCTCCGGGTCGAAGCCCACGGTGAAGGTGGGGTCTTCATCGGCCAGCCGGTACAGGGCCTCGCTCAACTTCTCGTTGGCGGCCTGGTTGTCCGGCTTGATGCTGATGGAGACCACAGGGGCCGGGAAGGTGATGGCCATCAGATGGATGGGATTGTCTTCGTTGCACAGGGTGTCGCCAGTCTTGGTGTCGCCGAAGCCCACCACGGCCACGATCTCGCCCGCGTAGGCGATTTCCAACGGCTCCTGCTTGTTGGCGTGCATACGCAGCAGGCGGCCCACGCGCTGGGTGCGGTCCCGCGTGCTGTTGTAGACGGCTTCGCCCTGGCTCAGGGTGCCGGAGTAGATGCGCACGTAGGTCAGCTTGCCCATGTGCTTGTCCGACATGATCTTGAAGGCCATGCCGGAGAACGGGGCCTTGTCGTCCGCCATACGCTGGTTGGCTTCCTTTTCCACCGCACAGATCACGGGCGGGATATCCAGCGGGGACGGCAAGTAGTCCACCACCGCATTCAGGATCATCTGCACGCCCTTGTTCTTGAACGCGGTGCCGCACAGCACCGGTACGATGGTGCGGGCGATGGTGGCCTTGCGCACGGCGCGCATGACCTCTTCGTTGGAAAGCTCTTCGCCGTTTAGATACTTCTCCAACAGCGAGTCGTCCTGCTCCGCAGCCTTCTCGATCAGCTCATGGCGCCACTTTTTCGCCTCATCCATCAGCTCGGCGGGAATGTCGCTTTCGATCATCTTCTGGCCCTGGCTGGCCTCGTCAAAGGTGATCTTCTTCATCTTAATCAGGTCGATTACGCCTTCGAAGTTTTCTTCCGCGCCCACCGGGATGACCAAGGGCACGGCATTGGCTTCGAGCTGGGATTTCATTTCGCCCAGCACGCGATAGAACTCGGCGCCCGTGCGGTCCATCTTGTTGATGAAGGCGATCTTGGGCACGCCGTACTTCTCGGACTGGCGCCACACCGTCTCGGACTGGGGCTCCACGCCGCCCACGGCGCAATACAGGGCCACCGCGCCGTCCAGCACGCGCAGGGAACGCTCCACCTCCACCGTGAAGTCCACGTGCCCGGGGGTGTCGATCAGGGAAACCCGGTGGTCGCGCCAAACGAAGGAGGTGGCGGCGGACGTGATGGTGATGCCGCGCTCGCGCTCCTGCACCATCCAGTCGAGCTGGGTGGCGCCATCGTGCACTTCGCCGATCTTGTGCACCTTGCCCGAGTAGTAAAGGATGCGCTCGCTGGTTGTGGTCTTACCGGCATCAATGTGGGCCATGATGCCGATGTTGCGAACGTGCGAAAGGGGAATTTCTCTAGCCATAACGTACCTCTGCTGTTGCCGCCAGCCCCAAGCCGGCGTAAAGGGGGCGGAATATGCAGGGAGACGGTCGGATTCGCAAGGCAAATCCTGCTTGGCCCGGACGCCCCGTCCGCCTATCCTGACCCCCATGAAAACCCGCTACCTGGCTGCTCTCTTGCTCCTGGCTGCGACCGTGGCCCGGGCCGACCTGTGGACGGACGATTTTGAGGAGGCCAAGGCCCAGGCCAAGGCAGAAAACAAGTTCCTGCTGCTCGACTTCACCGGCTCCGACTGGTGCGGCTGGTGCAAGCGGCTGGACGCGGAAGTGTTCGAAAAGAGCGACTTCAAAAATTACGCCAAAGACAATCTGGTCCTGGTCAAACTCGATTTCCCGCGCGGTTTTTCCCTGAAGAAGAAGACGGCGGAGCAGAACGACAAACTGGCCAAGGAATTCGGCATCACCGGGTATCCCTCCATCATCCTCCTGGACCCCGACGGCAAGAAACTCACCAAGACCGGCTATCAGGACGGCGGGGCCGAGGCCTACGTACAACACCTGGAAAGCCTGCTGGCCAACGAGCGGAAGAAAATCGGCCCGGTCAAAGCCGCAGCCGCGGCTACTGCAGGTGCTGGACCAAGTTTGGGTTCCGCGCCGGGCACGGGCGGAAACTATCGCACCTGGACCGCCGCCTCCGGCAAAACCCTGGAGGCCCGCGTGGAGCAACGGGTGGGCACCAAAATTTATCTGCGCACCCGCGAGAACAAACTCATCACCATCGATAGCTCCTCCCTGTCGCCCGAAGACCAATCCTTCCTGTCCGGCCGGCCGTGAAACGGAAACGCTGGTTGGTAGCCGCAGTCGTCCTGCTGCTGACCCTGCCCCCCGCCCTTCACGCCGATGCCTGGCTGGTCAATGCCGACGACGCCCTGCGTCAGGCCCGGGCGGAAAACAAGTTTGTGCTGCTGGATTTCACCGGTTCCGACTGGTGCGGCTGGTGCAAACGGCTGAAGGCCGAGGTTTTTTCCACCAGTGTGTTCGAGGATTATGCCCACCGGAATCTGGTGTGCGTGCACGTGGACTTTCCCCGCCAGCGCGCCCTGTCCGTCCAGCAGACGGAGCGCAACCAGCAATTGGCCCGGCTCTACAGCATCCGCGGCTTTCCCACCATCGTCCTGCTCGACCGCGCGGGCGCGGAAGTCGGCCGTACCGGCTATCAGCCGGGTGGCGTGGCATCGTATATCCAGCATCTGGAAACCCTCCTGGCCCCGCACCGCAAACAGACGTCCCCCCTGGAGACGCTGAAGAAGAAATTCACCCGCAGCGAGGATGCCCCGCCCGAAGCCGATGCGGTAAGTCGGCTCTGGTTGTGTCGCAACGGCGACGGGGTGGAAGGCCGCCTGCTCAAACGCGAGGGCGACCGCATCCACGTCCTGAACCGCAAGGACGAAACCGTGATCCTGAATCTGGCCGACCTGGACGCGGAAGATCGAGCGTTTGTGGAAAACGCAAACCGGTAGGGACGGCGCTTCTTCTAGCGCGGGTCGTTCATCCGGCCCAGAAAAAGACAGGCCCCGCTGGCCCGGTGCTGGATGGCAAACAGGAAGGGCCGATCCACCCTCACCTCCACCGGCTTCGGTTTCTCCATAATCATGGAAGTGGCGCGCATCATGGCCACCGCCGTGGCGGCCGCCGCCTCGGTACCTTTTTCATCCAGAGCCAGAAACGTTTTGTGAAAGATTTCGGATATATACAGGTAGTCATCGGGCCGGCGGGGCGCCATGCGGTCAAAATCCGCGCTGCCCGGCGGTTCGTTGAAGGCGCTGCGCAAACCCAACTTCTTGAGCGTTTCGCTCAACTTCAGGAGGGGCGGCTCCATGCGGAACTTGGGCAGATACAGCGCCACCTCCCGGCCCGGCAACCCGGCACAAGCGGCCAGGAATTCCGGCGTTACCTTCTTTTCCAGATCGGCCAGTCCATCCGGCTGGTCCGGCACAATGACCAGGAAATCGAGGAAACGTCCGCTATAGGGAACGGACACGGCGCTATAGCCCTCCCCCTTCTGATACCCCAGGTAACCCGTGCGATGCAGGGTGGGCACCTTCACCGAATCTCCCCCGGCCACATGGAAGGGCGCGGGCTTGGTCAGGTGCGCGGGGAACTCCTCCTCCCACGGCGCCTTCAGATACACCGCATTCACCAGCACCAGCCGGGTGTCCGCGGTCAAGGCGCCCTCCGGAATCAGGTTGCGGATACGGTCGCGCGTCTGCGTTTCCACCCAGCGGTTGATGGCCGTGGTTTCGCCCCGGGCATCAGCCCGAAAATCCGCCGATTGCAGCGGGGCGCCGTACACCTTGCCCACCAAGTCCAGAAAGGTCGGACGGAATTCATAATCCTTCTGCCCGAACAACCGGTTGGCCACGGTCAACACCACGGGATCGCCGCCCCCGCCCGCCCGCCGGGCCTGCTCCGCGCGCTCTGCGGTCACCCGGGCGACGTCTTCCAGCGCAGCTTGCAAGGCGGCAAAGGAGGCGTGCAACGCATCCTCCTCGCCATCGAAGTGCAAGACCCGCGCCATGTCATCCCGGGTCGCGCCCGCCGCCCCGGCATAGGTCATGCCCAGCGCGGTCTGGATGGAAAACGGAGAAAGCAGTGCATTGCCGGAGGACTGCGCCAGCAGATCGCAGCCCAGCGCATTGATGGCCACCGGGGCCGGGTCGTCCGGGGTCACTTCAGCCAGGGCAGCCACCCCGCCCCACAGGCACAGTACAACCAGGCCGGCAACTTGCTTCATGACGTTCCCCCTCAGGCTTGCGCCTGCAACGCGCGCCACACCTTTTCGGCGGTAAACGGCCCCTCGCGCAGGCGCACGCCCACCGCGTTGTAGATGGCGTTGGCGATGGCGGGCAGCGGCCCGTTGATGCAGATTTCCGACACGCTCTTGGCGCCGTAAGGTCCGGTCTTTTCGTAGCTCGGCACCAGGATGGTCTTGATCTCCGGCTTGTCGCGCATGGAGAAGATCTTGTACTGCTGCAGGCTGGCGTTGGTCATGCGGCCCCGCTCGTTGAACAGGTATTCCTCGGTCAACGCGTAGCTGATGCCGTTCATCACCCCGCCCTCGGTCTGTCCCTCGGCCAGCTTGGGATTGATGGCGGTGCCACAGTCGATGGCGGCCACGTACCTGATCACCGTAACCTTGCCGGTCTCGGTGTCCACCTCGACTTCGGCGAAGTGCGCGGAGAACGGCGGGGGCGACTTGTGGGTGATGTGCGAGGACAGGGCCCCGATCTGGTGCTGCTCGGCCGCGTACAGCGAGTGCAGCGCAATCTCCGAGAACGTCACCTGGGCTGAACCGTCTTTCACCTTCACCACGCCACCGTGCGAGACCTCAAGCTCGGCCGGCTTCTTGTCCAACATCTGCCCGGCCACCTCGAGAATCTGCTTCACCACTTTTTCCGCCACGTTGCGCACCGCCGCTCCGCTCAGGTAGGTGGTGCTGGAGGCGTAGGCGCCCACGTCAAACGGCGTCATGTCGGTGTCCGACGAGTACACGATGATCTTGTCCAGGTCGCAGCCCAGCGCCTCGGCCGCGATCTGCGCCAGCACGGTGTCGCTGCCCGTACCCAGGTCGGTGGCGCCCATAAGCAGGTTGAAGGAACCGTCCTCGTTCATCTTGAGGGAGGCCGCACCCATGTCGATTTCCGGGATGCTGGACCCCTGCATCAACGCCGCCATACCGATGCCGCGCCGGATGCGACCGGTCTTCTTGCGCCAGTCGCCGCGCTTCTTCCAGCCGATCTCCTTCGCGCCAAGCTTGAGGCACTTGGCCAGCTCGCAACTGCCGATGGCCTGCTCCACCCCGGCCTTGCCCTCGCCCAGGGCGCGGAACACGGGCGAGGTCTCGCCCGACTTGATGTGGTTCATCTGGCGGAAGGTCAGCGGATCAAAGCCCAGCTTCTCGGCCAGCTCGTCCATGGCACATTCCACGGCAAAGGACGACTGGGTGGCGCCATACCCGCGGTAGGCCCCGCCCACCGGCAGGTTGGTGTAGACCGCGGTGCCGGTGAAGTGGATGTTCTTGGCGCGGTACAGCGGGAGCATCTTGCTGCCGCAGTTGCACACCACGGTGAGCGCGTGCGAACCGTAAGCTCCGGTGTTGGACAGGCAGTCCATGCCGTGCGCGGTGATGGTGCCGTCCTTCTTGGCGCCCAGACGGGTGCGCGTGCGGATGGGGTGCCGGGTGCGCGAGCTGACCAATTCCTCCTCGCGGGTGAAGTCGAGAAAACACGGGCGCTGCGTGCGCAGGGCCATCATGCCCACCACGTCCTCCATCAGCACCTCCTGCTTCACCCCGAAGCCGCCGCCGATGCGGGGCTTGATGACGCGAATCTGGCGCACCGGAATTTCCAGGCACTGGGCCACGATTCGGCGCACATGGAACGGCACCTGGGTGCTGGTCACGATAACCAGACGGCCCTCGGGTTCGATGTAGGCGAAAGCCACGTGGGGTTCGATGGGGCAGTGCTGAGCGTAGTGCGCGTAATAACTCTGGTCGACCACTTCGTCGGCCTCGGCCAGCCCGGCGTCCAACGAGCCCACATCCATACCCACGAAGGCGGCCATGTTCTTCTGCGGCTCGTACGGCACGGGGATCTTGGCGAACGTGTCGGGTTCGTCGTGAATGACGGGCGCACCCGGCTTCATGGCGTCATCCAGATTCAGCACCGCGGGCAACACCTCGTATTCCACCTTGATGGCGGCCAGGGCCTTTTCGGCGATCTCCACCGTATCCGCGGCCACCGCGGCCACCCGGTCGCCCACATAGCGCACCTTGGTATCAAACATGTAGGTGTCGTAGGGCGACGGCTCGGGATAGCCCTGGCCCGCCGTGGTGTGTGGAATACGCGGCACATTACCGTGGTACAGCACCGCGTGCACACCGGGCATGGACTCTGCGCCCGAAACATCCATGGCGATGATGCGAGCGTGGGCGTGCGGGCTCCACAGGAATTTGATGATCAGCGCATCCGCCGGACACTTATCCGCGACAAACATAGGCCGGCCCAGGGCCAGCGCCATGGCATCAATTTTGCGAACCGATTTGTTGACGACGTTAAATGTACGAGCCATGAGTAAACCTCATTTTAAATTCCAAGTTCCAAGCACCAAATCCCAACACGCCTGTCGCGTTCCAACTTTAGTCCGACCGAGTTTTTGCCTCAATTGCGCTTAATATCTTTTGAAGTTCTTCTGCTTCCCGCGCGAGATCATCACGCCATGCGCCCAATTCATCGTTCTGCTCAACATCCAACAATCGAAGCCAGTAGCGGGATTCCTTGGCCTCCTTGCGGGAGATCCGGACATGCATGACAAAGTCTTTCTTTCCCAACGACTCATTCGCCTCTATGTAATTCGCCCCTACGGATCCGGAAGATCGAGCCAACTGTTTCGCATCTTCTATGTTGCCAATCGTTCTGTGCAGCTTCTTGATGAGCCGACGAACATCAGCCGCAAATTCAAACGTGCGATCTTCCAGGGCATAGGGCTTTTCCCTTTTCTGCATTCCGACGTCAGCCCCCCTTTGGAGCTTGGGATTTGGAATTTGGTGCTTCCTCAATTACCCGCTTCAGCGCGCTCTGGATTTTCTCGTAGCCGGTGCAGCGGCACAGGTTGCCATCCAGGTGTTCCTTCAGTTCCGCTTCCGAGGGCTTCGGGTTTTTATCCAGCAGCACCTTGGCGGAAAGAATCATGCCGGGCGAACAGAAGCCGCATTGCACCGCGCCTTCGTCGGCCAGGGCCTGCTGTAGTTTGTGCGGGGCATCAAAGGTGCCCAGAGCTTCGATGGTGGTGATGGCGCGCCCGTGGGCCTGGAAGGCGTACACGTGACAGGAGTTTACGGTATGCCCGTCCATGATGACGGTGCAGGCCCCGCATACGCCCTCGTCGCAGCCGACCTTGACCCCCTTGTAGCCCAGCCGCCGCAGCAGCGTGGACAACGTCTCGTCCGGATCAATGGAAGGGGTCTGTTGTTCGCCGTTGATGGTGATGGTGATATTTTTCATGTTTTCTCGCAAAGACGCAAAGTGCGCCAAGGGTCTATTCCTCAAGTCCATTCACAATTCGCGTAATTCCGTTCTTAATCAGTGCCTCGCCAAAATTGATGAGAAACCCGAGCTTCATCGCAGACAGCTTGAGATATGTGAGCACTTGCTTCTTGTGTGCATGATGCAATGACTCGACAGATTTTATTTCTACAATGACTTTTTCTTCCACCACCAGGTCGGCCCGATATCCCTCTTCAAAGCGTAGGGTCCGGTAGTGAACCGGAATGGGAACCTGACGGCGAACCCGCAAGCCTCTATATTCAAGTTCATACGCCAGCGCTGCTTCATACACAGACTCCAAAAGACCGGGCCCCAACTCCTTATGGACCGCTAACGCCGCATCCACCACAACTCTTCCGATTTCATTCTCAGTCGCCTTTGCGTCCTTGGCGCCTTGGCGAGAAACTAAGCCTTGGCCGCTTCCTGCCAGGCCCGGAGCAGGGCGTCGGCTACGGCCACCTCCCCGATGTGCTTGATGTAATCGGGGGCGAAGCCGGCCACGGTCCGCCAGTTGCGCTCACCCAGCTGGGTCGCCGCCGCGCGGAACAGCTTCTCGCTGCCCTTCTGTCCGACCACCGCCTGCTCGACCGCGGATAACCGGCAGGGGAAGGTAACCGCCGCGCCCAGAGCCACGCGGACCGCCTTGATCTTTCCGCCCGCCACCTCCATCCAGGCCGCCGCCGTGCCCTGGCTGAAATCTGCGGAGACACGGGTCTGCTTGTGGTAGCCAAAACCCTGGCCGGCGGATCGCGCCGGAAGCTGCACACCGATTAGCAGGTCGCCGGTCTTCAGCAGGCGCACCGGCTGCCCGCCGAAAAATTCGCCCGCACCCACCCGGCGCTCCTCGTCACCCCGAATAATCATGGTGGCATCCAAGGCCAGCAAAGCCACCGGGAAATCCGCCCACGCAAAGACCCGCACGATGTTACCACCCAGGGTGGAGTGATTGCGGATCTGCTGGGTGACAAAATGCCCGGCCACCCGGTCCAGCACCCAGCCCTCGGCCTGATACTCGCGTAACGCCGTGATGGTGGTCATGGCTCCGATCACAAAGGTACCCGCATCCGCGCAGATGCCGGCCAGCCCGGCGCGCGACAGGTCCACCGCCACCTTGGGCTCCTTGTGTTTCAGAAAAAGCAGCGAGGACGCACCGGCCAGCGGCACGCCTTCCGGGCCCAGCCGCTTCAACTCCGCCCGCGCCTCATCGAGGCTCGCCGGCACCACAAAATCTTTAAACATTCTCATAGCGTATCTCTCCAACCACGGCGGCACGGTGATTCATCCGTGTCCATCCGTGACTAACGATAGTTTCGTCCCGTCGTCCGTTCCGCCGCGGCCAGCATGCGCTCGGCAATTTCGTTGGCCCGATGGAACAACCGCGCTTCGTCCTGGCCCACCAAGTGTCCTTTTTCCACCACGATTTTTCCAGCCACAATGGTGTACTCCGCCCGCGGGCCGGACCCGCAGAACACGGGGGCCGCCGCGGGATCGGCCATGGCCCCGGCAAATTCGATCCGCTCCAGATTGAACACGGCCAGGTCAGCTGCCATCCCGGGCGCGATGCGGCCCACTTCCGGGCGGCCCAGAATCTCCGCCCCGCCCACCGTGGCCATGCGCAACACACGCTCCGCAGGCATGGACTCCACTCCGGTCCCGACCCGATGCACCAACAGGGCCAGCTGGATTTCTTTCAGGAAATTCGACGAGTCGTTGCTGGCGCTGCCATCCACCCCGATGCCCACCCGCACCCCCTGTTCCAGCATGTGCGGCACCGGGCAGATGCCGGAGCCCAGCCGTAAATTGGAGGTCGGGCAGTGCGCAATGCCGGTCTGCGTGCGGGCCAGCCGGTCAATCTCCGCGTCGTTGAAAAAGATGCCGTGCGCATACCACACGTCCGGCCCCACCCAGTCCACGCTCTCCATATACTCCAGCGGGCGCAGGCCGTGGGTGTGCAGACAGTAAGCCTCTTCGTCCTTCGTTTCACACAGATGCGTATGACAGATCACGCCGCGCTCGCGGGCGAACTTGATGGTGTCCCGCAGCAATTCCGTAGTCACCGAAAACGGCGAGCACGGGGCCAGCGCGATGCGGCTCATGGAAAACGGACGCGGGTCGTGATACTTGCGAATCAGCCGGTCACAGTCCTTCAGAATGGTTTCCGGGTCCTGCACCACATCGTCCGGGGGCAGGCCTCCCTGCGAGCGCCCGCGGCTCATGCTGCCGCGCGTGGGATGGAAGCGCGCGCCCAGGCCGAGCGCCACCTCGATCTCCACATCCAGAAACTCCTGGGGAGCGCCCCGCGGGAACACGTAGAAATGATCGGTGGTGGTGGTGCAGCCGGACAGCAGCAACTCGCCCACCCCCACCTGGGTGCTGACCTCGATAGCCTCGGTGTCCAGCTCGCGCCAGATTTCGTACAGCCCGAGCAACCAGTCAAACAACTTGGCATTCTGCACGGCCGGGATGTTGCGGGTCAGGGTCTGGTACAGGTGATGGTGCGTGTTGACAAAACCGGGATAAACCACGCAGGTCGAGGCGTCGAGGACCCGCGTGCCTTCGCCCGCCTGCAAACCGGGCCCCACCGCGGATATTTTTCCGCCCGCGAGCAGGATGTCCACCCCGCGCAGCGGCTTCGCCCCATCCACCATGGTGGCCACGGTGTGGCAGTTCTTTAGAAGAAGATTCATGCGTTCCACGTTCCAGGTTCCAAGTTGCAAGTCTCCCGTCCGGAGCGCAGGGCTTCTGACGTGGAACCTGAAACTTGGAACTTGGAACTCATATCCGCGCCCACATTTTCCTGGCGTGCTCCAGCGCCTTGGTCCGGATGGCGCGCTCATCGAGGTGCGGGAACTCACCGTTCTCCACGATGACCTGGCCGCGGCTCACCGTGTGGCGCACCGGTGCGTTGACCAAACCGAACAGCAGGTGCCCGTAGAAATTGGCCGCGCTGAAGGGCGTGAACGGGGTGTAGTCCAGCACGATCACATCCGCCAGTTTGCCGGGAGCCAGCACGCCGCGGTGTTCCTGGAACAGCCGGTCGCAGATGGCGCGGTTGTTCTTCAGCAGCATGTCACACGCCTCGCCAAAGGCCACCCGCGGGTCGCGGTGGGTGTCGCGCTGCAGCAGGTAGCAGGCCCGGGCCTGCGCGATCATGGCATTGGACATGCCGTCCGTACCCAGTCCGAGCAGAATGCCGCGCTGTAGAATCTTCAGCATCGGCGTCACCGACAACCCGTTGTTCATGTTCGATTCGGGATTGGTAACCATCATGGAGTTGCTCTCGTGCAGCTGGGCCAGCCCGGCCTCCGGCAGATGGATGCCGTGGGCAAACAGCGAGCCCGGCCCGGTCATGCCGTAGCGGACAAAGCGATCCATCAGCTCTTCACCAAACTGCGCGCGGGTGGCCTCGTGGTCGCACTCCGCCTCCGCCACATGCACGTGCACGCCCACGTCGAGCCGGTCGATGATCTCGGCGCAACGCTCCATGGTTTTGGCGCCCAGGGTCATGGAGGCGTGCAGGCCGAACAAGGCCGCGAATTGTGGATCGCCGCTGTGCCGGACCTTCTTGATGTAGCGCTCGTTCTCCTCGATGCCGCCGCCTTCCACGTTGCGATCGGACACCTCGTAGCACAGGCAACCACTCAGCCCCACTTCCCGGAAGGCTTTTTCGATCAGGTCCAGGCTGCCGTCGCGGCAGGCCGGCGATGCGTGGTGGTCGATGATGGTGGTGCAGCCCGCCTTGGCCGCCTCCAGGGCCGGGATGACGGCCGAGTAATAGACGTCGTCCGGATTCAGCGCGCGATCCAGCCGCCACCACAGGCGCTCCAGAATCTGCTGGAAATTCCGGGCCGGCTCGCCCGGACAGGCGAACCCGCGGGCAAAGGTCGAGTACAAGTGGTGGTGCACATTGATGAGGCCGGGCATGATCACCCCGCCCCGGGCGTCGATTACCCGATCCACCTTGTGTTTGGCTTCAAGATGGCATCCCACTTCCGCAATGGCCGAGCCCTGGATCAGCACCTCGCCGCCCTCGATGACCTGGCTCTGTTCGTCCAGCGTCACCACGGTTCCGTTTTTTATCAGCAATGATTTCATGCGATCTCCGACAGGTCCGACAAGGCCGCCACCGGCACGTACGACGCAGAATCCCGCACGCCGCGCAACAGGGCAAGCATGGTCGCACAGGCGGCCAGGGAAACGGAGGTTCCCTCACCCAGGCTGGTGCTGGTTTTGCGCACAGCCAGGCTCTTGGCATCCAATTCCAGCTTCACACCGGGCGCGCGGTATCTCAGGTCGTGGTTGAGGGTGATCTCGTGGGTGTGCCCGCCCCAGCGCGCTTGCAGGGTCCAGGCCGAGGGGTCGCGGAACAGCCGGAACGCGTTGTCCGATTGGGCTTCAAATTCGGCGCGGTCCAGATAGAGGCGCGGCTTGTCGTGCCATGGCCGACCCGAGGTCGGGCAGAAGGTCACGCAGTTGCCGCACTCGTTGCAGAAATCGGTGAGCACACACACCTGGAAGCGCTGCTCCACCCGAAAAGGCGTGGTCCGCTCCGCCACCAGCGCGCCCTGCTTCACCACCAACTCGGGCAACGCGAGATCCAGAGGCTTCTGCCGGTAAGTCAGGAAGGCCAGGTTGGGACACACCGCCACGCACTGGCTGCACAACAGGTTGCAATCAATGCAGCGTTCAGCCTCCTTGCGGGCCGCCTCGGGGGACAGGGTCTGCACGATCTCCTCGAAATTTCGGCGATCGCCCGGAGCCCGCTCCGGCACCGCCACCCGGAATTCACGCCGGGCCCGCTTGCGCAGCAACGCGGTCAGATCGGCCTCGGGGGCAACCGGTCGCGATGGGGCCACGCCTTCCTCCAGATTCCGGATGGCTTTGGCGATGCGCTTCCCGTCCCCCACCGCCTTCACGATGGTAGCCGGTCCGTCCTGCACGGCATCGCCCCCGGCAAACACACCCTCCAGCGAAGTGGCCAGGGTTTCCGGATGCACCTCCAGATAGCCGTGCCGGTTCACCCTGGGCGGCTCGCCATCAAAAAGACCGAAGTCGCCGCGCTGGCTGATGGCCACCACCAGGGTGTCGAGCGGTACGCTTTCCTCGGCCCCGGGAATTTCCACCGGACGACGGCGCCCCGAGGCGTCCGGTTCGCCCAGCCGCATCTTCGCACAACGCAACGCGGCCAGGCGTCCGCCTTCCGCCAGCACTTCCTTGGGCGCCAGCAACTCCCGCACCGGGATGCCTTCCTCTTCCAGGCCGTGCCGCTCCTCGTACTGGGCCGGCATCTGCTCGCGGGTGCGGCGATAAATCACCGACACTTCATCCGCCCCCAGCCGCCAGGCCGTGCGCGCGCAATCCATGGCTACATCACCCCCGCCCACCACACCCACCCGACGCCCAAGAGGCGGCAGCTTTTTCTCCCGCGCCGCACGCAGGAAATCCAGGGCATCCATGACCCCCGGTGTATCTTCGCCCGGAATCTCCAGGCGCTGGCCCAGTTGAGCGCCCGCCGCCACCACGATGTAGCGATAACCCTGCTGCCGCAAGGCGGACAGGGTGAAATCGCGGCCGGCCTTCTGGTTGCACTTCAGTTCCACGCCCAGGGCCAGAATCCGATCCAGGTCCTGCCCGATCACCGCGGCGGTGGCGCGATAGCCCGGAATGGAACCCGCCACCATGCCGCCCGGATAAGCCCGCCCCTCCAGCAGGGTCACCGGATAGCCGGCCGCGGCCAGAAAATACGCGACGCCCAATCCGCACGGACCGGCCCCGATTACAGCCACGCGGGCCTTGCGGGTGGACACGGTGGGCGCGGGCAGGTGTTTCGTCTCCTGGTCCATGATGAAGCGTTTGATTTCGCGAATGGCCAGGGGCTCGTCGTAATGCGTGCGCACGCAGGTGTGCTGGCAGGGATGGTTGCAGGCCCGGCCCAGGATGGCGCCCAGCGGGTTGTCGTCGCGCACAAGCTCCACCGCCTCGCTCAGGCGGCCCTCGCGTACCGCTTGCATATAAAGCGGCACCTTCTGCTCCACTGCGCATACCTCGCGACACGGTGCCTTGATGCAGTCAAAGAGCCCCAGCGGGCGCGCGGTCTTGGTGTGGTCCCGCTCAAAGCGGTCGCGCTGCAGCAAGGGTTCGTCCAGCACCGCCTCCGCATATTTCTGCAGATTCAGGCGGGCACAGATGCGGCGCGCACGCGCCTGGCGCATGCCGCAGGAGGCGGCGGCAAAAGCCGACTCGCGCACCGCCGACTTGCAGGCAAAGTCCACCAGATCCTCGGCCCGCACCTCGGCCATGGCCTGGGCGGTGTTTTCTAGGTATTGCCCGAGGCGGCTGTAGCTGCCCGGCCGCAGCAGGTCGGAACAGGTGGTGATGGTGGTCATGCCGCAGGCCAGCAGGCGGGCCGCATTAAAGGCATCCGCGCCGCCGGCAAACGACACCAGCAGGTCGCCGTCGAACTCTTCCATCAGTTGGTGGGCCAGGTTCACTGTGATGGCGTGCAGCGGGCGACCGGACAGGTACATCATCTTCTCGGCTTTGCTAAACACATCGCGCCGGTTTTCCACCTCCAGCGTGTTGGACAGCTTGACGCCGAACACCACGTCCTTGGCGTCGGCCGCCGCCCGCAGCTCACGCAGCAGGTTCAGCGCGTCGGGATATTTCAGGTCGTGCTCAAACGCCAGGTCAGGCACGGTCACATCGCGGTAGCCCAGGCGGTCATTCAGGATGCCGCGCACCCGCTCCGGACCCAGCAAGGTGGGATTCAGTTTCACGCTGGTGTGCAGACCCCACTCCTCGATCAGGTAACGCGCGATTTTCCCGATCTCGCCCGGGGGACAGCCATGCATGGTGGACAGGGTTACGTTGTTCGACAGGCGGGCCGGGATATTGAGCCGGCGCACCTCCGGCATGTACTTCGCGACTTCATCCACGCAGCGGGCCAGCGCGGGCCCCGCCTCCTGGGTGCGCTTGAGGAACGATTGCACGTTGGGTTTCAGCACGCCTTCGTAGTTGTAGCCCACACTCAGATTGAAGATGACCCCCGGTCCCTCGCCCGGGAAACCCAGATGGTGGTGCAGGGCGTGCAGCAGCACCCAGGCCCGCAGGTACTCTTCGAACGACTGATCTATTTTTAGTTCCTGCGACCACTCCACGTTGTAGCCCACGTCCTGCATATCGATACAGGGCTTGGCCACGCTGAGTTCGTCCAGGGTCTGCACCGTCTTGAGCTCGATGAAGCGGGCCCCGCACAGCCAGGCCACGATGATGTTCTGCGCCATCTGGGTGTGCGGTCCAGCCGCCACGCCGAACGGGGTGTCGAGCCGGGAGCCATAGAGTCGCTGGGTGAAGCGGTCGCCCGGCTGGGGAACGAAGAACAGCGAGCGCGGCACGCCGAAGATGGATTGATGGGATTCCAGTTCACGGAAAATCCATCCGCACAACTGATCCATACTTATGGGCTGAAAACGATCCGACATCGGTGGTTCCTTCCCTGAAAACGCAACGGTTATTATTTGCTTTGGTGCAAGATGCGACGAGGGCTAACACCGGACTTCCGCCCCTATTTTGCCATCAGGGAAAAGCTGATAGACCCGGTTGGTCCACCCAACTCCGCGCTTCACAGACGCCCCCGCGCGGGTGAACATGGGGGTGGTTTATGCACGTGTTGCGCAAAGTCGTCTTTTACCTGTTCCTGCTCCTGTACGTGGTGGCCACACCCCTGGTCATTCTGTATGCCCTGGGCTACCAGATCCGGCCCGGCCAGCGGGAGGCTCTGGTGCGCACCGGACTGATCTCGCTCAACACCTCCCCCGAGGGGGCGCGGGTATTTCTCGGCAACCGCCGGTACCGCTGGAAGACGCCCACCGTGCTGCGCGATCTCCGGGCGGGCGACTATGCGATCCGCCTGACCCTGCGCGATCACCAACCGTGGACCGCCCAGGTGCGGGTGGAGGCGGAAAAGGCCACCGTCCTCGACCATCTGCTGCTGCTGCCCACTACCCCGGTCATTCGCAGCACCTCCACCAACCGTTTCGAGACCCTCTATCCGGGACCGGGCGAACAGGAATTCCTGCTGAGCACCGGGCCCCTGGCTGGCGAACTGGCCGTCTGCGACACCCTGCGCGCCACCGTGACCCCCTTGTTGCCCAAGGAGGATCCCTTCGCGGAGGCGCGGGTGGTCCGGCTCCATCAGGTTCCGGACAATCCCTGTTTGCTCCTGGAGGTGGAGCGGGCCGGCCACACCGCCTATGGCTGGCGTCGGCTGGATGTGGAAAAGGAACCCACCGCCGACATCACCAGCCTGTTCCCGTCCGTGCCCCGGTTCCTGACCTGGGACGTGCGGGAACGCGACGATATTTTCAGCATGGTACAGGACCGTATCAACCGGCTCGACCTCGATGACCGCGCACTCTATCCCGACCTGGTACGGGGCGTGCAGGCCATGGCGGCGGATCGCGGCGATCTGGTGATCCTTGATCAGAGCAACCGGCTGTATCGCACCCGGCGCGATGGTGAAGGCAAGCCGGAGCGGCTCGGCACCTCCCCCGCGGAGGCCAAGCTGGCCTGGGCCTCCACCACCGGCTACGAACTTTTTCCAGTCAACAACCAGGTGGTATTCCTGCGCGGAGTGGAGGGCGAACTCTTCGTCAACCAACCACCCTACCAGCTCCTGACCCGGGACCACCGGGGCACCTTGCTCCACCCTTCCGACCAGCTCGCCGTGGTATGGGATGACCATCGGCTCGGGCGCTACGTCTACGAAGAGGAAAAAACTCCGGACCCTGCGGCTCCGCCCGCCGGCGTCGTGTGGTTCTTCACCTCGCCGCGTTCCGTTGACCAGGTGTTCTGGTGCCACGAAGCCTCCCATCTGCTGGTGGCGGGTGAGGGCCAGCTCGATCTGGTGGCCTTGGAATCCGCAGGCGGGCCATCCGCACGGACCCTGCTGAACTTCGCGCCGGATACCCGGGTGTTCTATTCGGAGCGGGCGGGCGCGGTCTATTATCTGGAGCCGGACACCCGGCAACTCATGGAGCGCCAGCTTCTGCCCCGCTTTGAATTGCTCAACCTCGGCCGCGGCCGTATCGGCACCAACCAGTGGGACCAGGCCAAGCCATGAGCGCACCCTTCTGTTACACCCGCGACACCACCACCCCCGGCCAGCGCCGGCTGCAACGCGCGCTGGAAATCCTGCCCGGCCTGACCAGTTGGACGGTGTTGCTGGGTATGCTGGCTCTCGGCCTCTTTAAGCCCCTGGTGGCGGCCGCCCTGGTCATCGCCTTCAACCTCTATTGGTTTGTGAGGCTGGCGCACTCCACCCTGTTCCTGGTCCTGTCCTACCTGCTGCTGCGCGCGGAAAGCCAGACCGACTGGGCGGCCCGGCTGCGCCAACTGGGCAGTTCCGGGACGGAGCCCACCGCCGGCACCGCCCTGTCGCGCTGGATGAATCGCAGCCGGCTGGCCGCGCTGCGCGCCCAGCCCAGCCCCGCGCCCGCGCCCGAGGCCATCCATCATCTGGTCATCTTCCCCATGATCCGCGAGACCCCCGACATCGTGGAGCCCGGCATTCGAAGCCTGCTCGAACAGGATTTTCCCGCCCGCCGCATCCTGCTGGTCCTGGCCGTGGAGGACCGCGCCGCCCCGGTGATCAAGGCGGGGGCCGAACAGTTGCGCGCCCGCTACCGCGACCAGTTCCTCGACCTGCATATCGCCTACCACCCGGACGGTCTGCCCGGGGAGGCCCGGGTCAAGGGCGCCAACGCCAGTTTCGCCGCCCGCGCCGCCGCGGCCTGGTTCGCGGAACACGACATCCCGCTGGAAAACGTGGTCGCCTCCTGTTTCGACGCCGACACCGTGGTCAGCCCGCGTTACTTCAGCTGCCTGACCTACCATTTCCTCACCACCCCCGACCGCCTGCGCGCCAGCTTTCAGCCCATTCCCGTCTATCACAACAACATCTGGGAGGCCCCCGGCTTTGCCCGCGTGCTCGACCTCGGCTCCTCCTATTTCCAGCTCATCGAGGCCACCAACCCCGACACCCTGGTCACCTTCTCCAGCCACAGCATGAGCTTCAAGGCTCTGGTGGACGTGAACTACTGGCCGGTGGACATGATCTCCGACGACTCCGCCATTTTCTGGCGCGCCTACCTGCACTACGCCAGCCAGTACCGCGTGGTCCCCATGTACACCACCCTGTCCATGGACGTGGTGGTGGCGGACGGCTGGTGGAACACCATGCGCAGCCTCTACAAACAAAAGCGGCGCTGGGCCTGGGGCATTGAGAACTTCCCCATCGTGGTGCGCGGCTTCCTCAGCGTGCCCGGCATCCCGTTCCGGGAAAAATTCTTCCATGCCCTCAAGATGTACGAGTCGAACGTCTCTTGGGCCACCTGGGGCTTTATGCTCACCATCCTGAACTGGGTGCCCGCCCTGGTGGCCTCGCGCGAATTCTCCAGCACCGTCATGTACTTCAGCGCGCCTCGCATCAGCGGCATCATCTTCAACCTGGCCGGCCTGGCCCTGCTCACCACCATCGCCCTGAGCTGGTTGTTCCTGCCTCGCCCCACCTCGCGCCGTCCCCTCCTGCGCCGCATCCTGCACGCCCTGGAATGGCCGCTGGTCCCCGTGATCACCCTGTTCTTCAGCGCCCTGCCCGCCCTGGACGCCCAGACCCGCCTCATGCTGGGCAAACGCATGGAATTCTGGGTGGCCGGCAAGGGCCGGAAATAGGCCCGCCCGCCTGCGCCCGCATCCCCCAAACCCGCCGGTACAGGCGCACTCATTATTTATAGACATATAGCTATATAGCTATATGTCTATATTGGAAGGGGTATGTGGATGCGAAGCGGGCCCTCGGGGCATCCGCATGAACGGCGACTGGGGGAACTGGGATTAACGCCGCCGACCATCAGCCTGGAGTAAGCCCGCCGAAATCGTCCGGGACGGCGGGCAACAGGCAACCCCCTCGCATCTCCTGGGAGATACGGAGGCCAAGACAAAAAACCGGCGGCATCATTGCATTCAGGGCGGGGCCAGTAGATATTCACCTTTTATGAACAAGCCTTTGGAAGAAGCGGGACGGCCTCAATTGGTCATTCTGGGCACCGGGTTCGGGGCTTTTAGCCTGTTGCATCACCTGGATCGCAAACACTATGACGTCAGCGTGGTCAGCCCGCGCAACCACTTCCTCTTCACCCCCCTGCTGCCCAGCACTACCGTGGGCACCCTTGAATTTCGCAGCATCATTGAACCCATCCGCAATATGCAGGACCGGCTGGCCATCAAGTTCTACCAAGCCACCTGCACCCGCATCGACCCCGCCACCAAGCTGGTCACCTGCGAGGGCGTGTTTGACCGGGAAACTTTCCTGCTCAGCTACAACACCCTGGTCATCGCGGTGGGCGCCACCAACAAGACCTTCGGCATACCCGGGGTGACGGAAAACACCTTCTTCCTCAAGGAACTACAGGACGCCCGCGCCATCCGCCAGCGCATCATCGAATGCTTCGAGCGCGCCAGCACCCCGCTGGTCAGCCTGGAGGAACGCCAGCGCCTCATGCACTTCGTGGTGGTGGGCGGCGGACCCACCGGGGTGGAGTTTGCCGCGGAACTGCACGATTTCATCGAGGAGGATTTGCGCGACGCCTTCCCCGATCTCTACCAGGAGGTGCGCATCAGCCTGTTCGAAGCCTCCAAGGGCATCCTGAACATGTTCGACCAGAAGCTGGGCGAATACACCCTCAAACGCTTCGCCCGCGCCCGCATCCGCGTGCATACCCGCTCCCTGGTCAAGGAGGTCCGACCCACGGAAATCCGGCTGGCCGACGGCTCCACCATTCCCTTCGGACTCGCCGTGTGGTCCACCGGCATCGGCGCCACCCCGCTGGTCCAGAACCTGGGCCTGCCCATGGATCGCGCCCAGCGCCTGCTCACCAACCAGCACTTCGCGGTGGATCAAGAGGAAACCCTGTTCGCCATCGGCGATTGCGCCACCCGCGAGGGCGACCAGCTTCCCGCCACCGCCCAGGTGGCCCAGCAGGAAGGCCATTACCTGGCCAAATTCCTGAACGACCGAGCCCGCGGCAAGCCGGGCCGGGCCTTCAAGTACCGCAACCTAGGCATGCTGGCTTACGTGGGCAAGCGCCGCGCCCTGGTGGACACCCAGTACGTGAAGGGCCACGGCTTTGCCACCTGGATGCTCTGGCGCTCCGCCTACATCACCAAATTGGTCAGCTTCAAGAATAAGGTGCTGGTCCTGTTCGACTGGTTCAAAACCGCCCTCTTCGGCCGCGACATCAGCCGCTTCTAATTCCGGCCCCCACGACACAAGGTCGCGGGGAGCACACCGTCCCCACGGGCTTGCCCCGTGGGACGCGAAATTCTAGCGTCAACCCATGGCGCTCTATCTCACCCACAACTCCCACCCGGCCCACAGCCTCTTCTACACCTGGTCCGGTTGGCCCTCGGAGGCCGGCCCCGGCCCCTTCCCTCCCGAGCCCGATGCAGCCTTCTTCACGGCACTCGCCGATTTATGGAAAACCGACGGACTCACCCTGATCTCCCGGACCTGGACGCCCAACGTGATCCAGTTGACTTTTTCCGTCACCCCCGACATCACACCCATGTTCTTCACCCAGCGAGTGAAGGGCCGCCTGCAACATGCGCTACGCGCGGCAGGCCAGCCCACCGTCTTCTCCCGCAAGGTTGGCATGCGCGCGATCGGCGAAAACATCACCCCGGTGGTGGAGAACTACCTCGCCCGCCAGACCCATCGCAGCGCGTTTGCCGACGAACGCTACCGCAGCACCCTGGCGGCCGAATCATTCGAGGACACAACCCTCGACCTCGCGGAACCCACTGAAGTGAAGCGGGGGCGCTATTGGTACAACCTGCACCTGGTCATGGTCACCGCGGGCAGGTTCCGTATGGGCAAGGAAGACTTCGCCCTGAAACTCCGCACCTCCGCCCAATCGGCCGCGGTGGAGCACGGTTGTGCGCTCAAAGCCTTCGCCCCCATGCCCGACCACATTCATCTCGCGTTGCGGGGAAAGGTCGAACGGGCGCCGGTGGACATCGGTGTGGCGTTTCAGAATAGCCTGGGCCGCGCCGCGGGATGCCGGCTGTGGGATGACCGCTTCTACGTAGGTACGTTCAGCGAATATTCACTGAACAAGATGCTGCGTTAATTCCCGAACAAATCCAACTGATTGGGATTCGCGGCGCCCTTCTTCCCGTAGCGCCGGGCCAGCTTGGGCTGGCCGGTTTCCTCGAACTCGCCCGCTTCCAAATTATTCAGAATTTCGTGGGCGCGCTGGATGACCTCGGGCGGCAAACCGGCCAGACGCGCCACCTGGATGCCGTAGCTCTTGTCCGCCGCCCCCGGCACAATGCGGCGCAGGAAGGCAATACGATCCCCGCTCTCCCGCACCAGCACGTTGTAGTTCTTCACCCCCGGCATGGTCAGCGCCAGGTCGGTCAATTCATGGTAGTGGGTGGCGAACAATGTCTTGGCCTTCACCCGCGGGTCGTTGTGCAGATACTCGGCCACCGCCCACGCGATGCTGATGCCGTCGAAGGTGCTGGTGCCGCGCCCGATCTCGTCCAGCACGATCAGGCTGCGCGCGGTGGCGTTGTTCAAAATGTTGGCCGTCTCCTGCATCTCGACCATAAAGGTGCTGCGCCCGCGGGCCAGGTCGTCGCTCGCCCCCACCCGCGTGAAGACCCGGTCCACCACGGACAACTCCGCCTCCGCCGCGGGCACAAACGAACCCGCCTGGGCCATGACCACGATGACCGCCACCTGGCGGATGTAGGTGGATTTACCGGCCATGTTGGGGCCGGTGATGATGGCGAGCTGGTTGGCCGTCCCGTCCAGTACGGTGTCGTTGGGTACAAATCGCTCGGCCCCGGGCAGGGACTCGATCACGGGATGCCGCCCCTCGCGAATGACCAGCGCATCGCCGGCGTGCATGCGCGGCCGCACGTAACGCAGACTCAGCGCCCGTTCGGCCAGCGCGCCCAGCACGTCCAGTTGCGCCACCGCGGCCGCCGCGCCCTGGATGCTTTCCGTATCCGCCACCACCCGCTCGCGCAGGGCCAGGAACAAATCCAATTCCAGGGCGATGGACCGATCCTGGGCGCCGAAAATCTTGTTCTCGTATTCCTTCAGCTCCGGGGTAATGAAGCGCTCCCCGTTCACCACCGTCTGCTTGCGGATATAATCCGCCGGTACCTTGCCCAGGTTGGCCTTGGTGATTTCGATGAAGTAGCCGAACACATTGTTGTGCCGGACCTTCAGCGAGGTGATGCCGGTACGCTCCTGCTCGCGCTGCTGGAACTCGACCAGCCACTGCTTGCCCTTGCTGGCCGCATCGCGCAATTCATCCAGCTCGGCATGGTAGCCGGGGCGGAACATGCCGCCCTCCTTGATCACGGCCGGCGGCTCGTCCACCAGCGCCTTCTCAATCAGCTCCACCAGTTCGGGGTGCGGTTGCAGGGCGGCGTTTAATTCCACCAGCAGCGGCGCGCCGGCTTCGATCAGCAAGTCCTTCACCCGGGGCAGGCCGGCCAGCGAGCGGCCGAGCTGGCGCACGTCGCGCGCGTTGCCGGTGCCCGCGTTCAGGCGCGCGATCAGGCGTTCGAGGTCGCGGATTTCGCCCAGGGCCTCGCGCAGATCAGCCAGGGTGGCGCGCAGTTTCACCAGATTCTCCACCGCGTCATGACGGCGGTTGATCTCGGCCAGATCCAGCCGCGGGCGGACCAGCCAGTCGCGCAGCAGGCGCGCCCCCATGGCCGTCTTCGTCCCGTCCAGCACGCCCAGCACGGAGGCCGGCCCGTCCACCAGATCCAGGTTCCGCACCGTGGCCTCGTCGAGCAGCATGTAGTCGTCGGCCCGCTTCACCCGCAGATGGCGCACGTGATCCACCCGGCGGCGCAGGGACTGGCCCACGTAGTGCAGCACCGCCCCCGCCGCGCGCAGACCGAGCGGACACTCACGCAGGCCGAAGCCGTCCAGCGAGTGCACCTTGAAGTGGCGGGTCAGCAGGTCGGAGGCGGCCTCCGTGTCGAAGGTCCAATCGTCGTGCCCGGTCAGCACGGTGGTGGAGCCCGCGTGGAAGAAGCCGCGGAATACCGGCTCATCCCGCCGGTCGAACGGCACCACGCATTCGGAGGGGGTATAGCGGGCCAGGTTCTCCTCCACCGCGGAGGCGGAGGCGGATTCCTCCAGCCAGAAGGCGCCGGTGGACAGATCGAGGAAGGCCAACCCGTAGCCATTCTCCGCGTGGATCAACCCGGCCAGGTAGTTGTTCTTCTTCGACTCCAGGACGTGATCCTCCAGCACGGTGCCGGGGGTGATCACGCGCGTGACCTCGCGCCGCACGATGCCCTTGGCCGCGGAGGGATCCTCCATCTGGTCGCAGATGGCCACCTTCTTGCCGGCCCGGATCAGCTTGGCGATGTAGAGCTCGGAGGAATGAAACGGCACCCCGCACATGGGCATGGCCCCGCGTTTGGTGAGGGCGATGTCGAGGATGGGCGCCGCGGTTTTCGCGTCGTCGTAGAACATCTCGTAGAAATCGCCCAGGCGGAAAAACAGGATGGCGTCCGCGGGCAGATCGCGTCGGATACGCCGGTACTGTTCCATCATGGGGGTGACTGCGTCGCTCATAGGCTGGGCGCACAAACTTCCATATTCGCGCGGAGGTAGCAAGGGGGAAGACCCACGCCCGGCTGCGCGGGCACCCCGCCAAGGGAGGAGATATAGGGGTGGGTTCTCCAGACTTCCAACCCTTGGCATTCCAATGATTGGAAAAAATCCGCCGCGGGTACATCATAAGGCCATGAAAATCTGGAATGAAACAGCCTGGGTGTATGGCGAATTGGCGCGCCGGTTGGCCCGCGGTGAAACAGCCGCGGTGGCCACCTTGATTCGGCTGGAGGGTTCGTCCTATCGGCGACCCGGGGCCAAACTGCTGATCGCACAGGACGGATCCCTGGTGGGCAATGTGAGCGGTGGCTGTCTGGAGGAGGATCTGCGCGAGCGCGGGCAGCGGGCCCAGCGGAGCGGCCAACCGGAGCGCGTTCATTACGACACCGGCTCGGACGAAAACGTGGTGTGGGGTCTGGGCCTGGGCTGCGACGGGCGGCTCGACCTGTGGCTGCAACCCTTCCGCCCGGGCGACCAGGCGGAAGTCATGGCGGCCCTGCTGGAACGGCTGCGCGGGCGGGAGCCATTTTTTCTAAAACTATCCATGCCGGACGGACGGCTGGAGTTGCCGGTGACCGATGATGCCTCGGGCGAAGTCTTTGTGGAGCGCCTGGAGCCGCCGGCCGATCTGGTGGTGGTGGGCGCGGGCGAGGATGCGCGGCCGGTGGTACGGCTGGCCGCGGAGGCCGGATTCCGGGTGACCGTGGTGGATCATCGCAGTGCGTTTCTCACCCCGGAGCGATTTCCCGCCGCCCAACGCCTGGTCGCGGCGAGGCCCGAAAAAGGGCTGGGCGATTTGCCCGCCCACGGGCAGACCCTGGTCATCCAGATGACCCATGCCGTGGCCCTGGACCGGGCGTGGGCCAGGCTGTGGGCGGACACAGCGGTTCCGTATATCGGCCTGCTCGGCCCCCAGGCCCGCCGCGCGGACATCACGCGTCATCTGCCTGTGGAGGCCCTGCCCCGCGTGTATGGTCCGGTCGGGCTGGACGTGGGCGCGGAAGGCGCGGAGCAGATTGCCCTCAGCATCCTGGCCGAAGCGCTGGCCGTACGGGCGGGGCGGAGCGGCGGCCATCTGCGGGCGCGCACGGCATCCCTGCACGCGGATTAACCTTAATCGTGACAGGCGGCAACGCGGGCTCTAGTATGCGCGTTTATGCAATGCCGAGGCGCGCCGGGCAAATGGCCCGCGGGCCCGGATGCGTCCAAACGCACGAGGTCCCATGAGCAAGAATAAAGTAGCCTTCCTGTCCGGCGAACGCCCATCCACCGCGGTCAACGTCGGCATCTCCATCCTGCTGGCCATCGCGGTCACGGCTGTGATCTTTCTGATCCTGTGGCAGTTGAAGGGCACCTTCATCCGCGATCTGTTCATCGGCCGCTACGAAAACGATCCCGGCCGTTACATCTTCCAAGGCTTGATCACCTTCATGTGGGCCCTGTCCACGGTCACCGTCATCCAGAAGCGGGTTAAAATTAAGTCCGAATGGCGCATGCTGGAGGAGTTGCCCATTCCGGAAGACCTGGACATGACCGACCTCCCGAACCTGATCGAGGTCTACGAAAACCTGTGCATGATGCCGGATGTGACCAAGCGCATGGCGGGCACCCGGGTGGCCCGCGTGCTGGCCATGTGGATCAACACGGAGGACTTTGAGCGCGTCAACCAGACGGCCAAGGAGGAGAGCGAACTGGATCAATTTTCCGCCGACGCCTCCTTCCGCGGCAACCGCCTGTTCATCTGGACCATGCCGCTGCTGGGCTTTCTGGGTACGGTGTACGGCGTGTCCTACGGTATCGGCGGCTTCGCCGAATTCTTGCGCGGCGAGGTCACGGCGGAGGACATCAAGTTCCAGGTCGGCTTGATCACCCAGGGCTTGGCCATCGCCTTCTACACCACCCTGCTCGGCTTGTTCACCTCGGGCGGCGCGGCCTATCCCAGCATGCAGGCGGAGCGCGCGGAGGAAGAGATCCTGGGCGCCATTGACGAATTCATCGGGGAGCGGCTGATCGCGCACATGCCGTCGGCCAAGAAGACGGAGTTTCCCAGCGAGCACATCAAGGCCATCCGCGACGGCATGGCGGAGCTGACCCAGTACATGGTGGCCCCCATGCAGGAATTGGCCCGGCAGATCGAGGACGGCTTCCGCCGCCTGCCCACGCCCCAGCGCTACGAGGATGTGTTTGCCCAGGCCATTGCCCGCGCGGGGGACCTCATCGCCGACCGCATGCGCGATTTCAACATGAACTACGAGGTACGGGTGGGCGAACTGGGCGAACAGCTGGCGGGCAAGCTGGGCACGGTGTCCAAGGATTTCCGCGAGGGCACGGTGAATCTGGCCAAGGAATTGAACGGCCAGGCCGACCGCATCGCCCAGGCCACCCGCCAGCAGCTCGACCTGCAGGCCAGCTCGCAGCAGACATGGTCCGTAGCCCTGACCAAGGCCAGCGACCAGGAGGCCGCGCGCTGGAAGGAAATTTCCACCGACCTGCAGCGGCAGGTGGGCGACGTGGGCCAGCAGCTCAACCAGACCATCAACGTGCTGCGGGAAGCGACCGGACTGGCCGCGCGCGGGGCGGACGAGGCGGCCCGCGGGCTGGCTTCACAAATGACCCGGCTGGTGGACGTGGGGGCCAGCATCGAAAAGACGCTGCAGGCCACCCGGGCGGTGGAAGTGGTGCTGCAGGATCTGGCCAGCGCGGACGACTTCCGCACCACCTTGCTGGAGCTGCGCGCCCACCTGAAGACCAGCGACGAACTGATCAAGAAGTTGGCCCGCCCCAAACAGATCGTGCTGCAGGAATCGCGCTAACCCGCGCCGCCGGGGAAATTCACCATGGGCCGTCCACAAAAACACGATCCGGAAATCGACGTGTTGCCCTATATGGACTCCATGGTCATCACCCTGAATATGATCTGTTTGATCATCATCATCATGATCATTCCCATCCTGGAAAACACCAAGCAGGTCAGCTCGCTGTCCTTCGAGAAACTCCTGCGCGAAAAGCGCAAGGAGGCCCAGGTGTTGAGCCCGGTCTATCTGGACTGCCGCCCGGACGGGGTGACCATCCTGCCCGGCGACATCGTGGTCCCGGTGGAAGACCTGATCCAGCCCGGCAACGAAGTGGAAAAAGTGCTGATCCGGGTGCAGGCCCAATCCGACACCGAATACATCATCATGTTGGTGCGCCCCTACTCCCTGCCCGTGTACCGCTATGTGCGCCGGGAAGTACTGCGGCGCGGCATCCTGACCGGGTTTGATGTGGTCAACGCCGACGTCAAACTCGACTGGCAGGCGGAGGCCCGAAAACTGCGGTTGCGTCTGTAGAATCAATCCCATGGCCCGCCCCAAGAAAAAAAGTGTTCCGACCCTGAACATCATCACCTTTTGCGACATCATCACGGTGTCCATGGTGGCCATGTTCATGGTGCTGATCATCGTTATTGACCAGGCCATGAAGACGCCGGAGGTGCGCCCCATCCCGCTGGCCCTGACCACGACCAATGCCCCCGTCTATTTTGAGTGTCGATCCAACCAGGTTTTCTTTATCGATCGGACGGAGTTGGAAATCCTGCGCGCAAAGACCATGAGCGAATTGCGGTCTCGCAGCGTCAAGCAGGAGGATATGCTGCAAAACGCCATGAATCAGGACATCGGCAATCGGTTCTACCGGTTCGACAACAGTTTTCTCATGATGGGCCTGGTGGCCCTGCACCCCCGGGAGGGTGCCTCCGGCTCTTCCCTGGCCGATTTGGATAAGCCGGACGACCCCATTCGCTCGCTGATCACCAACCTCAATGTGCAGGCCACCTACGCCATCTTCCTGGTGCGCGACGATGCCTTTGATGCGTATCGCAAAGTGCGCGACCTGTCCGCCCAGCGCGGCCTGCTCAGTGGTTGGGAATATCTGGCCCGCGATGAAGCCATCACCTTCGAAGGCTCCATGAGCAAGATACGCGCGGAATAAACACGCCCCAGACGCCCACCGGGCGGGTCCTGCGGAGAAACCTTCCGATCTAGCGGGTCAGGCGTGTGTTGGCCACGCTCAACCGCTCGGCCATGTCCTTCAACATGCGGCGAACCAGGGCGGGGTTCTCGCGCAGCAACAGATCAAAATTCGACTCCGACACGGCCATGACCTGGGTGTCCGGCTCCAGGGCTTCGGCGCCGGCGGACCGGGGGGCGTCCAGCAGCATGGACATTTCGCCGAAGTAGTCGCCCGGCCGCGCCACCGTCAACGCTTGTCCGCCCCGGCTCAGGCGGAGCGATCCCTGCAAAACCATAAAGAGTTCGTGGCCGGCCTCCCCCTCGCGGAACAGCCAAGCCCCCGCATCCAGACGCCGCACATAGCGGTCCAGCAAGGTGGAGCGTTCGGCCGGAAGCGCCCCCCCCGCCAGCAGGTAGCGCCGTACCACCAGCGCCTCGCGCCGCCGCGTATTGGCCGCCACTTCCGCCCCGAACAACAGGACGGCAAAGGTATAGTAAACCCAGACGATGAGCAGGAAAATGGCCTTCAGGGAACCGAACGCATACCCGAAGTTGGGGTTGTAATGGAGCACCAGTCCAAAGGCGGGACGCATGGCCGCGGACAACAGGGCGGCCACCCCCGCGGCAGCCAAGGCTTCCGCCCGGGTCAGCCGCACCGGAGCGAACACGCTATAGACGAACGACAACACGACCACGGTGAGCCCGAACGGCAGTACCGGCCCGCCCGCCTGGTTGAGCACCTGCACCGGCACCAGCACCTTCATCAGGATCAGCGCCAGAAACAGCAGAAGCAGGATCAGGATGGCGGACACATCCAGCAACTTGGCCTTCACCACGTTCAGACGTCGCTCGGTTTTAAATATACGGGCGATGGCGCTGCGGGCGGCCGCCGCGAACGGGGTCATGGACCACACCAGCACCACCACGCTGACCACACCCCATACTTTGCGCGAGGCCAGAGCCTGGAGCTCGTTCAACAGGTCCCGGCTGAAGGTGGGAAACATCTCGGCCAGGGCATCGCCCAGAACGCTCAGGGTCTGCTCGGATGAACGCAGCACCAAGCCCAGCACAAAGATGGCCAACAGCAGCAGGGGCATGAGCGAAAGGAAACCGTAATAGGCCAGGGTGGCCGCGGACTCGAGGTTGCGGTTGGCCCCGTAGGAACGTACGGATTCCTTCAACACCAACAGCGGCATGGCCAGTCGGGACGCAGGGCGGTTTGTCATGTACCGCCTTCTAGCATATTCGCGCCCCGTTCCCCCGCCTTTTTGCTCGACGCGCCTCCCGCGCCCGTCTATCTCCCTCCCACACCTTAGGTGAACCAGGAGATTTCCCGTGTCCTTCGAAAGCGGTTCCGTCAGTTTCCGAATGCTCTACGTTCCACGCGCCCTGCCCCCCGATGCGGTGGCACGCTTCGCCCAGCACGCCGCCCCCCCCATCAACACCCTGGGCACGGACATGATCCACGGCTGGGTGACCGGCCGTCACCTGCTGGACCGCAACATCACCGAGGACACCGCCATGCACGGCGGCTACCTGCGCCTGACCTTGATGCAGGCCGAGCGCAAGATTCCGGAAGCCCTGCTGCGCGCGGAATGCCGTATGGAAGAACTGGCCCACATCCAAGCCCAGGGCCTGGAACGAATCAGCCAGTCCACGCGGCGCGAAATCCGGGAATCCATCACCAAGCGCCTGCTGCCCACCATGCCGCCCACCCTCAAGGGCATCGCCCTGCTCTACGACCCGCGCAGCCGCCTGCTCTACACCAGCGCCCTGTCCGACAAGCAGCTCGACGCCTTCCAGATCGGGGTGTCCCTGGCCCTCGGCTTCGGCGGGGTACCCGTGCTGCCGGAGACCGCCGCCCTGCAGCGCAAGAAGACCAGCATCAAGGATTGGTCCGCCTGCAGCTATTCACCGGAGGTGGAGGACGAGGACGTCACCGCCGACCCCGGGCTCGATTTTTTCACCTGGCTGTGGTTCGCCGCGGAAACGCGCGGGGGCCTGTTCAAGCTGGACCAGCTGGGCGACTGGGGCGTGATGATCGAAGGCCCGCTCACCTTCGTACGCGAGGGCGCAGGCGCCCACGAGACCGTGGTCCGGCGCGGCGAGCCGCTGGTCAGCGCGGAAGCCAAGGCGGCCCTGGTGTCGGGCAAGAAATTACGCCGGGCCAAGCTCACCCTGGCCCGCGGCGACCTGGCCTTTTCCTGCACCTTCGAGGCGCCCGCCTTTGTGGTGCGCAGCCTCAAGCTGCCCGAAGGCGAGAAGCTGGACGCCCTCAGCAAATTCCAGGAACGCATGACCTTCGTGGACCTGTTCAAGGAAGCCCTGCTGAGCCTGTTCGATCGCTTCGTGGAGGAGCGGCTGGACGCCAAGAAATGGAAAGCCACCCGCACCGAAATCCACACCTGGGTGACGGAGCGCAAAACCCGCGGCTGAGTGGGGCGGAAACGCCTATTTCCCCGGCGCGTCGCGATGAATGCGCGCGTGGTCGGTCTGCGGCTCCAGGTGGGTGGTCACCTTGATCTGGGGGCCCAGGCGCTGCTCGATGGCGCGCTCAATCTCCGTGGCCTGGGCGTGGGCAAACCACACCGCCGTTTCGTCGGGGAACAACAGGTGCAGCTCCACCCAGGTGGCCTGGCCCGCGCGGCGATGCCGCAGTTCGTGGTAGCGCACGTTGTAGCGCGCCGTCTCCTCGTCCAGAACACTACGCAACTGCTGCTCCACCTCCGGGTCCGCCTCGTCCATCAGCCCGCGGAAGGAACGGCGCATCAGGTCAAAGCCCGACCACAGAATATTGCAGGCCACCAGAATGGCGCAGAGGGGGTCGAAGGGCAGCCAGTGGGTCCATTGGGTCAGCAGCAAACCCATGATCACACCCAGGCTGGTCCAGCTGTCGGTGAGCACATGCTTGCCGTTGGCCTCAATGATCAGCGATCCGGATTTCTTGCCCCGCCAGATCAGGTAGCCGCCCAGCACCCCGTTGATGACAAAAGCGGCCACGGTAAACCAGAGGCCATAGGTCAAATTCTCTATGGACAGGCCGTGTCGCCACTTCTGCACCGACTCATAGATGATGTAGAGCGCAGCCAGCACGATCATGGAGCCTTCGAAACCGGCGGAGAAATAATCAATCTTGGCGTGTCCGTACTGGTGGGAGCGGTCGGCAGGCCGGCGGGAATACCACACGCTGAACAGCGCGAACAGCACGGCCACGTTGTGCACCACGGACTCCGCCGCGTCGGAAAAGATGGCCGCCGACTGCGTGATCCACCACGCATAGACCTTCATGAACAGCATGAGCACACCCACCGCGAGGGAAAGCTGCATGGCGCGCATCTGGACGCGGGATGAATCGGGCGGGCTCATGGCCGGGCCATGCTCGACCGCCGCCCCCGCACTGTCAAATGGATTCATGGTGCGGGACGGCCGGGCCCGGAACTTTTGCTCGCCTCCCCGCGCGCGGCGCACCATTAATGGCGGCATGAAGCGAACCGAACGGGCCCGCATCGTTCAGCAGCAGTTGGAGCACTTTTTCCCCACCGTGGACGTGCCTCTGGCCCATCGCGATCCCTTCACCCTGCTGGTCGCGGTCATCCTGTCCGCCCAATGCACGGATAAACGCGTGAACGAAATCACGCCCGCCCTGTTCGCCCGCGCCGCCACCCCCGCGCAGATGGCCGCCCTGCCCCTGGCCACCCTGGCCCGCCTCATCCGCTCCTGCGGACTGGCCCCCGCCAAATCCAAAGCCATACGCACCACCGCGCGGTTGCTGCTGGAACGCCATGGCGGGCAGGTGCCGCGCAGCTTCGCCGAACTCGAGGCGTTGCCCGGGGTGGGTCATAAAACGGCCGGCGTAGTGATGGCGCAGGCCTTCGGGGTGGCGGCATTCCCGGTGGACACCCACATCCATCGCCTGGCCCGACGCTGGAAGCTGACCCGCGGCCGCAACGTGGTGGAGACCGAGCGCGACCTGAAGAAGCTGTTTCCGGAGTCGGCGTGGAACAAGCTGCATCTGCAGATTATTTTTTACGGCCGCGCCCATTGCACCGCCCGCGGTTGCGATGGACGTACCTGTCCGATCTGTCGACGGGTGAACCCATGAGCCCCCCGCGTCGCGCGCCATGGAAACCGTGGGGCGAACACCTCGACCCCGCCGCCCTGGCTCAGATGGACGCGGCCAGCCGGCTGCCCATCGCGGTGGCGGGCGCGCTCATGCCGGATGCGCACGTGGGATACGGGCTGCCCATCGGCGGCGTACTGGCCACGGACGGGGCGGTGATTCCCTACGCCGTCGGCGTAGACATCGCCTGCCGTATGAAGATGACGGTGCTGGACCTTCCCCTGGATTGGCTGGCCACGCGACGCGATACACTGGCGCGCGCCATCGAACAGGAGACCCGCTTCGGGATCGGGGCCTGTTTTCGCGACCGGCGCAGCCATGACGTGATGGATGAGGATTGGACGGTGAGCCCCATCACCAAAGGAAATCGCGACCGGGCTTGGTCGCAACTGGGGACCAGCGGCAGCGGCAACCATTTTGTCGAATTTGGTGAACTGATCGTGCGCGAGCCGGTGCGCGATGTGGCGCCGGGCCGATATCTGGCTTTGCTCAGTCACAGCGGAAGCCGCGGCACCGGCGCCGCAGTGTGCGATCACTACAGCAAACTGGCCGCGCGGCAGCACCCCGAACTACCGAAAGAACTCACCAAACTGGCGTGGCTCGAGTTGAACGAGGAAGCGGGACGTGAATATTGGGCCGCCATGGAACTCATGGGACACTATGCGGCGGCCAATCACGCACTGATTCACCGGCACATCGCGCAGCACCTGGGCGCGCACGTCCGCCTGGATCTGGAGAACCATCATAATTTCGCATGGAAGGAAATGCACCACGGTCGTGACCTCGTGGTGCACCGCAAAGGCGCGACCCCCGCCGGGGCCGGCGTACTGGGCATCATTCCCGGATCCATGGCGGCGCCCGGCTTCATTGTACGCGGGAAGGGCCATCCGGAGGCCCTGCACTCGGCCGCGCACGGGGCCGGTCGCTGCATGAGCCGGACCCAGGCCGTGAAAACGTTGTCGTGGCGGGACGCGAACCGCACCTTGCAGGATCGCGGCGTAACCTTACTTTCGGCCGGGCTCGATGAAGTGCCCGCGGTTTACAAGGACATCCACGCCGTCATGGCCGCGCAAGTCGACCTGGTGGAGGTACTGGCCACCTTCGAACCCCGCCTGGTCAAGATGGCTCCGCACGGAGATCGCCCGGAGGATTGAAACTTGGGTCCGACCGGCGGGCGCGCACCCATTGCGTCAGCTCTTCCATGGCCGCCTGCGCTTCGGGAACCCGCAGCACGGCAGCGGGAAAACGCTCAATGGCCTTGGCCACCGCAGCATAGTCCACGCCGCCCGAGGCCTCGCCCAAAGCGCGCAGAGACATACCGGCCCAGCGCCGGGCCGCCCACCAGACGAGATTACGGCCCCACTCGCGCTTGCCCCGGCACAACTCCGGCCACGACTGCCCGCGCTTCGTCTCCACCCAACTCACGATCTCGGACCAGGTGACCGGAGACGGCTGGGACGGCGCCCGGGTGTTCTCGCGATGCCAGGCCCGATCCGCCGCCATGCGTTCGGCAAAAGCCGGACTGCCCAGGACAATACCGCGATGCAACTCCGCCCACACCGCACCGCCCAACGCACTCAGGCGCGACTCCGCCAGCGCACGGTAATCCTCCGCGCGGCCGCCCGCGCGATGTTGTATTTCTGCCGTACTCAACCAGACCGGCGCCGCCTCATAACCTGCCATGGCCCGATACGAACCCCAACGCCACATGCGCAGCGTCTGCAGGCGCTTTTCCAGCGTCGCCTCATCCGCCCCGTCCAGCCCCAGGGCCGCCGCCCGACGTCGCCCCTTGCTGAGACCCAACGCCTCGACCGCCACCGGGTTGAAATGCAGATATAAACTCAAATCGAGCAGGCGATTCCCCTCCTCAACCAGCACACTCTTGAACCGACCCTGAAAAACGTGCCCCACGTTCCCGTGGCGGCGATTCCACCAGATGCTGTACCCCGTGTTCAGCCACTGCACGGCCCGACTCAACCCGCCCCGCGGCGTGTGCAGCAGCAAATGATAGTGATTCGGCATCATGACATAAGCATGCACTTCAACCCCGAAGCGCTCCGGCAATTCTGCCAACCGCCCGGAAAAATTTATCGCATCCCCGATATCGCGGAAGATCCGCTCCCGGTTCTGCCCACGCGCAGTGACGTGAAACCAGCCACCCTCAATTTCAATGCGTAATGATCTTGCCATACGACATTTATGTTAGCGGAAAAGATATTTGTCAAATGTCAAGATACGACCCTGTTCTTCTTGCGTGTGTTTTTGTGTTTGAATCGCGCGGGGGTCCTTCCCAGACTGGGGGTGATATGGTCATGCCCGCAGATAGAACGCGCTCCGTTTTGGAGGTAGAGGAACTTGGCCCGCGGGGCTGGAAAACCCACCTGGTTCGCGCCCAAGGACATACCGTTCGCCTGGAACTGCGCGCGCGCTCCGGCGATCTCTCTGTGCCCGCCGTACTGGATGGTCTGGTTGCGGCCACCCTGCCCTTCGCCATGACGGATCAGGCCACCCTGTTCGTAAACGGCCCCCTCACGCGCGGCGCCCTGCGCAATTTCACCGAATTCGCCGAGGCCTGGCATAGCTGGAACCCCACCCGGTTCCATCGCCTGCACATCCACGCCGCCACCATCGTGGATGGACGGTCCTACATCGGCCCCCACCAAGCCGTAGCCGCCTGGTCCGGAAGCCTTCGCTCCACCCATACTCTGATCCGCCACGCCACCGGTATGGCACCCGGCGCCTTCGCGCTCCACTCCGCCCTGCGCGTGATCGGCTTGCATCCCGGCGATGAGGCAACCGGACTCGAACCCTCCCGCCGCGCGCTGGCGGCACTCGGGCTGCCCCTTTCCATCGTTCAGGTTTACACCGATGCCCCCCGCCTGATGGATCCGGAAATCGGCGCCCTGCCCTGGGTCGCCGCCGCCTTGCATGCGGTGGCGGGAGGCGAACGCATCGGCCTCCACGCCCGCAGCCGTCGCTGCACGGCCACCCAATACTATCCGCGTCCCGGCCCCGACCTGCCCGATTGCCTCTCGGGGGACACACAGCCTGTTCGCGCGGATGGCGGCGCAGCCTCGCCCCCCCGGATGGCGCGCGACCTGCAGCCCCACCCCGCACTGACGGCGCTGGTCTCCAATTGTCATCGTAACCCGCGCCACCAGCCACCCTGCGGCATATGCCCCAACTGCACCCTGTTGAAGCTGGCCTTTACCGCCTGCGGCGCTCCCCAGCCCGCGCAACGTCATCCACCCAATTGCTTAAAGATCGCCACCCTGCCCCTGGGAAATCCGGTTTGGCTTGACGATGCCCGCTCCACGCTAAACGACTGGACGGCTCGCTCCACCACCCGCCAATGTGCCCTCTCCGCGCGGTGCGCCATCGCAGATAATGCCGCCCGCGCCGGTGAAACCGCCCGCTGGCTCGCCGCCCTGGTTGGACGACACCGCCCGTGGCCGCGCTGAACATGGCCCATCCCATTCATATCCGGTTCGATCAGAGGCAGGAAAACGGAGAACTTGTTCGCCGCCTGATCTTCGAAGGCGTCGAGGGTCGCGATGGCCCGCGCGCCGAATCGTGGTGGCGCATACCCGGCGGATCCGCCAGGGCCGATCTGCCCGTTCTGGATTCGCTGGTGTGCGCACATGTGCAATGGGCGGCCACCCTGGGACAGGACGTGGTGGTTCACGGCCCGCTCAGTGCGGGTGGCCTCTACAACATGCAGCAGATGCTTGAAATTCGCTGCGCCCAAACCCCGCAACGCTACCGGCGCATACCCGTCATTGAAGCGGAGGCCATCGTCTCGGGCGCTCATCCCGCGCACCCGCCCACAGGCGTCCTGGTCGCCCTTTCCGGCGGACTGGACTCCACCTTCACTGCCATCCGGCACGTGCATCGGCTGGTCGGTGAAACGTACTATCCCGTGGCCGGTCTGGTCCTCGTCCAGGGCTTTGATATCCCCCTGCATCAGACCGAACGCTTCGAGGCCTTGCGACGACGCCTGACTCCGTTGGTCGAATCACTAAAGTTACCCCTGCTCACCGCCTCGACCAACAGCATGGCCTTGGGCGGCCGGGTTTGGCCTCATTCATCCATGCCGCTCTTTGGAGGAACGCTGGTTCATTTTTCGGAGGTGAGCACCCACGCCCTGGTTTCGAGCGGTACGCCCTATGGAACGCCACGCTTCGCCTCCATAGCGCACGGAAGCTATCTGGACGAGTTGTGCTCCAATGATTTCTTTCGCATCAGCACGGACGGGGGAGGCTTCACCCGCGCGGAAAAAGCCGAGGCGCTCCTGCCCTATCCGGAAGCTCTGCAAGCGCTCAAAGTGTGCTGGCAGGGAGCTGACCCGGCCAGCAACTGCGGTGCATGCCCCAAGTGCATCATGACCCGGCTCGATTTTTTTGCGGTGGGCCTGCGCCATCCGCCCTGTTTTGACCTGCCGCTAGCCCTGCACCATATCGCCAACCTGCATCTTCCCTCCATGAGTGCCGGACGCGACTTCTACCGCTTCTGCTGGAGCGAACTGGAGAAGCGCGGTAGCACCGGTCCGGAGGTAACGCTGCTGCGGCAAAGGTTATCCCGGGCGCCGCCCGACTTTCTGGCCCCGTTCGTCCATCGCTGGGCCCGCCGCGCCCGCCGTGTTATACCTATGGGCGCACGCCGCCTTGTGCATCGGCTACTTGGACGCGTTACGGCATGAAGTCGATTCCAGACCACGACCTGGTAGAGAAACTCTCCGCGGAAATAGACCGCGTTCTGGCGTCGCTCATCCCCGCCGGCACCCGGGTGGCCCTCATCAATTTCCCCAACCACGCCAACGCGGGCGATCCGGCTTTATGGCTGGGCGAACTAGCCAGCTTGCGTCGCATCGGGGCGCGCATCTTTTATCGCGCCTCCTGGGCCAGTTACCGCGCCGAGGATCTGGCCCGTGTGCTGCGGGCGAACGATGTCATCCTGCTGCACGGCGGCGGAAACTTCGGCGACCTTTATCTGCACAACCAGGCGGTAACGCGACTGCGCGTACTGGAAAGCTTCCCCCGCCACCGGACCATCCAACTTCCGCAAAGCATCTGGTTCCGTGATGACGTCAACCGAAACGAATTGCGCGACCGCTGCCAGGCTCACCGCGACTTCACCCTGCTGGTGCGCGAGCAGCAAAGCCTCGATTTGGCCCGGCGTCATTTCGACGTGCCAACCCTGCTCTGCCCCGACATGGTCTTCGCCTTGGGTCCCCGCCCCCGCCGCGAAGCGCCGCGGGTGGATATTCTCTGGCTGGCCCGACGGGATGTGGAATCATCCGGTTATGCGCCACCCGTCCACGAACCCGATATCGAAGTGGTGGACTGGTTGCAACCGTTGCCTGACGAACCGCCCGCCCGTCTCGATTTTCGCCTGGCCATGCACCTCAACCAGAAACTGCACCCTCTGGCGCAAAACGGGACGGCCACGCCCTGGCAGCGCTGGTTGTTGGGGCTGACCTTTGCCACCATGGCTGAAGGCTGGACGGAGCGGGGATGCCGTATTCTGGCCCGGGGCCGGGTGGTGGTCACCGATCGGCTACACGGTCACATATTGGCCCTCCTACAGGGCATACCTCACGTCATGCTCGACAACAGCTACGGAAAACTCCGCACCATCTACGACACCTGGACCAAGCACAGCAACATAACACTCTGGTCATCAAGCCGTAACGAAGCAATCGATAAAGCCCGCACCCTCGCAGCAACTCAACGAGAGAAGAACGGGGTCGTATCTTGACATTTGACATTTGTCGGCATCCGCCAGCCTTCTTCATTTGATCGGTGGCCTCAGAGTTCAGTATCATCGCCACTTTTACCGACATCAACGACAGGAGCATGGGTGGCATGAAACTCGTAATTGCGACGCAGAACCCCAAGAAACTGCAAGAAATCAAAGCGCTGCTGGACTTTCCGGGCTTGGAGATCGTCTGTGCGCTCGATCTGGCGGACATTCCCGAGATTGAAGAAGACGGGGTCACGTTTCATGAAAACGCCGTGAAGAAAGCCGTGACCCTGGCACGATTAACCGGCCATTGGGCACTGGCGGACGATTCCGGTCTTGAGGTAGACGCACTGAACGGGGCCCCGGGCGTACATTCTGCCCGTTATGCCGGGGAACCGGTCAAATACGCGGCCAACAACGAAAAACTCCTGCATGCCCTAGCCGGCGAGACGCATCGCCAGGCACGCTTCCGTTGCGTCATCGCCTTGTCCAGCCCTAGGGGCGAAACCCGCTGTGTAGAAGGAGCGTGTGAAGGCACCATCCGGGAAACCCTCAAGGGAAATATGGGCTTTGGCTACGACCCGCTGTTCCAGCCGGATGGCTACACCCAGACTTTTGCCGAAATGGATGCCGCGGAAAAAAATCGCATCTCTCATCGTGGCCGCGCTCTGGCCGCCGCCAAGGCGGCCTGGGGAAATTGGCTGTCCCGCCACCCCGCCGACTGGACCGGATACAAATCCTGACCCCGCCCCGAAACGGGTCATCCACCAGACGCCACCCACAAAGCTATTCCGTTTTATTGCTGCGCAGGAACTGACGCAATTTTTTCAGCGAGGCATCCTGGATCTGCTTGATGCGAGCCCGGGTCAGCTTCAGCAGCTTGCCCGTCTCCTCCAACGTCCGCCCATCCACGTAGCGCAGCTTCATAATATAGCGCGCCCGCTCCGGCAATTGCTCCATGGCGGTCCAGATCTCCGCCACTTCCGCCCCTTGGGAGGACGGATTGATGCTGGTGTCCTCAATCAGCTCGTACATGTTGCTGCCATCCTCGTTGATGGCGGCATCCAGGGAAACGGGCGGCGCCGGCATGCGCTCCCACTGGGCCACATACTGGCGGAGTTTGATGATGCGCTCCACCGGAAGGTCGGCAATCTTGGCCACCGCCTCGTTGGTCGGTTCCTCACCGTAATCGCGACGCCAGGTATCGAGAATGCCCTTCACCAGCTGCATCTCGCGGTTGGGCCGGATACCAAAACTGCCCGCGCGCACATGGTCGCGGAAAAAATTGCGCAGCCGGTTCTGGATGGCCTTCTGCGAATAGGAATAGAACGGAGTGCCGCGGGTGAAATCAAATTTGCGCACCGAGTTGGCCAGGGCCTTGGAACCCTCCTGAAGGAAGTCGGAAAGCCAGACCTGGCCGATCCAGTAAAAGGGCTTCACGCAACTGACGATGAGCCGCCGGTTGGCGATAAACAGCTCCTCCTCGGCCGCCTCAATGCGCGAGCACAGCGCGCGCGCCTTCACCAGGTCGATCCGAGTCGCGGCCGGCTTGCGGCCCCGCTTGGCGGCCAGCTTGCGAATGTGATGGCAGCACCAGTGGATTTCCACAAACAGGGCCTGAGTCTGCTCCGCGCCCAACAAGTCCACCGTGCCGCGCTCCATGAGGAATCGACCCACCGCCTGCATGCCGGCATCGCTCTCCGTATAATTACGGGGCTGGCGTACGCGGGGTGGCTCATAACCCGCACGCTTGAACTCGGGGAGTTCAAGGACCGGGAAGGGAAGGCTGCCGGCCAGGGCCTTCAGCTCCGCGCCATCATCCTGTTCCTGATCCGCATGCGACACAGCAATTCCCCATCGGTCGGTTACGACCACTGCTTTTAAGGCTACTCCTCCGACCCCGGGCTGACATAGTCCGGCAACACCAAGCCCGGGGCCTCGAACATCACGCGCATGGCCAGGCGTTGCGCCCGCTGCAGGGCCTTGGCATCGCGGTCCACATCAAAAATCCAGACCGCCTGCCGCGATTTCTGCTCGTCGGCGTTGGTTTCCACGATGTGGCCCGGAACCTCCACCCGCAATTCAGCGCGAAAACCCTTCATCATCTCCGCCATCAACTCCGGCGCCACCTCCATCTCTGCCGCCTCTGACCCCGGAGGCGCGCCCTGCACCAGTTCGTAGCGACCCTCGCCCACTTTTTTCAGGGTAATCTGGCGATCAGATAGAAACTCGGTCTGGCCCAGCCCGGCCAGGGTGGTGAAGGCCATGCGCATATTCAGAAATTTCCACCCGTCCACCACCTCGGTGCGCATCTGCTCCAGGGTCACCCCCAGTTCGCGGTAGGCCTCGAAATCCTTGCGTACCTCCGCCTCGTCGAATTCGAAGGGATTGACCACGGCGTCTGCAGGCAGGCCCTCCTCCGCCAGTTGACTGCGGGCCAGCGACTCCACCTGGGCCAGATCCGCCTCCGCCATGCCGTACCGAATGGCCAACACGCCTGAACCGTCCGCCTTCAGGGTCAGGGTTTGCTCCACCTTGACACAACCGGCGGACCCGCCTCCGATCAGCACCGCACAAAGCAAAGCCCCCAGCGAACGAAGAGGGCGTTTCCAAGTAGTATGCATAGGATGACTCACGATGGCATGGGGTCGCTACAAGGTCAACCGACAACCCGAATCTGATCCTTGCACCATCGTTGCAATCGAGGACAGGGCACTCCGCGGGACAACGCTTCGTCCATCACGCCCAGGGCAGCCGGAATATGGCGGGCGAAGGCACGGGTGGCGGGCTGGGAACCCAGCCGGGCAAACGCACCCAGGGCCTGGGCCAAACGCTGCACCGCGCCAAACCAGAAAAGACGCCGCACCAGCGCCGGGGAGGCGCATCGTCGGGCATAGTGCTCTACCAGGCGGGCGCGCAGGTTGGAATCCATCTTCACGTAGGGATCGCATAGCAACGAGGCTACATCATACACCGCCGGCCCGAATCGCATGCCCTGAAAATCAATAAACCACGGTCGCCCGCTTTTCAACAGCACATTGCTCGACTGCAAATCGCGATGCACCAGCACCCGCGGGGCGCGATTCAGCGCCCGGCCCACGCCCGCCAACTCGCCCACAATGGCCGCGACCACGGGCTCGCCCAGCCCGCACCGCTTGCGCAACATGTGCTCGGCAAAATAAGTGCGCTCCCAAGCGTACAAGGTGGGCCGGAAGGCCGGCATGAGCGGCAACGCCTCCCGCCGGGCGGCCACCGCGCCCCGCTCGTGCCAGCGCACCATCACCTCCAACACGGCCCGATACACCGACTCCCGGCGGTCCCCGTTCATCCGCGCAAACTCCGCCTCCACGCTGGCGTCCCCCAAATCCTCAAACAAACTCGCATGCCCGCGGGCATCATCCGCCAGCACGCGCGGCACCGGCAAACCCAGCCGGCGCAGGAAGCGGGCATGCCGGACGTACCAAGTGTTCTCCTGGCGGGTCGGATCGTAATGCACCAGCAACGCGGTACGCGTCCCGCAAGCCACCCGGGTAAAGGTGCGCGCCGACCCGCGCGGCCCGAACGGCAGGGCGGTGCAACACCCGGGGTCCCAGCCATACCGCGCGAGCAGCGCCAACTCCACCGGCTCCAAGGCCGTAGGCGCGGGCAGGGCCAGATAACTCACCGGCTGATTCACCCGCGTATCCGGCGCCACCACGGCATTCGTCACCCGCGCCCGCGGACCCAGCACCGCACGCGCGCCCACCACGCTGTTGGACACCTGCGCCTTGGGATGAACCACCGCGGAAGCATCCGCCGCCACGAAATCCCCGCCCCCGCCCAATTCCCGATGACAGGCCAGGTACTGCGCAGGCGTACCGATGTCCGCCCAATAGGAACCCGGCACCTCCACCCCCGCCACCGCCCAACCCGCAGCCTGCGCCTTCTGGTAAGCGGTGATAATGGAGCCGAACACCGGTTCGCGGGGCAGGAATTCCGCCCCCCGCTCCACCAGTTTCGGATTCACCAACTGCAGCCCGCAAAAGGTGAAGGTGCCCGGTTGCCCGGCCTGCTTGCTCTGGAAATTCGTGATGCGGCCGCGCCGCACATCCACCGTGCGCGGGCCCCGGCTCGCGTGTACCCAGGCCACGGCAATGGTGCGCCGGGCATGATACGCCCGCAACAGCGGACGCGCCTTTACCTCCGCCACCACATCCGCGTTGAGCACCCACACCGGCGCGTCCCCGGCAAAAAACCAATCCGCCTTGCGCAGCGCGCCGCCGGTGCCCAGAATTTCCGGCTCAAAGGAAAGCGCGATGCGCAGCCCATCCGAAGGCCGCGCGCGCACGTGCTCAAAGAGGCGGTCCGCGCGATGATGCACGTTGATCAACACCTCGCGCACGCCCCAGCTTTTCAGCATCGCCAGGATGCGTTCGAGGTTGGACACATTCCAGATGGGCAGCAGCGGCTTGGGCGTCTCCCGGGTCAGGGGCAGCAGGCGCGTGCCGAAACCGGCGGCCAGCACGAAGGCTTTGGCGGGGGCCTTAACCACGGGAGCGGCCCGCCTTCCGCTGCGCCCGCTCGCGTTGCTCCTTGTACTGGTAGCCGAAGGCCCGCAACGCCTCGATGACAGGCAGCGCCCGGAGCCCCAACTCCGTGATGGCATATTCCACCCGGGGCGGAACCTCCGGATAAGCGGTGCGGGTCAACAGCCCGGACGCCTCCAGCTCCTTCAATTGGGCACTCAGCATGGCGTGGGTGATGGGCTTGTGCGCGTGCTCATTCAGGCTGGCGCGCAGATCACCGTAGCGCAGGGGCTTTTCCCGGACGCGCCACAGGATGGGCATCTTCCACTTGCCGCCTATCACGTCCAACGCAAGCTGCGCCGGGTTGTTGTAGAGCTTGCCGTCCAGTTCAAATCGTGGCATGGAGGCCTTGGTATCACTATTGTCCGCCATAGTAAAGACGCTTTAATACTCTGATAATCATAGCAATACACTCTTTACAAAGTATAGGGTCGTGTCTACATTGACTGGCGAATCGTTAACCGGAGCACTATGAAACACCTGATCGTCAGCTTGCTGTTGACCACGACCCTGAGCGCACCAGCCGTCCAACCTCCCGCCGGGGGCGCCCCGGCCCGCCACATCCTGATGGTGGTCGCCAATCCCGCGGTCGCCACCACCACCGGTTGGCCGGTCGGCTTCTGGGCGGCCGAGTTGACCCACCCCTACTGGATCTTCACCCGGCACGGGTACCAGGTCACCATCGCCAGCCCGGCCGGGGGCAGGGTGGAACTGGACGCCTACAGCGATCCCCGGGCCGACAACGGCTATTCGGCCCACGATGCACTCAGCCTGGGCTACCTGCACATGACCAACTTCACCGCTCTTCTGCAAAACACACCCGCCCTGGACACGGTCAAGGTGGAGGACTACGACGCCATCGTGGTGGCTGGCGGCCAGTCGCCCATGTTCACGTTCGTGGACAACGAAAAACTGCACCAACTCTTCGCTGCCTTCTACGAGGCGGGCAAGGTCTCGGCCGCCCTGTGCCACGGCACCTGCATCCTGCTCAAGACCAAAGGCTCCAACGGCGAACTGCTGGCCGCGGGCAAACGGATCACCGGCTTCGCCAACAGCGAGGAGGATTACGCCGACCAGGCGGTAGGTCAGAAGGTCATGCCCTTCCGCATCGAGGACGAGGCGCGCACCCTGGGTCTGAATTTCGTCACCGGGCCCGCCTTCCAGCCTCACGCCATCCGGGACGGCTTGCTGATCACCGGCCAGCAGCAGAATTCGGGCGAGGAAGTGGCACGCCTGGTCATCGAATCGTTGGAGAACGAACCATGAAGATCGCTTTTCTCGGTTTCGGCCAGGTGGGCGCACCGCTGGCCGATCACCTGCAACGGCTTGGCCACGAGGTCACGTTGGCCGCGCGCGATCCCCAATCCGAAAAGGCCCGCCGCGCGATGGCCCGGAATCCCAGCTTGAAAACCGCGCCCCCGCCGGAAGCAGTGCGCGGCGCGGAGGTAGTATTCCTAGCCACGCCCTTCCAGGCCAACGAGGCGACCCTGCAGGCGGTGGCGGGGGAGCTGAAAGACAAAATCCTCGTGGACTGCACCAACCCGGTCGGGCCGGGCCTCACCCACGGTCTGAACAACGTGCAATCCGGCTCGGACATGATCCAGAAGCTGGTCCCCCAGGCCAGGGTGGTCAAGGCCTTCACCATCTACGGTTTCGAGAATTTCGAAAACAACGCCTTCCCGGCCTACACAGTGAAGCCCGCCATGTTCTTCTGCGGCAACGATGCGGCGGCCAGGAAAACCGTGGGCGGCCTGATCCAGCAACTGGGTTGGGACCCGCTCGATGTGGGCGGATTGGAACAGGCGCTCCATCTGGAACACATGACCTTGTTGTGGGTGCGCATGGTGCGCCTGGGCGGGGCATCACCGCACCTGGTGTGGGCCCGCTTGACCCGCTGATCGGATAGCCTCTATCGTTAACGCCATGGGCAAAACAAGGCTTGAAGCATTCAGCGATGGCGTAATCGCCATCATCATCACCATCATGGTGCTGGAATTGAAGATTCCACACGGATCCGAGTGGGCCACGCTGAAACCGCTGCTTCCGGTGTCGCTGTCCTACCTGCTGAGCTTCATCTATCTCGGCATTTACTGGAACAACCACCATCACATGCTGCACACCGTACACGAGGTGACCGGCGGCATCCTGTGGGCCAACCTGCACCTGTTGTTCTGGCTTTCGTTGGTTCCTTTCGCCACGGGCTGGATGGGTGAAAATCATTTCGCGAGCGCGCCCACCAGCTTGTACGGCGTGATCCTGATCATGGCCGCCATCGCCTATTTCATCCTTCAAAACGTAATTATCCGCGCCCAGGGTCCAGACACCCTGCTGGCCCGGGCGGTGGGCCGCGACTGGAAAGGCAAGGCATCTCTTGTGCTTTATGCCACGGCCATCGTTCTTTCATTTTTCACCACCGGCCTAGCCCAACTTATCTATGCGCTGGTGGCGGCGATGTGGTTGATCCCGGATCGCCGCATTGAGTACGCCATGAAAAGCAGGGCGACGGCGGCCTAGTAGAGCAACGCCTGGGACCGGGCATCGTGAAACGCTTCGCCCTCCGCCCGCCACCGCCTGATTTCCCGCCGGACCGGCCCGCCCGCCTCCAGCATGTTGCGCGCGGTTTCGTTGCCCATTAATTTGTCGAACCACTCGCGCCGCGTGCCGGTCGCCGTCCACAGCGCGTCATAACCATAGAGCCGCTGGACCACGGCCAACACCTGTAACGCGGCGGCGGCGGGCTTCAGTGCGTCAGGTTCGATGACCTGCAACCGCACGCCCGGAAAACGATTCCAGTACGGAACAAAGCGCAGCCCCGGCAAACGCAACGCGTTCAGCTTGCGCGCCAGCGGCTCCGCCTCGAAAAACGGCGCGGTCAACACCTGGAAGGGTTCGGTGCCGCCCCGCCCACAGTCCAGCACGGACAGCGCCTCTGTGAACACGGTGATGGGATAGGTCCAGGCTGTCTCCCAGTAGCGGATGCCGGGCGAGGGCGAAATCCACGGCCCCCACGAACCGCGGCTGGCTTCCCGACGATAACTCCGCATGGGCACCACGCGCAGATCCACATCGAGCTTCAACGTGCGGTGCAGAAACCGCGCCGCCTCGCCCGGAGTCATGCCATACACCAGCGGTACCGGTACCCCGGCCACAAAACTTTCGCAGCCCGGTACGGGCAGCGGCCCGTCCACCACGTTGGGCAGCGGTACCGGCCGGTCGCATACCACCAACGTCTTGCCCTGCTCGGCGCACGCCTCCATCACATAGCGCAGCGTGGTCACGAAGGTGTAGCAACGCACGGCCAGGTCCTGTAGGTCAAAGACCACCGCATCCAATCCGGCCAGCATCTGTGCCGTGGGCTTGCGGTGATCACCGTAAAGCGAATAGATGGGCAGGTTCCAGGCCGCGTGCCGGGTATCAGAGATTTCTTCGCCCGCCCCGCCCCGCCCGTAAAAACCGTGCTCCGGCCCGAACAGCGCCCCCAGTTTTTTCCCGAACGTCTGACGCAGTCGCAGCGCGGCGTGCACACCCCCGCCGTCCACACTGGCTGGGTGCGCGATCAAACCGAGGCGGGCACGGCGCAAACGACCCGGCTCCCGGCAAAAACGATCCAGACCCAATTGAAACGTCAGGCGCGACATGGTCAGGGAGTTTCCGGGTCCGGATGGTTTTGTCCAGCCTGCACCTGCAGACTGTCACGCAACTCCACCAGCACGGGACGGAAATCGGCGAAGGTGTCCGGCGGGGCCGCCATCAGCACGTGAACCGACTGGTCGCCGGCCAGCCAGTCCAGCGTCTCCACAGTGGATTTCTGCAGCGGCATGGTGCGCCGCCACGCCGCCACGCCTCGGAACGAATCCTCCTGGATGCTGGTCTGCAAACTCAGCTTCGCCTCGATGGCGACCAGGGTTTCGCGCAAACCCGCCAGGCCACCCGGCCCCGCTGGCCGCACCGCGACATTGAGCTCCAGCCGGTACGGCCCCCGCAGGGTTACATCATAGGTTCCATTCGCATCCACCACGGCTGTCCAGCCCGCGGGCTGCTTGATGCTGAACCGCCCGTCCGCGGCCTGCCAGCGCTGCGTGCTGGTGGTGATTTCGATCAGGGTTTCCGCGACCAGAGAGCTCAGCCCGTCGCTCTTCAGCGCTTTTTCTGCGCGCAACCGCAAGGTCACCAAATCCACGGTCAGCCCAATCACCGCCACCAGGGCAAACAACATCAAGCCCATCCGCAGCTTTGTGAAGGGCGGGCGGCGGCGGGCTCGCGCGGGTTGTATTGGTCGAGGCATGGGACTACGTTACCCATGTGGAGCGAAGGTTGCACGCGCAACTCTACGCCCACGATAACCGGAGGAAACATTCATGTGGAACTTCGAAACCACCCTGCGCTGGACCCGGGGGCCACTCGGTCTGGCCAGCAGCACCGGCAAGCCCGACATCACGGTCAGCCCGCCCACGGAATTCGGCGGCGAGGCCGGACGCTGGACCCCGGAAGACTTGTTGGTCAGCGCGGTCGAAACCTGCCTGATGATGACCGCGCTAAATGTGGCGCAACGCCAGAAGCTTGAAGTGAAAGGTTACGCCAGCAAAGCCACGGGCCGGATGGAAAAGACCCCCGAAGGTTTGCGCTTCACGGGCGTGGATGTCGCGGTCGAACTTACCGTGGCCGACCCCGCGCTGGCCGAAAAAGCGGTGAAGTTGATGCAGATCGCGGAAAAATACTGTCCGGTTTCCAACGGACTGAAGTTCCCCGTGCACGTGACCGCGCAGGCCATCATCGCCTGAGCATCGGATGGCCCATTTTCAATTTCTTGCATCAGGGCTCGTACACCCCGGTGCGATAGAACGCCGAGGGCAGGTGGTTGGTAAAATCCAGCCACAGGTTTGCGCCGGAGGCCTGGCGCTGCACACCCAGTCGTGCCCACGCACCGTCCATCAGATTGGTGCGATAAAAAATATCGTACCACCGCGCGGGAACCGTGGTGGGAATCTCGACGTAGCTGGCCGGCCCGCTCGGCGGCAGCCAGCCGATGTCGGGCAGATGCGAGGCGGCGGAGTTGGGATCGGTGCCGGCGAACTCTTCCTCCCAGGTAACGAATCCATCGCCATCGGCATCGCTGTACCGGCCGGGCTGGCGCGTGATGGCGACCTCGTCCTGAAACACAGAACTCTCCAGCGGGGCCCCGTTGATACTCACTTCGGAAAGATAGACATTAAAGCCTTCCCCGCTCCCTCCACCCGCGGTTTCGTAGTTCCAGGTGCGGATGCGGTCCACCACCGACTCCGAGGTAGAGGCCACCTGACCGGTCAGGGTGACGCTGTTGGCGGTCAGCCGGTAGGTGTCGGCGCTCAACATCTCAAACTCCAGGGTGAGGCCCTGGTCGGTCCAGGGAATACCGGTGGCGCGATTGATCACCGCATCGTTGAGGATGTAGTTGGTGGCGCCCCCGATAAACAGGAACTCCACCAGGTTCTGCCCGAAGCGATTTTGCCAGCCGAGGCCGGTGGAGGCCCCGCCCTCAATCCAGTTGTTTTCAAAACTGAGGTGCATCACATCGCCCACATGCAAGGTGGCGGCCAGCGGCCGCACCGCGTCGCTCAGCCCGCCATTGTTGGCCCACAGGCCCCAGGCCCGGGACCCGAGTTGGAGATTGGACACATTGTTGCCGGCCAGAAAATGACCCGCACTGACCCCGCCGTTCAACTGCCAGCCCCCACCCCACCCCGTGCCGCCGTCCTGCCCGTTGGTCCATTCGCCGGGCCCGGTATAGGTCATATTGGTGGCGCTATCGCGCGTGTCCGCATTGGGATTGAGCGCGCTGTTGGTGCCGTGTACGCGGAGCAGATTGACCCCTTCCTGCAAGGCGATGGCTCCCACCGTCCAGTTGCTGCCCGCCGGCAGGGTTCCGCTGGCCCCGGTCAAACTGTTGCTCCACTGAAGTTCGCCCACAATGCCGGGCCCGATGGTACCCAGCAGATCATACGTGAAGACCTCGTTGGACACCGCCACGTCGGAGGATGGATTGGTCACCGAAATGGAGGGCTGCCGGGTATCCACACACTGCGTCACATAGGCGCGCCAGTCCGCGCCGCTGTTATTGTCCCAGGTTAGCTGGTTGGTCACCCGGCCGTTAAACACATAGTCGAGCTGCCAGGTGTCGCCGGCGATTTCATAGCGTCCTGTCCACACCCCGGCCGCAGCTTCCCCCAGCGGGACTTCCGCGATGTTCTGCCAGCCGTTGCGCCCAATGAAGAGCACCACGTTGCTGGCATTCATCAGCGGGCCGGCCCGCTCCGCATAGGTCACCTGCACCGGCACACACCCCTGCGGGAAGGCTGGGCTCAAGGTGATCAGGGCGGGCAGGTCAGCGCAGCCGGTGATGGGAAAATGCCAGTCGCGATTCAGGTTGTTGTCCCACACCCGGTTCACCTCGGCCCCGTTGTGAAAACTCACATCCAGGGCCTCCGCCCCAAAAGGGAGGGTATAGTCTCCCGACCACACCCCGCTTCCGTTGTTGGTCAACCCCACATCGGTCAGCGACTGCCACCCGTTCACCCCCACCGACGCCACCACCTGGGTGGCCCCGGCCAGCGGACCGCCGCCCGAGACATACGAAAACGACACCGGCACGCAACCCACCGGTTGGGCCGGCTGCAGGGTCAGCTGCCCGGCCTGGGGCGGCGCCGTCTTGGAAAAGATCTGCAGACTGTACATGCCCATGTTGACCGCCGCCTTGGGCGGCGACCCGGAAGCCACCACCTGGGCCGACCCGATGTTGCCGAAATCGGCGCTGAAATTCGTGCTGTCTCCGTTGAAGTGCGAATACCACGTGCCTGCGGACGGAAACTCGATCAGGTAATTGTTGTTCGTCCACGTGGTGACGGCGAAATTCGCCACCACCACCACGTCGTCCGCCCCGCCACCGGCATCCCAGCGTGTGTAGCTGATGACCTTGTTGAGGTCGTCCTTGTGATGCACGTTCACCCCGGTGCCCTTGAGTCCCTGGGTGCCCCCGCGCAGATTGCGCCGGGCATGCACCAGGTCGGTGTAGGCGCGCACAATGCCCTTCCACGTATTGGTAAGCTCCCAGCGCAACGACGTGCTGGAGCTGAAGGACCAGTCCTCGTTCATCTCCTGGCCCTGAAAAATCATGGGGATGCCGGCCGAGGTCATGACCAGGCCTTGGGCCAGCAACTGCCGCTTGCGGGCCCAGATGCTCCACGGATTGGAGCCGTCAATGTAGCGGGGCAGCCGGTACTTGTTGTTCAAGTCGCCCGCCGTGTCGTGCGATTCCGAAAACAGCACCCGGTTGTGGCTTCCCCCGATGCGGTCACCCAGCCAGTTCATATTGCGTTCGGCGTCGCTGCCGCGCGTGACCTGCCATTGCACATGGTCGTGGAAGCCCACGTCCCATTGCCCGTCGAAATTCATGTTGGCATCGAAGCCATGATCCTCCGCGATGCGGATACGACCCGGATACTGGGTGGCGATCATCCAGTTGATGTCGCGCAACATATCCGCGGCGTCGGTCAGGAAGGTGGACCCGCTGTTCGCGTACAACATGCTGAACACGGAATCCCAGCGAAACCCGTCCACCCGGAATTCGCTCAAATACATCTGGATGTTGTCGTGGATGAATTGCCGGACCTCGGCGCGGCCGTAATCGGGCCGGGTGTCGGCCCACATGGTGCTGGCCCGTGAATCGTTGTAAAAATAAATGCCCCCCTTGCCGTTCTGGCTCCAGCCATCAAATTGCCAGAGCGCGAGGTCGCTGGGTCCATAGTGGTTGTGCACCACGTCCACCAACACGGCCAGGCCCTTCTGGTGGCAGGCCTTCACGAATCGCTTGAAGGCGTCCGGCCCGCCCAATCCGCTCTCCACCGCAAACACATCGGCCGGGTTGTAGCCCCAGCTGCGGTCCCCCGCGAATTCCATGATGGGCATGACCTGCACCGCGTTCACGCCCATATCCACCAGGTGATCAAGGCGCGCGATACAGCCGTCAAAGGTGCTGGGAATCCAACTCTCCGCGTTGTAGGTGCCCACGTGCATCTCGTAGATGACCAGGTCGTTCTTCCACGGCGGATTGGCCTGCACGCCGCCCCAATCGAACGCGTTGGGATCATAAGTGATGCTGTTGCCGGCCGAGTTCACCACCCGGCGCCCGCGCGGATCACGCCGGTCACTGTTGCCGTTGATCACCAGCTTGTATTCCTGACCCGCCACCGCCCCCGCCACATCACGCGACCAATAGGGCGAGCTCCCCTCCTTGGTTAACGGCGCGGTGGCCCAGCCGTTAAACTGACCCTTCACCCCCACGCTGGTGGCGTTCGGCGCCCACGTGCGAAAGGTCACCCCCGTCCCCCCCGCATCCGCGTATGGTATGGACCCCAGCCCCGGCCGCGCCGATTGCGCCCACGCACTGATGGCTGCCACCCCCGCCCATAGGATCACCGCCACGACCTGCGTTACCGACGAGCGATTGTGCATAGCGAAGATTGCTCCATGTAAAACGCTTTACTGTTAGCATAAGATTCCCTTAGTTGGTCTGAATGTAAACCAAATAAACTGATTACCGTTCACAGATCACCGTGCACTGGTCACTGGACACTGGTCCCCGGTCGCCTGTAACTTGACCTCATGCATGGAATCCGAAAATTGACGCCCACCGAGGAGCTGGCCTACCTCAAGGAAATCTACGGCCACAGCAACGATAAGATCCTGAACTGGATCACCGGCGCCTACGACATCCTGCAGGCCCGCTCCTCGCTGTTGCTCAGCCTGGTCGCCGTCGTGCTCACCATCACCGGCTTCTCCGGGCCCACCATCGCCGCCTCCGGCACCTTCTCCAGAATGTGCATCGGCTACGGACTTTCCTTCGTGGTCATCTCCGCCATCCTGACCCTGGCCGGGCCCCTGCAACTGCGCTGGGCCACCCAGTGGCGCGGTGACAGCCTGGATGAATCGCTCATCAACCTCATCCGCCGCCGCAATTCGCGCACCCGCAAATACCACATCGCCTTCGTTTTCCTGGTCCTGGGCCTGGCGGGCTATGTGGGCAGCTTGATCGGATTCCTGTTCCGCCTATGAAAACATGCCTGATTTTGCTCGCCCTGCTCGCCGCCCTCGTCACGCCCAGCCGCGCCGAGGAGGCCCCGCTCACCATCCTGGCCGCCTCCAGCCTCCAGGATGTGCTGGATGAGGTGGAAGCCCTGTACGAAAAGGAAACCGGGCACGCCGTGCGCATGGCCTTCGACGGCTCCGGCGTACTGGCCCGCCAGATCGAAAAGGGCGCACCCGCCGATCTCTTTATCTCCGCCAGCCGGGACTGGATGGACAGCCTGGTCCAGCAGAAGCGGGTGGACGAAACCACCCGGGTCACCATCGCCGGCAACCGGCTGGTCCTGGTCCAGCCCGCACCCCACGATGTCTTCGTCCAGGAACCCGCCGACCTGCTGCGCCTCACCCACATCGTCATGGGCGACCCCGACACCGTTCCCGCCGGACGCTACGCCCAGCAGTATTTACAGAAGCAGGGCGTATGGGAGCAACTGGAAGACCGCCTCACCTTCGTCTCCAGCGTACGCGCCGCCCTGACCCTGGTGGAACGCGACGAAGTGGGCGCGGCTTTCGTATTCGCCACCGACGCCCGTACCGTTACCTCCGAGCCCGGCCTGCGCACCTCCATTACCGTGGACCCCGCCCAGCACGACCCCATCGTCTACGAAGCCGCCGTCGTACAGGACGCCCCCCGCCGGGTGGCCGCCCTGAAATTCCTGTGGGTGCTGGAAACACCGGAAGCCAAAGCCGCCTTCGAGAAATACGGCTTCACGCCCCGCAACTAAATCCACCATCCGAAATCTCTCCATGCTGACCCCCGAAGCCTGGTCCACGGTTCGTCTCTCGCTGACCCTGGCCGGTGGCGCCACCGTACTGGCCCTGCCCGCCGGCCTGGCCCTGGGCTGGTTGCTAGCCCGCCGCACCTTCCCCGGTAAATTCCTGCTCGAACTGTTGGTCATGCTGCCGCTGGTCGTTCCGCCCACGGTGACCGGCTACGCCCTGCTCGTCGTGTTCGGCCGTCACGGCCCGCTGGGCGGCCTGGCCTGGCTCTTCACGTGGAAAGCCATGCTGGTGGCCGCCGCCGTGGTGGGCTTCCCGCTGCTGGTGCGCTCCGCCCAGGCCGCCTTCACCGCCGTGGACCCCAAGCTCAGCGCGGCCGCCCGCACCCTGGGCTGCTCCGCGCCCGGCGCCTTCTTCCGCGTCACCCTGCCCCTGGCCTGGCCCGGTCTGCTGGCTGGCGCGGTGCTGTGCTTCGCCCGCGCTCTGGGCGAATTCGGCGCCACCCGCATGGTATCGCTCAACACCGCGGACCAGCGCACCCTGGCCCTGGAAATTTATCGGCTGGTGGAAACGCCCGGCGACCACACCGCCGCCCTGCTCAGCCTGGTCGCGGTATCCCTCGCCCTCTCCGCCCTCGCCCTCGGCCTGTGCCAGCTCCTCACCCGCCGCTGGAGTCACCGGCCATGAGCGACGCGCCCCTGCTGCAAATGGCCTGTACCCTGCGGCATCGCGGCTTCACTCTGCGCGCCGATTTCGAAACCCGCGCCGACATCACCGGCCTCTACGGTCCTTCCGGCGCCGGAAAATCCACCCTGCTCAACGCCATCGCCGGCCTGGTCCGCCCGCACGACGGCTTCATCAAACTGGCCGGCACCCCGCTGGTCAACGTCAAGGGCGGCTGGTGGACCCCGCCCCATCAGCGCCGCGTCGGCCTCGTGTTCCAGGACAACCGCCTGTTCCCGCACCTCAATGTGCTGCAAAATCTCGAATTCGCCTACCACCGCATCCCGCGCCACGTGCGCCGCCTGCACCCCGACGACATCATCAGCCTGCTGCGCCTGGAACCCCTGCTGCCCCGCGCCATCACCCACCTCTCCGGCGGCGAAGCGCGCCGCGTGGCCCTGGGCCGCACTCTGCTCACCTCGCCGCGCCTGCTCCTGCTGGATGAACCGCTCACCGGACTGGACCCCGCCCTGCAACGCGACCTGCTGAACTACCTGATGGACCTGCCCCGCAAGCTGGACATCCCCCTCGTCTACGTCAGCCACACCCGCGCCGAATTCCTGGCCCTGGTCCAACACACCCTGGTGCTGCGCGACGGCGCCGTACACGAACTCGGCCCGCCCGAACGCCTGCTCACAGAATTCCCGGACAGCGACGAAACCATCGACAGCTACCTGCTCGGCCACAGCGAAGCCTCCCCCGAGCCCGGCTACGTGCGCCTGCGCATCGGCGACCAAACCCTCACCGCGGCCGGCCACCTGGCCCCGGGCACGCGCGCCCGTATCGCCGTCCCCGCCCACGAAGTGGTCCTCGCCGTGGGCGAGCCCCCGCGCACCAGCGCTCGCACCCTGCTGCGCGGCACCGTCACCGACCTGCAGCCGCTGGGCGATCATCTGCTGGTGACGCTGAACGTGGGCCAGCCGCTGCGGGCCGACATCACCCCCGCCGCCGCCCGTGATTTAGGCTTGGAAAAAGGCGCGCCCGCCCTGGCCCTCCTCAAAGCGCGCACCCTGCGCGTATTGCCCGCGCCCGACGCCTGACCAGGGCGCCAAAAGTTCCAACCCTTGAAAAAAGAGCATTTTCGGACTTCCAACGATTGGAAATTCCAATCATTGGAAAATTTTCGCCGCGGGAATGAACTCACCTCCGACCTCTGCTACCATGCGGCCATGATGAAATCTCGACTGACCTTCCTATCGACCGGTCTACTCGCAAGCATTCTCCTGGCCGGCTCCGCACGGGCCGTGCTGCCGCCGCGGGGCATGCCGGAGGTAATCGCGCAACACGCCGAAGTGTACGACGTGAAGGTGCTGGAGATCATCCGCCAGGACGACGTACGTGAGGGCTATCGCGGTGTGATCCAGGATGTGAAGGGCGAAGTGGTGGCCACCCTGAAAGGCGAGCTCACCGCGGGCGCACCCATCCGGCTGCGTACGTGGCAGGAAGTGACCTCGACCGCGTACGAAGCCTATCAGGCGCGGCGCATGCCCGGTCCCGCCTATTATTTCGGTCCCGGCCTGGTCAGCTCCGGCCAGGTGGCGCGGGTATTTTTCCGCACGCGTCCGCCCGCCGATGTCACTCCGCGCCCGGTCAGCCTGATCCTCGCGCCGGACGCCAAGACGGTGATGGGCGAAGCACTGCGCTGAGGAACGCGACCATCGGTCGCATCTACAGCACGCATCACATCTCAACCTTGAACAAACCCGCGCTTGTGGCAGTCTGAACGGCATTCGTATGGCAACCACGACCCGACATCGCCTGCTGACGGCGGCCCGCATCCTGCTGGCCCTGGGTCTATTGGCCTATCTGTTCTCCCGGCTGCAGACGGATTTTTCCTCACTACAGGCCGCGCTGCAGACCAGCGTGCAGCACTGGCCGCTGTGGCTGCTCAGCCTGACCTGCACCTTCCTGGGCCTGCTGGTGGGAGCGCTGCGCTGGCATCTCATCCTGCGCACCGCCGGATTACCGCTGCCCGGGGCCAAGGTGTTCAGCATTTTTTTCATCGGCCAGTTTTTCAACTCCTTCATGCTGGGCGCGTGCGGGGGCGACCTGGCCCGCGCCTACTATGTGGCCCGCGCCTGGCCGGGCAAACGGGCGGAAGCCGCCACCACCGCCCTCATTGACCGTGCGGTCGGGCTGCTGGTGCTGGTGGCCTTTGCCTGCGCCGTCATCATCTACCGGTTTCATCTGTTCTTCGATCACATCGGCAACCGCTGGATGGGGTATGTGATGATCTCCTTCCTGGGCGGGGCCGTAGCGCTGCTGACTCTGTTGCTGCGCAAGAATCTTTTTGAGCACTGGCCGCTCTTTCAGCGCTGGGAAAAACAGACCGCGCTGGGCGGCACCTTCCGCCGCATCTATGACGCCCTTTTCCTCTTTCACCATCACCCGCGCGCCCTGGCCGGCGTCGTACTGCTTTCCTTTCTCAACATGATCCTGCTCACCCTGGCCTGCGTCTGTCTCGGCCAGAGCCTCCACGTGGAATTGCGCGTGCGCGATTATTTCACCGTGTTCCCCGTCATCACCGTGCTGTCCTCCCTGCCCCTGACCCCGGGCGGCCTGGGGGTGCGCGAGGGCTTGTTCGTGGAGTTGCTGAACACCCTGGGCGTGGCGGCCAGCAAGGCCCTGCCCCTGTCCCTGCTGACCTACCTGGGCGGCCTGGTGTGGAGCCTGCTGGGCGGCCTGGTGTTTCTCGGCTACTCCTCCTCCCACGGCCAATCCATGACCTCCGAGCTGGCCGCCATGAAAGACACGGAAACCAAAGGGGCGGATTGACCGCGCGGAGGCGTCCGTTATGCTCGCCACCACTGCACCATGACCACCACCGCCTCACCCACCGACCTCGCGCGCGCCCTGCGCGCCCTGCGCAAACATCTGGAATACCTCAAGGAGGAAGGCGTGACCGAAGTGGAGGTCAGCCGCGCCACCTTGACGGCGTTGAAGCTGCGCGCGAAAGCCGCGCCGACCCGGCCCGCACCGCGGATGATGCCCGCCGCCGCTCCCGCGCCCCGGCCCGCCACGGCACAACCGGCCGCGCCGCAACCGGCAAAAGCCGCAACCGGCGACGCGGTGTCCGCAGGGCTGGCCGCCATCGCCAGGGAAGTCGCGGCTTGCCGGGCCTGCCGCTTGTGCGAGAAGCGCACCAACGTGGTGCCGGGCCAGGGGAATCCACATCCTGAAATCATGTTCATCGGCGAAGGGCCGGGCGCGGACGAGGATGAACAGGGCCTGGCCTTCGTGGGGCGCGCCGGGCAACTCCTGACCTCCATCATCAACGCCATGGGGTTTTCGCGCGACGAAGTGTTCATCGGCAACGTGGTGAAGTGTCGCCCGCCCGACAACCGGACGCCGGCCCCGGATGAAATGGCGGCCTGTCTGCCCTACCTGGCCCGCCAGATTGACCTGCTCAAGCCCAAGCTCATCGTGGCCCTGGGCGCCACCGCGGTGAAAGGCCTGTTCAACGACGAGAAAATCGCCATCACCAAGCAGCGCGGCAACTGGATGAACTACCGCGGCATTGATGTCATGCCCACCTTCCACCCCGCCTACCTGCTGCGCAACCCGCCCGCCAAGCGCGAGGTCTGGATGGACATGAAGACCGTGCTGGCCAAACTCGGCCGTCAGGCGCCCACCAAAGGCTGAACGACCTCAGCCCGCCCAGACTTCGGTCGGGCGGTCGGGGAAGGTCAGGTTGACCTTGATGTGATGATGGCCGGCCCGGAACAAGGTGTCGTGCGTGGTCTGGCGGGCCAGATCGGGCGTGTTGCAATCCTTGCTGAGGTGGGCCAGGAAAACCGTGTCCAGCGTGGGGCTGGCGATCTCGGCCAGCAGGGCGGCCGCGCCCTGGTTGGATAGATGACCCTGGCGGCCTAGAATTCGTTGCTTGAGTTGCCACGGCCGATTCTGGCAATCCCGCAACATCTGCTCGTCGTGATTGGACTCCACCACAATCATCCGGCACCCGCGCAACCGCTCCCGCACCAGCGTGGTGGCCATGCCCATGTCGGTGACCACGCCCACCCGCGAGCCACCGCATTGAATGATGAAGCCCACCGGCTCATAGGCATCGTGGGGCACGGAAAACGGCTCGATGGTCAGATCGCCAATGGTAAAGGGCGCCCCCGTGGTGAACACCGTCCACGGCACGCCCCGCAAATCGGGATCGCGCTCCAACGCCTCGGCCGTACCGCGATTGGCGAAGAGCGGAACCCCTTGTTTCTGGTGCAGGACCCGCAGCCCGGTGGTGTGGTCGGAATGCTCGTGGCTGATGCACACCCCGCGCACCCCGTCCATCCGCTCCCCGATGCTCTCCAGGCGCTGCCCGATAGCCCGCGCGCTCAGCCCGGCATCCACCAGGATGGCGGTGGTGTCCGAGGCCACAAAGGTGCAGTTCCCGGAACTGCCGCTGGCCAATATGCAGGCACGAAAAGACATGACCGGTATCATCGGCCAGTTGCCGGCGGGGGTCAAGCGGAGGGAAGAAGGGAGGAAACATCGAACATCCACCATCGAACTTCCAGCGCAGAAGTAAGCGAAAAGCCTCCCCGCTCGATGGTCTACGCTCGATGTTGAAGGTTCGTTGTTCTCTCCACTCCTCTTTTTCCGAAAACTCCTTGTGACCCTGCGGGACATGGCCTACGTTGTGCTCTCGCAGGAATCGTGCCAGATGGCTGAACCCTTTCTATCCTTAATCCAGAGTCAGCGCATGTCCCAGGTGCTGGCCCCGCAGTTGCGCCAGTCCCTGGAGCTGCTGCAGGTGCCCATCTTGGAGCTGCGCACCTTGATTCAGCAGGAAATGGAGCAAAATCCCACCCTGGACGAGCAGGCGTTGGAGGGGGAGCAGATCGAAATCGAGCCCGCCCTCAACTCTCCCGAGGAAGACCAGGCGTTCAAGGACGAGTTCGAAAAACTGGCCAAACTGGACGATGAGTGGAAGGACTACTTCACCCAGAACCAGCCCCGCGGCCCCTCCTCGGACGAAGTGGCCCGCCGCCAGTTCTTTCTCGACTCCCTGACCACACCCAAGTCCTTGCAGCAGCACCTGATGGATCAGCTCTCCCTGTCCGTGCTGACCCCGGAAGAACAGCAGATGGGGGAGATGATCATCGGCAGCATCAACGAGGAGGGCTACCTGACCTCCAGCCTGGAGGACTTGGCCGCCAGCGCGGGATTTTCTCTGGAGAAATTGCGGGATGCCCTGACCCTGATCCAGGAATTCGACCCCATCGGGGTGGCCGCCCGCGATCTGCGGGAGTGCTTGCTCATCCAGTTGCGGCGGCTGGGCAAGGCCGATGATCTGCCCGGCCTTCTGGTCCGCGATCACTTGGACGCGCTGGGCAGCCGGCGCTTCCCCGATGTGGCGCGCGCCCTCAAGGTCACCGTGGATCAGATTCACGACGCCACCCGCCTGATCGCCACCCTGGAACCAAAACCGGGCCGCATCTTCGCCTCTGAATCCACCTCCTATGTGCTGCCCGAGGTGGTCATCCAGAAAGTGGACGACGAGTTCACCGTGGTGCTGAACAACGATCAAATACCACGCCTGCACATCAGCGAGCACTACCGCCAGCTCATGGCCGACGAATCCACCACGGCCGAGGTGAAGAACTACATCCGCGAAAAAGTGCGGGCCGGCATGTTCCTTATCAAGAGCATCAACCAGCGCCAGCAGACCATCTACAACATCGCCAAGGAAATCGTGACCGTTCAGAACGGTTTCTTCGAGCGCGGCATCTCGGACCTGCGCCCCCTGACCATGGCCGAGGTGGCCACCGTGCTGGGCATCCACGAAACCACGGTCAGCCGGGCCATCGCCAACAAATACATGCTGACCCCGCGCGGCACCTTCGAGATGAAGTATTTTTTCACCCCGGGGTACCGCAATGCGGATGGCGTGTCCGTATCCAACAAGACCATCAAGGACACCATCGCCACCCTGGTGGCCGGGGAGGATCCCGCCCACCCCCTGTCGGACAAGGTCATCGTGGACAAGCTCAAGGAAAAGGGCCTGCAGGTGGCCCGGCGTACCATCGCCAAATACCGCGACGAACTGAAGATCCTGCCCTCTCATTTACGGCGGGGGTATAGCAAGTGAGGGAAGAAGGGGCAAAGGGACAGAGGCACCAAGGGACAAAGGAAGAGAAGCATCATCCACGCCCATAGATTGGCTTACCCTCTGTGCCTTTGTGCCTCTGTCCCTCTGTGCCTTCTCCACGGTGCCTATGTCCCTAGCTCCTACACTCATTCTGTTCGACATCGACGGCACCCTGCTGGACACCAGCGGGGCGGGACGCCGCTCCTTCATGCTGGCCTTGGACGAAGTCTTCGGCTGGGGCAACGACGCGCGCGCCATCTCCTTCGCGGGCGCCACCGATCTGGACGTGCTGGATCGCCTGGCTGCGCAGCGTGGCCGCACCTTGACCCCGGATCAGGTTGAGCAGTTCTTCGAACGCCTGCCCGGCGCCCTGCGCCTGGCCCTGCAAGCGGATCCGCCCCGGGTCTATCCCGGCGTGCGCGAATTGCTGGAGACGCTTTCCGCGCGCGCTGATGTATGCCTGGGCCTGGTCACCGGTAATATTGAACCTTGTGCCTGGGCCAAGCTGGAGGCCTGCCACCTGCACGGGCACTTCACCTTGGGCGCCTTCGGCCATGAGCATGCAGACCGGCGCGAATTGGCCCGGTTGGCCCGGCACCGGGCCGAGCAACAGGCGGGCGGCCCCCATGCGTTTCGCGCCTGCCACCTGATCGGCGACACGCCCTCGGACATCACGGCCGCCCACGCCATCGGAGCCACGGCCCTAGCCGTGGCCACGGGGAGCTTCGAGCCTGCCCGCCTGCGTGAAGCGGGCGCACACGAGGTGTGGGATTCGCTGGCCGACACCCGGCAGATCGTGCAGCGGCTCGGCTTGATCTGACGCCGCGCGCGTGGTTCACTTTGCCCACCTCGTGAGGTTCATCATGCGTCGACTTCTTATCCTTCTCTTTCTGTTGGGCCTGGCCGGATTGAGCCCCGCCCAGGAGGCGCCCCTTTCCCCCACGGTCAAACTGGTCCCCGGCCTCAAACCCACCCCCTACCTGCGCTATGTAAATCCCACCGCCACCGTGGTCGAGGTCTCCGGCACCTGGAACCAGTGGACCCGCAGCTTCCCCATGACGCGGAGTGGAACTGAATTCGTGCTGGATGTGCGCACCCTGCCCATCCCCAAGCCCGGCCGCTACGAATTCAAAATCATCGCCAACGGCGCCTGGGAAACGGGCGACAACCGGGTCATGGTCATCAACGATGACCGCGTGCTGGAACGTCCGCCGGACGTGGTGATGACCGCGCAGCTGGACGCGCGGGATGAGATCAATATCTACCTGAAGCGCCCCCTGCCGGACGAACGCGAGGTCAAGGTTCGCCTGGAGCCGGAGGTGCCGGTGCGCGAGCTGCAATTCAAGGCCGGCCGCAAGGACGCCCTGACGCGCGGTTATCTGATGGCCGGCGGGGTGATCAAATTCATCCTGGACGAAAAAATCTACGGGCTGGATTTGTCGCCCACCACCTTGGTGGCGGTGGCCGGTAACTTCAACGACTGGAATGGGAGCGGTGGCCGCAACGGGGTGTGGCAGCTCACCGACGACAACGACGACCACGTGTGGGAACTGGCCATGCCGCTGGAGGGGCTGAACTACCCGGACCAGGACGGCTCCCTCCAGTTCCGGTTTGTGCTCAACACCTTCACCTGGCTGGACGTGCCCAAGGATGCTTCCAACGCGGTCATCAACCGCACCAACAACCGCAATCTGATGATTGACCCCAACGAACCCGGCTCGGCCGTGATCCGGGTCATCACCGAACAGCCCCTCAACCTATCCCGTTCCTACTCCGTGGTTCTGGATGGCGTGGCCCCCCGCCGCGTCCGCCAGGTGGTGTCGCCGGGCCGGGTCATGGACACCCTGGTCTCCGACAAGGCCCTGGGGGCCACGTTGGACCGGGCGCGCAACATCACCACCTACCGGCTGTTTGCCCCCCGGGCCAAGAGCGTCACCCTGAACCTGTTCGCCACCCCCGAATACGAAGTGCAGCAGCCAGCCTACCGGCGCCTGCCCCCCGCCGAACGCTACGCCATGTGGAAGGACGAGGTGGACGGGGTGTGGGAAATCTCCCTGCTCGGCCTCGATATCGGACGCTACTATTCCTACAACGTGGACGGCCCCACCGGAGACGGCGAGGGCTTCAACGGCCTGGCCTTCGTGAGCGACCCTTACTCCTACGCCTCCGCCCACTCCCAGAACAACAGCATCGTCATCGATCGCGAAGCCACCAACCAGTGGTTCACGGGCTGGACAGACCAGGACTGGAAAATTCCCGCCCGCGAAGACATGGTCATCGCCAAGGTCCATGTGCGCAACATGACCATCCACCCCTCGTCCGGCGTCGCCCCCCAGTTGCGCGCCACCTACGAAGGCATCATCGCCAGCGAGGGCACCGGCACCGGGCTGGACCACCTGAAGAACCTGGGCGTAAACATGATCGAATTCCTGCCCACCTCGGAATTCGAGAACGGCACCCGCAACTACAACTGGGGCTACAATACGGTTCACTACTACGCGCCCGAGGCCTCCTACGGCCGCCAGCCCCTCAAGGGCTCCCACTACTACGAATACAAAACCATGATCAACGAACTGCACCGCCGCGGCTTCGGAGTGATCATGGATGTGGTCTACAACCATGTGGGCGGCCCCAACCTGTTCTCCCTCATCGACAAGAAATACTTCTTCCGACTCACCCCCGACTACAAATTCATCAACTTCAGCGCCTGCGGCAACGACGTGAAGACGGAGTCGCCCATGATGCGGAAATTCATCGTGGACAACTGCGTGTACTGGGTGAAGGAGCACCATGTGGACGGCTTCCGCTTCGACCTGGCCGAATTGGTGGACAACAAGACCCTGATGGCGGTGCGCGATGCGGTGTGGGCCATCAACAGCAACGTGGTGCTAATCGCCGAGCCGTGGAGCATCCGGGCCCAGAACAAGGAGCAACTCACCGGCACCGGCTGGGCGGCCTGGAACAATGACTTCCGCTACGCCTCCAAGGATTTCGCCCGCGGCAAGGCCAACCGCGATTGGATGAAACGCATCATTGTCGGCTCCACCGCCCTGTGGGCGGCCAATCCCATGCAGGCCGTGAATTACGCGGAGAGCCACGACGATATGGCCCTGGTGGACGAGTTGAGCCTGCGCCCGGACCGCAACGGTAAATACGCGCAGTCCTACGAAGTGGCCATGAACAAGCTGGTGGGCACCCTGATCTTCACCTCGCTGGGCATTCCCATGATCCACGAAGGCCAGGATTTTCTGCGCAGCAAATACGGTATTCAGAACACCTACGACAAGGGGGATGCCGTGAATGCGGTGCGCTGGACGGATCGCCAGCAGCCCCTGGCCAAAGAAAACTCCAGCTACTACCGCGACCTGATTGCTTTGCGTAGAAGCGACCAGGGCCGCGCCTTCCGGGTGCGCGAAAAAGCGCCGGATAGCTACTATCAATGGATCACCCCCGAAAATCCGCGCGCCCTGGGGTACATGGTCAACGCACCGCGCATCCATGCCGGAAATGGCTTTGTCACCCTGCTCAACGCCGCCGACGAAACGGTGGAATTCTCCCTCACGCTGCCGGAAGGACGCTGGCGGGTGATCGGCGATCACGTACGCGTGGATGTGGCCGGCCTGCCCGGACGCGAGGTGGTGAACGGGGGGCAGGCGGTCAAGGTGCGGGTCAAGGAAATGAGTTCCCTCATCCTGATGGACGGATTCTAGTCGCGTGAAGTACCTGGACGAATACCGAGATGCCCGGGCGGCCCGCCAACTGGCCGACGCCATTTCACGCCTCACCACCCGGCCCTGGGTGCTCATGGAGGTGTGCGGCGGCCAGACCCATGCCATCGTCAAGTTCGGTATTGATGAACTGCTGCCGGCGGGGGTGGAGTTGATTCACGGCCCCGGCTGTCCGGTCTGCGTGACCTCGCTGGAACTGATCGACAAGGCCATCGCCATTGCCCGCCGACCCGGAGTCATCTTCACCTCCTTCGGCGACATGCTGCGCGTGCCCGGTTCGGAGATGGACCTGCTGTCTGTCAAGGCGGCCGGCCATGACGTGCGCATCGTATACTCCCCGCTGGACGCGGTGAAACTGGCCCAGCAAAACCCGACGCGCGAAGTGGTGTTCTTCGCCGTGGGATTCGAGACCACCGCGCCCGCCAACGCCATGGCCGTCTATCAGGCCCGGCACCTGGGCCTGACCAATTTCTCCGTGCTGGTCTCCCACGTGCTGGTGCCGCCCGCCATCGAAGCCCTCATGCAGTCGCCCCAGCGCCGCGTGCAGGGGTTTCTGGCCGCCGGTCACGTGTGCGTGGTCATGGGCATCGAGGAATACCGCCCGCTGGCCGAACACTATCACGTGCCGATCGTGGTCACCGGCTTCGAGCCGGTGGATATCCTGCAGGGCATCTACCAGTGCATACAGCAACTGGAGGAAGGCCGGAGCGAAGTGGAAAATGCCTACGCACGCGCCGTGCGCAGCGAGGGCAATGTGTCGGCCCAACACATCATGACTGAAGTGTTCGAAGTGGTACGCCGCAAGTGGCGTGGCATCGGCGAGATCCCGCACAGCGGGCTCGGTCTTCGCCCGGCCTTTCGCGCCTACGACGCCGAACGCAAATTCGACGTCACCGGGGTGACCTGCGAAGAATCATCCGAATGCATCAGCGGCCTGGTCCTGCAAGGTCTCAAGAAGCCGCACGAATGCCCCGCCTTCGGCACCCGCTGTACTCCGGAAACCCCGCTGGGCGCCACTATGGTGTCCTCCGAAGGCGCTTGCGCCGCCTACTACCGCTACCGGAGAATGAATCATGGTTGAGGGTTGAACCTGAAACCTGAAACTTGAAACCATGTCTTCCGATCCCACCACCTTCACCTGCCCGGTCCCCCTCGCCCACTATCCACACGTCCTGATGGCCCATGGCGGGGGCGGCCGCCTCATGCACGACCTCATCCAGCTCGTGTTCAAGGCGTCCTTCGCCAACCCGCTGCTGAACCAGGGCCACGACGGCGCCCTGCTCGAAGCGGGCGGGGCCCGGCTCGCCTTCACCACCGACTCCTACGTGGTGAAGCCGCTCTTTTTCCCCGGCGGCGACATCGGCAAGCTGGCGGTCTGCGGCACGGTCAACGACCTCGCCATGTGCGGAGCCCGCCCGCTCGCCCTGAGCGCAGGCTTCATTCTCGAAGAGGGTCTGCCCATGGACACCCTGCAACGCGTGGTGCGCAGCATGGGCGACACCGCACGCGCCGCCGGGGTGCCCATCGCCACCGGCGATACCAAGGTGGTGGACCGCGGCCAGGGCGATGGCCTGTTCATCAACACCGCGGGGATCGGCCTGGTGCCCGCCGGTCTGAACATCGGGCCCGCGGCCGTGCGGCCGGGCGATGTCATCCTGCTCAACGGCGACGTGGGCCGCCACGGCACCTGTATCATGGCCGGCCGCGAAGGCCTGGCCTTCGACACCGACCTGCAAAGCGATTGCGCCCCCCTGCACAACGCCGTACAGCGCCTGATCGAGAGCAGCGTAGACATCCATTGCCTGCGCGATTGCACGCGCGGCGGATTGGCCACCACCCTGGTGGAAATCGCGCGCGCCCGCGGCCTGCGTCTCCACCTCGAGGGCACCGCCATCCCGGTCCGCGAAGACGTGCGCGGCGCGTGTGAAATGCTGGGCCTGGATCCGCTCTACGTGGCCAACGAAGGTCGCTTCATCACCATCGTACCCGCGTCCGATGCAGCGCGCGCGTTGGACGCGCTGCGCCGGGATGAACAGGGTGCCGGGGCCGTGCGCATCGGCGAAGTGAAGGATGAACAGCCCGGGCTGCTCACCTTGCGGAGCGAAATCGGCTCCACCCGCATCCTCGACATGCTGAGCGGCGAACAACTGCCGCGCATCTGTTGATGGCTGATCGTTAATTTGGAACTAAGCCTGCCGCACTGCTGGTGCCGTGAACAAGCGCAGGGTAACGTGGGCGTTAAGCGCAAAACCCGGAATTCAGGAAACCGCAGATGGACGCCGATCAACGCAGATGCGGATAAAGTGGGGCCTTCATCGAAACCCGGATTCGCCGTCTCATCCTCCATCTGCGTACATCCGCGTGAATCTGCGGTTCAAACCTCCGAATTCGGATTAAGTTATAGGCAAGGAAATCAGGAAGTTCCTGCCTTCCTGAGTTCCGGATGGTTGACCGAGGATTGAGGAACTCGGATTTCGGGCTTCTGAATCCCGCACTACGGTTGCAGCGGCTTCAACTCCACCCGCCGCACTTCGTCCGTCGCACCGGGCCGGGTCAGCAGCACATCAAAGGTCACCGGCTCATAGCCTTCGGCCATCACGGTCAGCGATTGCGGCATAAAGGCATCCATGGTCAGGGGTTCGCCGGTCCGCCCGATGGGCACGTCGCGCCCAAATACAAATTTGCGCCAGCCTTGGGCCGTCTGCCCGGCGCGCAGCCGATAGATGTCCGCGGGCACGTTGGATTCCACGGTCAACTTCACGAACAGCGGCAGCAGTTTAAACACCACCGTCAGTTCCTGGCCGTCCCGCAGGCGCACCACTTCCGGCTTGCCTGGATCGTAGCCTTCCACCTCCAGGGTCAAGGGCAGGTCCTGCTGAAGCAGGCGCGTCTCCCCCTGCCACGGCAGATCCACCTCCTGCACCTCGTTGGTGCCGATACGCAAACGCCCGCGCCGCGGCTGATGTTCCGCCGCCACCGTGCGCCCACGCACCTGCATCTGCACGGTCAGGGTGGCCGATTCCGGCACCAGGGCGGGCGGCGTCAGCTCCCGCTCGCCGTTGGGCGGAATATCCAGCGTCAACCGGGCCTCGCGATACCCGGCGCGCCGCACCTGCACCTCCAGCGGACCCGCGGGCAGCTGGCGGATCCACTCCCCGGTGTCGCCCAGCCGACGCGTACCCTGCCAGAGCTCCGCCGGCAGCTCGCTCACAATGCGCAATGACCCCGGCATGGGCTTCAGCTCCACCGATACATCGCTGGCCACGTCCTCCACAATGGTCACCGGCTGCGACGCCGCCTCGTGGTCGGCCTTGGTAATCATGATGTCGTAGTCGCCCACGGGCAGGGCATAGACGCGATAGCCATCCTTGAGCTGCGGCTCGCCCGCGTTCACCGGCTGGCCGGCCTTGGTCAAGATGGCGATGTTCTGCCCCTCCGCCTGCGCCACCCGCAAGGTGCCCAGCGACTCGGCCAGCGTGGCCTGCCATTGCCGCGGTTGATCCGGCCCCACCGCCACCGTCTGCACCAGGGTGCGATAGCCGGCCAGGGTCAGCTCAAAGGTGTACACGCCGGGATTCAGCTCCACCTTGGTGGACTTGCCGGTCAGGGTACGCTCCGCCACCAGCGCACCGTTGCGCGATATTTTCAACAACGAGCCGGCCGGCTTGACCTCCACCGCCATGGGAATGACCAGGGCCTCCGGAACCAGCACCGGCATGGCCTTGGCCGCGACGGCAGCGGATGCCGCGGTCGGGGCGGGACGCCGGATAAGCAGGCCGGCCAGAAAGGCCGCCCCCAGCAGCACGGCCGCGCCCGCGACCAGCACCCGGTAGGACTTCAGCGCGGGCTTCTTCATGGCCAGCAAATCCGCCCGCAACGCGCCCGCCGAGACGTAGCGCTCGTCCAACTCGCGCTTCAAACAACGCGCCATGATGGGGTCCCAGCGCTTGCTCACCCCGGAGGCGGACGGCGGATCGTAGGTGCCCTCCGGTTTGTGTCCGGTCAGCATGCGGTAGAGAATCAGGCCCAACGAATATACATCGCTGCGCGCATCCACGGTCTGCCCCGTCTTCTGCTCCGGACTCATGTAGTCGTAGGTGCCCAGCAGCGACACCGTGCTGCCTCCGCCGGTGTTGATCTCGGTGGCTTCCGCATCGCCCGCGGTCGGACGCAGCGGCATCACGGTGAGGTGGGTGGACCGGTCAATCACGGCCTTGATGTAATCCGTGCCCACAATGCGGGCTAACCCGAAGTCGGCGATCTTCACCCGCAGCTCCGGCTCCGGCCCGGCGGGCGCGGGTTTCGGCGCCGGCCCGGTTTTCTGGTCCGCCTTCTGGATCAGGATGTTGCCCGGTTTCAGGTCGCGATGAATGATGGCCCCCGCAGAAAAAGTGTGGGCATATTCCAGGGCATCGCATAACTGCAGGGCCATGTTGTGAACCACATGCTCGGGCAGCTTCTTGCCCCAGGCCAGCTCGTCGTCCAGGGTGCGGGGCGCCCCGTCCGGCCCCTCCACATAATCCATGACCAGATAGTGCCGCCCCTGGTCTTCGCCGAAATTGCTGACCCGCACGATGCCGGGATGCTCGAGGTCCGCCATCACGCGGGCCTCGATGCGAAAGCGGTCAATGAAGGTGGCGTCGGCCGACACGTCGGTGGGTAGGATCTTCAGGGCATAGCGCTTGCGCAGATGCTGGTGCTCCACCAGGTACACCTCGCCCATGCCGCCCGCGCCCAGCGGTCGCACCACCCGGTACACCCCCAGCTGGTCGCCCGCCTTCAACAAATACACCGTCTTGGTCGCCGCACTCATAGCCGCGCCACCTCCTGGCGCAGGGTGAAGCGCAGGCTCACCGGGGACCCCGCTTCCACCGGCCGGCCCAGCATGATCACCCCGTTGCTGGTCAATTCCATTTCATCCCGCCGCACATGACGGGGAGCCTCTCCGCTCTCCAGTTGCACGTAGGTTCCGTTGGTGCTCACATCACGCAGCAGGAAGCGCTCCTTGCCGTACTCGATCTTCGCGTGCAGCCGGGAGGCCCGCGTGTCGTCCACCAGCACGTCACACTGGCTGCTGCGCCCCATGGTCAGCACCGGATGCTCCAGGTCCACCGTCCACTGACGCTCCCCCAGCTTCACGTCCAGGCAGCGCACGGTCTGGGCCAGGGTGTGGGGGCGGATGCCCGAGGAGGCCATGGTGGCCTCGCTGGTGTTCCACACGATTTCATAAAGATCAAAGGCCCCCTGCTGGCCCTTTACCGTGCTCTGGTCCACGAAACGGGCCAGCGGTCGCATGGCGCCCACCAGCACCTCCACGGTCTGCCGCGTGGTCATGATCTGATGGGCCTTGGACAGTGCGGCCATGCGGGCGGCCAGGTTCACCGCGTCGCCGAACACATCGCCGCCCTCCCGCACCACCCCCCCGAAGTGCAGCCCGATGCGCACGCTCAAGGTATTGTGCAACGCGCCCGCCTGAGCCTTCTCCTGCACCCGCTGGTGCATGACCACGGCGGCCAGGGTGGCCTGGTCCGCGGTGGGAAAGGTGCACATGATTTCATCGCCGATGGTCTTGATCACCCGCCCCTGATGCTCCGTCACCACCTGGGCCAGGCAGTCCAGACAGGACCCCACCATGCGACGCGCCTCCGCATCGCCGTACGTGGTGTACAGCCGCGAGCTCTCCACGACGTCCGCGAAAAGAATCGCGACGTCTTCCTCGGTTTTCCCCGAACGATCCATCCACAAGCCCTCGAAATCCCCACGCCCCGACATTCTGTTCAGCCCGCCTGGATAAAGCAAGCGCTCCGAAAAAGTTCCAACCCTTGTAATTTCCAATGGTTGGAAATCGGAAAATGCTCTTTTTCCAATGGTTGGAACTTTGGCCGGCAACCCACGAACCGGCCGCGATTCGCCTGAACCTTCCGCCCGGCGAATACGTTTAATACGGTGATGAAAACGATCTACGCCACGCGCCCGGACAAACACGTCCGCCCGCCGCCCAAACCGGCAGGACGCCCGCTGATCCGCGTCCTGGGCGACGCCCTGCTCTCCCTTGCCGTGCACGCGGCGGTGGTCCTCCTCTTGATTCGGTTCATGGTGTCGCCCCCGACATCCGATGCCTCCCGGCAAATCGAGGTGATGGTGGTGGAGCAGGAGTCTCTGCCCGAACTCGAGCCCGAAAAGGACCTGCTGGAGCCCCTGCCGGAAGATCTTATGTCCGAGCCGCCACCCCAGGAATGGGCCGGCAGCAGCATGACCGAGGAGGCCGTGATTGAACCACGGGAGGAACAGGCCGTTGAACTACAGTCCATCGAATCGCGCCTGGTCATACCCCTGATGGTGGACAACGCGGTTTCGACGCGGCAGCTTCAGCGCGGCCAGGGCACGCAATTCGGTCACGGCGAGGGATTGAAAGGCGACATCGCGGGCACCATGTATGACCTGAAGCGAGACCGCAAGGGGACCCCGCGCGCCTGTCACTACGCGGAAGATGTGCGGCATATCCTGAAGGAGCAACTGACCAGGGACGCCTTCAGCGGATTCTACCGCATCCCCCGCCCCCTCTACCTGTCCCACCTGTTGATCCCCTACGCCGGCGCGGAAGCCGGGCCCGAATCGTTTGGCGTGAGCGACCTGATGGAAGCCCGCCAGTGGGTCGTGCACTATACCGGCGAGCTACAGACCCTGCAGGCCGGACGCTATCGCCTGGTGGGCGAATTCGACGACCTGCTGCTGGTGATGGTGGATGGACAGATCGTGCTGGAACGTTTCTGGTCCGGTGAAATCACAGACTGGAAACCCAAGGACCATGTGCAACAACACCGCAGCTTTACCGGCGCGCCCCTGACCTACGGCGACTGGTTTGAGCTTAACTCCATGCAGCTTCGCCACCTTGATATTCTGGTGGGAGAAAACCCCGGCGGTCGCGTGGGCGGCGTCCTGCTGATCCAGCGCGAAGGCGAGGACTATGCCACGGAATCCGACGGCCGGCCCATCCTCCCCATCTTCGCCCTTCAACCCCTGACCCCGGACGAAGAACAGAAGCTGGCCACCTTCGCCGGAATGAAATTCGACCCCCGCGTCCCCGTCATGGGCGCCCGCAGCGATTGGAAAGCAGCCGCCGCCGCGAAACCCAAAGACGAAGTCAGCGTCATCATTGAGTAGAGCCGTTGGGTGATGAGTTGAGGTTCGACATCAAAGTCAAAGAATGAACGTGATAATGGATAGCGATTCTCATCCGGTACTTTCTCGAGTCCCATGAGCTTGGGGTATTCTATTCGATTTAGCTTTGGGGGTCTCATGGCTGAAATACTATCAGCTAACGTCAGCGCTGTGGGGCGTGAGGCCCGCGGCGGGTCTCGCGTAACCCACAAGTCCGTGGTGGGGGGTCTTCAGGGTTCAAGGCTTGCCGAGGGCGTATCTAAATTGTCGAACACCGTCCTCCTCACATGGCCCCGACGCAGCGGCGAATCGTCTCCACGAGTTGGCCTGTCAGGGGTCCGCCCATGCGGCTTTTCACGATGGCGACCGCCAGGCCATGGCGAACGTCGGCGAAGCCGGTAGACCCGCCGTAGCCACCGTGGCCGAACTCGGCACCGGGCGCAGCATCCGGCCCCTGCAGACCATACCCCAACCCCCAGCGGCCGGCGCCCGGCACAACCGCGTCGGTTATCGCATCCCAACGCGTCGCTGCAGCGACGGTTGCGTCTGCGAGCAACCGTACACCGTCCACGCCCTTCCCCATCAAAGCGGCATAGTGGCGGGCCACCGCGCGAGCATTTCCGAATCCGTTCGACGCTGGGATGCAGGCACGCCGGACATCATCGCGGTTGATCCAGTCCTCCAATGGACAAACCCAGGATGGGATCGCGCGCTGAGCGATGGGATCAGGAGGCGGGGACGGCTCGGCCCGGGGCTCCGGGACGGCGGATGCCAATGCCTTCTCGGCGTCGACACATAAAGGACGCATGGCGGCGGACAGACCAAAGAAAAGAGTATCAATACCGAGCGGTCGGCAGATTTCTTCGGCAATGATGCGGCCGAAGTCCCGGCCGTCGGCTCGCCGCGCCGTCTCGCCGAGCAGCCACGAGTAGGTGATGGCGTGGTAGTGTCGCTGTGCCCCCGGTGGATACAACGGTGCGGCGGCTGCGAGAAAGGCGCACATGGCGTCCCAATCGACGGCCCGGCCCGGCTCGCACGATTCGGGCATCATTGGCAGGCCAGCGGTGTGGTTCAGCGCGTGGCGCAGCGTGATGCCTCCCTTGCCTTCTGCCGCGAATTCCGGCCAATACCGCGCGATGGGGTCATCCCAGGAAAGCACACCGCGCTCGACCAGGCGGTGGACCGCTGTGGCGGCGATGCCCTTACCGGTCGAGAAGAACGGGAATAATGTGCGTCCGTCCACCGACCACGCCTCGGGTGCGGTCCAGGCATCCACGATCAGTTCCCCCTTCAGGTATGCGGCGACCTGGACAGCGCTCTCGGAACCGTCCAGGACGGCGCGATCGAGAACTCGTTGGACTTCGCCCTGGGAGGCCGTGACCGTACGATGCATGTACATCGGCTCCTGTGAGTCCCGCGTTGATTCGGGATAGTGAATACTCTTTCCGCTTTGCTACTCAAGCGAACGTCAGGCTTCACCCGGCGGCGAACCCGCCGCGGGCGAGCCGTACGGAGTGAAAGCCGTTGTTGGGGCATCATTCAAATAAGTCAGAATGCGTGCCCATTCGTTCGAAGATAATTGCCGTCGTCT